>Ga0070699_100005770_pt1 | contig 10834 bp, 13 predicted proteins | sample KBSK1503metaG_FD_65473 | JGI IMG/M metagenome (GOLD analysis project Ga0070699, IMG submission 65473) | Corn, switchgrass and miscanthus rhizosphere microbial communities from Kellogg Biological Station, Michigan, USA - KBS K1-50-3 metaG | ecosystem: Host-associated > Plants > Roots >...
TGGACGGCGAGGCCGGCGATGTCGGCCGGCTCGAGCTCGATCTCGCCGGTATGCAGGCCGGCTCGGACTTCGAGGCCCAGCTCCGCGACGCCATCGCGGATCGCGAGGGCGCAGCGGACGGCGCGAGCGGGTCCATCGAAGGTGGCGAGGACCCCGTCGCCGACCGACTTGACCTCTCGGCCGTCGAAGCGATCCAGCGCGCGACGAATGATCTCGAAGTGCTGGTCGAGCAGGCGTCGCCAGGCGCGATCCCCGAGCTCCGCCGCGCGCTTGGTCGATCCCACAATATCCGTGAACAGCACGGTCGCGAGCGAACGCCGCGGCGTCGGCGCGGGTCGGGCGCCGGTCACGAAGTCCTGGATCTCGTCGAGGATCGTGTCCTGGTCTCCGGCCCAGATCAGGTTGTCGATCCCGGGCAACTCGACGTACTTCGCGCCCGGCGTGTGCTCGGCCAGGTACCGCCCGTACGCGGCTGGAAAGCCCGCGCCCTCGGCGCGATGGATCACGAGGGTCGGAACCCGGATCGCCGGCAGGACGCTCCGGACATCGCTCTCGTACAGCAGCCGGACCGTGGCGATCGTCATCCCCGGGCTGGCGGCCTGGCGCTCGTAGCGCGACCAGAGCCGACGCAAGCGGTCGTCGCCGGCGAGACTCGGCGCGAAGAGATCGAGCATCAGGCCTCGGCCCATCGTCTCGTCCGCGTCCTCGAGCGTTCGGGCGACCTCTTCGGGCGGCGCGCCGAACTCGTAACCCGGCGCTCGCGTGAAGCGCGCGAAGCAGTCGACGAGGATGAGGCTCGACACGCGCTCGGGGTGCGCGGCGGCATACGACGCCGCCATCATCCCGCCACCGAGGTTGGCGATGACGACGGCCTTCTCGGAGCCGGCCGCATCAAGGACGATCGGAACGTCGTCCATCCATTCCTCGATCGTCGGAAGCTGGGATGTCGGGATCGGGTCGGACAGCCCGGAACCTCGCTTGTCGTACATGATCAGGCGGCCGAACGACGCCAGGCGCTCGCGGAAGTCGGCCAGCGGCGGCACGTCCCACTGCGCCTCCATGTGGCTGAACCACTGGTCGAGCAGCAGCAGATCCGGCGGGCCCTCGCCCAGGACCTGGTAGGCAAGGTGGAGGCCGCCCCGACGGGCGTAGCGCGTCTCCGGGAGCATCGGTCCTAGCGTACGGTTCGCGCTGCCCGCCGTGCCCGGCGGGGGCCATTCCGGCGAGGCGTTACGACCGACGGAGCCAGGCCTCGACCGAGGGCACGTGCTCGTCGTGCAAGTGATCGGTGAAGTCGGCGTCGACGAGCGCCGCGGCGGCCCACGGGAGGGCGTTCGGGTCGGTCAGCTTCGCGTCCGGCGTCCGTTCCAGGGCCGCGATGACGCGGTCGTACGAGGCGTCGTAATCGGCGACCAGCCGCTCGGGCGGTCGCCCGGCGTGCTGCTCGTGGATCCAGTCGTTGACCGAGTCGTCGTCGCCGTCGAGCTCGGCCGGCCAGGGGTTCGGCGGCTCCGGCTCGCCTCGGGCGAACGCCTCGAGGCGATTGATCGTGCGGTTGCGCCAGCCGAGCAGGTGGCCGGCCATGTCGCCGAAGGTCCACTCCCCCATCGGACCCGGCTCGGCGTAGCGATCCGGCCCCACACGGGCGGCGAGTTCGCGCCAGAACTGCTGGTCGGCGCGGAGCGCCGCGACCGCCTCGGCCTTCGTCCGCATCACCGAGCCTCCGGTCGATACGGTGCCTCGTCGTCGATGTTGCCAACGAACTGGGGCAGCCGTTTGTGGCCGAGCATCTGGCGGATCGCCATGTTCTCGCCCGTGTGGAACCAGTAGTGGTAGATCGTCCGTTGAAGCAGGTTCCCGAAGATCCTGGCGAGGGGCTTGCCGTTCCGCTTCGGGTGGTCCTGGAGCGTCTCGCTGGTGAGCGTGTCGAGCCACGGATCGGCCGCCGCAATGATCGCCTGCCAGGCCGCCAGGACCTCGGCGAGCGGTGGCGTGCTCGCCGGGCCGCCTGACGCGAACCGCGTCTCGATGTCGGGGAACGGCGTCCTCCCCTGCCCCACCGTCACGAAGTAGCGCTGCTCCTGCCAGGCGAGGTGGCCGACGTTCCAGCTGATGCAGTTCATCGGCGGGATCCGTTTTCGAGCATCGACCTCATCGACCCGTTTGATCGCGCGCATGAACTCCGAGCGCGTGAATCGGAGCTGGAGAACCAGCGGATGTGGCTCGGCCATCGGTCGCCTCGGCTTCGACGGGTCGTGGCCAGCATGATGACGAGGTAATACGTCGGAATGCGGCAGGTTCGTCCGGTTACTCGAGCAAGTAGCGGGCCACCTCGTTAATCAAGGGCTCACTGGCCGCGAATCGGCGGATCTGGTCGCCGGCGAGTTCGAACGCCCGGATCGTGCTCCCTGGTGAGTCGCCGGCCATGTGCGGGGTGATCAGGACGTTGGGCAGAGCCCAGAGGGGATGATCGGGCGGGAGCGGCTCCGGATCCGTCACGTCGAGGGCTGCTCGGAGTCGACCGGCCTGAAGCTCCTCGACAAGGGCGGCAGTCTCAATCGTTCGGCCACGTCCGGCATTCACGACGAGCGCGCCGTCCGGCAGGAGGCCGAGCCGACGCGCGTCCAGCAGGCCCTGGGTCTCGCTGGTCAGCGGCAGGATGTCCACGAGGATGTCGGCGTCGCGGAGCACGTCGTCGAGGTCCGCCAGGCCGCGCACGCCATCGCGCGCGGTTCGACCAACGCCGACCACCTCGACGCCGAATGGGCGCAACCGGTCCGCGATCGCCGTCCCGATCGACCCGATGCCGAGGATGACGACGCGCCGGCCGGACAGCTCGGGTGGGTCGATGGCGTCCCAGTCACGCCGTGCCTGGGCATCGCGGGACTGCACGAGGCCCCGCTGCATCGCCAGGATGGCTCCCACCACCCACTCCGCGAGCGGCGCGTCGTAGACGCCTCTGGCGTTGCAGACCATCACGTGCTCGGGCACCCGTCCGATCAGCCAGTCGACGCCGGCGCTCGTCGTCTGAATGACGAGCAGCCGCCCCCCTCCCCCGTCGAGCAGCTCGAGCAGCGGATCGCGGGTCCGCGCACCCGGCACGATGAGCTCGACCTCGGCGAGATCCGGGACCGGCTCGGGCTCTGGCGGAACGAGCCGGACGTCGACGTTCGCCGGGAACACGCCCATGTGGACCCGCTCGGGGACGTCCGGCAAGGACACCACGACCGTTCCGGGACCGGCTGCCTCGGGCGTGTCTGCCATCTCGACCCGACGATACTCGGCGCGAGGATCTCCCGGAGCTCCAGGGCCGATCTCCTTCGGCCTGGCTTCGGAGCGCCGCAGTAATCTCCGCGGCATGAAGCCCCGCATCTTTCTTGGCTCGTCGGGCAAGCAGACGAAGCTGGTGCAGGCGCTGACGCGCGGGCTCGCGGACATCGCGGACGTTGAACCATGGACCGCAGTCTTCAACCCGGGGCTGTCGACGCTCGACCGGCTGGTTGAGCTCACCGGTCAGGTCGACTTCGCCGCGTTCGTGTTCGCGCAGGATGACTGGACCGGAAGCTCATCCGACCCGGCCGCCACAGGCCAGGCATCTCCGCGCGACAACGTGGTGTTCGAGGCCGGCTTGTTTGGCGGCTCCCTCGGGATGCGGCGCACCTTCATCCTGCACGCGAAGGGCGCCAAGCTGCCGACCGATCTCCTCGGGATGACGGCGGTGCGCTACCCAGAGGCGTTGACCGCGGCCGACATGCGAGCGGTGAACCAGAAACTTCGGAAGGCAATCGAGGACGAGGGTCGGCTGACCCGGCTCGAGGGAGACTGGTGGCAGCACTCGCTCACCCTGCGCACGGAGCGGGAGCCCTCGGCGATCAGCCTGCTCCGGATCTCGCGGGATCGGGAAGGCGGTCTTGAAGTCGCCGGCCGAGGCTGGCAGGGCGACGGCACGCTCTCGGTGCGCTATTGGAGCGTGGCCTCGAAGGAGTACCGCGATCCGACCAGGGTCTTCTACTTCTGGAACGGCGAGCGACCGCGGCACCCGAACGCCCCGCAACTCGAGGGCACGGGCGAAATCCGACTGGAAGATGCCGATCGGGCCGCGGGGTATTGGACGACCCGATCCGAGTCCGACCCGTTGCTGAACGAACGGACCTCGGGTGTCTACCTGCGCGCCGATCCGGCTGACATGCGCGTTCTCGACGGCGGCGAGCCGAAGTCGCGCGCCGAGCTCCTCGCCCTCCGCCTCGACGAGTGGAAGGCGATCTCGAATTCGTGAGCCCTGTCTAGCGCCGCGTCGGACTTCACGGCCGGCCCGCTCCGGACATCCCTCCCGCGGACGTATGGTAGTGTGTATGGCATGGAGCGGACCACCGTCTATCTGACCGAGCGCCAGAAGCGAGCTCTCGAGCGCTCCGCCAAGGCGGAGGGCCGGAGCGAGGCCGACCTGATCCGGGAGGGCGTGGACATGGTCACGAGCCGGCTTCAGGCTGCGGAGCCGCGGTTGCCGTTGTTCGAGAGCGGTCAGCCCGAACTCGCACAGAAGGCCGATGAGGAGCTCGCCGGGTTCGGCGAGTGATCGTTCTCGACACGAGCGGCCTGCTTGCCGCGATCGATGCCAGCCAGCGGCAACATGCCGAAGCCGCGGCGGTCATCCGGGCCTCCGCAGGACCCTTCCTGTTGTCGCCCGTCGTGCTCGCGGAGCTGGATTACCTGCTGGCGACGAAGGTGTCGCAAGAGTCTGCGGTCGCGCTCCTGGACCAGGTCGCAAGCGGCGCGTACCGCCTTGAGGCTATGACCGCCGACGACGTCGCCCGGGCCGCCGAGATCGTCGTCCAGTACCGCGACCTTCGGCTTGGGCTCGCCGATGCTTCAGTCGTCGTCCTGGCCGAGCGACACAGCACGGTCGATCTCCTGACCCTCGACGAGCGCCATTTCCGCGCGATCACGGGTCCCGGCGGGCAGCCGTTCAGGATCCTGCCCGCGGACGGTCCCTCCCGGAGCGATCAAGCCGCCGTCGAACGGACAACGCGATAGTCGACGAGCAAGTAGCCAGTCGGTGAGATCTCGCTTCGGATCGATTCGAGCTGAATCGACGGCAAGCCGTCGAGGAGTCGTCGTCCCCGGCCGACGATCCTCGGCGCGATCACGAGCCTGAGCTCGTCGACGACATCGGCGGCGAGCAGCGCCTGTGCGACCGAGATGCTGGCATGGACGCCGATATCGCCCCCGCGCTGCTGCTTGAGACCCCGAACGAATTCGACCAGCCCGCCGTCGACCACCGTCGCATTGGTCCAATCTCGGTCGAGGGGCGTCGATGTCGCGACGTACTTCGTGACCCCGTTGATGAATTTCGCGAATGGCTCGATCTGGCTGCTCGGCCAGAACTGCGCCCACTCGGTGTAGCTCCGGCGGCCGAGAATGACCGCGTCCTGTGTCGCGATCACGGCCGCAAGGTTGGCGTCCATCGCGTCGTCCCAGTCGGCGAAGAACCGATCCGGGTCCTCGGCAACCCCGTCGACGGACATCAACTCGTACACGACGATCTTTCGCACGCCCGACACGCTCCGATTGGTCTGGATGTCTCAGTTGACCGACCGGGCCGCCGAAACTCATCGCTGCGACGGAGGGGCTGAAGGCTGACGAAGTCAGCCAGTTACGCCGATCATTGCGGCGTGATCCGATGAAAGCCGTCGTCCAGGATCGTTACGGCCCGCCCGACGTGCTCAAGATCGAGGACGTCGATCGGCCTGTGCCCAAGGCCGACGAGATCCTCATCCGGGTCCACGCCAGCACGGTGTCGCAAACCGACACGCACGTCCGCGCCGCACACCCGTTCTTCTGGCGGTTGATCGGCGGACTTCGCCGGCCGAAGTGGCGGACGCTCGGGGTCGACCTCGCCGGCGAAGTGGAGGCCGTCGGTTCGGCAGTGACAGAGTTCAACGTCGGCGACGCGGTCTTCGGTAGCCCGTCGTCGTCGTATTTCGGTTCCCACGCGGAGTACGTCTGCTCGCGAACGGACCGGGCTCTGACGCTCAAGCCGGCCGGGATGTCGTTCGAGGAGGCCGCCGCGGTCTACGACGGCGGCTCGCAAGCGCTGTCCGCACTGAGACAGGCCGAGGTGAAGCCTGGCGACCGGCTCCTGATCTACGGCGCATCTGGATCGCTCGGCACGGCCGCGGTGCAGCTCGCGAAGCATTTCGGTGCGCAGGTCACCGGCGTCACCAGCACCAAGCACGTCGAGCTCGTGCGATCGCTCGGCGCCGACGAGGTCATCGACTACACGCGGCACGACTTTACGAAGACCGGCCAGACCTACGACGCGATCATCGACGCCGTCGGCAAGCAGTCCTTCCGTCACGGCCGGCGCGCGTTGAAGCCGGGCGCGGTGTTCGTCGCCACGGACGGGCTCGAAAACGTGCTGACGTGGGCCGCTCTGCGGCTCGCCAGGCGCAAGCGACTACGGTTCGCGTCGGGTCGCCGGACCAAGGAAGACGTCGAGCTGCTGAAGCACCTGATCGAGGCCGGCGAGTACCGGGCCGTTATCGATCGGACATACCGATGGCCGACGTGGCCGAGGCCCACCGCTACGTCGAGGCGTGGCACAAGGCCGGAAATGTCGTCCTGACCATTCCCTAGCTGGAAATCGCAGCTACAGGGCCTTCGGCAACTCGAGGTCCAGCTCGAGGACGTTCGCGACTCCTGGCAACACGAGCGATCGAAAGGCATGGTCGACCTGTTCTGCCGGCAAGTGCTCGTTCTCTTCGCGCATCCACCAGTCCATGAACCCGATGAACGTCCCCACCAGGAAGCGCACGACGGTCTCGAGCTTGAAGGCGTCGAGCTTCCGGCCCGCCTGGAGGCGCGACAGCTCCGCGTGGGCGAGCCGCTCGAGCCGCTGCGTCGTCTCGCGGCGCGCCAGCTCACCGCTCTGGCTACTGGCGACCGCCTTGAACAGGCGTTTCCCGGATCCGAAGTGCCGGAACAGCTCCAGCGTCCAGCCGAACGCTGGGTCGTCCGGCGTCCAACTGTTCGCGTCGGGGCCGGGCATCTCCAGGTCGGCAAGGATCGCCTTCAGTAGGTCGTCCCGGTCCATGAAGTGCGAGTAGAACGTGGAGCGCCCGACATCGGCCCGATCGATGACGTCCTGGACCGTCACTGACTCATAACCCTTCTCGAGAATGAGGTCAGTCAGAGCCTCCTTCAGGGCCCGCCTCGTCTTGCCGACGCGTCGATCGGGCCTCCCAGCCCTTTCGTCGTTGCGCCCCATCGCCATGGCTCGCCACCTGCTTCCCGGACATCTGCTTGCCGAGCGTTCGGCACCGAACAGCCGGAGTCCGGTTGTCGGTTGACCTGTCGCACCGTAACCGGACACTGTGTCCGACAACGGACAGGCTAGCAGGAAACGGAGGCAACGACCGGATGGGTAGCATCATCGTCAGCGACAACCCGGGACACCGGACCGGCACGCGGGAGGAGTGGCTCGCCGCCCGCGAGGCGCTGCTCGTGCGAGAGAAGCAGCACACGCGACTTGGCGACGAGCTGGCCCGTGCGCGACGTGACCTCCCATGGGTCCAGGTTGACAAGGACTACCGCTTCGACACGGACGAGGGCGAGAAGACGCTCGACGCGCTGTTCGACGGTCGGTCGCAGCTGCTCGTCTATCACTTCATGTTCGGGCCCAGCTACGCAGCTGGCTGTCCGGTGAACTCGTCGATCGCCGACGCGATCGACGGCCTTATTCCGCACCTGCACGCCCGCGACGTGACGTTCCTGCTGGTCTCCCAGGCCCCATTGGCAAAGCTGCTGGCCTATAAGCGGCGGATGGGCTGGCGCCTGCCGTGGGTTTCGACCGCGCGAACGGACTTCAACATCGACCTCGGCTTCTCGCATGCCGAGGACGAGGGCCGCGACGTCGTCGCTCAGATGACGGGCGCCGGGCTGCCACCGATCGTCGAGCAGAACGCCCACGCAAGCGGGACCGACGTCGCCGGGTACCTCACCGAGAGCCCCGGCTTCAGCTCATTTGTGCTCGATGAAGGCGCCGTCTACCACACCTACTCGACCACGTGGCGCGGCCTGGAATTCCTGATGGGCTATTACCAGATCCTGGACCGCGCACCGAAGGGCCGCGACGAGGGCGCGGCATGGCAGCTCTGGATCCGCCGACACGACGAGTACTGACTCCGGCCGCCAGAGCCCGTTCTCATCGCGAGCGGCCACCGCATCTGGTGCATGCGATCATCGAAGCGCCCCACGATGACGACCGAGGCGCTTCCGGACCTGAGGGGGGGCGACCTCGCTGCGCCGGGTCAGGCTGGAGACGATGAAGGGCTTGCGCGACCTCCGACCCCTCGCCACGGCGCCGGCGCTCGAGGGAGTCGAGCTGATCGACATGCGCCACCTCCAGCCGGAGGACCTCGCGCCGCTGGTCGGCCTGCCGAACCTGAAGGCGGTTTCACTGGGTCTCGGGAGCCGCCGCAAGAACGAAGCGGCGGCGGCGCTGCTGGGCCTCCCTCCCGTGCGGGCGCCCGACGACTGGACCAAGCCGGAACCGACGCAATCCGCCTCGAACCCGACGACCCTCAGGCGGGAGGCCGGCTCGCGGCGTACTTCTGCAGCGCCGCGATCATCGCCAAGGCTTGCTGGTGATCCTTCTCGTTCGGCTGGTCGTGGTCGGCCGCGATCCCGCAGTACACGTCGTGGATCGCCTGGGCCATCGTCTCCTGATCGGCCAAGGCGACACCGCGCTCGAGCATCCAGCGGGCGGTCTCGCTCTCGGGCGAGAGGTGCATCGCTTCGAGCAGGGACTCATGCATCGACATCGTGTCCGCGATGGTCGCACACCCGGTTGGTGCCGCGGCGCATCGTCAGGAAAGGCCTCAGGCCGATCGGATCGGGTGGAGCTCGAAGACCGGCCGGTCATTGGCGGCCGCCACCGGATCCGTGAGATCGACCCCGTCGAAGGTGCGGACGAACCACATCCCGCCGCGCATGCTCCGGACAAGCGGGGTGAGCGTGTCGCGGAAGAACGCGAGGCGCTGGGCCGGATCCAGCTCGACCGCCCGAACCTCCTCCTCGCGGCGACGGAAGGTGATCGTCGCGACGCCAGCGGCCCGGAGGTTGCGGACCCAGTGGACGTCGCCCCAGGGCGACCAGACCCAGCGCCGGCCGTCGACCTCGATGATGGCCAGGGCCGTTGTTCGAGGCGCGCCGGTCTTCCGGCCGGGAACCGTCAGCAGGCCGTTGAAGGCCATCGGGACGCCGGCGGCCAGGAGTGGCTTGGCGATCGCGTTGAAGACGTTGATCCCGCGTGGCGGGTGCAGCTGTTGGGTCATCGGTCACATCCTTTGGTGATGTCGGGTCACAAACGCTGGAACCCCAACGACGGACCGATGTGACAAAGGGATCACGAACGACGTGACCGATCAGGATTGGCTCGCCCAGCGTTTCGAGGCGAACCGCGGCCACCTCCGTGCTGTTGCCTACCGGATGCTCGGTTCGCTGAGCGAGGCCGACGACGCCGTGCAGGAGGCCTGGATCCGCCTCAGCCGAACGGATACCAGCGACGTCGAGAACCTGCGCGCCTGGCTGACCACGGTCGTGGGCCGCGTGGCGCTGAACATGCTCCGCTCGCGGCGGACCCGGCGCGAGGCGCCGCTCGAGCCACATGTCGCGGATCCGATCGTGAGCCCGGAGGCGGGCGTCGACCCCGAGCACGAGGTGCTCCTCGGCGACTCCCTTGGCCTGGCGCTGCTCGCGGTGCTGGATGCCCTCTCCCCTGCCGAACGGGTCGCGTTCGTGCTCCACGACGTCTTCGGGATGCCGTTCGATGAGATCGCCCGGATCGTCGACAAGTCACCTGCCGCAACGCGGCAGCTCGCGAGCCGCGGCCGACGCCGCGTCCGCGGAGCTCCGGTGCCGGATACGGATCTCGAGAGCCAGTGGGCGGTCGTCGACGCGTTCCTCGCGGCGGCGCGCGACGGGGACTTCGAACGATTGCTGGCCGTGCTCGATCCCGACGTCGTCGTCCACTCCGATGGCGGCACCGCCCGGCCGGACCTGGTCTCGATCGTTCGCGGCGCGGAGACCGTCGCGGCGCAGGCGTGGGCTTTCCGGCGTTACACGGCGACCGCGACGCGGGCACTCGTGAATGGACAGCCCGGTGGCGTCGCGTGGAGTCCCGACGGCCGACCATTCGCGGTCATCTCGCTGACGGTCGCCCGCGGCCGGATCGTCTCGCTCGACATCCTGGCCGATCCCGATCGCCTCGCGAATTTGGACCTGAGTCGCGTGACCGACTGAGCCTGCCGCGCGGACGGCGCTTTCGGCGGTCCAGGTCTACGATTCGGGGATGCAACCCTGGTTCGGCCTCCACCTCCCCAGCTACACCCATCCCGGCGCGCCGCCTGCGGAGCTCTTCGACCGCGTCGTGGCCCAGGCGCAGGCGGCCGAGGCCGCCGGCTTCAGCCTCGTGACGGTGATGGATCACCTCTACCAGATCGGCGGCGTCGGCGCGGTCGATGAGCCGATGCTTGAGAGTTGGTCCACGCTCGCGGCCCTCGCCCGCGAGACCTCGCGCGTCCGTCTCGGCACGCTCGTCACCGGCGTCACGTACCGGAATCCGGCGTTGCTCGCCAAGCAGGCGACGACCCTCGATGTCATCTCCGGCGGCCGCGCCGTCTTCGGGATCGGGGCGGCCTGGAACGACGTCGAACACGCCGGCTACGGCTTCGACTTCCCGCCGGTCGGCGAGCGGATGGATCGGCTCCAGGAGGCCCTCACGATCGCCAAGGCCATGTTCACCGAGGAGCGTCCGTCGTTCCAGGGTCGCTAC
>Ga0070699_100005772_pt1 | contig 10831 bp, 5 predicted proteins | sample KBSK1503metaG_FD_65473 | JGI IMG/M metagenome (GOLD analysis project Ga0070699, IMG submission 65473) | Corn, switchgrass and miscanthus rhizosphere microbial communities from Kellogg Biological Station, Michigan, USA - KBS K1-50-3 metaG | ecosystem: Host-associated > Plants > Roots >...
GTCGCGATAATTCAGTTCACCATCCAAGTGTCAGTCAGTGCCATCGTGGGATTCGTAGCGGGAAAAACGGGAGCACAGAAAAATTCGGTTTCAGGGCAGATTTCTCAACAGTTCCTCGATCTCGCGAACATCTTCGTCATTCCGCTAATCTCAATCGTGCCTGCGTTGCTTTACGTCAAGATGCGCCAACTGGGCGGCGAACCCCTCTCGAGTGTCTGGTCGCAAATCGAAGAGAGTGAAGGAAAGCAGAGCGCCTGGCAACAACGCATGCGTACACGCCTGAGTTTACACACCTCTCATGCCTCCAAGACCCCAACCGATTAGTCCAGGGTGGCAGCAATTGCTTCCCTTGCTTTCAGTTTTGCTCGTGGCCGCCATCGTTTTGCTCTACCGTTTGGGTGATCCGGCTTTGAAAAACTGGGATGAGGCGATCTATGCGGAAGTCGCAAAGGAGATGCTGCAGACTGGCGATTGGCTGGCGCTGCATTGGCAACAGTCAGTCTGGTTTGAAAAGCCACCGTTAACTATTTGGCTAATAGCAATCTTCTTTCGAGCGTTCGAAGTGAATGAGTTTTGGGCCCGAGCCGTTTCCGCGCTTTCCGGTATTGGCGTGGTAGGAGTGACCTACATCCTTGGAAGATCTATTCGTGGCCAGGCATGTGGGCTTGTCGCCGCTCTGATATTGTTAACCAGTTTTCAGTTCGTTCAGGTTGCGCGTCTCGTGACCACCGACGCTCTACTGTTACTGTTAATCTATTTGGCAATCTATGGTTATTTGCGCGTCAGGAATGGCGCATCGGGTTGGTGGTATTGCGTTTCCGGCTGCTGTGCGCTGGGATTTATGACCAAGAGTTTCGCCGTGATTGTTGCCCCGGCAGCTATCGGTTTGGCCCTATTGTTGGATCGGCAGCTCATTGATGCTGTCAGATCGAAGCACTTCTGGCTCAGTATTCTATTCGCAGTAGCTATCGTGATTCCCTGGCATGCTGCGATGTACCAAACTTACGGAACAGCCTTCGTTAACGAGTATTTTTACTATCACGTCTGGAGCCGAGTTGTAACTCCACTGGAGGGACATGGCGAAGCGTATTGGTGGTATCTGCGAGAGATATGGGTGAAATTCCACCCCTGGTGGTCCATCGCTCCTTTAGCTTTGGCCTTTCACGCGCTGAAGATCAAAAACGGCAGGTTCTCATGGGTGCTGATCGCATTAATTGCGACAGTCCTGGTTTTTTACACCGCGGCCCAGACAAAGATGAGTTCGTACATACTTCCAGTCTATCCGGCGCTCGCCTTACTCATTTCCCATTTGCTGACTTCGCTTTATTTTCAATGGCGGTCTGTTTTAGCGAGGATGGCAATAGTCCTGCTTTGTGGGGCTTTTGTCTGGATAGCAATTGGAAAGATAAAGAGTTACTACGTGAAGATTGAGGAGTGGGACGTGGGAGTAAAAGAAACGGCGCTGCTAGCGTCCACCGAACATGTCTCGCCGACTCTCATCCTCTTTTCAAGTAGTGCGCAGTTCGATAAACAATCAGCATTGTTCTACAGCAACAGACGCGTGGTCCAAGCGACTGAAATAAGCACGACATACAGCTCTCGCTACCAGCAATATAAACCGCTGGCAGAGGTGACAACGGCAGAGCCCACCGAAATCATTTTGCAGAAGGACGAGATTGGGCCGTTGCTTGACCGCTACACAATCGATATCGCGGGCGAATCACATGGCTTCGTCTACGCCACGATTCATAAGAAATGATCTTGTCACGCTGATCTTCAGGTTGCGCTGGCTGGTAAAAACACAACCGATTTCACTTTGGGACCTTCATCGACGTAGGGCTTGAGTTCTGATTCGTGCAGGTCGTGACACTGGTAGCCCAGGTTCTCCATCTCGGCGATGAATTCGGCCGGACGATAACCCGAGACTTTCATAAGTTGCGCCGGATGAAGTTCCGACAAGATCACAGGTCGGTCCTGCATTAAGATTGTTCGGGCGCCCTGAAGCGCTAGCGGCTCGGCTCCTTCGATATCGATCTTAATGAACGACACAGGATGCTTTAGCGGGTAGGTGTCGAGCGTGATTAATTCCACTGGATTAGTTTCGTGTCCGGCCGGCACTTCTTGTTCACTGTCGGTTAAATATGCGCCGCCGGCGTTAATTGTTTGTGCGGCCTTTAACAGTTGTCCTTTGCCAGGCTCGTTGCTTACCGCTGCCGGTACAACTACGACGCGATCGGCAAAATTATTCTCCGCGAGCGAGTGCGCGATCAGTGTTGCTTCAGTCTCGAGCGGCTCGAAAGCGTAAACCTTTCCGGTCGGACCGACGAGTGATGCCATCGTGATCGTGAATACTCCGATATTGGCCCCGACATCAATCACAGTCTGCCCGGTTTTAATAGTACGCCGGACGAAGTCGAGTTCATCCCTTTCGTATGCGCCCCTAATGATGCCCCACCCAATCACCGAATCGGAGAGGTCAACAAAGATTCGCAACTGATCGTCGATCTCTTTGATCACGATGTGGGAACCGTGGAAGAGTGTCAACTCGGGATTCTTTGCCCCAAACTCAGGTGAGAGCATGAACGTACGACGCAGATCTTTTGTGCCGGAATGGAGCCCGAGCTTCTCGTCAATAACCGCTTCGCTTTCCGGTTCACGATCCAGGAAAAGTCGATAGCCCCAGACAACGTGCTCCCGGCTGAGACAATTTGCATCGTCGGTTTGAGTTTCTTTAGAGCTGCGACGAGAGTTAGACATAGATCGATTAACAAATAATAACTGTATGTGTCGCGTATTTTACAGACCGATGAGATTGAGAGTAACACGCGCGCATCGGAATCATTAAGGTGAAACGATGGGTGGTCGTGTCTTAGTTTGAGCCTTCTCTGTGAAAGCTCTGTGTCCTCTGTGTCTCTGTGGTTGTTGTATCGCAGATTCCTATAACCACAGAGACACAGAGGACACAGAGCTTTCACAGAGAAATCTAAATTAAGACACCACCCGATGGGTTGAAGTTTTTTTCTAAACACCGTGCCCTGGTTTCTTTTCATCGTATTAGAAATCATTTTCTTAACTCTCATGTAACAAAAATGCAATTTGACATGGACCATTCTCTTGGGTTAATTTGCGCAGTCTCCCCGGCCGATTTATGAGTTACTCAGGCTTCTAGCCCAAGCCTCACATAACTCCGGACAAAACCATCACAACAACATCACCTCGTTCTGTGTCTACCCGCGCAGAACGATGGCAAAGGGAGTTCTCTATAATTATGTCGCCTATTCGCTCACGCCGCGCTGTGCCTGTTTCACTGTTTATTTCTTATCTGCTTGTAATCCTGCTTTGCACCCCCTTTACGGGATCAGGTCGTGCTTCGTTGACGACTAAACGCGTCCGTGCAACGCAAGAACAATCTACTGCTCGTTTTCGTGAAGGAGAGCTTTTGGTTCGTTTCCGCACCGGCGTTTCTGAGCGCGAGAAGGAAACGATTATGGCAACGCACGGCGGGCGAAAAAAGAAGCAGCTCAAAGGGGATTCCGGCTTAGAGAAACTCGAGCTGGCTGCCGGACGCGACGCAAAAACCGCGGCGCTGCAACTATTACTCAATCCTCAGGTCGAATTCGCGGAACCCAACTTCTTGATCGAGAAAGAAGATGTGAATCCAAACGATCCGCAGTTCCGGCAACAGTGGGGACTGCAAAACACCGGCCAGGATGGCGGACAGTTTGGCTCTGATATCAGAGCTCGTGCCGCTTGGGACAAAACCCAGGGAACATCATCCACAATCGTTGCCGTGATCGATAGCGGTATCGATTTTACCCACGAGGATCTGAAGAATAATCAATGGACCAATCCGAATCCGAGTTCCGCGGGCGACCAGCATGGTTGGGACTTCGTTTTGGATAACGGTGAAATCAAAGACGAGCAGGGGCACGGGACTGCAGTCGCTGGCATCATTGCTTCCGAAGGCAACAACGGGTTGGGTATCGCGGGCGTAATGTGGCGCGCTGGCCTGATGAGCTTGCGAGTGCTGGATAACACCGGCACGGGCGACGTAGGGAACGCAATTGAGGCAATCGATTACGCGGTTGCGCATGGCGCGCGGGTAATCAATCTTTCGTGGGGCACGACTGGTGAATCGATCGCCTTAAAGGACGCGATCGAGCGCGCTCTCAAACGAAATGTAGTAGTGGTTTGCTCGGCCGGCAACAGTGGCCAGAATCTTGATGCAGTTCCATACTATCCGGCTTCGTTTGGCTTGAAGGACTTGATCGTTGTGGGCGCGACCGACAACCGCGATCAGCTTGCCTCGTGGTCCAACTGGGGCGCGCGCAAGGTTACAGTGGCGGCGCCGGGAACCACGATTCTGACTACGCAGCGTGGCGGAGGTTATTGGAGCGTGACGGGCACTTCGGCGGCGGCGCCGTTGGTGACCGGGGTAACCGGATTGCTGAAGACAATTAATCCGGGAGCAAATACGGCAGCGATTGCCCGGGCGATCTCAAAGAGCGCGCGGCAAAATGTTTCGCTGCAAGGAAAGGTGTCGAGCGGTGGCGTGGTAGACGCGGCAGGAGCGATCGAAAATCTTCGCGGTTCGGGTAATCAGCCACTGCCAATCCCGCGACCTGGCATCGGCAGCGGGGGCACTGGACCGGGCGGGACCTTTAACTCCGCGCCGCCTGACACAACGACCGGAGCGCCGCTGGTCAATATGCCTAACCTCGACGAGGCACGGAATTCGAAGCCGCAACAACCAAAAGCAAAAGCTCCGATCCAAGCCAATTTGCCATGCGCCGATTGTGATCCGTATGGCGGTGGTGGTGGCGCTGGGAACTATCCGTCGGGTGACCCAAACTTTTCCGGTGCTCGTGGCCGGCCGGGCAATGAAACCGGGCAGGCCGGCGTCGACCTGGGTTCGCAAAATTTCAACTGGAATTTGCCGCTGGTTTCTCTGCCGGGACGTGCCGGAATGGATCTCAACCTCACGCTTAGCTACAACTCTTTGGTTTGGACCAAAGACGGTTCATACATCAAGTTCAATGCTGACCTCGGGAATCCGGCGCCCGGTTTTCGCCTTGGACTGCCAATCTTGCAGCAGAGATTCTTGAATTCTGCAACCGGCATTTACGCGTACCTGCTGGTGATGCCGTCGGGAGGACGCGTTGAGTTAAGACAGGTTGGTAGTTCGAACATCTACGAGTCGCAGGACAGCTCTTACACTCAGTTGGATGTTACTAATGCGAACGCTCCGATCGTGCGCACGACTGACGGCACCCAATTAACCTTCACGCCGGTCACGGTCAATGGCGAGTTTCGTTGCACGCAGATCAAGGATCGTAACGGGAACTACATTTCAGCAACCTACAACACGACCAACGGCCACCTGCTGACGATAACGGACACGCTGAATAGAGTACTCTCGTTTATCTACGACGTCACCGACAATCTGACCTCGATCAGGCAAACGTGGGCCGGCAGCACGCATGATTGGGCCACTTTCAGTTATGGCCAGGTTTATGTTGCGCCATCTTTCGGCGGCGGTTTGCTGGTCAATGGCCCAAACAATAATTACACGACAGTGTTGACACAGGTGAGTCTGCAGGACGGCAGTTATTTCACCTTCAACTATAACGCCGCATTCGCGCAGGTGAATCGCATTAATCGTTATGCTGCGGACGGCCATATTTTGGCCTACACGTCTTACAACGTGAACTCGAGCTCGGGGCAGACCGAGTGTCCGCGATTTACCGAACAGCGCCAGTGGGCCGAGAATTGGAACAACCACAATGAAGTTGTAACGACATACAGCATCGCCAGTGACAGCAGTTGGAGCCAGCAAACCTGGCCAAACGGCACTATCTACAAAGAGCTGTATTTCACCACTGGATGGCAAAAAGGATTGCCTTACCAGACGGAATTATGGTCCGGAGGAGTGAGAAAGAAGTACACCACGATTACGTGGACGCAGGACAACACCGGTCTCACTTATGCAAATAATCCTCGTCCCATTGATACCCACATCTATGACGAGTTGGGTAACCATCGTCGCATGGAGACGACTTACACCTCGTACAACCTGCCCAACCCGGTAGCGTTACCCACAGAGGTTAAGGAGTATGCCGCCAATGGCACTACTGTCTTGCGCCGGATGACCACTACTTACTTCGACGCTGGCGCGAATCAGCAGGCTTATATTGATCGTCGCGTGATTGGGCTGGTGCGCGAAGTGATCACTTATGACGGCAGCAACCAGCCGCAATCAAAAATCTGGTTCGACTACGACTGGGGTAATGAATACTGGGCGGCGCTTCCGCAGGCGGCGACGCAACACGATGCGAGCGGCACTCAGTTCGGGCGAGGAAATCTTTGTTGGATCGGACGCTGGGACGTTACGGATATCAACAATAGCTCCAAGATCCTGAACAGCTATACCAAGTACAATCGAACGGGATCGGTTGTTAAGAGCGAAGACCATTATGGCCAGGGCTCGGCAATCAGTTACACCGATGCCTTTTCCGACTCAGTAAACCGCAACACGTTTGCGTATCCAACCACGATCACTGATGCCGAAAACTACAGTTCGTCCGGGCAGTACAACTACGACTTTGGAAGCGTCACGCGCGTTCAGGATCCAAAGGGAGCGGTCCAAACGATGACTTACGATTCAGCAGCGCGTCTCGACCGGATGACTGACTTGTTGACCGGCGCCTACACACGCTGGTCCTATGCGACGGCCAACACTTTTGTGGGCGCTTACAGCACGATCGAAACCGGACAGGGCGAGGCTTTTGAAGGAACGGCCTTTGACGGCCTCGGCCGCTACCGCGCAACACAGCTCGATATGCCCGGTAGCACTGGCGGTTACTCGGCTGTCGTGACCGGTTACGACGTGATGGGACTGCCTTCCACGCGTTCGAATCCGACTGAAATGACTCCCTATTGGATTCCTTCCGGCGATGACGCGGCAGGCTGGAAATGGACCAATCAATCATATGATTGGAAGGGGCGGCCAACGGTGACAACCAATCCCGACGGGAGCACGCGGGAGATGACCTACGACGGCTGTGGTTGCGCCGGCGGTGAACAAACAACTGCGCGCGATGAGTCGGGCCGGCGCAAGCGTTATACGAAAGACGTAGTCGGGCGATTAATCAAGACTGAAGAGTTGAACTGGGACCAAACAGTCTACTCAACAACTAACTTCACCTATAACGTTCGCGATCAATTGACGAACATCAATCAGGTGGCTCAAAACCGAACCTTCAGCTACGATGGTTACGGACGAATGAGCCAACGAACAACTCCGGAACAAGGGGCCACCAATTACACTTACTATCTCAACAACTTGCCGCAAACTGTGACGGACGCTCGAGGCGCGATCGCTACTTTTATCTACAATGCGCGCCACCTGGTCACAAATGTTAACTACACCGTTTCCGGCGCGGTAGCGGCGACGCCAAATGTCACGTTTGGTTACGACCAGGCCGGCAATCGCACGAGCATGACTGATGGTCTCGGTTCAGTGAGTTATGTCTACAACACTAACTCACAATTGACCTCCGAGACGCGCTCGTTTACTGGTCTGGCCGGGACTTATGGCTTGAGCTATACCTATGGTTTGGCCGGACAGCTTAAGACGATCACCAATCCATGGAATGCGCAGGTTGGGTATAACTACGACAAAGTGGGTCGGCTCGCGAATATTTCAGGCTCTGGTTACGCCGGCGTTTCCAGCTATGTCAGCAGCATGGCTTATCGTGCTTTCGGTCCCAAGCAAATCGGTTACAGCAACGGACGCACTCTGTCGATGCAATATGACAATCGTCTGCGACTCACCGAATGGAGCACACCGGGCGTGTTACGCATGCAGTATAGCTATACGTGGGAGAGCAGCGGTCGCGTGGAGTTCGCTAGAAATCTGGACGACGAAACGTTGGATCGATATTTTGGCTACGATTCTGTCGGTCGCTTAACGGTTTCGCGCTCCGGTAACGAGGCGCGGCTTGCAATACAAGAGCAGGTTCCACTGCTCTACAACGGTCCCTACTCGCATGGTTATTTTTACGATCAGTATGGCAACCTGACTGGACGAGAAGGTTGGGGCGGTACTAACCCGGCGTACAGCGCCAGTTTTACCAACAACAAGATGAACACCATGGTCTATGACGCCTCAGGTAATCTTACCGATGCGGGGGGCGGCTGGACTTTCACTTATGACGCTACTGGTCAACAGGCAACCAGCGCTGTCGGCAGCATGCAGAATGTTTACGATGGCAATCGGTTACGAGGCAAGAAGACTGAGAGCGGAGTCACTACTTACTACCTGCGGAGCAGCCTGCTTGGCGGTCAAATAGTCGCCGAACTCGCTGCCAATGGTGATTGGACGCGTGGCTACGTTTACATGGGGTCCGAGTTGTTGGCCGTGCAGCAGGGTTCGGCTGTTAACTGGGTACATCAGGATCCACTCATAAAGAGCAAGCGGATCACTAACTCATCCGGCACAGTTATTAGCACGGTTGAGCTCGATCCATGGGGAGGCGAGACAAACCGCAGTAGCAACGAAGCCTTCCAGCCACGCAAGTTCACCAGCTATTCCCGAGACGGAATCGGCAGCGACGACGCAATGCACCGCCGTTACAATCGCTGGTGGTCGCGCTTCGAGCAGCCGGATCCGTACGATGGCAGCTACGATTTGGCAAATCCACAGACCTTCAACCGCTATGCTTACGTCAACAATGATCCGGTAAATCTCGTCGATCCCACTGGTCTCTTGCCGGGGGTTTGTCCTCCGGAAATGAGTGGTCCGGAGTGCTTGTCGTCCTGGAACCCGATTGGCGGTGGTCCCATTAATCCGTTTGACCGCCGAAGTCCAACTCCGACGTCGGTCAGCGGCGGAAGTTCGGGTCGAGAAATAATCGACTTCACCTTCAACGCCAGCCGCACGTACTGGGCCATTTTTCGTGGGGTCCAATACACTGATGCCAATGGCGATGAACATGCCTACTTCTGGTGGGAGAAGATATGGAGCACGGCTTACTCGTTCGCCACGAGCACGACGTTCAATTCGACGGGACGAGTTCACGGTGGCGGCGGCGGCAGTGGTGGCGGTGGCGGTGGCAAGTCGCCCAGTACACCCGCGCCGACGACTCCGACGTGCGAGGGCGGCCAGGGAGACATAAACTTTCAATGGAATCCATTGGTTGTCGGTTATACCGGCGGAGTACTCACTAATGGGAATAACTTCCATGGATACGGGGGAATGATGATCGGTACTCCCAGGGCTGGAGCATCACTGATGGTGAATACGAAGGCGAATATTGAGCCTGGTCTCAATTATTCGATTGGGGGTGGAGCCATAATCGGGGCGCAGTGGTCCGGCAAGTTCGATCCCAATCACCCATGGACCTCGCTGAAGAATGGTTCGCTGATGCTTGGCGGAACCACGCCAGGGTTTGGCGCATCGTTAACATATGTCAGTCCAGCGTTTAATTTGGGAGCGCCATGCGTTCAAGGCGCTGACAAGCCGGGGATATTTTGACGTGCAAATCCGGCACAGAGCACTAGTTACGTGCCTTGGACTGGGTTTAGTTCTGAGTTGGTCGGCCTGCAAGCGGCCGACCAACTCAGGCCCAGACAGCAAGGGACCGAGCAGCAATGGCGCGGTCACTGAGAAACTAGACATTGAGAAAGCTCGTCAACTAAGCGATGGAGTGGCCAACGACTTAATAAACCGGCGCAGCGCTGCTCTTCGGGAGAAGGGAGAAGGTGCTTTTCGTAGTCAGGTAGATGAGGCGGCATTCGCCCGCATGGTGGACCAGATGTATCAGGCCTATGGCATGCCGTTGGAATTTGAGTTCAAGAATGTCGAGCCCGGAAATAAGCCCTCTCCGAATGGTGAAAACAGGAAAATGTTTAAGTTTTGGTATGCTGCTCGGACGTCGAAGGCTGAGAAAGGACGTTACTTCCTGTTTGTAGAGGTTGTTCCGGACGACCAGAATGTTGCCTTCTCGAGTTTCGCCATCGTGCAATTTCAAGGCGATGCGCCAGAGAATTTGCGGTAAGTGAACTGAGTTTCAAAAATGATTGCCTTGATAATACTGCTGCTGTTGAGCGTTGGTTGCTGGTTCTTTGTTCTTAATAAGCGGTTTCGCGAAGAACATTCGAAAGCCGTGAGAAGTTTTTACCGGTCAACCAAAGAATCTGATGACATGTTTGAAGCATCGGGCTTTGCCGCCGCGCTTGTTGGAGCAATCTTCTTCACGATATTCTTTGTTGCACTTTTGGTTATGCAGATTGTTAACAGACTCCAGTAGCCACTTCCTCTTCGTGACGCCAGCCCTTCACTGCTTTTTGCTCTTGAGACCGGGCAATTTTGCGTACGGATTGCACGATCCATCGTAAATGTCATCTCGAAAGTGGGATTGAAGAGTCCCGCTAGTGAAACGTTTTTTTTATGATTTCCGGCCCCGTTAGCCAAAACCCTTGCCTCGCGGCATTGCAAATCTGCGGAATTCCTTAGATTATTGTGCAAAAGGTCCCTTCCGCTCTGATTGGCACGGGCTTTGACATGCACCAGAGCGGAGAACTGTATAGTTGTGCGTGAAGTTTTGAGCTAGCTCGTTGATTTTCAACCTTCGCGTGCGCATCGCCGCTCTCTCAACTGGCTTTACAGCTCTCCAAAAATTTTTTGAAGTAAAAGCACTATGGATATCAAGCGACCCCCAAAATCGAAGCTCAAAAAGAAGATTCGCAATGCCGGCATGATCGTGGTCGGAGTAGCCGCACTCGGCGGGATTACGTATGGCCTCACCAAGCTGAAGCCGGCCGCGCCCAC
>Ga0070699_100005773_pt1 | contig 10831 bp, 6 predicted proteins | sample KBSK1503metaG_FD_65473 | JGI IMG/M metagenome (GOLD analysis project Ga0070699, IMG submission 65473) | Corn, switchgrass and miscanthus rhizosphere microbial communities from Kellogg Biological Station, Michigan, USA - KBS K1-50-3 metaG | ecosystem: Host-associated > Plants > Roots >...
ATCACCGGATCGACGTTGACCCTCGGCGATCGAGCGGAGCGCGTCATCGGCAGCATGGTGTCTGCGAACTATTTCGACGCGATCGGGGTCCGTCCCGTACTCGGCCGCGGCTTCGAAGTCGGTGAGGATGTCGGTCGCAATTCGCATCCAGTAACGGTTATCAGCTACCAGATGTGGCAAGACCGGTTTCACGGCGACCCGAATGTCGTCGGCAAGACCCAGGTGCTCGCGGGTCTGCCGCATACGATCGTCGGGGTGGCTCCCGACGGGTTTTACGGCACCTTTGTCGGTTACGCATTTCAATTCTGGGTTCCGGCATCGATGCAGGCGCAATTCGATGGCGGTGCATACAAGCTCGAGGATCGCGGCGCACGGTGGATCGAAGGGTTCGTTCGTCTGAAGCGTGGCGTTTCGATCGATCAGGCACAAGCGGAGTTGTCGGCGGTCGCCGCCCGCCTCGAAGCGACCTATCCCGAGACCAATCGAGGACGCGGCGTCAGGGTGTATCCGTTGTGGCAGACGCCGTTTAACAACGCCGGTGCGATGGTGCCGACTCTCGGTATCGCGCTCGCCGTCGTCATGGCCGTTCTGCTCATCGCATGTGCCAATGTGGGGAATCTTCTTCTGGTGCGCGCCTTGGCGCGTCAGCAGGAAATGACCATTCGTGTCTCCATTGGGGCGGGCCGACTTCGACTGGTACGGCAGCTGATGACAGAAGGCATCATCCTCTCGGCAACCGCCGCAATCGGCGGATTATTCGTGGCGCATTGGCTGCGGGACGCGATAGCACTGTTGACGCCCCCGCGTGGTGGGGTGTTGTTGCGGCTGCCGGGTGCGCTCGATTGGCGTGTATTCGCGTTGAGCGGGAGCGTGTGTGTCGCCGCGACGATGCTGTTCGGGCTGGTCCCTGCGATCTTGACGACGCGGGTCGATCTCGCGGGCGCCCTCCGCGCAGAGGGAGGCGGCGTCGTCGGATCGCATGGTCGATCGTGGGTGCGCTCGACGCTGGTACTGATTCAAATCTCGCTGAGTTTCGTGTTGCTCGTAGGCGCGGGTTTATTAATTCAGACTCTGCAGGCAGTACGGCATGCGAATCCCGGCTTTACGACCGACGGCGTGCTCACGACATCCATCGACCTGTTCACCGCAGGCTACGACACGCAGCGCGCGAAGAATTTTCAAACCGAACTGATCGATCGGCTGCAGACGCGTGCTGGCATCGATTCGGCCGCCCTCTCACGCTCCACGCCGTTCAGTTATCGGACGTATCCGTCTGCTCCAGTCGCCGTGGATGGCTACGATGCGCCCAAGGATCAACAGCCGACCGCCGAGTACAACGAAATCAGTCCAGCGTTTCTGGCGACGATGGGGATTCCATTGGTATCTGGACGGGAGTTCACACGCGCCGACGATGAGACCGCGTTGCCGGTGGCGATCGTCGACCAGACTACCGCATCTCAGTTCTTTCGCGGCACCGATCCCGTCGGTCGGCGCATACAGGTGAGAGGCAAGTGGTTGCAGATCGTCGGCGTCGCTCGGACTGCCAAATATCGCAACCTGTTGGAGACACCCCGTCCATTCCTGTACGTCCCGCTGCGACAGAGCTTTTCGCCCGTCGTGGCGCTGCACATTCGAACATCGCAAGGACCGGCTGCGCTTGCCCCGATGTTGGTACGCGAGACCCACGCGCTGGATCCCAACGTCGCGCCGAGCGAAGTGATTACGATGCGCGAGCAGGTCGAACGCACGACCGCGCCGCAACGAATCGGTGTGACGATTCTCGTCGTCTTTGCGACACTGGCACTCGGACTGGCCGCGGTCGGATTGTATGGTGTTATGGCCGCGACGGTTTCGCAAAGTACGCGCGAGCTCGCGCTGCGGATCGCGCTTGGCGCCGACGCGGCCGATTTGCTTCGCCTCGTGATGTCTCGATCCATCCTCCTGGCAGGCGTCGGCATCGTCGTGGGTATCGCCGTTGCGCTACAGGTCACGCGGTTGTTGGGGTATCTGCTTTACGACGTCAGCGCGCGTGATCCGCTGGCGTTCGGATTTGCCTTCGCTGTCACCGCGCTGGCGTCGCTCGTGGCCTCTCTGGTACCCGCGTGGCGCGCGACGCGCACGGATCCTTTGCTCGCGTTGCGTGGATAGCGGCGTTCGACGAAAGGCAGATTCCCGGCGAAGCCGGAATAGCCGGCCGGCGAACAGAGCTCGAGAATCTCGACTAGAGAACGTGTCGCGGAAGGTCCGCGTGCAGGTGCATCGTGAGGTCGTACACCGACGCCTTGCTGGCCGTGGCGAGGTCTTCCGGTCGCGAGCCGTCCCGGGCGTCGAAGATCGTGGCGATATCGCCGATCGCCACCGATGCTTCGTTCCCGATTTCAACGATGCAATGGCTCGCCGATACCGAAGCGACGATCGGATACATCCGTCCCCCGATGCGCACCCGGCCGCCCGAGGCCGAACTGCGGGGGAGTCCGTCCGCGTGTCCCACCGGGAGCGTCGCCAACCACACAGGCTTGTCGGTTTTGAATGCCCGCTCATAGCCTGCGCTGTCGCCGGCCTGTAACTGCTTGACGTAAGCGACTCGCGCCTTCAGGCTGATCGCCGGTCGGAGGTCCATGACACCCGCCGACTGAAACTGTGGCTCCGAGTAGATGCCGTAGACCGCCATGCCCGGCCTGACCATGTCGAGAAAGCTGTCGGGATGCTGAAACAGCGCGAAGCTCGACGCCGTGTGCCGGCGGCCCAGGTGCACCCCGTTGCGTTCGAGTTCTTGCGACAGTGCGTTGAAGCGCCGCAGTTGTTCAGGGTCGAACTCTGGATCTTCGGTGAACGTCATCATCGTTCCCGCGATCGAGACGGAGCGGCGCGCCGCGAGATCCGTGATCAATGGCGGAGCCTGCCGAAACGGGACACCCACGCGGCCGATGCCGGTGTCGACGCACATGTGGAGCGGCACCGGACGTCCGACACGGGCTGCCGCGCGATCGATCACGTCGCCGATCGGCGTGTACACCATCGGCATAATGCGCCGCGTGACGATCTCGACGAGCTCGGTTGCTGCGAACGGGCCGAGCAGCAGGATCGGCTTCGAGATGCCTGCGTCGCGCAGTGTCACCGCCTCGTGGAGTTTGACCACGGCGAAGCCCGCGACGGCTTCGAGCGCGTCCAGAATGCGCGCGACATTGACGACTCCAGCGCCGTAGCCGTTGTTCTTGATGACGGCCAGGATCGGTCTGCCACCGACATGCCGTCGGATTGCCGCAATATTCCGCTGCAGCGCCGCCGCCTCAATCTCGATCCACGGATCGAAGGACGAATCGCGCAGCGTCGCCGCGATCGGAGTGGCCGTTGCCGACAGTCGAGACAACACCGGTACCACCGTTGCAGCCCGCAGGAAGGCCCGGCGCGATTTCATGGGCTAAGAGTATCAACTATCGGGTAGCGGCTTTCGTCCGATCGACAACCACTTGCCCGCCTTTCATCACCCACCGAACATTTTTCGTAACGGCCGTGATGTTCGCCAGCGGGTCGCCGTCGACGGCGACGATGTCCGCGTAATAACCGCGGGCAACGGCGCCGAGGCTCTGCTCCAGACCCAGCATCGCTGCAGGGTTCCTCGTGGCCGTCTGAAGCGCTTGTTCGGGCGTCATGCCAAGTGCGACGAACCGTTCGAGCTCGCGCGTGTTCAATCCCCAGCCTGTGTACACCGCGTCCGATCCCATCACGATCGTCGCACCGGCCCTGAACGCGCGCCTCGCGGTGTCGACGTTTCGGGTGATGAAGTCGTTCAGACGCGTCCGATAGTCGCCGGGGAAGTGATACACCTCGCCGTTCTCGATGTAGTACTGATTGTGATCAATCGTCGGCACGTAATAGATCCTTCGGCGAACCATCTCGGAGATCGTGTTGTCGTCCATGTCTGTGGCGTGTTCGAGCGAGTCGGCTCCGGCGCGGACCGCGGCACTGGCTCCGCCGGGTCCGTACGAGTGCACGGCGACTTTCTTGCCCAGCGTATGTGCTGCATCGACAGCCGCCTTGATTTCCTCGAAAGTGAAGGTCTGGAACTGGGTCACGTCGTCAAATCCGCCGGTCGACCCGAAGATCTTCACCCAGTCGGCGCCCGAGGCGATCGCTTGTCGAGTCGCGCGAACGACTTCGTCGACGCCGCTCGCCACGACCGTAGGGGAGGGACTCGTGCGAAGCGCTCTCAGTCCCGTTCCCGACGCGAAGATCCGCGGGCCGATCATCTTGCCCATGTTGATCAGATCGCGCATCGCAAAATCGGCGCCGTCCGCAGCGTTGAGATCGCGTACCGTGGTCACGCCGGCTTCGAGTGCCTTCAGCCCGTTCTCCTGCGCCAGAAACACCGTGACCGCGACCGGCCGCGCCGGCTGGTTGCGGGGAGTCGTCCCCGCGTCGCCGGGCCAGTAGTACGTGATGTGGGTGTGCGCGTCGATGAGTCCAGGGATTCCCGTGAATCGCGATAAGTCGATGACCTCGGCGCCGTCTGGAACCGGCACCTCGCTGCTTGTCACGTTCTGAACGCGATCATTCTCCACCGTGACACGCGCGTTCTGTATCACCCGTCCAGTGCCATCCACGAGTTTGCCGAACTTGATGATCCTGACAGACCGAGAGGACTGCGCCGCAAGCCTGGCAGTTGTGGCGTCGGTCGATGCGAACAGTAATAGAAGTCCAGCGATACTGCGACCGAGACGCATGAGCCTTCCGCGAGCCATTCTTGGTGCTCGCCAGCGATCGCGGAAATGTCCGATTGTGATCCGAACGATCATCGGACGTTCATCGGTTCCTCGCACTGGCACGCGCGCCGGCGAAGTGGATCGCGCGTGAGCAACCCGTCGTTCAGGACGGCATGCCGCAGCGGATGATAGCACCGGCGATCGTCAGCGGATCGCAGCACCGCCGATTCGCGAGCATGAACTCGCCCTCTGTCGTCCGCGCGCCATCATCGCGGCGACGACAGCCGGATCGGTCCACCGGTGCGCGCCGACTCGCAGGCCGCCAGCGCGGCGACGAGCGAGCGGCGCGCGTCCTGAATCGTGGCAACAGGCTGACGGTCGTGTTCCAGGCAGTCCATCAGATGGTCGAGGGGAGAAGGCGCGGCCGGTGCAAACGGCTCTTCCGACTGCCGCTCGAACACCCAGTCAGGTGCGCCCGCCGCCAGCACCGCCCGTCCGGGCGCGCGGAACCACTGCTCGATGATTTCGCCGCGGCTGCCGACGACTTCGAGCCGGACGACGCTGTTCTGCTTCGGGGACGGTCCGCTCTTACGCGGAGCGTTGATTGTCCACGACGCTTCGAGCGTCGCGATGATGCCGCTGTCGGTCGTGAACGTCGCCAGGCCCCAGTCTTCCACCGCGATGTCCTTGTGAACGAGGTTTGCGAGCTTTGCCTCGACCTGTACGATCTCGCTCCCCGTCACCCATCGGAAGAAGTCGACCCAATAAATGCCCTCGTCGATGAACGCGCCGCCCGGAACGTACCGAGGATCGGCAAACCAGCCAGGCGTCCCTGAGCAGTACCAGTCTTCAGCGATCGACCACCGGCTGGTCTGATGCAAAACGAGGACGTCGCCGATCTCGCCTGCGTCGATTCGAGCCTTCAACCACGCGAAGCGAATCCGCATCATGCCCTGCAACGGCACGCACACGATGCCTGCGGCTTCGACGGCGGCCACCATCCGATCGGCCTCTGCAACGGTCATCGCCATTGGTTTGCCGAGAACGAGATGCTTGCCGGCAGCGGCCGACTGCAGCGTCAGATCGTGAATCTCGGAGACGGGAGACGCGATGTGGACGATGTCGACGCGCTCGCGATCGAGCAGCTCGGCGAGGGTGTCGTATCCAGAGAGACCGAACGCGCCGGCGAACTCGTCGCGGCGATTCTTCTCAGGCGAAGCGACCGCGACCAGCACGGCCTTCGGGTACTCGCGCATCGTGCGCGCCAGGTTGTACGCCGAGTACCAGTGGCCGAGCCCCGCAACGGCGACACGCCAGACGCGACTCATCGTACGTGGTCAGATCTGTCTCGCGCGAACGTGTCGGAATTTCACGAACCCGTTGAAGCCGCCCGATTCGCCGGCCGGCGGCCACTGAAAGCTGATCGGTCCCGCCCCCTTCCAGGTCGCCTCCGCCGGGTCTGTCGGGTCGTCGGTCACGTCGCAGATCTTTTTGCCGTTCAACCAGACCTGAAGCCGCGGGCCCTTGAACGAGATCTGCAGGTGGTTCCAGTCTTCCTTTTTCCTGAGGCCGGGAAACTTCTCGTCGCCTGTGTCGAGCCAGAGAACGTTGCCTCGAATCGCCTTCGGCGTCACGCGATGCACGACGACGCCGATGAACTCGCCGGCTTCACGTCGTCCGATATTCACCTGATAGCCGGTCCGCAGGTACACGCCGCTGTTGTAAAGGCAGGTTTTGTCCTCGCTGGCGTTCGCCTGATTCGAACCGACGACTTCGGCGGAGCAGCGCATGCCGTGCTCGGCGAGCATGAAATCGAGCTCGAGCTCCACATCCTTGAACTGCGCCTGCGAGACGAGGCTCCCGCCGCGCTGACCAGGCGCAGGCTGTCCGCCGACAATGACGCCGTCTTTGATCGTCCAGCCAACATCCGCCGGGTTCTGCGGCGGAGAGCCCGGCGCCGCGCCGCGGCCGGCTGGGACGAACGAGCCGCTGAAATCGTGCCCGTTGAACAGCGGCTTCCAATCGCTGGACGGCCCTGCGGCGGCTTCGCGCGGCGTCGCCACATCGACGACGACCGCGAGCATGGCGGCGAGCGCGGCGATGGAGACCGAGGCGCGGACGCGGCGAGCAATCGGCGTCATGCGATTCTCCATCAGGGAATATTGGCGATGAGCACGTCGTAGATTCTTTGAACTGCCTCGTGGGGATCGCCCTGGCCCCCGCCCGGGGCTTCGATCGAGTAGAGCCCCGTGTATCCGAGCTCGCCGGTCAGCTTGAGCGCGGCGGGGAGGTCGTACCGCGCCGGATTCAATTTGACGTGGCAGTTGCCGTCGGTGAGCGGAAACATCGCGCGGATGCCGCCGTGCTGCGTTTCCTGATCGGGGAAGTTGCCGAGATCGCAGTTCGCCCACGTGCCTGAGCCCTTGATGATTTCGACGAGGAGGATGTACGCGGGAGGGGCAGGAACGGCAGGAGGAGCAGGAAGGGCGGGAGGGGCCGGAGGCGTCGCGCCGGCAGCAGCGGCGGGAGGTGTTGCGCCGCGACCGCCGCCGCCGCGGTTTTCCATCGCGATCATCACGTTCTTGCTCTTGCCGTAGTCGCCCATCGCCTTCAGCGCGGCGATCGCCACCTCTTTGTTCTCCCGCGTCGGCTGCCCCTGGTTCACCATGATGCGCGGGCATCCGAGCGCCGACGCGTGATCGATCCACTCCTTCGTCCGATCGACCGCCTGCTGACGCAGCGCGGGATCCGCGGCGGAAATGTTCTGCGGTCCGAATTCCAGATTGATGTTCGTCACCTGCGACTTCGTCTTCGCGAACCGCTCGCGGAGCTCCTTCAAGTACGACAGTTCAGTGGACGGGAAATGCGCGTGCTGCATCTCGATGTTGTGCACGCCGTACCGATCCGCATACATCTGCCCGAGGTCCATGATGTCGAGCGTCCTCGCCGGATTGTCAGGCTGCGATGGATTCTTCAAGATGCTGTTGAACGACAGCGACATGATGGCGACGCGCGAGAGCTTGGCGGCGTCGCCCTTCGGCTGCGCGCGCGTGTGCGCCCAGATGTTCGTTCGGGTCAGACCGGCAGCGGCCGCGGCGCCGATGAGGAATTCCCGACGTCTCATGAGGTGACGAGTCATGATCTCCCTCCGCGATCGCGCGCTACTTTACTCTATGCGCATGCGCTTTGGTCGCGGAGTGTGCGGAGTGGTCGCGGCAGGCGCGCTCGGCGCCGCCGGCGCACCGGCCGCGGATCGCCATGACCTGGATCAGCAGGCGTCGCGCGTGCAGCTGCGCGACGTCGCCGCCGACGCGGGCGTGCGCTTCGTACGCCACATCGGCTCGACGTCCGAGAAGTTCTACGTCGACAGCGTGCCGGGCGGCCTCGCCATCTTCGATTACAACGGCGACGGCCGCCCGGACATCTTCTTCACCGACGGCGCCGAGCTGCCCTCGCTCGAGAAACGGCTGCCCGCATACGCGAATCGGCTGTACCGCAACGACGGGAACATGCGGTTCACGGACGTGACGGACGCCGCAGGCGTGGCGGGCGTCGGCTACGCGATGGGCGCCGCGGCTGCCGACTACGACAACGACGGCCACGTCGATCTGTTCGTCGCCGGCGTGCGACGCAACCAGCTGCTGCACAACCGCGGCGACGGCGGGTTCGACGATGTGACCACGCGCGCCGGCATCGCCAGCGGCGAATGGGCCGTCGCGGCCGGCTGGCTCGACTACGACAACGACGGCCTCCTCGATCTCTTCGTCGTCAACTACGTGCAGTGGTCGCCGCAGACCAACCGCGCGTGCCGCGACGAGGTGCGCGACATCGCGATCTTCTGCCATCCCAGAACGTTTGAGGGTCTGCCGAATCGGCTGTATCGGAACCGCGGCGACGGCACGTTCGAGGATGTCTCCGCGCGTGCCGGCATCTCCGCCCACGCCGGCAAGGGCATGAGCGTCGCCTTCGGCGATTTCGACCGCGACGGCCGCGTCGACATCTTCGTCACGAACGACACCGTGCCCAACTATCTGTTTCACAACAACGGTGACGGCACGTTCAGCGACGTCGCGCTCGTGGCCGGCGTCTCCGTGCCCGATACGGGGCGGCCGGTTTCCGCGATGGGCGCCGACGTTCAGGACTACGACAACGACGGATGGGACGACATCCTGTTCGCCGCGCTGACCGGCGAAACGTTCCCGCTCTTCCGCAACGATCGCCGCGGCGCGTTCGTCGAGACGACGCAGACCGCCGGCGTCGCGGGGCTGACGGTGAAGGCATCCGGCTGGTGCGCGATCGCCGCGGACGTGGACAACGACGGGTGGCCTGACATCTTCACCGCGAACTCCCACGTCAACGATCGAATCGGCGATTTCGAAGCCGTGGCATGGAAGCAGGCGAACAGCCTGCTCGTGAACGACGGCCACGGACGTTTCAGCGATGCGACCGCCGCGTCAGGCCTCGGACAGGGCGTCGCCGTTCACCGCGGCTGCGGCGTGGCGGATCTCGATGGCGACGGCCGTCTGGACGTGGTCGTCCTCTCGCTGGGATCGCCGGCAGAGATCTGGAAGAACGAGAGCGCGCCGGAGAACCGCTGGCTGAACGTCCGCCTCGTCGGCACGAAATCGAACCGGGACGGACTCGGCGCGCGGGTCATCGTCGCCAATCAGAGCCGCACGATGTCGACGGCCCGCGGCTATGCCTCGTCTTCGCACGCGGGAGTCCACTTCGGACTCGGATCCGGGACCGCGAACGTCCGCGTCGAGGTCCAGTGGCCGTCGGGCACGAAGCAGGTCGTGGAAAACGTGAAGACGAATCAAACGATCGAAATCAGAGAGCGGTGACAATTGTCAATTGCGAATTGGTGCGGTGATTGTGCGGCGCGCCGCGACTGCTGCGGCGTCGTTCGCCGCGCGCCGTAATTCTTCCGACCTCGCCAGCAGCGCCGCTGCTTTGTCCTGCTGTCCGACTCCGGCGTACGCGCGCGCGAGTTGGACGTGCAGACTTCCGTCCTCGTCGCCGGCGAGCAGCGGCTCGATCAGTGGAATCGCCATGGCAAAGTCGCCGCGCTGGACGCGCGCGCGGCCGAGGGCGAGCCGTGGACCGGGATCCGCGCCGTCGCGATCGACTGCGCGCTGCAGCACTGGAAGCGCCTCCTCGACGCGCCGCAGCCGCAGCAGCGAATACCCGAGCAGCTTCAACGACGGAAGGTCGTCGGGACGTGCGCGAACGGAAGTCGACAGGATGGCGACGGCCCGCTCGTAGTCGCGTACGGCGTAGCACGACTGTGCGAGCTCGTAGATCAGCGCCGGCTGGTCCGGCGCGAGCTTCAGCGCCGCCTCGAGCTCCGCGATCGCCTCGATGTGCCGGTCCTCCGCGCGCGCGCGGGCGGCGCGTGCACCCCGCCGCTCGACCGAGTCCGGCAGATCGTTCAGGCGATCGAACGCCGCGCGCGCGAGCTCGGTGGCTGCGCGCGCGCGCCAGTAGCGCGATTCCGAATCCGTCTGCTCGAGCGCGACGTCGAGCGCCGCACGATAGCGACCCGACCGGAACTCGCAGAGCGGCTTGCGCCTGACGCAGTCGACCGAAACGCGCGCGCCGGCCGCGCGCTCCTCGGCCGCCCACTCGGCATGCCCGGTCCGCTCGTAAATGCGCGCGATCGAATCGTGAACGCTGACCATCGCCGGCAGCGAATCGAGCGTGCTGCGATACAGCGTGAACGCGTCGACGAACCGTCCGGCCGCGAACAAGGCGTCGGCCGCGAGCAGGCGAAGCCAGGCTGCGTCCTCAGAGTTTCGATCGAATGTGCGTGCGGCCTCGTTCGCGACGTCGGCGTACGCCTGCCCGAGTGCGTACCAGCCGGCCGGAAGCGTCGGCGCAAGCGCCGTTGCCGTGGAGAGCTCGGCGACGGCATCGATGAACCGACGATCGCGCGTCGCCTGCGCGGCCGCACGCATATGCGTCGCCGCATCATCTGGTTGTGCGGCGACGAGTAAAAGGCAGGAGAGGCAGGAGGGGCGGGAAGGGCGGGAAACGAACCATCCCATGCTGTCTATCCCGCCCTTCCTGTCCCTCCCGCCTTTCCTGCCCTTCCTGCCCCCCCCCCCCCCCCCCCCCCCCCCCCCCCC
>Ga0070699_100005774_pt1 | contig 10829 bp, 9 predicted proteins | sample KBSK1503metaG_FD_65473 | JGI IMG/M metagenome (GOLD analysis project Ga0070699, IMG submission 65473) | Corn, switchgrass and miscanthus rhizosphere microbial communities from Kellogg Biological Station, Michigan, USA - KBS K1-50-3 metaG | ecosystem: Host-associated > Plants > Roots >...
AGCAGAGGCGCGGCTGCGCGCAGACAGGCTCGCCGGGCTCACCTCGATCGAACTCGCCGAGAACATCCCGGCGACCGAGCGCGCCTGCCATCTCGAGCTGGAGCCCGGCTGCGACGCGCGCGCGTTCGCCGCGCTCGCCACCGAGGCCATCACCGGACTGTCGGTGCAGGTGCTCGATCGTCGCGCCGTCGAGACGTTATCGGGTGTTCCGGCGGTCTCCGATTCGATTGGCTCCCTGCGGCTTCGCCGCGACGCCCGCGCGTTCTTCCAGGGGAATCGATATCTCCTCGATTCGCTCGTGCAGCGCGTGGCGAGCCTTGTCCCGGACGGTCCGGTGGTCGATCTCTACGCCGGCGTCGGACTTTTCGGGCTTTCGCTTGCCGCAGCACGAGCGGTGCAGGTGACGCTCGTCGAAGGCGATGCGATCAGCGGCCACGACCTCGAGGAGAACGCGCGCCCGTATGCGGAGCGCGCCCGTGTCGTGCGCACGAGCGTCGAGGACTTCCTCCTCCGTCGCGATGCACCGCGCGCCATCGGGACGTTCATCGTCGATCCGCCGCGGACCGGGATGTCGCCGGATGCGGTGCGGGCGATGGTTCGAGCCAACCCGCCGCGCATCGTGTATGTCTCGTGCGACGTCGCCACGCTCGCCCGCGACGCGCGTGCGCTGGTCGACGCGGGCTACTCGCTGGCGCACATATCGGGGATCGATCTGTTCCCGAACACGGCTCACGTCGAAACGGTCGTGGCCTTCGACCGCGCGCTCTAGTCCGGCGCGCGTCGTGGTTCTCCGCCTTACCGGCGGCCGGCGTCTACGAAGGCTTCGAACAGCGCCCGGAATTCGCCCGTCCTGTAAAAGTTCTCAGGGTGCCATTGCACGCCGAGGCAGAAGCGGCGGCCGGGGTCTTCGATCGCCTCGATGACGCCGTCCGGCGCGGTCGCGGAAGCGACCAGCCCTTCGCCGAGATCCTTCGGCGCCTGATGATGGCGGCTGTTGACGGGGCACGCCTCGCCGTCTTCGAGCCGCTCGCGCATGGTCCGCTCGAGCAGGCTCCCGGTCGCGATCCAGACATCATGCGCGATGGCGAAGCGCGGTTCCTTGACCCGGTGCTCCACGCTGCTGCCCACTTCGTCGGGGATGTCCTGGATGAGCGTCCCGCCGCGCGCGACGTTCAGCAGCTGCACGCCGCGGCAGATGGCGAAGACCGGAAGATCTTTCTCGAGCGCGAGGCGCACCAGCTCGATCTCGTATTCGTCGCGACCCGGCTCCGCGGGATCGAACGTCGGGTGGGCGGTCGCACCGTAGAGATCCGGACGCACGTCGCCTCCGCCCGTCAGCAGCACCCCCTGCACGCCCGCGATCACGTCGGCGGGCGCATCGACGCCGGCGTGGAGCACACGTACCTCCCCGCCGGCGCGGCGCACCGATTCTTCGTAGTCAGGCAGCTTGCTGCACGGCGATATCGCAATCATTGGCATGGGGTCACATCCGGGGCGGCACGTTCACGCCCATCAAATCGAGCGCGGTCCTCAACTGATTGCGCACGTAGATGACCGCCGCGGCGCGCCACCGGCGCACGTCGTCACGCTCTTCGTTGAGGATAGGTGCGCGATGATAGAAGGCGTTGAACGCCTGCGCAAGGGTGAATGCATACTTTGCGAGCACCGAGAATTCCAGCGACCGGATGACCTGTTCGACCACTTCGTCGAGCCGGGCGGCATCGAGAACCAGCCCCCATAGCTCGTGAGTGCCATTGGCGCCATCGAGCTCGCCGGCCGGGACGTCGCGAAGCGCCTTCAGGAGCGCGGCTTCGTCGAGCCCGTCGCGCTGCTGGAGCTTCTGAAAGATGTTGTTGGCGCGGACGACGGCGTACTGGATGTACGGCCCGCTTTCGCCCTCGAAGCTGAGCGCCTCGGCCAGGTCGAACGCGATCACCTTGCCGCGCGAGAACTTGATCATGAAATACCGGACGGCTGCGATGGCGATCGTCTCGGCGATCCGCCGCCGGTCGTCCTCGGCCAACTCCGGGTTCCGGCTGCCGACCTCTGTGCCGGCCGACCGAATCAGCGTGTCCAGCAGGTCGTCCGCCTTCACCCCCAGCCCCTTGCGGCCGGAGACCTCGACGAAGGGACGCCTGGCCTCCTCCAAATCGGCAGGCGGCGCGTAGCCAAGCTCGCGGGCGGTGGCGTGCGACAGCGCGACCATCTCGTACGAGAAATGATGCGACCGCTCCGCGCCATCCGGATGGCCGACCGCGATGAGCGCCTGCTTCAACAGCTTCTGGAGGTAGGACTGCCGCACGTCGATGACGTTGTAGACGTACGCCGCGCCGCCGAACATCGGATGGTTGCTTTCGCCGCCCGTCGTGCACGTCGCCCACAGGGGACCGCGCGGGCGTGTCCCGAGCGAAGTCGAGGGGCGATGCTCGAAGATTCGGTAGTGGAAGTCCTTGCCGAGCAGTCCCAGCTTCCAGAACTGATAGGCGATGTCCTTGCCGACGTAGGTGACGACGCCGTTCGAGCGCACGATCACCTTCTCCCGCTCCTCTTCGTCGGCTTCAGGCCGGGATTCGGGATCCGGGGACCGGGATTCGTCAGGTTCTTGGGATTTGGGATTTGGAGCTTGGGATTTGGGATTTTCCAGATCCTCCTGAATCGGCATCACCCAGCAGCCCGCGAGCCGTCCCTCGGTCGCGAGATACACGGCGCCCTTCGCCTTCAGCACGTCGAACGCCTGCGCCCAGAACTTCAGCCGCAGGATGTCGCCTTCCCACGTGAGCAGGTCGTAATCGACGTTCATCCGCCCCATCGTCTTCAGGTGGCAGCGGACGATGCGATCGGCGATGAACGCGCCGATCTCGGCGTTCTCGTTGCCGCCGTGTTCGATGTCGTGCAGCGTCCGCGTGCGCGTCTCGAGCCGCGCCTTGTCCTCCTCGTACCACTCCGTCACGCGCGCGTAGAGATCCCAGCAGTAGTAATCGAATCGCGTGGTGTCCGCCGTGTGCCGGATCTGGTCCAGCGTCTTCCCCTCGAGCACGCGGAAGCCGACGACGACGTCGGCGACCTGGACTCCGGTGTCGTCGATGTAGTTCTGCACCTCGACCGGGATGCCGCGGAACCGCAGCACGCGAACGAGCGTGTCGCCAAGCGCCGAGTTGCGAAGGTGGCCGATGTGCGCCGCCTTGTTCGGATTGATCGCGGTGTGCTCGACGATCGCTTTGCCTGCCGACGAACGGGGCGCCGTCGATCCTTCAGCTGAGAGCCGGCCCAGCAGGAAGTCGCGTCGTTCCAGGAAGAAGTTCAGGTAGCCATTTGGTGCCGCCGACACCTGGCGAATGCCTTCGAGCGATCCGAATGCGCCCGCGATCTCCTGTGCAATGGCGCGCGGCGCCTTCTTGAGCCGCCGCGCGAGCTCGAAGGCAACCGGTGTGCCCAGATCGCCCAGCTCGCGGTTCGGCGGGTAATCGAGCACGATGGCCGGCGCCGCCGACTCCTCGATGGAGTACAGGTTCGTCAGCAGGCGCGCGACGTGCGTGCGAAGACGGTCGTGAACGGGAAGGATCATTCGTGGTACGCTGGGAAGGTTCAGCTGTTGTTGCGCGCGGCTGCAAGCCGCGCGCGCTCGTGGTCGTCAGGCGTGCTTCCTGCCACCTGTACGTTATCAGACATTGCGCATGATTGAAGCCGGCATAGGTCGGCTCCTCGTGGCGAGCCTGCATCAGGGGATCGCCGATCTGCTGCCGACGCGGCTCGAATTCTACGAATCGTGGCTCAATCCATCCGGGCTGCGGGACGGCCGCATCGGGCTCGCGCCGCTGGCCGCGGTGCTCAGCTTCCTGCGGCAGGAAGGCGAGCCCTATCGCCTGATTGCCGGCCGCGCCGGTGAATACACGGCCGAGTGGACCGTCGCGGACCTCCCCGCGTTCGAGCGGGCGTTCATCCGCGCGGCGCCGCACGGCATTCGCGTGCACCTGGTGATGCGCGTCGCGCGGAAGATGATCCGGACGACCTACAAGGGCAGCCGGGCGATCGTCAAGTGGCGGAAGGGACGCGGCGCCGTCGATATCCGCGGGTCGATTTTCTGCGAGGTGCGCGACCGCAGCGAGCAGCCGCTCTGCGAGTTCTATGCGTCGGCGATCCGCCGGCTGATGTATCTGTTCAACCTCGACGTCGAGGTGGGGACCGAGCAATGCCGCGCGACCGGCGCGGGACAATGTCTCATGTCCGTGCTGGTTCGGCCTGCGGCGGGATAGCGGGATTCAGGTAATTCAAAATGCAAAATGCAAGATGCAAACCTTACGTGGATCGAAACGGCGGGGTGAAGGCGCTTCGACGTTTACCCCTCTGTTTCGAACTACGTAGTGTTTGCATTTTGCATTTTGCATTTTGCATTGCGACGAGCGTCCAGGCGCAATCGCTCGTCGGCGTGGGCGCGCGGCAGCTGGTCATGCCGTTCGAGAACGCGACGCACGAGCCGCGTTTCAACTGGCTGGCCGAAGGGTCCGCGGTCGCGCTGACCGACGATCTGGTCGCCCTGGGCGCGAAGGCGATCTCACGTGACGACCGCCGTCGTGCGTTCGAGCATCTGCGCGTGCCGCCGGTTGCGACGCTCAGCGAGGCGACCATCATCCGCGTCGGGCAAATCGTCGGCGCCGAGCAGGTCGTCGTCGGGTCGTTCGCGATCACCGGCAACGTCCTGACCGTTCGCGCTCGGGCGATTCGTCTCGATACGGGGCGGACCTTTCCGGAAATCATGGAACAGGGCCCGCTCACCGAGTTCTTCGGTCTGTTCGCACAGGTCGCCCGCCGCCTGCTGTCCGATTCGACCGTGACAACGACCGAGATGGAGCGCGGTCATCCGCCGGTTGCCGCGTTCGAGCAGTTCGTCAAAGGGACGGTCGCGGAGAACCCCGCGACGCAGGTCATCTTTCTGAAGGAAGCGCTCCGCTTCGCGCCCGACTTTCACCGGGCGCGTCTCGCGCTGTGGAACTCGTACACGGAGCAGGGCGACCACCGGCAGGCGCTCGAGGTCGCGCGGCAGGTGCCGGCGAGCCATCCGTTGTCACGACAGGCGCGCTTCGATGCGGCGCTGTCGGCGATGAGTCTTGGTCAACACGCGGACGCCATCGAGCAATTCACCGCGCTGAATCGCGAGAAGCCGGACGCGGCGCTTCTCAACGATCTCGGCGTGGCTGAGCTGCGCCGCACGGCGCGCTCGCCGGGCGCGTCGGCCCAGGAGTTTTTCAGGCAGGCCGTTGACGCCAATCCGGCCGACCCCGACGTCACGTTCAATTTCGGCTACGCCGCGTGGCTGGCGCACAACACGCTCACCGCGGTGACATGGCTGCGCGAAACGGTGCGGCGCAATCCGCAGGATGCGGCGGCACACTGGATTCTCGGGGTGGCGCTGCAGGCATCGGCGAACGCGGCGGAAGGACAGCGCGAGAAGGAGCTCGCCAGGCGCCTGTCGTCCACCTTCGCCGACTGGGACAGCAAGCAGCCCGGCACGAGCGCGATACCGCCGAACCTCGAACGCGTGAAGACCGAGCTGGACGCCGCATCGGCGCCGCGCGTCGAGCAGGCGATTGCGGCGGCGGAGCAGCGCGACCAGCGCGAGCAGGCGGCCTTTCACGTCGAGAGCGGCCGTCGCCTCTTCCAGGCACAGCGCGATACGGAAGCCATCGGCGAACTCCGCCGCGCCATCTATCTGTCCCCGTACGAACGCGAAGCGCACCTCCTGCTCGGACGCGTGTACCTGCGCGAGGGTCAGCTCGCCGATGCCATCGACGAGCTGAAGATTTCCATCTGGAGCGACGATCAGATCGACGCGCGCCTGGCGCTCGCCGACGCGTACATCCAGGCGAAGGACCTGGATGCGGCTCGAAGCGAGCTGCAGACCGTGCTCACGCGGCAGCCGGGCAACGCCGAGGCAAGACGCCTTCTCGACACGTTGCGTTAGCTCGTTGCGGCGACACTCGTACCGCGATCGGCTCAAAAAAGAGGCGACATACTACCAGTAGCGTGCTAAAATCTGTCGACCTCAACTAATGGCAGACGACGGCCTTCATGAGATTCAGCTGAACGGTAAGCAGCTGGTCTTTCTCTTCATGGCCTCCACCGTCGTCGCCGTCGTCATCTTCCTGTGTGGCGTCATGGTTGGCCGCGGCGTGCGCGCGCAACGGCCCGTGGATGCGACCGAGGCGTCCGTTGATGCGCTGACGGATCCGACGGCCGCTGTCACGCAGCGTTCCGAGCCCGCGCCGTCAGCGCCCGCCATTCCCAGCAACGCGCCGGTCGCGTCGCAGGAGACGCTGACGTATCCGAACCGGCTCGAAGGAGAAGAGCCTCCCGAGGAGACTTTGCGGCCCGCGGCAAAGCCCGCCCTGGTGCCGGCAAAGCCATCAGCGTCTCTTCGAACGCCCGCTCCGGCCGCAGCAGCTCCAGCGTCTGATGTGCGCGGCGAACCCAGGGGCAACGGCTTCGTCGTGCAGGTCGCGGCGGTCAACGATCGGCGCGAGGCCGACACGATCGCCCGGCGTCTGGCCGCGAAGGGTTATCCCACGTTCGTGACGCTGCCGCCCAACGGCATTCCGAAGATGTTCCGCGTGCGCATCGGCAAGTATCCGACCCGCCGCGAAGCCGAATCGATTGCCGCCCGCCTCGAAAAGGAAGATCAGTTCAAGCCCTGGATCACCCGATAGCCTCGCGATATTCCTCGATTGAATCTCTAGCGATCACTTGACGGGCCACGCTGGTGGGCCACTCTGGTGGTCGATTTGCTCGATGTCCTTGCCGGGCGCAGCAAGCCTCACGACCTGCTCTCTCACCAGGCGGCCGACTCGCTCGATCTCACGGTCCGACAGCGATTCGTAGACGGGAACCTGCACCGCTGTTGCCGCGCGCTCCGCGCCGGGCATCGGCGGTCCGTTCCAGCCGAACAACTTCAGGTTCGTGCAGACATCCACGTGCATCGGCGCCACGTCGACACCGCGGCGAATGCACCGTTTCACCACGGTTTCGCTGTCCGGGACGTACGAACAGTACTGGTAGTACACATGAGTGCGGTCCGGAGGAATCTGCGGGATCGTGATGCCTCGCACGTCGCCCAGTACGTCGTTCAGGATCCGGGCGTGACGCGTGGTGCGCTCGATGAAGTCGGGCAGGCGCTTGAGGCCGGCCAGCCCGATGGCCGCCTGCACGTTCGTGAATCTCCCCCGGTAGTGCTCCGGGAGCGGGTCCAGCGGACGCACAGCTTCCCAGAGGCGTTTCTCCGGCTGTGCATGCACCCAGGAAGCGGCATACCAGATCGGGAACAGCGAATACGTGAACACCTTTGGTCGGATGAACGTGTGCTGCCACTTGCCGGACCACAGGATCTGCTCGACACGTTTCTCGCTTGGCCACTGCTCGGCATCCGCGAATTCGCCGACGCGCCGGGCCAGGTCGGCCTGGCGCACCCAGGCGAGGCCGCCCCCATAGGTATTGAGCGGCTTGAACGCCTGAAAGCTGAAGAAGCTTGCGTCTCCCAGTGTCCCGACCATCTGATCCTTGTACATGGCGCCGAGCGAATGCGCGCAGTCCTCGATGATCTTCAGGTTATGCCGCCGCGCAAGCTCGAGGATCGCATCCATGTCGCAGGCCATGCCGTAAAGGTGGGTCGGCAGCACGGCGCGCGTGTTGGGTGTGATCGCGCGTTCCACCGCCCGAGGGCAAAGCGTGAACGTGGCCGGATCGACATCGGCGAACACCGGCTTCAGGCCGGCGACGCGCGCAATTTCAGGAACCACCCAGAAGGTGAGCGCCGGGACGATGATCTCGCTGCCAGGCGGGAAGTCCATCGCCTTGAGGATGAAATAGAGCGCGATCCTGCCGTACTCGGTCGAACACGTCCGCACGTACCCCGATCCGAGCAAGCGCCCGAATTCCTGCTCGAAAGCCTCGATGTGCGGGCCCCGGACCATCTGCTTGCGTTCGCGGCACTCCCGGATGATGTGCTGCATTTCCGGAACGACCCGAGTGCCAAACCTTGCGATAGCGGCCATGGCTGTCTCCTCGGTAAGCGTGAGCGTCAGCCGGACTCAGGACGTTCCATCGCACGGCGTTCGTACGAGCCGAGCACCTTGAACAACACGAGGACGGCGCCCCCGACGACCAGCGCCCCCTTCCAGCCCTCGAGCCCGAACCGTGCGAGGTAGGTGGGTCCGAACCACCCGACGAGCACCAGCAGTGCGAATGCCCAGATAAACGCCGAGACCAGGTTCAGGGCCGAGAACTTCCGCGGCGAGACCTCGACCCACGCACAGGCAGCGGCGATCGCGATGCGCAGGCCCGGCGCAAACCGGATGAGCAGCACCATGAGCGAGTCGTGGCGCCGCACGCGACTGATGAGCGGCGCCGCCTTCCGCTGCAGCGACGGATATCGCGCGAGCCACCGCGGGAGCCGTCCGCGAAACGCGTAGAAGTACGCCTGGTCGCCGATCGCCGCCCCACACGCGCCAGACACGAGTACGCCCAGCGGATTCAACCGTCCGTGAGCCACCAGAGTCGCGGCGCCGATGTAGGCAACTTCTCCTTCCACGATGGCCGCGATCAGCACGCCGCAGTACGGCAACAGCTCGGACAGTCCCGGCATGTGCGTCACGTCCACTCCGTCACGGGTGGCCTCAGCACGGCAGCGACCGTTCCGCGACGGCCACGGTACGCGCCTGACGGCGGCGGACGTGCGCGTCCAGCGAATCCACGACCGAGCGCACGCCGGGCGCGCCAATTCGCAGGTAGTTCGTGAGGAACGACGGGCGGATGTAGAACTGCGTGTATGCGCTGCCGAGAAGGAACCTCAGCTCAGGGTGTGTCAGTGACGGGTGCGTGAACGTCGGCGTAAAACCGTCGAACCGCTCCCAGTCTGTTTCAGTAATCGTTGGCTGCATCCGCCGGTAGAGCGGGGTGCCGGGGTAGGGCGTGAGGATCTTGTACTGCGCCACCGTCGACCCGAGATCGATCGAATACTCAATCGTCGCGCGGATCGACTCCCTCGTGTCGTCGGCAAACCCGATGACGTAGAACGCCGCGGTGACGATGCCGAGCTCGCGGCAACGCCCTACGATCTCCCGCTGGTGCGGCTCAGGAATCGGACGCCGTCCGACTTTCTCGAGCGTCGTCGCTGCCACTGACTCGACGCCGAAGCTGATGGCGCGCAGCCCCGCCTGGTGCATGACACCCAGCAGCGCGCCGTCAAGACGGTCGAGGCGCGTCTCGCACTCGAACGTGTGCGACAGACCGCGCAGGCGTATTCCGTCGCAGAGTTCGACGACGCGCTCACGTTCCTGCGTGAACAGCGGATCCCTGAACACCACGTGCAGTGGTCCGCGCGTGTCCTGGAGGTAGGACAGCTCGTCCAGGACGTTCGCGACCGAGCGCGACCGATACGTCGACTGAATCCGGTGCGGGCAGTACGTGCAGAATTCAGGGCAGCTGCGTGAGGCGAGCACGGGCAACGACCCGCCGTACGGCCGGCCCGCGAATGGCACCCGAATGCGGCGGCGCGGTGGTACGAGTGGATCCCACAACGGAAACGGCAGCGAGTCGAGGTTTTCCACTTGTGGGCTGGCCGCCATCCCGGACAGCGTTTCGCCGTTCATCACGCGCAGCAGCGCGGACTCGGGCTCGCCGTCGACAATAAAATCGGCGGCATCCTCGAACAGGTGCGGCAGCTTCTGCGATGTGAGGCCGATGAATCCGATCCGAACGCCGCGAGCGCGCATGGCCTGCGCCCAGGCGGTCTCGCGGCGGTAATCGATCAGCGAGGACAGCACGATTGCCAGGTCACCATCCACGAGCTCGCCGGTGGACGCCACGACCTCGTGGCCGGCGCGCGCCGCCAGTGCCGCCGCGTACGCGAGATGTACACTCGGCATATCGTGGAACCCGCTCTTCAAGTGCGCGATGACACGCGTGACTTTCGAAAACGGCTTCAGCCTCGAGCCGTAGCCGCCGACGACGGTGTCCTTGCCCGTAAAACCGTCGCCCCCCTTGATATCCGCCAGCACGATTCGCATGGATTGCGCACCACGACGCGGCACGTGCTCCGCCGCCTTGGACGCGACGCGCACGGTCGAGTTCGAACGTTGGTGAACGCCCGTCAGGGGTCGCGCGAAGACACTGAACGCGCCCGGGGCTGCTATCGACGGGTAAAACTAGAGCGGCAGATGGTGCGCTGGAGGCGGACGCGGAACGAACGGGTCGAATGTGGTGAGCGACCCGAGTGCGCGTGCGGAACGAGGAGTGCACGCGTTCGACAGCCCGAGCGCCGGCACGGGCGGTGACGCGCACAGCGTCGGCGTGACCGGCTCGAACGTGGTGCCCGCGATCGCACCGGCCGGCTCGGTGTCGTGATCGTCAACACTGCGGCGGATCGGCCGCTTGAGGACGACCGGAAGAACGAGACGCGGTCCGTAGGAACGGAACCCCTGGTGCTTGCGCGTCCACACGTGAATCTGCGATTTGCTGTCTCGCGCGATCAACTCCGGCCGGTGATCCCCGTCGAGATCGGTGGCGATGATCCGCAGCAGCGGCACGCGCGTGTGAATGAAGTGTGTGGTACCTGATGCCGACAGCCAGACCTTGAGTACCGACGGCTCCCGGCGATCCAGCATGACGTGGTCGCGCCGGCCATCACTGTCGAAGTCGGCGGCGATCCCCAGGTCAGCTGCGGCTGCCAACGTCGGCAGCAGCACGAGACTCACGCAGACGATCCAGACGGCCCGGCTCGGCGTGAGTGTGGGTTGGCGCATGCGGCAGTGGCGACGAGTATATGCCGAAGTGATGCTGAG
>Ga0070699_100005775_pt1 | contig 10828 bp, 10 predicted proteins | sample KBSK1503metaG_FD_65473 | JGI IMG/M metagenome (GOLD analysis project Ga0070699, IMG submission 65473) | Corn, switchgrass and miscanthus rhizosphere microbial communities from Kellogg Biological Station, Michigan, USA - KBS K1-50-3 metaG | ecosystem: Host-associated > Plants > Roots >...
CGGCTTCTTCCGCGCCTCCGAGGACCACGGGCCCACCGCGGTGTTCGGCGGCATCACCCGCTCGCTCGAGATGGATCGGGACGAGATGGCGGAGCGGTTCCGCCGCGTCCTCGAGGACATCAAGAGCGGGGGCTTCGCGCGGCGATTCCAGGACGAGGCGCGGAACGGCTACCCGATGCTCGAGTTCGCGCGGGCCATGATGCACGGTGGCTCGCCTATCGGTGAGGCGGAGAGCCGCATCCGGCGTCTCGCCTCGCCCGACGCGCCCGGCTCGACCCCAGGAGGTGCGGCATGAGCTTCGCCCTGCGCGTCCTCGCGGTGATCGTGTTCGTGCTCGCGGTGGCCGGGGTCGCGCCGGTCCCGATGACGCCGCTCGGCCTGGCCCTGTGGTGCGCCTCCACGCTGCCGCCCAGCGGCGCGTCGAGCGCGACCTGATCCCGCCCGCTCAGGGCTGAAGCCGCGTCCCCACCCACGCGCCGCCGGTGAAGCCGGTGGCGACCTTCTCGAGGCTCCGCGTCCACACCGCGCGATCGTGCGCGCGACCCGGCTGGCCCGCCCACAGCTCCACCCGCTCGGCCCAGATCCGGTAGCCGCCCCAGCGCGGCGGGCGCAGCACGTGCTCACCGTGGGCGCGACGGGCGGCATCGATCTGGGCCAGGAAGGCCGCGCGCGAGCCGATGGGCCGGCTCTGCGCGCTCGCCACCGCGGCAAGGCGGGCGTCGAGCGGGCGCGTGCCCCAGTAGCGGTCCGAGTCCGCCTCCGACACGTGGCTGACCGGGCCCTCGACGCGGATCTGCCGCTCGAACGCCTCCCAGTGGAAGACCACCGCGGCCCGCGGCGTGCGCTCGAGCGCGGCGCCCTTGGGGCTCTCGCGGTCGGTGTAGAAGACGAGCGAGCCGGCCACCGCGTCGAAGCCGCGGCAGATGACCATGCGCACCGCCGGACGGCCGTCGCGGTCGACGGTGGCGAGGGCCATCGCGGTCGCGCTCTTCACCGCGGCGACGGCTTCCCCGATCCAGCGCGCGGCGAGCGGCAAGGGATCGTCGGGCAGGATCTCTGGGAGCGGCTCGCTCACTGCCCGATCGGTCCCTGGTAGTGCGACCAGGCGATGCCCTTGATCCGGTGTCGCAGCCGCTCGAGGGTCGTGCGCTCCGCCGCGGTCAGGTCGGGGGCGCCGAGCGCCAGGTGCTGCTGCTCGAGGCGCGGCCCGGTCGCGGGCACGTGCTGCATGTAGGTAAGCCACGCGACGGCCAGGCCCATCGGGCGCTCGTGGTCCTGGATCAGGATGGTGGCCAGCGCGGGCTGGATGACCCAGCCCACCCGGGCGGGCCCGCTCGGCGGCGGGATGCGCCGCGTGAAGGCCTGGTAGAGCTCGTCGAGCTCGTGCTGGACGTCGCGGGGGATCCGGGCCCGCAGGAGGTGGATGACCTGCTCGGGCAGCGCCTCCGGGTCGCTGATGGGGCCGCGGTACCGCACGACGATGTCGCCGAACGGCAGCCCGTAGTCCACGTGGATCAGCAGCTCCTGCTTCAGCAGCCGCGCCGCGACGCCCATCGACGTTGGACGTATTCTTTTCCAAGAACGGCGCGGAGAAGCTATGAAATGTGCGGGGCCGGAGGCGGCCCGGCGACTACCCTCCCCCGAGGCGGTCGACCAGCCGGCGGGCCCACTCCATCGGCTCCCCGGTCATCACCAGCTTCTCCGCCGCGCCCTCCCCGAAGCGCCGGGTGGCGTCGATCCCGAGCTTGGCGGTCAGGCCGTCCGCGCTCGCGGACGGATCCAGGATCGCGCCGAGGCTGCCGCCGATCACCACCAGGTCGCGGTCGGCCTGGACCCGCGTCGCCATCGCCCACAGTACGTCGGACTCGTCGAACACGTCGATGTCGTCGTCGACCACGATCACCAGCTTGAGGTAGTGGTCCACCCCCAGGACCACCGGGATCGCGTGCTTGGCCTCCCCCGGCCGCGACTGCTTGATCGACACGTAGGCGGTGAACGAGGCCCCGCCCGAGGTGGGCACGTGCACCGCGCGCACCCCCGGCATCACCCGGCGCAGGGCGTTGCGGATCTCCGCCTCGCGCAGCACGCCCAGCGGCAGGATGTGGTCGGGGGCGCGCCCGGAGGCGATGGAGTGAAACCACGCGCCCTCGCGCACCACCAGCGCCTTCGCCACGAAGATGTTGTCGGTGCTCCGGCGCGAGAAGTAGCCGGTGAACTCACCGAACGGCCCCTCGGGATCGCGCACGTCGGGCAGGATCTCCCCCTCGATCACGATCTCGGCCCAGGCGGGGACGTCGAGGTCGATGGTCTCGGCCCGCCGCAGCTGCATCGGCTCGCCGAAGAGCCCGCCCACCACCTCGAACTTCGAGATCTCGGGCGCGGGATAGGAGAGCGAGCCCATGCCGACCGCGGGGTGGAGCCCGATGGCGATCGCGCAGGAGAGCGCGCGGCCCGCCTTCTCCTCGCGCTGCTGGAACTCGAACATGCGCCGCCGCGAGTGCAGGCTCACCCCCAGCCGGTCCGTCCCCTTCACCTGGAAGCGATGGAAGCCCGCGGTGGCCACCCCGGTGGCGGGGTCGCGCGCGATGAGGAGCCCGGCGGTGAGGTAGGGGCCGCCGTCGCCCGGGAAGTAGGTGGGAATCGGCAGCGCGCCTAGGTCGACCGCGGCGCCGCGCCGGACGTCGACCGGGAACGGGGGGCGCTCCAGCACCACCGGCTTGACCGGCTCCTTCAAACGCGCCGCGTAGGTCTCGGGCAGTTCCGCCTCGCCGACCCCGAGCGCGGTGGCGAGCCCGCGGCGGCTCGCCATCACGTTCGACACGACCGGGATCGCGTGCCCGCGCACCCGCTCGAAGAAGAGCACCGGGAAGCGCCGGCGCCGCTCCAGCTCGAGGGCGAGCGCCTGCATCTGGAAGGCCTGGTCCACCGGCTCGGCGACCCGCAGGACCGCGTCGGGATACACGCGCTCCAGGGTCGAGACGAAGCCGCGGATACTCTGGGGGGACTCACCGCTCATGACGGGCTCCTATGACTTGCGGAAGATCAGATCGCGGATGCGGCCCACGTACTCCACGAAGCGCGGATGCTCGCGTACGTGGAGGCCGCGCGGGCGGTCGAGCTCCACGTCGAGCACCGCCCGCACCCCGCCCGGGCGCGGGCTCATCACCACCACCCGGTCGGAGAGGAAGACCGCCTCGTCGATGGAGTGGGTGATGAACAGCACCGTCTTCGGTTGCTCGTTCCAGATGCGCTGCAGCTCGAGGTTCATCTCCTCGCGCGTCATCGCGTCGAGGGCGCCGAACGGCTCGTCCATCAGGAGCAGGCGCGGCTCCAGCAGGAGGGCCCGGCTGATCGCGACCCGCTGCTGCATGCCACCCGACAGCTCGCGCGGGTAGTGACCCGCGAAGCCCTCGAGGCCCACCAGGCGGATCAGGTCCCGGGCCACCGGCTCGTACTGGGCGCGGGGCCGGCGCTGGGCCGCGGCGGGGAGCAGCACGTTGTCGAGCACGGTGCGCCAGCGGAGCAGGGTGGGGGTCTGGAAGACCATGCCCACCCCGTCGGGCGGCTCGTGCACCGGGACCCCGTCGATCCGCACCTCGCCCCGCGTGCACGGCAGCAGGCCGGCCACGATCTTCATGAGCGTGGTCTTGCCGCAGCCGCTCGGCCCCACGATTGACACGAACTCGCCCGCCGCGATCTCGAGCGAGGTCGGCCGGAGCGCGACCTGGGAGCCCGAGCGGGTGGCGTAGCGCTTCTCCACGTCGCGGATCTCGATGAAGGCGGCCATCAGAGCGAGGTCTCGAGGCCGCCCTCGCCGCGCGCCCACGGCGTGCAGAGGCGCTCGGCGAGCACCACCGCCCCGTAGAGGAGCAGGCCGATCACGGAGATCAGGAAGATGGCGGCGAGCCCGAGCGCGGTGTCGATCTGGTTGTTGGCGATGACGATCAGGTAGCCGAGCCCCACGTCCGAGCCCACGAACTCCCCGATCACCGCGCCGATGACCGCGAGGGTCGAGGCGACCCGGAGCCCGGCGAACACGTAGGGCAGCGAGCCGGGGAAGCGGATGCGGAAGAAGATCCACGCGGGGCGCGCCTTGATCGAGCGGGCGAGGTCGAGCAGATCGGGCTCGGTCTGGGTGAGGCCGACCGCGGTGTTGACCAGCACCGGGAAGAACGCGACCAGGAACGCGATGGTGGCCCGCGAGGTGAGGCCGATGCCGAACCACACCAGGATCAGCGGGGCGAAGGCGATCTTGGGCACGATCTGGACCGTCACCAGGAGCGGGGTGATGGCGCGCCGCAGGGTGTCGGACGACACGATGACCACCGCCCCCGCGGTGCCGAAGATCACCGCGGCGAGGAAGCCGAGCGCGATGCCCTCGACGGTGGCGACCACGTGCCCGGTCCAGTTGGGCCCGAAGGCGGCGAGGCGCGCGATCACCTGCCCGATGCCGGGCAGGATGAAGGGCGGCGGGCGGAGGAGCCAGACCGCGCCCTGCCACAGCGCGAGCACCGCCGCGAACGCCAGCGCCGGCGCGAGCGCGCCGCCGAGCCGCTCGCGCATCTACTTGACGGCCCGGTGCGCGGCCTCGACGAACCGGTTGGTGTAGAGCTGGTCCATCGGCGGCTCCGCCTTGAGCTTCCAGTACTTCACCACCGTGTCGCGGGTCGCCTGCATCTTGCCCGCGTCGAGGATGCCGATGCCCTTGGCCTTGGAGGTCTCGTCCCACATGCCCTCGAGGAGGGTGTCCACCGAGGCCTTCACGTAGTCGGCGTCCAGCTCGGGGTGGAGCTTGCTCGTGATCTTCACCGCCTCCGCCGGGTTGGCCACCGTGAACTTGAAGCCGCGGAGCAGCGCGGTCACCATCTTCTGCACCATCTCGGGCCGCTTGTCGATGGTGGTCTGCGTCGCGGTGACCGCGATCGAGTACATCGAGATGTACTGGGCGTAGTGGAAGCTCACCATCGTCTTCCCCGCCTGGTCCATCCCCTTCTTGATCAGAATGTCCTTGTCGAAGAAGGTGCCGAGCACCGAGATGCGGCCGGCGGTCAGCATCGCGAGGCGCTGTGGCCCGTCCATCTGCTGCACCTTGATCTTGCCGTAGTCGACCCCGGTCTTCTCGGCCAGCGCCGGGAGCATCATGGTGCAGATGTCGCCGGGAGGGCCGCCGAAGGTCTGGCCCTCGAGGTCCTTGGGCGCGCGCACGTTACCGCCCTCGGCGGCGGAGTACATCGCGCACATCTCCTGGTTGAGGTAGCCCATCACGGTCCGGAGGTTGCCGCCCTCCGCGTTGGCGATGATCAGCGGCGCGGGATGGTTGAGCCCGATGTCGATGGCGCCGGTGGCGAGCTTCTTGACCGTGTCGCCCGAGCCGTAGCCGCGCCCTAGGTTGACGTCGAGCCCCTGCTCCGCGAAGTAGCCCTTGTCCTGGGCCACGAACCAGGGGGCGTGATAGCCGCTGAGGGTGAAGTCCAGTGCGACCGTGACCTTCTCGGCCGCGCCCGCGCCGTCGGGGGCGATGAGGACCGCGAGGACACTGCAGAGGAGCGCGAGTCTGGCCGGCATGCTGGTCTCCTGCGCTGCGCGATCACCGTTCCGGTGCCCGGAGCGTAGCCGACCGCCGCCACGCGGGTCAAGCCGCTCCCGCCGTGAGAGCGGGCGCGAGCCGCGACGCCTAGCGCCGGGCCGGATCGGGACCGGGGTTGACGCAGTTGCTCCCGCCCGCGCGCTGGCACTGCTGGTACTCGCCGGACCGGATGCTCCACATCGTGTGGGCTTCGGAGAGATCCACCTCGCGGCGCTGCCCGGTGAGCCAGGCGGCGCGCTGCGCGGAGCTGTGGAAGGTGACGCCGGCGGGGTCCCCGGAGAGGACGCCGAACCGCAGCTTGCGCCGATCGAGCTGGCCCTTGCTCCACCCCTGCGCCGCGCTCGCCTGGTAGAGCTTCGCGGCCAAGTCCGAGTTCTCCGCGACGCCGTCGCCCTCCTCGTAGTACCCGCCGAGCTCGCGCTGGGCCGCGGGCTCGCCCACCGAGGCGGCGCGAGCGTACCAGCCGACGGCCGCCTTGGGGTCGCGGGGCACGCCGTCCCCCGCCTCGTACACGATGGCGAGCCGGAGCTGCGCGAGGGGATGGCCCGCCTGGGCCGCGCTGGTCAGGAGCTTGGCCGCCCCGACGTGATCGCCGGCCTGGAACCGTTGTCCGGCCCTGCGCATAGAGCGCGGCCCCGGGGAGCTGCTGGCAGACGCGGCGCCGGCCGCGGTCATGCCGGTGAACTTGGCCTGGCCGGGGGTGATGTCGAGACAGCGCTGCAGGGCGCCTGAGGCCAGCACCACCGCGTCCGCCGCGAGCGCCGGCGCGGGAGGGAGCCCCAGGGCGACGACGAGCCGTCCCAGGGAGCGCGCGAGTCACCTCATGAGCGGCAACGGTAGCACGGCACGGTCTCGCTGGTCCTACCTTGCCGATCGATATCGAAGACGCCTATAATTCATTTGCGTCATGACGCTCCACGCGCTCTATCGCATCGCCGACTTGGTTGCCCATGTTCAGCACCCGGCGGACATTTACGAGCCGGCGGTCGACGCGATGATTGCCGCGACCCAGGCGGACCGCGCCAGCATCCTCCTCTTCGATGACGGTGGCGTCATGCGCTTCAAGGCGTGGCGGTCTCTCTCCGACCGCTATCGGAAGGCGGTCGATGGGCATTCACCGTGGACCGCCGAGACCGAGGATCCAGCGCCGATCTGGATACCGAACGTCTCCACCGACGAAACGCTCGGGCCCCTGCGCGAAACGGTTCTCGCGGAGGGCATTCACGCTCTTGGCTTCATTCCGCTCGGGCATCACGGTCGCCTTCTCGGCAAATTCATGGTGTATTACAACACGCCGCACGATTTCTCGGATCTAGACTTCAAGGTGGCCAAGATGGTCGCCCACTATGTGGGCTTCGGGTTGGACCGGGTGCGTGCTGATGCCGCGATCGAAGAACTCCTCGAGCGCGAGCGCACCGCGCGGCGGGAGGCGGAGTCGGCGAATCACGCCAAAGACGATTACCTGGCGATGCTTTCGCACGAGCTCCGCAATCCACTGAACGCTCTCGTGAACGCCGTTGACGTGCTGGAGCAGACCGGCTCCCGAGATCCGATCCCGGCCAAGGCGCGTGCGGTGCTTCGCCGCCAAACGGTGCACCTGGCCCGCCTGTTGGACGATCTGCTGGACGCGGCGAAGGTCGGCCGTGGTCACCTCGAGGTACGGCCGGAACTGACGGACCTTCGACAGATCGTGCGTCAGGCGGTTGACCACCTGTCGCATCGGTTCACCGGAAAGCGCCAAACCCTCAGCCTTTCGGTGCCGGATCGGCCGGTGGCCGTCAAGGGCGATCCGGCCCGCCTGGAGCAAGTTGTCGGCAACCTCCTGGACAACGCGTCCAGGTACACGCCAGAAGGCGGGTCGATCTGGCTGACCCTCGAAGCTGACGGGGAGGAGGCGGTCCTCACGGTGAAGGATACCGGCGAAGGTATCCCGGCCGACCGACTCCATGTGATTTTCGATCCCTTCACGCAGGTCGATCCCACCCTCGCGCGTAGCAAGGGCGGACTCGGGGTAGGCCTGAGCCTCGTCAAACGGATCGTGGAGATGCATCGCGGTGTGGTCGAGGTCCACAGCGAGCAGGGTCGCGGCGCGGAGTTTACGGTACGTGTTCCACTTGTGGCGGAGGTTCCGGCACCCGTCACCAAGGTCGACGCTCCGGCGGTGGGCGGTCAACGAATCGTCCTCATCGAGGACAATGACGACGGGCGGGAAGCCGTTGCCATGGCCTTGCGGGCGCTAGGTTGTCACGTGGAGGCGGCGAATAGCGGAAGGAACGGGATCGAGCTGGCGTTACGCGGAAAGCCTGATCTCGTCCTGATCGATATTGGTCTCCCGGATCTTGCCGGCTACGAAGTCGCGCGCGTGCTCCGTCTCCGGCTTGGAGAGCGGGTCCGGCTGATTGCGCTGACCGGTTACGGCCAGCTCGAGGATCGCAAACGATCCGAAGAGGCCGGCTTTGACGCGCATCTAGTCAAGCCAATCGGACCCGCGGACCTTCTGCGGCTAATCGGTCGCAAGCACCCTCGAGGTGAAGCTAGCCGAAGTTGACCGTGTGCTAACGCCCGCGCCGGGAGGTATCACGCCTCGGAGGCCCGAGCGCATCCCTCGCCTCGGCCAGGATTTCGGGCGAGTTGCCATGGGAGTCCACGAGGCGCTGGTAGATCGCCGCCGCCGATTTCCAGTCCCGGATCGCGACCAGGGAGCGTATCGCGCCGACGAGCCCGCGCCAGGCCTGGTCCGATTCGGGCGCCAAGGAGGCGGCGGTCAGGTACATGTCGACGGCCTCGGCGTTCCGCCCCGCTCCACGTAGAAGGTCCGCGATGCCAGAGGCAGCCGCGGCCGCGATCTCCGGGTCCTCGACTTTCTCCTTGAGCCGCAGGGGGCTCCCGTCTCTCGGGAGAGGCCCGACCCGGTTTGCGGGCAGGAGGTTGCGATACACGGCCTCCGCCGCCACCGTGCGGCGCAAGGCGGCCAGCGAACGGCCAGCCCCCAGCAAGGCGGGCCGATACCACCGCGATGACTGGCCCGTCCCATATGCGGCGCTCATGTACAGATCGACGGCCTGCTGGTGCTCACCATTTTCGGCCGAGAGTTGGGCGAGCCTGAACAGCGCCTCGGTTCGCGTTTCTCCCTGCGTCCCCTGTACGGCCTCCTCGAGCAGCGCCCGAGCCTCCTGTTGTTTCCCGATGGCATGTTGGAGCAAACGGGCGTGCGGGAGCAGACTCTCGGCCGTCCACTCGGCCCGGGGGTAGTCTCGACGGAGCCGCTCGTATGCGGCAAGGGCCTCGGCGGGTCGCTCGAGCGCTTCGTCGACCTCGGCCAGGAGATACAGGGCGTGGGGCGCGTCCTCGCTCTGGGGCGCGACCTCCAGAAGGCGGCTCAGCTGTGCCCGCGCTTGCGCTGGGTCGTCCGTCCGGAACAGGGCTTCAGCGAACTTCAGCTGCGCCGGAGGGGTCAGGGCCGCACTCCGGTTGAGCGCCAGCACGCGTTCATAGCTGCTTCGCGCGATCGGCCACTGCTGCGCCGAGGTGGCCCGGGCCGCAACCCAGAGGAGGACGTCGGGCGCGGAGGAGTAACCGGGGAAGCGGTCGACGAGGCGGCTCGAGAGCCGCTGGACCTCCGGCCATGCCTGGTCTTCCGCCGCGGCGAACACCAGTCCGTGTAGCACTCGCGGCGTGGTGTCCGGATCGCCGGCGCCGTCCAGGAACGGCGCCGCGAACTGCTCCAGCGTCCGGGCGGTGCCCGCGGCAGCCGTGTCGCTCTCACGTGCCGCGGGGAGGCCCGTCGGGACCGGCAGGAGTGGACGCTCCGGGCCGCCAAACGCCCCGGCCGGGGTGAGCCGATCGAGAAGCATTCTGCGCTCCTGCGGCAGGGACGGTCGACCCGAGAGGGCCAGCGTGCGCAGGTCGCCGACCGCTTCCTGGGTGCGCCCCGCACGCAGGGCCACGATGGAGCGGCTCAGCCGCGCGATCTCGGCCGCTGGCGCCGTCGGATATCTCTCCAGCACCTGATCAAGCCGCCTCTGCGCGCCCGCGAGATCGCCCGCCTGAGCCGCGAGCTCCGCGGACCGGATGAGGGCGAGGGGCGCGCCCGGATCCGCCGGGAACTGCTGTGCCACCCGGACCCACGTATATTGGGCCTGGTCACCGCGTCCCAGACGCAGTTGGGCCCAACCCAGGGCAAATCCCGTATGGGCCGCCTCGGCAGGCAATTGATCAGCTCGCAGGGCCTCGCCGTAACGGTTCGCCGCCGTTCGATAAGCGCCGAGCCCATACGCGGCGTCCCCCGCCAGCATGAGGGCGGTCGCCCGAACTCGCGGTGGCGGCGAGGCCTGCAGCACGGTGTCTGCGCGAGCCTGCGCCTGGACGAACGCGCCAGCGGCAAGATCGGCCCTGACGCGCTGAAGCATGGCGGCGACATCCGCGCCATCACTCTCACTCCCCGAGGCGGGTGTGGCTCCCGGACTTCCGCCACCACTGGGTGCCCCGGATGGCCCCCCGGTGGCTCCTGCCCCTGAAGTCCCGGCTCCGGCCGGCCCGGCAGAAGAGCCGGCTCCGGCTGCTGGCCCGGCGCCGCTGCCCACTCCGCCGGCGGCCCCGGCTCCCCCACCAGCTCCAGCCGCCCCACCGGCACCCCCGGCAGCGCCTCCTCCACCACCAGGGCCTCCCGTACCGCCTCCACCACCGGCGGCGCCGCCACCGCCACCGGCCCCGCCACTACCACCCGCGCCGCCACCGCCTCCCGCACCCCCACCGCCGCCGCCGCCGCCCCCGCCGCCACCGCCCTTGGCGATGTAGAGTTGCTTCCCGGCGCCTCCGTCGTCAGAAGCCGGCGTTCCCCCGTCTGGTCCGACTCCCCAGCGGATCTCTAGCGCGACGGCGGCAGTGGCCACGCCGATGGCCAAGCTGAACCCGAGAGCGGAGACGAGCAAACGGCCGATGACCTTCATGGCGATCTCCCCTTGGCGCTCCGCACGGCGCGAATGATCGCTGCTGGAGGGCAACTGGCGTGCCAGCGTGTCGACCTCGTAGATCATCGCGAGAGTACTAGACGCGCCGTCGAGCGACCCTCGAACGTGGGGCGCCAAGGGAAGAAACGTCCGGTACTTCTGTCGCGGAGCTACCCAAACGGCGAGGTTAGGACGAAGGTCTTGGAAAATTGGTAGGCGGGGGGAGGATTGAACTCCCGACCCCGGCCTTGTAAGGGCCGTGCTCTCCCAGCTGAGCTACCCGCCTGTATCA
>Ga0070699_100005778_pt1 | contig 10820 bp, 7 predicted proteins | sample KBSK1503metaG_FD_65473 | JGI IMG/M metagenome (GOLD analysis project Ga0070699, IMG submission 65473) | Corn, switchgrass and miscanthus rhizosphere microbial communities from Kellogg Biological Station, Michigan, USA - KBS K1-50-3 metaG | ecosystem: Host-associated > Plants > Roots >...
GGAGCTCTGGCGCGGCATGGGCGAGATGGGCTGGATGGGCACCGCGATCCCGGAGCCGCTCGGCGGCGCCGGCTTCGGGCACCTCGAGCTGTGCGTCATCGCCGAGGAGCTGGGGCGGAGTCTCGCCCCCACCCCGTTCGCCTCGACGATCTACCTGGCCTCCGAGGCGCTCCTGTTCGCGGGCAGCGACGCGCAGCGGAAGCGCTGGCTGCCGCGCATCGCCCAGGGGGACGCCATCGGCTGCTTAGCACTGGCCGAGGGCCCGCAGGTGGCCACGCCCGCCAACCTCGCCACCCGCGCCGACGGCGCCCGCCTGACCGGCGTCAAGGTGCCGGTGGCCGACGGCGACGTGGCGAACTTCGCGGTCGTCCTCGCCTCCGAAGGCGCGGGCCGCGCGAGCCTCTTCCTCGTCGACCTGAAGGGGCCGGGCGTCACGCGCGCCGCGGTCGCCACCGTGGACCCGACCCGCTCGCACGCCCGGATCGCGCTCGACGGCGCGCCCGGCGAGCTCCTCGGCGCCGGCGGTCAGGGCTGGGCGCTCGCCGAGCGGCTCCTGGACCGGGCCGCGGTGCTGGTGGCCTTCGAGCAGATCGGCGGCGCGCAGGCCTCGCTCGAGATGGCGCGCGAATATGCGCTCGGCCGCTTCGCGTTCGGACGGCAGATCGCCTCGTTCCAGGCGATCAAGCACAAGCTGGCCGACATGTACGTGGGCGTGGAGCTGGCCCGCTCGAACGCCTACTACGGCGCGTGGGCGCTGACCAAGGACGCCCCCGAGCTGCCGGTGGCCGCCGCGGCCGCGCGGGTGGCCGCGAGCGAGGCCTACTACCAGGCCGCCAAGGAGAACATCCAGATCCACGGCGGCATGGGCTTCACCTGGGAGTTCGACTGTCATCTCCACTACCGGCGCGCCAAGCTCACCGGCCTCATGCTGGGCAGCGCCCGTCGCTGGAAGGATCTCTTGGTGGCCCGCCTCGAGGCGGGCGCCGCCTAGGAGCGCACCGTGGACTTCGACGACACGCGAGAGGAAGCGACGTTTCGCGCGGAGGCGCGCGGGTGGCTGGCCGCCCACGCCGAGCCCAAGCGCGGCGCCTTCGAGACCTGGCAGAGCCGCTACCACGGCCGCGAGGGCTGGGACGGGCTCGAGCGGGCCAAGGCCTTCCAGGCGAAGAAGGCGGACGCCGGGTTCGCGGCGCTGCACTGGCCCGTCGCGTGGGGCGGGCGCGCGCTACCGCCGATCTATCAGGTGATCTACGCGCAGGAGGAGTCCAAGTACCTGGTGCCGCGGGGCTACTTCGAGATCGGCCTCGGCATGTGCATGCCGACCCTCTTCGCGTACGGCACCGAGGAGCAGAAGCGGCGCTTCGCCCCCGCCGCCCTCCGCGGCGACGAGGTGTGGTGCCAGCTCTTCTCCGAGCCCGGCGCCGGCTCCGACCTGGCCGGCCTGCGCACGCGGGCGCAGCGCGACGGCGACGACTGGGTGATCAACGGCCAGAAGATCTGGACCTCCGGCGCGCACTGGGCCGACCGGGCCATCCTGGTCGCGCGCAGCGATCCCAAGGCGGCCAAGCACAAGGGCCTCACCTTCTTCTTCCTCGACATGAAGTCGCCCGGCATCGAGACCCGGCGGATCAAGCAGATCTCGGGCGCCTCCCACTTCAACGAGGTGTACTTCACCGATCTGCGCATCCCTGACCACCAGCGGCTCGGCGCGGTGGGCGCGGGCTGGGGCGTGGCCATCACCACCCTGATGAACGAGCGCCTCACCTCCGGCGACCTGCGCGGGCCCGACTTCGAGGAGATCTTCGGCCTCGCGCGGGCCACCGCGCTCGAGGACGGCCCCGCCATCGCGAACGCGGCGGTGCGCGAGCGGCTCGCCGATCTCTACGTGAAGACCCAGGGGGTCCGGCTCACCCGCTTCCGCACCATGACCGCGCTCTCGCGCGGGGAGACGCCCGGCCCCGAGAACTCCATCGGCAAGCTTGTCAACGCCCCCAAGGCCCAGGAGATCGCCTCCTTCGCGATGGATCTGCTCGACATGGGCGGGGTGGTGATGGACAAGGACGTGGCGCCGCTGCGGGCCGCCTTCCAGGAGTCGCTGCTCACCTCGCCGGGCGGGCGCATCGCGGCCGGCACCGACGAGATCCTGCGCAACATCATCGCAGAGCGCGTGCTGGGCCTGCCCCAGGACGTGCGCGTCGACCGCGACCTGCCCTTCGAGCAGCTGCCCACCGGAACGCGATGACTCGGAGGGGGGCTTCGCCCCCCTTCCGAAACCTCCCCCCAGGATTGCGCGGGCTAGCCCGCGGGGGGCGACGCCACCACGTCCTCGTAGCGGTGGCGCTTTGTGATCAGGCCCGCATACTGGAACACGTCGAGGGCCACCTCGAAGGCGGGCCGGGTGATCTCCACGTGCGGGGACCAGCATCCGAGCTTCTGGTAGTAGCCGATCGTCGACGTCAGCACCGCGGGGTGGATATCCGGGAAGAACGGGACTTCCATCTTCGCGACGTCGGCGGCGGGAGTGGCCAGCAGCCACGCCCGCGCCTTGCGGTAGGCGCGCATGAACCGCCGGGCCATGTCGGTCTGGAGCCACGCGCGCGTGGCGGCCAGGCTCGAGAACGCGAGCGGGCCGATCGCCTGCCCCACCGAGGCCACCACGTGACCGACCCGGTCGTGCTCGAGCTGCTGGGGCGCGGGCCCTTGCTGGTGGATGTAGTCGCCCTCGCCGCGCCGGAACCTGGCGTCCATCTGATCGCTCGGCACGTTCATCGCCTGGATCGCCGCGAAGTCGAGCCCGCGCTTGTGGCACGCGTACTTGAACATGGCGAGCGGCTGGCCCCCGTGATCGACGAGCACGCGCTTGCCCTCGACCTTGTCCCAGGAGAAGCCGGGGTCGGCCGCCCGGCCGGTGAGGAAGAAGCCGTCCATCTCGTTGATCTGGGCGAAGTGGACCGCGGGCGGCGTCTGGCCCTTCTCGAGCGGGCCGAAGCCCTGCGACGGCGCGGACTGGCAGACGTGCACGGTACCGGCCGCCACGCCCTCGATGGCCGACTTGCCGAGCGGCGCGATCGAGTGGTGCGGCGAGAGCCCCTCGTCGCGGAGAAAGCCCCCCGCGATCGTGGCGATCAGCGGCGAGTAGAAGGCGGAGAAGCGGGTGAACTGGATGTTGATCTCGTCGCTCATGACTTGCCTCTCGAGGGTATACTCACGGGTGCCATGGCTACCGACAAGCGCGCCGCCGATCCGGATCTCCAGAAGCGTCTGACCCCGGAACAGTACAACGTGACCCAGTGCAGCGCCACCGAGCCGCCGTTCCGGAACGAGTTCTGGGACCACCACGAGCCCGGCATCTACGTGGACGTGGTCTCGGGCGAGCCGCTCTTCTCGTCGACCGACAAGTTCGACTCGGGGACCGGCTGGCCGAGCTTCGTGCGGCCGATCGAGCCGGCCAACGTGATCGAGCACTCGGACACCTCGTACGGCATGCGCCGCGTCGAGGTCCGCTCCTCGGACGGCGACTCGCATCTGGGGCACCTCTTCCCCGACGGCCCGCGCCCGACCGGGATGCGCTACTGCATCAACTCGGCGGCGCTCCGCTTCATTCCCGTCGCCAAGCTCGAGGAGGAAGGGTACGGCAAGTACCGCGCGCTCTTCGAGAAAGTGAAGCCGCAGTCCTAGCGGACGTCCCCGCGATGGCGATTCGCCTGCTCGCCGCCGCGCTCGCCGTCGGGATCCTCGCTGGACCCGCGCTCGCCGCCCCCCCGCGCCCCGGCGGCCCTCCGAAGGTCTCGGTGGCCCTCATCAGCGAGGGCACATCGATCGAGCCCGGGGCGCCGCTCTGGCTCGGCCTCCGCCAGCGCATCGCGCCGGGCTGGCACACCTACTGGCTCAACCCCGGCGACTCCGGCGAGGCGCCGACCCTCGACTGGAAGCTCCCGGCCGGCTTCGCCGCGGACCCGATCGTGTGGCCCCAGCCGGAACGGCTCCCGGTGGGGCCGGCGATGAGCTACGGCTACACGAATGAGGTTGTCCTCCTGGCCCGCGTCACCGCGCCGGCGGAGGCACGGCCGGGGAGCCGGGTCACGCTGCGCGCCCACGTCTCCTGGCTCGTGTGCGAGAAGATCTGCATTCCGGAGGAGGCCGACGTGGCCCTGACCCTGCCCGTCGCCGCCGGCCGCCCCGCCCCCGCGTCGACCGCCCCGGCCATTGAGCGGGCCCGCGCGGCGGTGCCCGCCCCGAGCCCGTGGCCCGCCACGCTGCGGGCGACGCCCGAGACCGTGACCGTGGCGGTGGCCGCGCCCGGCCTTCGCCCCGACCATGTGGCCGAGGCGTGGTTCTTCCCCTCGCGCTGGGGCGTCATCGACCACGCCGCTCCGCAGGCGCTCACCGTGGACCAGCGCGGCATCACGCTCCGGACCGCGCGCGGCGCGCTCCCCGAGGCTACGGCCACCGATCTCGACGGGGTCCTCGTGGTGCGCGAGCGGCTCGACCAGGGGATCGTGACCCAGGCGTTCGCGATCCGGGCCACCGCCGCCGGGTCCGCTGCCGACGCGGCGCAGGCGCTGTCGCTGGCCGCGGCCATCGGGCTGGCGCTCGCCGGGGGGCTCATCCTGAACCTCATGCCGTGCGTGCTACCCGTGCTCTCGGTCAAGGCAATTGCCCTGGTCTCCCACGCGCAGACCTCGTCCGCGTCGATGCGGCGTCATGGGCTCGCCTACACGGTCGGCGTGCTCGCCGCGTTCGCCTTGCTCGCCTCCACCCTGATCGCGCTGCGCGCGGGCGGCGCCGAGGTCGGCTGGGGCTTCCAGCTGCAGTCTCCGCTGCTGGTGGGCGGGCTCGCCTACCTGCTCTTCGCCCTCGGCCTAAGCCTCTCCGGGATCCTCACCATCGGCACGCGGGTCACCGGGGTGGGCCACGGGCTTGCCGCGCGGCCGGGCTACCGGGGCTCGTTCTTCACCGGCGCGCTGGCCTCGGTGGCGGCGACTCCCTGTACCGCCCCGTTCATGGGCGTGGCCGTCGGCTACGCCCTCACGCAGCCGCCCGTCGCCGCCCTGATCGTCTTCGAGGCGCTCGCCCTGGGCCTGGCCCTGCCCTTCCTGGCGTTGAGCCTGATGCCGGCGTGGCGGCGCCTGCTGCCGCGCCCCGGCGCCTGGATGGAGCGGCTCAAGCAGGGCCTGGCCTTCCCGCTCTACGGCTCCGTGGCCTGGCTGGTCTGGGTGGTGAGCCGCCAGACCGGCCCCGACGGGGTCGCCCTGGTCCTGCTGGGGCTGCTGCTGATCGGCTTCGGCGCGTGGCTCCATCACGCGACCCGCGGCAGCGGCTCGCTGCCCTGGCGCCGCGCCGCCACCGGCATCGCGCTGGGCTGCGTGGCCGCGGCGATCGCGCTGGGGCCGCTCGTGACCACGAGCCCGTCGGCGTCGTCGGCCACCACCGCCCCCGCGGGAGCCGCGTGGGAGCCCTTCACTCCGGAGCGCCTGGCCGCGCTCCGCGCGCAGGGCACCCCGGTCTTCGTGAACTTCACCGCAGCCTGGTGCATCACGTGTCTCGTCAACGAGCGCGTGGCGCTCCAGTCCCACGCGGTGACCGGCGCCTTCGCCCGGCGCGGGGTCGTCCATCTGAAGGCGGACTGGACCAGCAAGAGCCCCGAGATCGCCGCGCTGCTCGCGTCCTTCGGGCGGAGCGGCGTGCCGCTGTACGTCCTCTACGGCGGCGGCGGCGCGCCGGCCCCGCCGCGCGTCCTCCCGCAGATCCTCAGCGAGAGCACCCTCATCGAGGCCGTCGAGAAGCTCTGAGCCCGATGTCAGCGAAAGGAGATCATCCGATGTCCGACTTCCTGACCCGCCGCCGCTTCCTCGGCCACACCTCCGCCGCCATTCTACTGGCCGGCGTCGCCACCCGCCTGGGCCCGCGCGCCGCGCTCGCCGCGGTCCAGGCCAAGGTGGGCGATGCCGCCCCCCTGTTCACGGCGCCCGCGACCAACGGCACGCCGGTGAGCCTCCCCTCCTACAAGGGCAAAATCGTGGTCCTCGAGTGGACCAACCACGAGTGCCCCTACGTGCGGAAGCACTACGAGACCGGCAACATGCAGGCGCTGCAGCGCGAGGCCACCGGGCAGGGCGTGGTGTGGCTCACCCTGATCTCCTCGGCGAAGGGCGAGCAGGGCTACGTGACCGCCGCGCAGGCCGACGACCTGACCGCCAGCCGCAAGGCGGCGCCCACCGCGGTGCTCCTCGACGAGCCCGGCGTGGTCGGGCGGATGTACGGCGCCACCAACACGCCGCACATGTACGTGGTGGACCGGACCGGCATGCTCGTCTACGCGGGCGCCATCGACGACAAGCCCACCACCCGCCGCGCCGACGTCACCGGCGCCAACAACTACGTGCGCGCGGCGCTCGAGTCGGTCAGCACCGGCCAGCCGGTGAAGACCCCGATCACGCGCGCGTATGGCTGCACCGTCAAGTACTCGTAAGAGCGCATGGGGCACGCCCCCGGCTTCCGGCTGACGCGTCGCCGCCTGCTCCACGGGCTGGCGGCGAGCGCGGCGGCCGGGGCGCTGCCTCGACCCGCTCACGGCCAGACTCCCGGCCCGCCGCCCGCCCCATCGGGCCCCGGCGCATCCCTCGAAGTCGGCGACGCGCCGCGCGCGGCCATGGTAGGCGCCGCCCTCGCCTTCCTGGGCGCGATGCCCGCGGACACGAGGCGCCGCGCGGTGTTCGCCATCGGCGACGTGCAGCGGCTCGACTGGCACTACATCCCGCGCCGGCGCGCGGGAGTGCCTTTCAAGGAGATGCCCGCGGCCGGGCGCGCCGCCGCGCAGGATCTGATGCAGGCGAGCCTGAGCGCGGTGGGCTACGGCAAGGCGGTCGCGATCATGCGCCTCGAGGACGTGCTGCGCCGCCTCGAGACCTTCGGCCTCACGCGCGACCCGGAGAACTACGCGTTCAGCGTGTTCGGCAATCCGGGGCCCTCGGCGCCGTGGGGCTGGCGGGTCGAGGGCCATCATCTCTCGCTGAACTTCACCCTCGTGCCGGGCCGACCGGTGGCGATGACGCCCGCCTTCTTCGGCGCCAACCCGGCCGAGGTCCCCTCCGGCCCGCAGAAGGGCCAGCGCACGCTCGCGGCCGAGCAGGACCTGGGCCGGGCGCTCGTGCTGAGCCTGGGCGACGCCCAGCGCGCCCGTGGCGTCATCGCGGCGCAGTCGCTCGGCGACATCGTGAGCGGGCCGGGACGCGCCGACAGCCTGACCACGCCGGCCGGGCTCGCGCTCGGCGACATGAGCGCCGATCAGCGCGGCCGGGCCCTGCGCCTCGTCGAAGAGTACGCGCGCAACATGCGAGGCGAGCTGGCCGAGCAGGAGCTCGACCGGATGCGCCGGGCCGGGCCCGACCTGATCCACTTCGCGTGGGCCGGCCCCCTCGAGCCCGGCAAGCCGCACTACTACCGCCTCCACGGCCCCACGCTCCTGATCGAGTACGACAACACCCAGAACGACGCCAACCACATCCACTCGGTCTGGCACGACCCCCGCCGCGACTTCGCCCAAGACCTCCTCAAAGCCCACTACGACCAGTCCCACCACCTCGCCTGATCCCCGCCGGTCGCCCTCGGCGCCGGTCAGATTTACCGCGAACGAATTACTGTTCACGCTCGCGCACGCGCAATGCCGCGCTGTTGAATCCCGAGAGGGCGCGGACGGGGGTGCGGGGTGGCGGGGTGGGAGCCGGGTGACCCGTTCCCCGCCGCGGGCAAGCCTGCACCGAACCCTCCCAGATTGGGAACTCCTCCCGCAAGGTAGATGCGCAACGGGTCGTGGTCAGAGGCCCCCACCCCGCCACCCCGCACCCCCGTCCCGCCCTCAATCGCCTGGCACATCGATTGCTCCACGAGTACACGATGAACAAGCTCGCGACGGTGGTCGCGCTGATCGTGGGCGTGGCCGCGCTCTACCTCGCCCGCGCGGTGCTCGTGCCGATCGCGCTCGCGATGCTGCTCGCCTTCATGGTGTATCCGATCGTCGCGCAGCTGACCCGGCTCGGGCTCGGCCGCGGCCCGTCGGTGGCGGTCGTCGTCACCATGCTGTTCGCGACCCTCGGCGGCGGCTGCTGGATCCTCATGATCGAGTTCTCGAGCCTCTCCACCGAGATCCCGGGCTACCGCGACAACCTCATCCTCAAAATCAACCAGGTGCGCCGCATGGGGCGCGGCGGCGCCCTCGAGAAGGCGCAGTCCGCGGTCACCGAGGTCGCCGCGGAGCTGCAGAAGGACACCGGGAGCCCGCGCCCCCGCCCGAAGCCGACGCCGGTGGTGGTCACCTCGGGGCCGACCGGGCTCTGGCAGCTCCCGAGCGTCCTCGAAGGGCTCGGCGGCGCGGCGGCGGTGATCTTCCTCGTCATCTTCATGCTGATCGAGCACGAGGACCTGCGAAACCGGATCATCCGCCTCGCCGGCTACGGCCGCCTGACCACCACCACCCGCGCGCTCGACGAGGCGGGGCAGCGCATCAGCCGCTACCTCCTGATGCAGTCGATCATCAACACGAGCTTCGGCCTCGGCATCGCGATCGGCCTGCTCTTCCTGAGCGTGCCCTACGCGCTCCTCTGGGGCTTCCTGGCCGCGGTGCTGCGCTTCATCCCCTACGTGGGCGTCTGGCTGGCCGCGCTCGTGCTCGTGGTCTTCGCCCTCGCGGCCTTCCCCACCTGGCAGACACCCCTCATGGTGGGCGGCCTCTTCGTGCTGCTCGAGCTGGCCTGCGGCTTCGTGCTCGAGCCCTTCCTCTATGGGCAGAGCGCGGGCGTCTCCCAGGTGGCCCTGCTCTGCTCGGTGACGTTCTGGGCCTGGCTGTGGGGACCGGTGGGCCTGCTGCTCGCCACTCCGCTGACGGTGTGCCTCGTCGTTCTCGCCAAGCACGTGCCCGGGCTCGAGTTCGTCGGCGTCCTGATGGGCGACGAGCCACCGATCACCCCGGCCGTCGCCTACTACCAGCGACTGCTGGCCGAGGACCGCGCCGAGGCGGTCCGCGTCGCCACCGCGGCCGCGAAGGATCAGCCGCTCGAGGCGGTGTACGACGGCGTGATCGTGCCCGCGCTCCGGCTCGCGCGCAACGATCGCCGCCAGGATCTCCTGCCCGAGGAGGATCAGCGCGAGGTCTGGCAGGCCACGCGCGAGATCGTCGACGAGCTCGCCGCGATCCACCACGCCGCGCGGGCCGCCGCGGCGGCAGATCCCGCCGCCGAACCGGTCGAGGAACCACCGCGGCCCTCGCGCAACGTCCACGTCCTCGCGGTGCCGGTCGGCGACGAGGCCGATCTCCTGGGTCTCGTGATGCTGCAGCACCTCCTGAACCCGGAGCGCTGGACGTTCGAGCTGACCTCGCCCCATCTCCTCGCCGCCGAGGTGCTCGCGCTCGTCGAGGAGACGCGGCCCGCGGTGGTGTGCCTGGGCGCGCTGCCGACCGGCAGCCGCAGCACCCATACCCGCTATCTCTGCAAGCGGTTGCGGGCGCGGTTCCCGGATCTGCGGATCATCGTGGGACGCTGGGGCCTGCGGCTCAACGTCGCGCCCGCGCGCCGGCAGCTCGAGGCCGCCGGGGCCGACTCCGTGGGGGTGACCCTCGTCGAGACGCGCGAGCACCTCCAGCGCGTGCACGCGCTCGAGCCGCCGACGCTGCGGCCGCCCGAGGAGCTGGAGTCGGCGCTCAGGACGTAGGGCGACCCAGGAGGTCGTCGAGCATCGTCGCGTCGACCGGCTTGGTCACGTGCTGATCGAAGCCGGCGGCCAGCGCCCGCCGCCGGTCCTCGGCCTGGCCGTAGCCGGTGACCGCGACCAGCCGGATGGCCCGCGTGTCGGGCCGGCTCCGGAGCTCGCGCGCGACCGCGTAGCCGTCCATCCCGGGCAGCCCCAGATCGATGAGCGCCACGTCGGCCTGGAAGGTGCGGAGCTTGGCGAGGCCGCTCGGCCCGTCCTCGGAAGTCTCGACCTGGTGGCCGGCCAGCTCGAGCAGCAGGCGCAGGCTCTGCCGCGCGTCCGGGCTATCTTCCACCACCAGGACGCGCCGCGGGACCACCAGCGCGGGCGCGCTCCCCTCGGCCTCGGCCGTCGCGCGGTCGGGCGGCGCGATCGCGGGCAGCCGCACCGTGAACTCGCTGCCCTGCCCGGGCCCCGCGCTCCACACCGCCACCATGCCGCCCTGCAGCTCGACCAGGCGCTTGACCAGCGCCAGCCCGAGTCCCAGCCCTCCGCGCGAGCGGTCCAGGCTCTGCGGCTCCTGCACGAAGAGATCGAACACGCGCCCGAGCAGGTCGGTGCGAATGCCCTGGCCGGTGTCGCGGACCCGCAGCACCGCCGCGTCGCCCACCTGCTCGGTGGTGACGAGCACCCGCCCGCCCGGCGGCGTGTACTTGAGCGCGTTGTCGAGCAGGTTGTTCACCACCTGCTCGAGCCGGGCCGCGTCGGCGTGTACGTGCGCCGGCTGCCCGTCGAGGCACACCTCGTGCCGCTCGGTGCGTCCGGCCTGGGCGAGGGCGTCGACGCAGCGCCCGGCGAGGGCGTGCAGCTCCACCGTCCCGCGCTGCAGGTCGACCTTACCGGAGGTGACGCGGGCCACGTCGAGCAGATCGTCGACCAGGCGCGCGAGGTGGCCGGTCTGGCGGCCGATGATCGCGACCACGTGGCGCATGGTCTCGTCGCCCCCGAGCCGCTCCAGGACCGCCACCGCGTTGGAGAGGGTGCCGAGCGGGTTGCGCAGCTCGTGGCCCAGCATGGCGAGGAACTCGTCCTTGGCCCGCGTCTCCGCCTGCAGCGAGCGGGCCAGGGCCTCG
>Ga0070699_100005782_pt1 | contig 10815 bp, 11 predicted proteins | sample KBSK1503metaG_FD_65473 | JGI IMG/M metagenome (GOLD analysis project Ga0070699, IMG submission 65473) | Corn, switchgrass and miscanthus rhizosphere microbial communities from Kellogg Biological Station, Michigan, USA - KBS K1-50-3 metaG | ecosystem: Host-associated > Plants > Roots >...
GCATACGGGCCTGGCATCCGATCAACGGGGTTCCCCTCCCGGATGCTTCTCCCATCCAGCCTGTAGCTGGACAGGGCGAGAAACAAATGACCGCAGGTCATCCGTTCTTCTCTGCCACTAGCCTGCCCCCTTGCTCTACCATGTTGCGAGACGGAGAACCTCTCCATCTCGTACACGTGTTCTAGTCTATCTCAAAAGGATCAAGTTGTCAAGAGGTTGAGTACGTCGTGATGCCAAAACACACGTCTCGGAAATGCGCTGCTTCTCCAGCTATCCGGTTGCGTCAAATTCGGGAAGCGGGAGTTGCCGCGCAAGAGCGACAATCTTGCTCCGTTTCTTCCGCACGCCTGGCTCTGGCCGCCGCAGCGCGAGCAGTCACTCGGTGTCTGAGACCTGCCAGAGATCGAGTTGTGGACTCCGAAAATGTGTCTCCAGGCGACGAGGATTCTTCACCTCAGTGATCTGCTGATCGGGCGAAAGGCGAACCGAATACAGCGAGAGTGCCTGCTGGATCTCCGGCCAGGTGCGCGCATTGGAGAACGCATGGTCGACAGTCTCTTGCCCCACGCCGCTTAATAAGGTACAATAGCCAGGGAGGCTGTCACCTGGACTGAAATTATTTTAAATTTCAAAACCGTTGCTCCGCTTTAAAAAAGGGCAGTATGCCAGAAGAATCTTTTAATGACACGCCACAACAAAGCGCACGCAAAGGGTTTATTGATCTTGTTGCGCAAGATGACGCCGCCATCGACCTGGCCCAGGCGGCACTTCTTATTGCCCTCGAAGAATACCCAGAGCTGGATATAGCAGGTTGCCTGGCACAACTCGACCTGTTAGCGCGGCGAGTATGTGCAACACTTGGCGTATCAGAGCCTGATAAGCTCATGCGACTCCCAGGAGAGGTTGATCCTCTAACAGCAATTGAGGCAATGAACCAGGTGCTCTTTGAACAAGAACATTTCAAAGGCAATCAGGAAGACTACTATAACCCATCTAACAGTTTCCTCAATGAGGTGCTAGAGAAACGTAGTGGCATTCCCATTACACTCTCGCTCGTGTATATGGAAGTTGGTAAGCGTATAGGTTTGCAGATTGAGGGCATTGGTCTCCCCTTTCATTTTGTCGTCCGTTGTCGCCTACCAAATGGCTACATCTACATCGACCCATACGAAAAGGGACGCCTACTCAGCGAAGAGGATTGTCGCGAACACATACAGCGGGTGTTCAAACGCAAAACCGATTTCGACCCGCAGTGGTTAGAACCGGTGAGTCACAGGCAATTATTAGTGCGTATGCTTACCAATCTCAAGCATATTTACATCCACCAGGAAGACTATGCTCGAGCGCTCACGGTTTGTGACCGCATTTTGTTGCTGACTGCCGACGCACCGCTTGAACGAAGGGATCGTGGGATTGTTCACTTCCACCTCAAACACTATGCTCGTGCTTTACAAGACCTCACTGCCTACCTAGAACATGCCTCTGCTGTCGAAAACACAGAAGATATACAACGGCAAATCAAAGCCATTCGCCAGATAATTGCCATGATGAACTAGCTTCGAACTCTCGTTGCTGGGTAAGCAGGCACCTGGTGAAACTTTTCGATGTAACTTGACGTAGCACAAAATAAGATACTCGATAGAAAGGGCAATCAACTATGGCAAGCTGGAGCGCACACGACGTTCATCCATCCATGCATGTTTACGCATCCGACGGGCAAAGATTAGGTCATGTAGCAAAGGTTTACGAAGATTCTTTTCTTGTACACAAAGGCTTCTTCTTTCCTACAGACCGCTACATTCCATATAGTGCAATCGCTTCCATCGAAAATGACCGGGTGCAATTAACCATGAGCGCAGATGAAGCGCTGCAAAAAGAATGGAAGAAGCGTCCTGATTATGAGGACCACTTGGGAGACCCTGAGCAACTCCTCTATGATCGCGGGCATGGAGTTCATGATCCTTTCGATGAGGAAAATCCTGATCGACCATGATCTACCCCATATAGAAGAAGCAAGCGTAACGTTTTAACCAGGTTAAGCGTATTACTTATAGATAGAAGGAACTCCTGGAAATGCAGTCTCCTCGAAGGCCCAACTCCACGAGGCCAACCTGGGGCTATTGAGGAGATCGAATTGCATTAAACTGTTAATCAAGCTACATCGTATTCCCTGATGTTGCCGTAACAACATCAGGAAGATACAGTTAGAACCTGATTTGATTTAAGGTAATTACCCGATGCTATGGCCTCCGTTACTCTATACAATTAGAGTTGAGACAAAGAAAATGGCTAGGCATTGTATACGTTCAGCGCGAGCATGCTGCAGGTCTGTGAGCGCTGACCACGAGGCCACACGGAGGAGTCCGGCAGCTGATTTTGTCGGTAGGTTTCCCGAAGGGAGCGTGGAAATATGGCAATCGTTGATCCTGTGAGCGATAAAGTGTACACTTTATCGCCGCCCACATCTGCTAAACCGGTAGCGTCTCCCCCCGCTACCAGATCCGACTTTGGAACTGGGTTAGAGGAGTTATTGACCGGCACCCCGGCAAAGCGCGATACTGAGCCGCTAGGTGAACTGGATCCTGCGCTGGAGGGAGTAATCGATGTATTACTAGACGACACCGATGAGGTGGAAGATGGTAATGACACCGGTACGCTGGAAGGGTTACCTGGGCGTTCACGAAGTACTCGCATAACAACTCGGCATGCGCTGGGCTCTGAGGATGCTTTTCAGAGTTACCTGCGCGATATTCGCGGACTTGGTCTGCTGACACATGCAGAAGAGGTTGAACTCGCTCAACGAGCTGCCGCGGGCGATGAGTTGGCACGCCGTAAGTTAATCGAGTCGAATCTGCGCCTGGTGATCGCCATCGCACGTCGTTATACCAGCACAGGCGTCCCTTTGATCGACCTCATTCAAGAAGGGAACCTGGGCTTGATGCGCGCGGCGGAGAAGTTTGACTATCGTCGCGGCTGTCATTTTGGCACCTATGCTACCTGGTGGATTCGTCAGGCTGTCAGTCGTGCGGCCGGTGAACAGTCCCGCCTGATTCATTTACCCGAGCATGTCGCAACACGTTTGCGCAAGGTGCGCCGCGTCGCGGCTCAATTATCGCAAGAGAATGGACTAGATCCCTTGCCGGAGCAGATAGCCGAGGCATGCAATATCGATGTCAACGAGGTCGTAGATCTTCTCGGCATCATTGAACAGCCCGTCTCCCTGGATGCCCCTGTAGACGATGAAGCTCGCTATTCTTTAGCGGACACGCTGGAAGATAGCGCAGCACCTGCGCCTGCTGAAACCGCATCGCAGCACCTGCTTGGCGAAGAACTTCATCGTGCGTTGGCCCTGCTCACCCCTCGCGAACGCTCAGTAATTACACTCCGCTATGGCATTGGCGATGGACGCAGTCGCACACTACTGGAAGTTGGTAAAGAGTTAGGCATCTCTCGTGAGCGGGTACGCCAGCTCGAAGTGGTTGCGCTCATGAAACTGCGTGGCATCAGTAGCAACGCAGCACTCAAGGAGTGTGTGTGATACAATAGATTTACGAGTCATCGAAAGGAAAAGCTGATGTGAGAAGCCGTTCCAACTTATAGCTGGAACGGCTTCTCACGTCAAGGCGACCACCAAAAATATTACCGCGCAAAATGAGCGCTATTTGCACCATATCTCTATAACGAATCGCCTCTCGACGAAAGTACCAAACTATGTTACACTTCAGGTAAGCTACATGAGAGTGCCATTCGCATTTATACAAGGAGAAACAACATCTATGGCATCCTGTACATCTTGCGGAAACGACGTAACCGGCAAAAAATTTTGCCCACAGTGCGGCACGCCTGTACAGCCAACAGGTAGTGCCGAGGGGCAACCAGCCTCAACGAGCGTATGTCCACGTTGCAATGGAATTGTGAAGCCAGGCGCAGCTTTCTGTATGCACTGTGGCTCATCACTCGGCGCACAAACAGCAGTTGCTACATCTACACCCCCTCAGCCATTAACACGCACCTGTACCGCCTGCCACGCCGAAGTTCCTGTAAGCATGGCTTTCTGTACGAATTGTGGTCAGAGTATGCAAGTTTCGGCAACGCCTGCAACTCCGGCAACGCCTGGCTTTGTTTATTGTACAAATTGCGGACGGCAGAATAATCCAGGCGTGAATTTCTGTGCCGGATGTGGTAGCCCTATAACACAAAATGCTGGAACCTCGCTACCACAAACAGGCTATTCACAGCCAAATGCACAATACCCCCAACAGCCACCTCAATTCAATACACAATATCCTCAGCAGTACGGACAAATGGGCTATCAACAGCAGCAACCCATGGTACTGCGTTGTCCTATTTGCATGGCAATGTCGCCTGTGGGTACCACCAGTTGTCCCAGTTGCCGCACCAGCTTGGCCGGCATTGCGCCAACACCAGCCAACATACCAATGCAAGGCCAGCAGGGAGGAATAGGCGGATTCATGCAAGGTTCTGGCGGAAATATGGCTAAGGGGGCGTTAGGCGGCGCAGCAGCAGTCATCGGTGGAGAAATACTGCTTCACGAGGTAGAACATGGCTTCGAGAGAGACAGGGGATATGGCCGCCACGAAGAAGAGGGTCTATTAGGAGGCCTGGGTGACCTGGCAAATGACGTTGGCCTGTTCTAAAACCGAAACGCTTCATAGAAGGCCATATTCACTCTACTTCGATGCGAGCATGGCCCCTACTATGATTTGTCTAAGCAAGCTCACTCCCACACCCAAAATGGCTATCCCCGACTCCTTTTCCCGTTGCCATACATCCTGAAAACGTCTATAATAGTGTCGCACTTCACGTGCAATTGGGTGTGTAGAGGTTTTTGGCTAAGGAAGAAGAAACAATTTTCAATGTACTACCAGCGAACAACGCTACAGAACGGGTTACGCTTACTTATGGCCCCCATGCCAGGTATGCGTTCTGCCAGCATCTCATTCTTTTTTACAGTTGGTTCGCGCTATGAATCGAACGCTATTGCGGGAATATCGCATTTTATCGAGCATATGCTCTTCAAGGGTACGCAGAAGTACCCGACAGCCAGGCTTATTTCAGAGGCGATTGAGGGTGTTGGTGGAGTATTCAATGCAAGTACGGGCAAAGAGCTGACTAACTATACCGCTCGCGTACCCGCCGAACATTTACCGGTAGTGATGGATGTTCTCGCGGATATGGCGCGTCATCCACTCTTTGACCCACTGGAAATAGAAAAAGAGCGCGGCGTCATCATTGAAGAATTGAGTGCTACTCGCGACGATCCACAGGACTGGGTCAATTTACTCATCGACGAAACTACATGGCCTAAGTTACCTCTGGGTCGTGATGATGCAGGTTATGTAGAAACGGTCGCGAAGATACAGCACAGGCAACTACTGGACCATCTGGATGAATACTATCGGCCCAATTCGCTGATCATCAGCATCGCCGGAAATATCGACACGGCAAAGATTACCGATACAGCTATAAGCCTTTTTGGTGATTGGGAAGCACGTAAGCATGCTCAATGGACCGAGAGCTTTCCACCCAGGAATGTCTCGCCAGTAGCACTGATTGAAAAAGAAACAGAACAAGTCAATCTTTGTCTTGGGACATTAGGCGTAGCCTATTCGTCTCCTGACTATTATCCATTCATGCTAATTAATGCTCTTCTAGGGGATGGTATGAGTTCACGGCTCTTCCAAACGATTCGTGAAGAGCAGGGACTGGCCTACGATATTGGTAGCTACTTCAATAGTTATGCCGAAACAGGCAATCTTGTTGTAAGCGCTGGAGTAGATCCGACACAGGTTGAACCAGCTATACGAGCCATTACCCGTGAACTTGCCCGTATCTGTGAGACCTTGGTGCCAGCAGAGGAGTTTAATCGAATTAAGGCATATATACGGGGTAGTATACAGTTAGGATTGGAAGGCACGCAGCAAGTAGCCTACTGGCTTGGCAGCCAGGAAAGCCTACGAGGCAAAATATTTGACATTGATGAAATAATAGCGCTTGTTGAAGCCGTAACCATAGAAGATATTCAGCGCGTAGCGCAAACCTGCTTCGCTCCTGAATGGCGTCGTCTGGCACTCATTGGCCCTTGCGAACCCAGGCAAGCAGAGCTTTTTGGGGAACTGCTCAAGGGCGGAGACTGAAAAGCGCTTCGTCGGAGAGTGTATCCCCTAGATACACTTATAACGCCGAGGCAGGAACAGGAGATCTGATTTTATGGCGCAAATAACACTTCGCGATTACTTGCAGAATACAGAGGATGCCATCAGTTCTGGTCGCATCGACGATGCAATGGCTAACTGTCAGCACATTCTTTCCTTTTTTCCAGACGCGATTGAGGCTCAACGCCTACTAGGCGAAGTATACATGGCACAGGGCCACCTGGAAGAGGCACAACAAACTTTCGATTGGATATTAGCCAACGATCCAGAAAACGTCATCGCTTATTGTAATCGAGCGCTCATTAGCGAACGCATGGCAGACATTGACACTGCTCTTGATTGTTATCAGCAAGCATATGAACTAAGTCGCGGCAACAGTCATATTCGCCAGGAATTTAACCAACTCAGCGCTAAAGTTGGGCAACAAGAGTTTATGTTCTCACGAGCCGGTCTCGCGCGCCTTTATATGCGTGGTGATCTCCTGACTCAAGCAATTCAAGAATGGGAAGCTGTCCTAAGCGCCAGTCCTGACCGCCTCGATGCGCGCATAGGACTTCTCGAGACCTATTGGCGCGAGGACACCTACGACAAGGTTCAACAACTGGCGACCCAGATGCTTGAGGAAATTCCTACCTGTTTGAAAGTATTGCTCCTCCTGGCACATGTCACTTCCGTTTACGATCTGGAACGTGCCAAAGGGTTGATTCAGCGAGCTGAAGCTCTCGATCCCGAACTAGTGATGGCTCAGGAACTCTTCAGTGACCTGATAGCAAGCCAACACAGTGATCCATTCCTGGCATTGCTGAAAAAGGAACCCATCGTCTTACCCGACACTTCGGATGATAAGCAAATATCTAAAGTAAGTACCATAATCAATACCTCTGCTGTAGCAAATGGCTCTCATAGTCCTGCGGAGCCTGCAGTTCGAGCCCATGATTGGAATAGGCTGGAAAGTTGGAGCGAGTTAGATACGACGCATGTTTCTCAACCTCATTCCCAGCCTGCGCAAGCAGCCTCGGCATATGCAGCATGGTCAGATATTTCGAATAGTAAGAACGTGGACTCGAGGGCGACCCTTGATCAGGCAAGCCAAAACCAATCCGAGTCTGGACTAGAAACATGGCAGGCATCATTAGAAATCGACGATGATTTTGATCCGGCTCTCCTAGAACAACAGCCCTGGTTCCAGGCAGATCAATTTCAGTCAACCGCTGCTGAGCCTGAACCGACTATTGAGACAGAAAGCAAGAACACCCTGGGGTCCACAAAATCCACGGATACATGGACAACAATTCAGGAAGATGATGTACCTTCACCGCCTGCGTGGCTAAATATGCTCACTAAAAAAGACCGGCAGCCAAGTGGTTCAATGCCAATCCTTCCAAATCGACCTGCACGTGTTCAGGAACCTCTTGAAAGCATGTTTCTCACTCAACCTCAAGGAGAACCCGTTTCTGCTACCTCACCATTGCAGGAAGAAGATCTGAACACAATCCCTGCTCCCACTGAACAAGATGCAGAACCCGCTTTCCTCTTCACGTCAGAAGATAAAGATCCAGACATGGAATGGCCAGAATGGCTGAAGTCACTCGGGGCTGCACCTCTGGAGAATGAGAATGAACCAGAACCAGTGCTTCTTGTTCCTGAAACGCAGCAGTCCGTGACTTCCCAATCATGGGAGGATCAGATTGACCAAACGTTAGCGGAAGCTGGCGAACAGCAAGTCGCGATGCTAGAAAATCTCGAAAACGATTTGCGATCTCAAGGCTTCGTGCCATTGCCGCCTGGAACTCTCTCGACAATTACCCAGGAACCAACGTTCTCATCTGCACTTGCTCAACTTGGCAACTTTACAGTGCAGCCCGCTACACCCGAGCCATCTCTTATGCCAGTGCAGCCAGTTATACCCGAGCAACCTATCTCACCATTGAATGTACCTTCTAGACCATCCCAGTCAGAGCCATGGTGGGCCGATACACCGAGCCAGGTTCCCGAGATGCCTGCAGGTCCGATTGCTGAGCACCCTATCAACTCTGGCAATGCTATCTCGTCAGCAACACCTGTTGCGGAAACCGACCGCGTTGATATCGCACCCACTCAGGTTTTCGAGCCGACATTAGCTGATCTTGCTGCAAATGTATCGCAAGAGGCTCCACTCATATCAGGCCACCGTGCTGATGCGTTACTCGAAAACGAGCTGGAAACAACTATGAAACGGCCCGCAATCAGGCTTCAACCGATGCAGCATTCAGCAGCCCATTCGGATGTATCGTATCTACTTAGTAGAGGACATCCTGGAGAACGTTCAACTGGAGACAAAGTCCAGGAAGGTAATCTAAGTAACAAAGAGCGCTTGGTCAGAGGATATCAATTCCAACTCGCAGGAGCCTACGATGATGCCATGCAAGAATACCGCATTATCATTCGTAATGCGCCTGAGTTACTTGATGAAATCATCAGCAACGTGCGAGCATTAATGAAACTGGCACCCAAGTACTCTGCGGGCTTTCGTGTACTCGGCGATGCTTACATGCGGCAAGGAGAATACCTCCATGCGATGGAAGCTTATAATAAAGCTCTCACGATTGCTAAGAAAGTAAAGAGTCAGAGTAATTAGCACCAAAGGAGTCGAAGGTGGAAACTATTCTACAACGATTGGCCGACCTTGATGAAATTACTGGCGCGCTACTCATCGGCAAGGATGGTCTGATCGTTTCAGGTGCGTTGCAAAGTGAGAATGAAGAAATGTTGGGCGCAATGTCGGCAGCAGTCTTTGGCTCGATCGCTAATTTCACAACCCAAATGTACAATGGCGACATCCATCATGTCATTATTGAAACGCAAAACGGGACCATCCAGCTTGCAGAGGCAGGCGACCTTATCCTTGTTGTTACTACTCAGACTAGCGGTAACCTTGGACGCGTTCGCTTGGAGATGAAGAAGGCGAGCCGTCAAATCACAGAGTTGGTAGCTGCTTATTGATCTGAAGTCTGGAGGCCAATGCGAGCGATACGCCAGTGGTTGCGACCGCTGGTCTTTTGTTTTAATGAGTTGGTGATGGAGTTTCTTCTGTAGCTGTTCGTTGAGAAGTAGACTGCTGTTTCTTTGCTAAGCGCCAACAACAGGTTTTGCTATGTAGGCAGCGATCCTGTTCCTCAAGGGTAATGGGAGGAGTACCTTTCATACAAAACACTTGATACATTGGCTCGCCAGCTGCCACATCATTGCCGGGAAACCAGCGCTCACGGTAAAATGGACAGGCATTCTTATGCTTACGCCAACTGGAACTTTCAGATGGATTGGTTTCAATTGTACCTGACAACAATTCGTCCTTCCTGGATTGGATTATCTGCGGTAAGATAATGTTGTACGTAGTATACCATATTATCCAGGAAAGGCGAAGTAGCTGGCAAGCTGATCGGGAATATTGCGCCTACTCAAAGCAAGAGTATCTTCCTCATTTTCTGTTACCTTGAAGGCATTTCGTAACTCAAGAGCTCTTCCAAGTGTGGGCCAAGACGCGCTTGGATGACATGAGGAGGTGCCATCCTCCCAGGGAAAAGAGGGGACTACTACATGAACAAATTCATCCTCCCGCCTGATGCAGAGCCGCCCCACCCTACTCCCCAATTCGCGAAACCCCCCCCATTTTCGTAGTGCCACGTCGTCCCGCACCCTCACCCGGAAAAAATCTTCAATAACGTCATCCCCCCAACCCCGCCGCACTTACTTACAACTTCACTAGCGCTCTACGCATCCGAACATGCATATTCTAGTATGCATAGTAAGATCATCTTGTGCCAAGCAGTAGGGTTTGATAGAGTGATAGGTATGGTTAAACTCAAGATAAAAGAAGTAGCGGTATCCAAGGGCATTAGTATGTCCAGGCTATCACGTATTGCCGATGTTAGCTATAACACGCTATTGACCATCTATCACAATCCACATCATGATGTGAGTATTTACATTCTTGAGAGAATAGCCAAAGCCCTACAGGTGAGTATCTGCGATCTGTTAGATGAGAAATCTGAAGAATAGCCAGACATTACAGTGTTAAGGGGGAAAACATATGAAAAACAAGCTCTATTATGGTGACAACCTCGAAGTTATGCGAAAATACATCAGAGACGAGACTGTTGATCTTTGCTATATTGACCCGCCGTTCGGCTCTTACGCAACTTCGCTGCTCCCAGTTGTGGTATAATACTCAGTTGAACATCTTTTCTAAGTTTACTCTCTTTCGAGGTCCAATACTCCATCTTATGATCATTATTCCAGATATACCCAACGTACTCATCGAGCAGGTTGACATTGCCGATGAGATTACCCTTACCCTGCGTACGGCCTCCCCAACAGCTTGTTGTCCCTCTTGTGGGACGATATCCTCACGGGTGCAAAGCCGCTAAAGCCGGACGGTGCACGATCTTCCAGCCAGCGGACGTGCAGTCACTCTTCTCATTCAAGTGCGTCGCTTCTTCTGCAAAAAGAGCACCTGTCCACGAAAGATTTTTGCGGAACAGTATAATGGCCCTAGGAATTTAGACACGGAAAGAGGCTGAAATAAGATATACTCCAGACATGATGAGAAAACAGTATACAGCCGCTTTCAAAGCACGAGTCGTTCAAGAGTTATTGAAAG
>Ga0070699_100005783_pt1 | contig 10815 bp, 8 predicted proteins | sample KBSK1503metaG_FD_65473 | JGI IMG/M metagenome (GOLD analysis project Ga0070699, IMG submission 65473) | Corn, switchgrass and miscanthus rhizosphere microbial communities from Kellogg Biological Station, Michigan, USA - KBS K1-50-3 metaG | ecosystem: Host-associated > Plants > Roots >...
CCCAGTCTGGTTGATGCGATTCCGCTCGAGCAGCGTTCTGGTTTGGGCCGGAAGCTCGCCGGCGGAGAGTTGGTAACCACGGTCGAGATCCTCCCGCCCAAAGGCTGGAACCCCGATGGCATGGTGGAGCAGTGCCGCGCTCTGAAAGAGGCGGGAGTCGATGCGGTGAACGTGCTCGATAGTGCTCGGGCCCAGAGTCGCATGGGGGGTCTCCCGGCAGCCCTCATCGTGCAGCGTGAGGTGGGGTTGGAGACGGTTTTCCACTACACCTGCCGTGACCGGAACATGGCGGGCATGCTGAGCGATTTGCTGGGCGCTGCGGCCGGCGGGTTGCGCAATGTGCTGATCGTGACCGGCGACCCGCCAACAATGGGACCTTACCCCGACTCGACGGCGGTCTTCGACATCGATAGCATCGGGCTGACCAACCTGATTCACCGGTTGAACCGGGGACTCGACCCGGGCGGCAATACGATCGGCGAGCCGACGCGCTTCGTCGTGGGGGTCGCGCTCAACCAGGGATCGCACGATCTGGAGCGCGAGCTGGAACGGTTCACCTGGAAGGTTGAGGGCGGTGCGGACTTCGCGGTCACCCAGCCGGTGTTCGACCCCGAGCAGCTGGAGCGGGTGCTCGAGCGTATCCGGACTCGGGTTCCCATCATCGCCGGTATATGGCCGCTGACCTCTCTGAGAAATGCCGAGTTCCTGGCCAACGAGGTGCCTGGAGTGGAGGTGCCGGAGGCGGTAGTCGAGCGGATGCGCAGGGCCCAGGAGCATGGGAGCGCCGCGGCACGGGTCGAGGGGGCCGCCATCGCCGCGGAGATGATCGAGTCAGTGAAGGACCTGGTGCAAGGGGTGCAGGTCAGCGCGGCCGGCGGTCGGATTGGCGTTGCGCTGGAGCTGTTGGCGGGATTGAAGGCGGTAAACGCTAAACGGTAAACGGTGAACGGGACCGCCCATCCCGTTTACTGTTTACCGTTCACCGTTCACAGTAGTTCAACGATCTTCCGATACTGCGCTTCCACCCGCTGAAATCCCAGATTGCTGAGATAGACCTTGTCGGCGCCCACCTCGCGCAGCAGGCGGACCGACTTGGCGCAGATTTCCTCCGGTGTGAGCCCCGCCTCGAACTCCCGGGTAATCTCGGCTGCGGGCACGGGGAAGAAGTCCGCCAGCCGGGCCAGCGTGGCAGGATTGGCACTGCGATAGAGAAACACCCCGAACACGCCGGGTTGGGTGACGCCCCGGCGTCGGGCTTCGGTCAGAAACCGGTCCACCGCTGCTACGCTATGGTGAGACACTACCTGCGTCAGGTAGAACTCGGCCTCGAATTGGTCGTCCAGCAGGAAGTCCACCTGCTCTGCCGGATCGCGATGGGGGTTGGCCCATCCGCCGAGATTGAGACGGGGAACCCGGCGGCGGATCAGCTGGCGGAGCTCGCGGGCATGGGGCACACAGCGAGGTGGCCCGACGGTATGGTCGCCACCCAATACGGTGAGCGCCTCGAAGCCATGCGACGCGGTGCGGGCCGCGTGCATGAGGCAGTACTCGAGGCTGTGCTTGGAGGTTAGAAAGGGCACGATCCGAGCCGGATCCACATCGCCGGCCAGGTTGGCGGTCAGGTGGGCAAGATTCTCCTCTTCCGATCGACCAACAGCGTTGTCGGTCAGAAAGATGACCGTGTCCCGGCGGGCCAGACGCTGGATCGAGTGATACATGTCGATCCAGACCCCCATGCTCTCGGATGAGGAGAGGCCGGTGCGAGGCGGCCGGAGCTCCACGGCGGCGAGAGGAGTCTCCGCCCGGAGGCGTTCTAAGACGGAGCCGGCCGGAGCCCGGGAGGTGGTCGACATGGTCGGGTGGTAGGGAAGGTAACCTCTTCGCCGTTGAAGGTGCCCCTGTTGGTCCGTATCTTCCCCGCGGCGTCCCTTGCTCCCTCAACTCAGGCCGTCTCTATGTCCGATCTGTCGACCGCAGCCCCTCCACTCACCGTCTTATCCGAGGAGGAGACCCTTTTCCGCGACGCGGTACGAGAGTTCGCGGAAACGGAAGTGCGGCCCCACGTGCAGGAGATGGATGAGGCCGCCCAGTTCCGGGCCGACCTCATCCCCAAGCTATTCGACTTGGGGTTGATGGGAATCGAGATTCCGGAGCAATTCGGCGGCGCGGGCGGCGGTATCTTCATGGCGGTGCTGGCCATCGAGGAGTTGGCCCGGATCGACGCTTCCGCTGCCATTTACGTCGATGTACACAACACCCTGGTCAACAATGCGCTGCTGCGCTGGGGCACGCCGGAGCAGCACAGCCGCTATTTCCCCCGCCTTACCACTGACCTGCTTGGCGCCTTCGCGTTGTCGGAGCCGGAGAGCGGCAGCGACGCATTCGCGCTCGCCACTCGCGCCGAACGCAAGGGAAGCCACTGGGAGCTCACTGGACGGAAGTTCTGGATCACCAATGGTGCCGAAGCCGGGATCTTCATCGTCTTTGCCAACGTCGATCCCTCCAAGGGCTACAAGGGTATCACCGGCTTCGTGGTGGAGCGAGACTTCCCCGGCTTCTCCGTGGGGAAGAAGGAAAACAAGCTGGGGATCCGCGCCTCGAGCACGACCGAGCTGATTCTGGATCAATGCGTGGTCCCCGATCGTAACGTGCTCGGCCCCGTCGGCCAGGGTTACAAGATCGCGATAGAGACCCTCAACGAAGGCCGTATCGGCATCGGGGCTCAAATGATTGGAGTGGCCCGTGGAGCCCTGGAGGCGGCAACGGCGTATGTCAGGGAGCGCCGTCAATTCGGCAAGGCCATCGCGGAGTTCCAAGGAGTGCAGTTTCAGCTGGCCCAAATGGCGACGGACCTGGAAGCGGCGCGGCTCATGGTGTACAACACGGCCAGACTGAAGGATGCCGGACAAAGTTTCCAGCAGCAGGCCGCGATGGCCAAGCTCTTCAGCTCGCAGGTGGCCGACCGGACCACTTCCAACTGCCTCGAGCTCTTCGGCGGGTACGGTTACTCGAAGGAGTACCCCGCCGAGAAGTACTATCGGGATGCGAAGATAGGAACCATTTACGAGGGGACCAGCAACATGCAGTTGCAGACCATAGCCAAAGCGATGCTCAAGTGACCGGCTTGAAGTGTTCCAACCGAATAAGGCCCGAGAATTGCACGAGTTTGCGACAGCACCAACGCAACCGGCAAAGTTCTCCGTAGCAGTCGTAACTTGCTGTCAGGTATTACGTTAGATCACGACATCGCCGCTCGACTAAGGACCTTCACACCCGGCCTCCGCAGCTCGCGAGAGGTCTAAACCGCACCGGGACAAACGTTCGTGTCAGCTTCGTCGTGTCGGAGCCGCAACGCTCTGTGTTGGAGTTTCGCGGCCTTTCTCGCCCTCTCTGCCGCCCCTCTAGGGGCCCAGACCGACCCTCAGTGGCTCGAGGGGCGGATGGCCTCGTGGTATCGGACCGCCGAGCGTAAGGCACCCGGCGAGTGGGGTATTGCCATCGCCGACCCAACCGGACGGCTCCTCTGGAGCGCTAACCCCGACCAGCCGCTGATGCCGGCCTCGACAGTCAAGCTGTTCACCACCGGCTTTGCCCGAAGTATGCTCGGCGCCTCAGCACGGCGGCCTACCCGAGTGGTTGGAGTCGGATCGCTGGATCCGACGACGGGAGAGTGGATCGGCAGCTGGTCGTTGCAACTCAATGGCGACCCGTCACTGGAACGGGCAGAGGGCTCCGGCCCGACGCTCTACGATCTCGCCCTGCAGCTCGCGGCCTCGGGGGTAAAACGCCTGACCGGCCCGCTGCAGGTCCAAAGCGCCGATGGGCCGGCCGAAGCGATCTATCCCACAGTCTGGTCTTCGCGACATCATGGGCGCCTCTTCGCGCCGCTCGTCGGAGCCATCACCCTGCACGAGAATATCATCTGGCTCACCATCCAGCCCGGAAAACGGGTCGGACAGCGGGCTCGGCTGATCGAGGCTGCCCCCGACGGGATCGGCTCGATGGTCACGGTCACTGCGACGACGCGCACTGGGCGCCGTGCCAGGCTGATTCTGCGGAACCGGGTGGGTGGAGGTTGGATCGTCAGCGGAAATATCGGGGTGCGCGCGTCGGCCCGCAGACTGAGCGCGGTGAGCGCTGATCCCAAGGCGGTTCTCAACGCGGTCTGGGCGACGTCGCTGATCCGCGCGGGCATCGTCTGGAACCCATCACCCTTCATGGGCCCGCCACCCAAGGGCGGCCCGCAAATTCTGGCCGAGGTGGCCTCACCGCCACTGGACTCGCTCGCCAGCGAGATCAACCGGCGCAGCCTCAATCTGGGCGCGGAGCTTCTGCTCCAGTGGGCAGCGGGCCCGAATGATGGAGCGGCCCGGCTCACCGACCATGTTCGTCAGGTGATCGGCGGCGAGAACGGCGTCTACCTGGTAGATGGCAGCGGTCTCTCCTATGAGGATCGAGTGACGCCGGCGGCCTTCGTGACCTACCTGGCCAAGTTCCCGGCCACTCCCGCGGGCCACAACTTTCCCCAGCTCCTGCCGGCTAACGGAACCGGTACTCTGCGGCGGCTCAACTCCGGATTCCCCGGAGAGGGAGTAGTTCGGGCCAAGACCGGCACGCTAGGTCGGGTATCGACTGTGGTGGGATATCTCGGTCGGCCCGAGGGGGTGCTGCTGGTGGCGCTCATGTACAACGGCTCCCGCCCCTGGGCGGCCCGGCAGGCGCAGTGGAAGCTGTTCCGGGAGCTCGGGGCCAACGGTGTAATCATTCCGGCCGACACCGCTCCCATCCCACCGGTGCAGCTCGGCGGGGAGGATGAAGCGCAGCCGACCTGGTGGCCTGACTCCCTGGCAGCCGATTCAGTGGTGGACCCGGTCGATTCAGCCGTGGTGTCGGCCGACTCGGCCATCGCTCCAGCGGACTCGGTCTCCAAGCGGTAAGCCCCCCTCGGCAGTGCCAAACGGCCCAGCAGCCGGCTGGGCCGTTTCTTTTGCCCTGATAGTCGGCTTGCCGCAGGTGAGTCTAGAACGTCACGTGCGCCAGCATGGGACCACGCGGCTCGGTGGAGCGGTTGACCACCGGTTCCACCGTGAGCGCGGCGCCCATCACCGGCGCAGCTACAGGAGGCATCGGCAAGGTCATGAACGCAGGGCGCTCGGGATCGCCCCGGACTTCGACCGATCGCACCATGCCGGAGGTGGTGATGAACCAGAACTGATAGACGTTCCCGGTTGGAGCCGGGGGCAGCCCGTGAACCACCACATACCAGCGGTGGGAGACCGGCTCCTGAAAGATCACCAGCCCCCCGTCGTGCCCATTCATCGAGATCTTGGCCTGCAGGATCTGCTGGGCCCGCTGGACAATCGAGAGGGTATCCTGTAACGCTGCCAGTCGCTGATCCCGGGTGGCGAGCTGGCTCTCCATGCTGGCGCGCTCGGCTCGTCCGCGAACACTGAGCCCGATCGCGAGCAGAGCCATGGCCGCGGCGAGTCCATAGGGAATGGCGTACCGCCAGCGTGACGGCCGGTCCAGGATCCGGCTGGCCATGCGCCGGGGCAGGCCGGGTGCAGGAGCGACCGGAGCCACCCCCATGGGAAGCCACGCAAGATCCCGCTCCAACCGGGCCACTTCGCGGGTGCATTCCTCACAGCGCACCAGGTGATCGATGAAGGTTCGCTCCTCGGCGCGCTCCAGGCTACGAGCGACGAATGCCGGACGGTTCTCGACATACCAGTCGTGGGCCTTCATGGTACCCAGTCCTTGATCGGGGCAAGTGCCACTCTCAGCTTGTCAAACGCCAGCCTGAGGCGGGTCTTCACGGTCCCCATAGGGATGCCCAGCCGCTGGGCAATTTCCGAGTGGGTCAGGCCATGGAAATAGGCCAGTTGAACGGTCTCTCCCTGTTCCGGAGGGAGCCCCGCGAGCGCCGCGTGAACCGACTGATGCACATGCCAGCCGGGCTGGGCTGCTTCGTTTACCTCGGGCGGAGCGACTCGGGTGGTTTCCAAGGCGCCCATCGCCTCGGCCCGGGCCAGCTTCAGGCGCGTACGTTTGTGGCGGCGAAGCCGATCGATGGCCCGGTTCCGGGCGATGCGGAAGAGCCAGGGAAGGAGGGTCTCGTGTTCGTCGCCCAGACTGCCCACCGCGTTCCACGCCGCGGTGAACGCCTCGAGCACGACCTCCTCCGCCTCATCGCTGTCGCTGAGAATCGACTGGACCAGACCCAGCATCCATGGACTCGCCAGCTCGATGAGCTCCACCAGGGCCTGTTCGTCGCGCGCCAGAAGGCGACGCCGCAGGGAGGCCTCTCCCCGCAGGGCCAGGCCGGAGCCTGACCGGTGACCTTCCGAGGGCGGTCCGCCACGTGGCTCGGGCGAAGGCGGGTGACCAGGCATCACTATCCCGACGAATGTGCTGTTCTACAACGACGAGGAACGGCAGACGGTTCTGCCCGGCGCGACTACTTGGCACGCCGGGCAGAGAAGCCGAGAGAGCCCGCCTGGGTCAGCCGGCGGGCACGAGGGTCAGCGAGCCGCGAGCAGATGCTTTTGGAAGCCGAGCGAGCCGGCTACGTTGATTCGCCCATTGCCGAAGAACGCATCGCGACCCCTCGGCCCCAGATCGTCGGCCCCCCTCTCGATGGCAAGACGGATGAAGAGGGGGAAGTCGCGTCCTTGACTTGCCAGCAAGGCAGCGAGCCCGGTCACGTGGGGAGTCGCTTGGCTGGTCCCGACGAACCCCGTCAAATTGACGAAACCGGGCGGAGGTGGTGGGCAAGCCAATCCAAGCGGAGGATCCGTCGGCGCCGGCGTCAGGCTGGCGAACTGGAGTGAGGTGGAGGAGCACAAGGACCACACCGGCGTGAGGTCGACGACACTGCCGCCAGCATCCAGCACGAGATTGCCGCCGGGCGCGGCGACATTGATGACTCCGCGGCCGAAGTTGCTGTAGAGCTCGGCGAAGGCATCGACATTTACGAAGGGCCCGAAGGCGCTCTCTCCGGTGGGGCCGGTGGCGGAAACACACACGACGAAATCGGCATTGCAGAAATCGTGGAAGTTGGCCTTGTCCGCTGCCAGGTCGAGGGCAGCGTTGCCGGCACCGGCCACGACCAGCGTACCCTTGCGATGGGCGTAGTGCATCGCGCGGTTGATCACCTTGATCAGTCCTCGGTTGCCCTTCTTCGGGAAGCCGCCCCCAAGGCTCAAATTGACCACCGTCGCCCCGGCATCGGCCGCGTAGCGGATCCCCTCGACGACAGTGGCCGTGGGGCAGCTTCCTCGCATGGTGCATACCTTCACGCCGAGCAACGTGGTCTCCGCAGTGACGCCGGCGGCGACGATGGCATTGCTGCTCACCATGGTCCCGACGTTGGTCCCGTGACCGTGGAGGTCCGCGATCGGATGCAGGCCCGAGGCGACGTACTTGGCGATGGAATCGGCTTCGCCGACCAGGTCGATCGAATGATCGAGGTCTACCAATCCGTCGAGGTCGAAATTGCCGTAGTCGAGTCCGGTGTCGAGAATCGCCGCTATGATCCGAGGGGAGCCCAGCTTGCCGGCGGCCCAGGCCTGGTCGGCCTGGATCGCAGTCATGTTCCACTGAAGACCAGCGGAGAACAGGAGAGACAGAGTAGATCGATCGGGGCCTGTTGGAGGCCGGAACTCCTCCGGGTTTTCTGTTGCTTTCCAGCGGGACGCAAGTAGATCACGGCCTCGGTCTCGGCGGTTGACGCCAGGCCCTCAGTGACCAGTTCTGCCGCCGCCCGGTCGCTCAGACCGCTGACTGCGGCGAAGCCGAGGGAATCGTCGCCCAGCTCGAGCTTGCCGCCGAGCGCGGCCACTCTGGTGGCGAACCGGCTCGATCGGCGATCATCGAAGGTGAAGAGGTGTCGTCGGCCAGGAACTTTGACAGTGGAAGATGCGACACTCCATTGATCGGAGGGGGAAGTCGGGGAATCATCACCGCAGGCGACGAGACTGGAGAGCAGCAACATGGAGGCGAGGGCCAGCGGACGGTCGAGTGGCATACACGTGGACCTCGGCTGGGGGTACGGAGCCTGACTCGAGATGCGTTTGTTGCAATGCGAACCGCAAGGGGGGGGATGGCTGATGAGCGGGTTCCGCTCTGCCGCGGCCCGGCACCACAACTTGCCCTGGGCCTAAAGACCACGCAAGCACAACAACCTGGAGTCGGGCCCTCTCCGAAGTGACCTCGCTAGACGAGATTCAGACAAGGCTCTACCTTGCACCGTTCAATCCAGCCGCGATTCCCCTTCTTCAGGACCAATGATGGCGACTCTTCGGGCGGTTAAGTCGAGCGCAGACGTGCCGGCATTCCAACCCTTCGTTCCGCCGACCCAGTCACCCGCGGAACTCACCCCGCGGGCGCTGATCCTGGGAGCGGTCCTCGGGATCGTCTTTGCAGCGTCGAGCGTCTATCTCGCGCTCAAGATCGGACTCACCGTTTCCGCGTCGATCCCCATCGCGGTGCTCTCGGTGGCCTTTTTCCGGACGCTGGGCCACTCGACGATCCTGGAAAACAACGTCGTTCAGACAACCGGGTCGGCCGGCGAATCGATCGCCGCGGGCATCGTATTCACCCTTCCTGCTATTCTGCTCATGGGCTACGACCTGAGCGTAGGAAAGGTCGCCGTCGTGGCCGTCGTCGGCGGGCTCATGGGCGTACTGCTCATGATCCCACTCCGCCGCGCGCTGATCGTGAAAGAGCACGGCCGGCTCACCTACCCCGAGGGGACAGCCTGTGCCGAGGTGCTGGTAGCCGGCGAGAAAGGCGGGCTCGAGGCCCGGCGGTTGTTTCAAGCCTTTGGCCTGGCCTTCGTCTACAAGTTTCTGATGTCCGGGCTCAAGGTGTGGAAGGAGTACCCGGGCTGGGTGTCGAAATCCTATACCGGCGCCTCGATCTCGACGGAGGTGTCGCCCGAATTGCTGGGGGTCGGCTACATCATCGGCCCGCGAATCGCCGGGTATCTCTTCGCCGGCGGCTCGCTCGCGTACCTGGTGCTCATTCCCGCCATCAAGTTGTTCGGCTCTGGCCTCAAGGCGCCGATCTTCGCGGAGACCAAGCTCATCGCGGATATGAGTCCAGGCGAGGTCCGGGCCAATTTCGTGTTCTATATCGGGGCGGGGGCGGTTGCCTCCGCCGGCATCATCGCGCTGGCCCGAGCTCTGCCCACCATCGTGTCCGCGTTTCGCTCCGGGTTCCAGGACCTGCGCGGCAGCCTGGGAGAGACGGCGACGCGGCTCCGTACCGACGTGGATCTTCCGATCTGGGTGACCATCGTGGGCGCGATCACCTTGGCGCTGGTGCTTACGGTGTTACCTCAGCTATCGGTGAACCTGCTCGGCGCCATCCTCATCGTCATTTTCGGATTCTTCTTTGTCGTGGTCTCCTCTCGAATCACCGGGGAAATCGGAGTGAGCGCCAATCCGATCTCAGGGATGACCATCGCCGCCCTGATCGGGACCACCGCGATCTTCCTGCTCATCGGTTGGACCGGGGTTGACCATCGCGTCGGTGCCATCTCCATTGCCGGCGTGATCGCGGTCGCCGCCGGCAATGCAGGCGCCACCAGCCAGGACCTCAAGACCGGCTTCCTGGTCGGCGCCACCCCGAAGCGACAGCAGATCGCCATCATGATAGGCGCCGTGACTTCCGCGCTGGCAATCGGCTGGACCCTCACCCTGCTGAACAACAGCTACACCAACATCGTCCCCGAACGCCATCCTGGCGTCGCGCTTCAGGCCGCCGCGCCGGGCACCGCCGATCGCTCGGTGACGACGCTGGGAGAGAAGGTGACCCGTGAGGGGCGGGAATACGAGGTGGTCCGAGTGAACCTTCCAACTCAGGGTATCCTGCCGGGCAAGTACCTCATCGACCCGACCACCCATGAGGTGGCCTATCTGGTGGATCCGGGAATTGGCGGTCGCATCCGGGAACTCAACGGGAGGCCCATCACCAAACTCGACTCTCCCAAGGCCACGATCATGGCTCTGGTCACCGATGGAATCCTCACTCAGAAGCTTCCCTGGGGATTGGTGCTGATCGGAGTCTTTCTGACCATATCGATCGAGCTGATGGGATTGCAGTCGCTCCCCATCGCGGTCGGAGTGTATCTCCCCATCTCGACATCCTCGGCGATGTTCGCCGGCGGGGTCGTGCGCTGGCTGGTGGAACGCCGGTTCCAGGGCGGGCAGCGCTCCATCGCCGAGGTCGAGTCAGGCTCCGGCGTGCTCTTCTCCAGCGGGCTCATCGCGGGAGGCGCGCTGGCCGGCATCACCATCGCGGGCATCGCGGCGGCTCTGGTGGGCCCGGCCGACACAGCCCAAATACCGGCTGCGGACTTCCTGGCCTACAAGGCGGGACTCCAGGCGGCATTGGGATGGATCGCCAATAACGATCTGGTCGCGTTCGCGGTGTTCGCCGGGCTGGCCGCCGTCCTCCACCGAGTCGCGAGCCGGTAGCAAGGCGAGGCAGCATGCGGGTGGTGACGCTGCTTCCGGCAGCGACGGAGATTGTGGCCGCCCTGGGTGCCGGGGATCGGCTCGTCGGGATCTCTCACGAGTGCGACTTCCCCGAGAGCGTCAGCCACCTGCCCCGGGTAACCGCGACGCCAATCGACAGCAGCCGGCCGGGCGCGGCCATTGACGCCCAGGTCCTAGCCCTGCGCCAGGCGGGCCGCCCGGTGATCGCTATCGACACCGACCAGCTCCGGCGACTCGCTCCAGAGCTCATCGTCACGCAGGGCCTGTGCGAAGTGTGTGCGGTCTCTGACGGTGAGGTCCACCGGCTTTCCAG
>Ga0070699_100005785_pt1 | contig 10814 bp, 10 predicted proteins | sample KBSK1503metaG_FD_65473 | JGI IMG/M metagenome (GOLD analysis project Ga0070699, IMG submission 65473) | Corn, switchgrass and miscanthus rhizosphere microbial communities from Kellogg Biological Station, Michigan, USA - KBS K1-50-3 metaG | ecosystem: Host-associated > Plants > Roots >...
TTCTGCCGCTTCGAGGATGTTGGCCGCCGCTTCGCGCGTTTTGACCTCTTCCGATCGCCGCTCGATCAGCTCGGCATAACCCACGATCACCGAGATCGGAGTCCTGAGATCATGTGCGAGCGCCGAAAGGATTTCGTCGGGAATCCCGTGGCCTTCGCTCACAGCAGCCCGAGATCGTGGGCGGCTGAGACGGCTTCGGCACGACGCCGTACTCCCAGTTTCGCGAAGGTGCGCGCGAGCAGCGTCTTGACAGTCTCTGAGCCGACCCCGAGTTGCTCGGCGATCTGCTGATTCGTGGAGCCGGAAGCGACGAGCCGAAGAACCTCCCGCTCGCGCGGGCTGAGGGCCGTTTTCCCGGCGGCACGACGGGGGTGACGTGCGTCGTAGGCGGCTTCGCCGCCGTGCACGCGGCGGATGGCTTCCACGAGCTCGTCGGCACTACCGGTTTTGAGCACCGTTCCCTGCGCTCCGGCTTCACGTGCAGCCTCGTTGAAGCCGCTTTCCTCATTGGCGGTCATCAGCAACGCAGGGGCGGATACGCCGTTGCGGCGAAGGTCGCGGACGAGCTCTGTGCCCCGCCCGTCGGGGAGGCGGTAGTCGACGAGCAGCACGTCCACGTGTCTTCGGCCCGCGAGTGCGAGCGCTTCTGCTGCGGACACGGCGACGCCGGCGAGTCGGATCTCGGTGCTCTCGAAAGCCATGCGAACCCAGCCTGACACCATCGCGTCGTCTTCGACGAGCAGAACAGAGAGCGTTGTGTCAGTCATTCGGTCACTCATGCCGCCGGCCTGATGTCCTGCAGAGACAGAAACGCTTCTACGACGAGCGGGTCGAACTGGCTTCCTCTGCAGCGCTCGATCTCGGCCAGCGCCAGGTCGCTCTTCATCGCGGCGCGGTAGGGCCGTTCGTTCGTCATGGCATCGAAGGCGTCGACCACGGCGAAGATGCGAGCGCACCGAGGAATGTCGAGCGCTCGCAAGCGGCGCGGGTAGCCGCCTCCGTCCCAGCGCTCGTGATGAGCCGCCACGACCTGTCGCGCGGTGCCGCGCAGATAGGGGACGCGGGCGACGATGCGCTCGCCGAGAATCGGATGGTCCCGCATCGTCTCTTGCTCGCGTGCCGTCAGCGGGCCCGGCTTGAGCAAGATCGAATCCGGGACGCCGATCTTGCCGAGATCGTGTAGGAGGAACCCGTATTCCAACTGGGGGTCGTCGAGGAGGTCGGGGTCGATCGACCTGGCAAGCTCGAGTGCGAGCCGTGTGACTCGCTCGGCGTGGCCGCCTGTCTCGTCGTCGCGTAACTCGAGCGCTGCGGCGAGTGCCCTCACCGTCGTCGAGTACGAGTCGCCCAGTTGTTCGAGTGCGCGCTCCGCCGTGCGTCTCTGCTTTCTCTCCTCCGCGTAAAGACTGCGCAGCTCTTCCGCGTACCTCAGCGCCTGCGCGGCCGCCAGGTCGTCTGCCACAGGTCGTCCTCTCTTGTCAAATCGAGTGGGCACGCTGCCCATTTGTAAGCGTTCCATCCTGACTTCGACAGTCGCTCGGTCAAACTTTGTCCCCCGAACGGGGGACAAAAACGACTTGCACGCAAGTTTTGCCGGCATCCAGCGCTCTCATCCGGCGGGCACGAAGCAGAAAGGGCGCAGCGTCTGAGCTGCAAAGGCAGGGAATCCCCCGAAAGGGGGCCACCATCGAGGCGAACTCCCCCGATCTAGTGAACCTGATGGCATTCCGCCGAGGTCTCGCGCTGCGTGGAACAACGCTGGCGATCGTGGCCACAGTGAGCTTGATTGCACTGGGCCTCTTGGTCATGGCCGTGAGCTACCGCCATGCTGTCGCGGCCCATCAATTCGTCGCTCAAGCCCATGATCGCGACAAGCTTGCCCAGCGCTCCGAGAAGTACTTCTGGCGCGAGCGGGAGGCGATGAACGAATTCCTGCTTCGGCCGACTCCGGAAACTCTTCGCGAGATCGACAGCTTGGGCGTGCAATTCGAGCGCGTGCTTGCCGAGTTGCAGGGACTTTCAACGAAGCAACAGGCTCGAGACGTTCTCGCCGCTGCGGAGGCGCACGCGTCGTTCGTTCAGGAGTTTCATGCGGATCGACCGGCCGCAGGGCGGGGCGTCATTCCGGAGAACGCGGTCGGTGATGGTCTGAAAGCTATGGAGCCGAGGGTCCTCGGGCCGCTTTCCCAGATCGGCCCCAGCGACGATCGAGACGAACGCAACCAGGCCGCGGCCGCGAAGGCCGACGGCCGGCGTGCGCTCACGGCCGGCGTTCTCGCGGCTCTACTTGCGATCGGCGGCGGCGCGGCCTTCGCCGTCTACGCGGTCCGGCTCCTTCGGCGGATCCGGGCCCAGAACGAGCAACTGCGGACCTTCGACAAGCTGAAGGACGACTTCGTTGCGTCGGTTTCACACGAGCTGCGAACGCCGCTTACTTCGATTCGCGGCTATCTGGAGCTACTCATCAGCGGTGAGGCCGGCGAGCTGAACGACGAGCAAGAACGCTTCCTGTCCGTCGTCGACCGAAATGCGGACAGGCTTCTCAACGTCGTCGGCGATCTCCTCTTCGTCTCGCAGGTCGAGGCGGGTGTGATCTCTCTCGATCGCCACTCGTTCGAGCTCGTAGGACTCCTGAAGGAGTCCGTCGACGCGGCACGGCCGGCTGCAGCGGCAAAGGGGCTGGTCGTCGAGCTGAGCGCGGATGACGTTGCGGAAGTGCAGGCCGACCGCGGCCGGCTGGCGCAGGTCTTCGACAACCTGCTGTCGAATGCGATCAAATTCACGCCGTCGGGTGGAACGATCGACGTGCGAATCTCTGCGGAAGGCGAGCAGGCCAAGATTCAGGTCGAGGACACTGGGATGGGGATCTCGCCCGACGATCAGATGCGTTTGTTCACGCGTTTCTTCCGGGCGCCGGCTGCAAACGAGCTGGCGATTCAGGGGACGGGTCTGGGCCTCGCGATCGTGAAGGCGATCGTCGAAAGCCACGGCGGGAGGATCACGGTCGAAAGCGAGCTGGGGCGAGGGACGACCTTCTGTATCGAGCTACCGCTCGCCGTCAGGGAGGTCGCGGCAGCATGACCGTCACAGCACGAGGCGAACGGAGTTGGGTCGAGCTGCAGCGGCGTGGGCTCGGCCTGGCGAAGGAAGCCGCGAACCGCTCGTAGTTATCGTCCGGCCGGTGTCCAGGCGGAAGGTTCTCGCTCTCGACGTCGGTACCTCGTCGGTGCGGGCGCGCGTGTTCGACGAGACGGCCGAGGAACGGGACGAGCCCGCGCGACGCGATTATCCCGGGGAGTACGACGCGGACCGGGTTCTTGCGCGCACGCGCGAGGCGATCGCGGAGGTGGGCGGCGCAGCGAAGGTCGACGCGGTTGGCGCAGCCTGCTTCGGCCACAGTCTGCTCGCGCTCGACCGACGCGGCCGGCCCTTGACGCCGATCCTCTCCTGGCGGGATACGCGTTCCGCCGACGCAGCCGACCGGCTCTTGCGGCGCCTCGACAACGACGCCGTTCATGCCAGGACCGGCTGCCAGATCCACACGAGCTACTGGCCGGCGAAGCTGGCGTGGCTCGCCGAGGAGCGGCCGGAGGTGTTTCACTCGGCGCACCGCTTCGTTTCGTTCTGCGACTACCTCTACGAGCGGCTGCTGGGGCGTGAGATTCCCACGAGCATCTCGATGGCGTCGCCGACCGGCCTGGTTGACCTCCGCACGCGAACGTGGGACACCGAGCTGCTCGAGACGCTAGGCCTCGCCGCCGAACGCTTGCCGGTGATCTCGGATGCACCGGCGGACGGCTGGTACCCGGCGCTGTTCGACGGCGCTTGCTCCAACCTTGGAGCAGGTTGCGCGACCCGTGAGCGTGCGGCCCTGATGGTCGGTACGTCGGGTGCGATCCGAGTTGTCTACGAAACGGACAGACCCGAGCCGCGCGCCGGGCTCTTTCTTCACTGGGTCGACGAGACGCGTGTCGTCGAGGGCGGCTCACTGTCGGACGGCGGGAATCTCTACGTCTGGATGGAGCAGACGTTCAGAGACGCCGGCGCGGAGTCACTCGCAGACCGCGATCCGGATTCGCACGGGCTGACGTTCCTGCCGCTGCTCGGCGGTGAGCGCAGTCCGGGCTGGCACCAGCACGCCAAGGGCGCCGTTCACGGACTGACCTTCGCCACCACTCCGCAGGATCTGCGCCAGGCCGGCCTCGAAGGCGTCGCGTTCCGCTTCGCGGAGGTTGCCGAGTTGATGCCGGGAATCGAGGAAATCGTTGTCACGGGCGGCGCGCTGCTCAAGGACCCCGACTGGGTGCAGATCATGGCCGACGCGCTCGGCCGGCCGGTGACGACGTCCGGGGTCAAGGAGGCGTCGCTGCGCGGCGCGGCCGTCGTGGTGCTCGAACGGCTGGGCGAGACGCCCGCTCCTGCGCCGCTCGGCCCGGTGGTCGAGCCTCGTCCCGACAAGGTCGAAGTGTTCCGCGCCGCGCATGAACGGCAGCGGAGGCTCTACGAAGTGGTGACTTCCGAACCGACGAGCTGACGAGCCGCCGTTTCGATGTGCTCGGCGTCGATGCCGTAGGCGTTCATGAGCTCCTCCGGCTTGCCGGAGCGCGGCATCTCCCGCACTGCCAGCTTGAGCACGCGCGGGTGCTCGTCCTTCTCGGCCAGCGCGGCGAGGACGGCGTCGCCGAGGCCGCCCTCAGGGAAGTGGTCTTCTACGGTGACGATCTTGCCCGTGGCCTCGGCGGCTGCCTGCAGGGCGTCGGCATCGATCGGCTTGATCGAGTACGCGTCGATCACGCGCGCGGTGATTCCGTCCTCCTCGAGCGCTTCGGCCGCTTTCAGGGCCTCGTGCACGGTGATGCCCGTGCCGACGATCGTGACGTCGTCCTCATCCGACGAGCGGATCACGCGACTGCCGCCGACCTCGAACTCCTCGTCGGTCCCGTAGATCACGGGAGTGTTGGGGCGCAGCGTGCGCAGGAAAACGATGCCCTTCGTGTCCGCCATCGCCACCACGAGCTTGGCGGTCTGATTCGCGTCGCAGGGATGCAGCACCACGCTCGAGTGAATCGCACGCAGCGAGGCGATGTCCTCGAGCGCCATCTGCGAAGGGCCGTCCTCGCCGATCGACACGCCTGCGTGCGAGCCCGCCAGACGGAGGTCGACGCGGCTGATGGCCGCCATGCGGATGAAGTCGTAGGCGCGCGAGAAAAATGCCGCGAAGGTCGAGCCAAATGCGTTCCAGCCGCGCGCGTGCAGGCCGACCGCGGCGGCGACGAGCTGCTGCTCCGCGATGTACATCTCGAAGAACCGGTCGGGGTGCGCATCCTTGAAGATCTCGGCGAACGTCGAGTTGCTCACCTCGCCGTCGAGCGCGACCACGTCTCCGCGGGCGGACCCGAGCGCCGCGAGCGCCTCGCCATACGCCTTGCGCGTCGCCACTTCCTGGCCCAGCTCGTAGCTGGGCAGCTCGAGCGGTCCGTCGGGGAACCTATGCGGCTCGGCAGGCTCGGGCTTTGCGACGTCGACGTGGATGTTCCGGACGCCGCCGAGCTCTTCGATCGCCGCGTCGGGATCGTCGAGCGCCTTACCGTGCCAGCCGTCCTTGTCCTCGACGGCCTTGACGCCCTTGCCTTTGATCGTGCGCGCCACGATCACCGTCGGCCGGCCGGCCGTCTCCTCTGCTTCCTTGTACGCGCGGTCGATCTCCTCGACATCGTGGCCGTCGATCTCGATCGCGTTCCAGCCGAACGCTCGCGCGCGCTCGACATAGACGCCGGTGTTCCAGCCGATCATCGTCTCGCCGCGCTGGCCGAGCCGGTTGACGTCGATGATCGCGGTCAGGTGGTCGAGCTCGTAATGCGACGCGTGCTCGAAGGCCTCCCACATCGACCCCTCGGCCATCTCGCTGTCGCCGCAGAGCACCCAGACGCGGGAGGGAAGACGGTCGAGGTACTTGGCGGCGAGACCCATGCCGACCCCGATCGGCAGTCCCTGCCCGAGCGAGCCCGTCGCCACGTCCACCCACGGGATCAGCGGAGTCGGGTGCCCTTCGAGCATGCTGCCGAACTTGCGGTAGGTCAGCAATTCCTCGTCGGTGATCGCCCCGGCGGCGCGCAGGATCGCGTAGTACAGCGTGGAGGCGTGCCCCTTCGAGAAGATCAGCCGGTCGTTCGCCGGCCTCTTCGGCTTGTCGTAGTCGTAATGGAGGTGGTTCGCGACGAGAACGGCCATCAGGTCGGCGGCGGACATGCCCGAGGTGGGATGCCCTGACTTCGCGACGGCCGCCGGGCGAATCGAATCGACGCGGAATTGCTGGCCGAGCTCGCGGAGTTCGTTCGCGTCCATCGAGGCCATTCTAGGAGGCGGGGCGCGTGCTCTGTCGCCGGTGGGGTACGGTCCAGACGTGAAGGTGGCGGTTGCATTCGACCACCGTGGCGTCCATCTCCGAGACGCTGTGCTCGACGTGCTCGCTGGGCATTCGGTCGTTGACCTGGGCACCGACACGGACCAGGTGCGGATCGACTACCCGGAGAAGGCCCGCCTGATCGGCGAGGCCATCCTTCGCGGCGATGCCGAGCGCGGCGTTTTTGTCTGCGGTTCCGGCGTAGGCGCCTCGGTCGCCGCCTCCAAGCTGCCGGGAATTCGAGCGGCGATCTGCCATGACGTCTACTCGGCCCACCAGGGCGTGGAGCACGACGACATGAACATCCTCTGTCTGGGTTCGGAGGTCGTCGGGCCTTCGCTCACTAGGGACCTCGTAACGACGTTTCTCGGGGCACGTTTCGACGGCGGCGAACGTTATGTGAGACGACTCAAGCAAATCGAAGACATTGAAAGGGCGATGTCCAGTGCCTGAATCGAACCTGCACAAGCTGTCCACGCTCGGCCAGAGCGTGTGGATCGACTACCTCTCGCGGCAGATGCTACAGAGCGGCAAGCTCGCGAGGATGATGGAGGAAGACGCTGTCGTCGGCGTCACCTCGAACCCGACCATCTTCCAGAAGGCGATCTCCGAAGGTAATGCGTACGACGAGCAGCTGAAGGAAATCCTCGAGTCTGGTGAAGAGGACCCGAAGGAGATCTTCCTGCGGCTCTCTTCACACGACATCTCGGATGCCTGTGACCTGCTGCGCCCAGTCTGGGACGAGGGCGGAGGCCTCGACGGGTACGTCTCGTGGGAGGTCGACCCGACGCTTGCCTACGACCGTGACGGCACGATCGCCGAGGCCCACCGGCTGCACGATTGGATCGACAAGCCGAACCTCTACGTGAAGATTCCGGCGACGGAGCCCGGGCTCGGGGCGATCGAGGAGATGATCGCCTCCGGAAAGAGCATCAACGTCACGCTGATCTTCTCGCTCGAACGACACAAGGAGGTCATGGAGGCATACATCCGCGGCCTCGAGCGACTTGTCGAGAGCGGCGGCGACCCGAACCAGGTGCACTCTGTCGCGAGCTTCTTCGTCTCGCGCGTCGACACGGAGACCGACAGGCGGCTCGACGAGGTCGGCGGCGACGCGACGAAATTGAAAGGCAAGCTCGCCGTCGCGAACGCGAAGCTCGCGTATCAGAACTATCTGGAGATCTTCGCCGGGCCGCGCTGGGAAGTCCTCGAGGGCAAAGGCGCCACGAAGCAGCGCTGCTTGTGGGCGTCGACATCCACGAAGAATCCGGAGTACCGCGACGTCATGTACGTCGAGGAATTGATCGGGCCCGAAACGGTGAACACGATGCCCGAAGAGACCATCCGCGCGTTCCAGGAACACGGCAAGGTCGAGCTGACGTTGACGAAGGACGTCGACGCCGCACACAAGCTGTTCGCCGATCTCGCGGGCGCTGGCATCGACTACGACGACGTCTCCGACACGCTGGAGCGCGAGGGCGTGCAGAAGTTCAGCGACTCCTTCGACGAGCTGCTCGAAGGGATCCGCGCCAAGCGCGGGGCGCTCGCCACGGCGTGACAGTCCTGACGCAGGAGAAGCTCGTCGAGCGGATCTGGGCGCGCGACCCAACCGTCTGGACGGGCGCGGACGAGGACAAGTGGCTCGGCTGGCTCGACGAGCCGATCCGGATGCAAGAACGCGCCGGCGAGATCGCCGAGTCCGTGGCGGAGGCGCGCACGAAGTTCGAGACGTTCGTCCTGCTCGGCATGGGCGGCTCCTCGCTCGCGCCCGAGGTGTTGAAGCGGACGTTCGGAGCCAAGCAGCTGCACGTCCTCGACACGACGCACCCCGCGATGATCCGACACGCAGAGAGGTCGCTCGACCTGAGCAAGACGATGTTCATCGTCTCGTCCAAGTCGGGCAGCACACTCGAGACGCTGTCGCACTTCGAGTTCTTCTGGGAGAAGGCAGGTAAGAGCGGCGAGCAGTTCGTTGCCATCACCGATCCGGGCTCGGCCCTCGAGCAGCTGGCGACTGAGCGCGGCATGAGCGTGTTCGTAGGTGAGCCCACGATCGGCGGCCGCTACTCGGCGCTGTCTCCGTTCGGAATCGTGCCGGCTGCATTGATGGGGATCGACATCGAGCGCGTGCTCGCGAGCGGCGAGCGCATGGCGGAGGCTTGCCGCGGCGACGCCAACCCCGGCCTTCAGCTCGGCCTCCAGCTCGGCGAACGCTGGCGCGAGGGGCGCGACAAGGTCTGCATCGAGGAGACAGGCGGCAACTTCGGGCTGTGGGCAGAGCAGCTGATCGCCGAGTCCACCGGCAAGCAGGGGAAAGGGCTCGTGCCGGCGCCGGGGGAGAGCCCGGACGGCCCCGACCGCCAGGCGGCCGACGTGCAACTGGCCGATCCGGACGAGATCGGTGCGGAGTTCTTCCGCTGGGAGTTCGCCGTTGCAGTAGCCGGCTCCATCCTCGAGATCAATCCGTTCGACCAGCCGGACGTGCAGGCGGCGAAGGACAAGACAAAAGAGGTGCTCGCGTCCGGCGAGGATCCGCGGCTCGAGCCGGAGGGCTCCCTTGACGAGCTGCTGGAACGCGCGGAGCCGCCGAATTACATAGCGATCCAGGCGTTCGTCGATCCGCTGCGCGAGGTCGAGCTGCAGCCGCTGATCGACCGTGGCCATGAGACCGCCTGCGTCGTGACCCACGGCCTCGGGCCGCGCTACCTGCACTCCACGGGACAGCTCCACAAGGGCGGTCCGCCGACGGGGCTCTTCGTCCAGGTCGTCGACGACACCGGCGAGGAGATCCTCATCCCGGGCCGGGACTTCGGTTTCGGACGTTTGATCCGGGCTCAAGCCGAGGGCGACTACCGCTCGCTGCGGGAACGCGGGCGCCCGATCGTGCGGGTCAGACTGGAGGATCTGTAATGCAGCTGGGGATGATCGGGCTCGGGCGCATGGGGTCGGGCATGACGGAGCGCCTCACTGAGCACGGCCACGAGGTGCACACATACGACCCCAATGTCGCCACGAGGACGGCCGACTCGCTTCAGCGGCTCAAGGAACAAATGGGGGCCCCGCGCGCCTTCTGGATGATGATTCCGGCGGGCAAGATCACAGAGCAGACCTTCCACCAGTTGCTCGAGATCGCGGACGAGGGTGACACGATCGTCGACGGCGGCAACTCGAACTTCCGGGACTCTAAGCGGCGCTACGTGGAAGCAAGCCAGCGCGGCATCCACTTCGTCGACGCCGGCGTCTCCGGTGGTGTCTGGGGTCTCGAGGTCGGCTTCTGTCTCATGGTGGGCGGCGACAAGGAGCCGGTTAAGCGACTCGAGCCGGTCTTCAAGGCGCTCGCGCCGGAGAACGGCTACGCCCACGTCGGCCCGTCCGGTGCAGGCCACTTTGTGAAGATGGTGCACAACGGGATCGAGTACGGCTTGATGCAGTCGTACGCAGAGGGCTTCGAGATCATGGAGCATTCCGAGTACGACCTGGATGCCCACGAGATCTCCGGCATCTGGCGCAACGGCTCAGTCGTCCGGTCGTGGCTGCTCGAGCTTCTGCACGCCGCGTTCGAGACGCACGGCTCTAAGCTCGAGGACATCGCCCCTTACGTCGAGGACTCGGGTGAAGGCCGCTGGACGATCAACGAGGCGATCAACGAGAACGTGCCAACGCCGGTGATTGCGGCATCGCTCTTTGCGCGCTTCCAGTCGCGTGACGAGATCCGGTTCTCCGCCAGGGTCGCCGCTGCTCTGCGGAACCAGTTCGGCGGCCACGCCGTCAGGGCCGTCGAGCGCGCCAAGGCAGGCTCGGACCCGCGGTAGCCGTGGCGATCGCGCAAGACAATCCGCTGCTCGAAGGGCTGGAGGTCCGGCGCGCGCCCGACAACTGCATCCTCGTCATCTTCGGTGCGTCCGGCGACCTGACGAAGCGCAAGCTCTTTCCGGCGCTCTATTCGCTCGCCTTCCGCCGCTTGCTGCCCGAGCATTTTGCGGTCGTCGGCGTCTCGCGCTCGGCAGAGACCGATGACGAGTTCCGGGAGCGGATGAAGGAGGCCGTCCAGGAGCACTCACGCGACGAGTTCCGCGACGACGCGTGGGAGCTGCTGGCGAGCGGCATGCGCTACGTCGCGATGGACTTCGCCGACGAGGAGCGCGAGGACGGGCTTGCCAAGACACTGACCGAGCTGGACGAAGAGCGGGGGACGGGAGGCAACCGCGTCTACTACCTTGCGACGCCCCCTGCAGCCTTCGAGACGGTTGTCCAAGCTGTCGGCAAGCGTCGTTCGGCGCAGGGCTGGGTCCGGCTCATCATCGAGAAACCGTTCGGGCACGATCTCGCGTCGGCACGCGAGCTGCAGAAGACCATCGAGGAGTACTTCGAGGAGCGCGAGGTCTTTCGGATCGACCATTACCTCGGCAAG
>Ga0070699_100005786_pt1 | contig 10813 bp, 14 predicted proteins | sample KBSK1503metaG_FD_65473 | JGI IMG/M metagenome (GOLD analysis project Ga0070699, IMG submission 65473) | Corn, switchgrass and miscanthus rhizosphere microbial communities from Kellogg Biological Station, Michigan, USA - KBS K1-50-3 metaG | ecosystem: Host-associated > Plants > Roots >...
GGTTGGTTCTCGGGCTGGTCGAGCACCAGCTGCACGGTGCCGCACAGGCCTCGCGCATCCTCGGCGACCAGCAGCGCGCGTTCGCCCACAGCCACGTCTTGCCCCACGCGGCGCCAGAACGCCATGGCGCGGTCGCGCGGCAGCGGGTGCATGAAGCTCACCGACGCCCCGCCTTCGACGCAGTCGATCAACACGCCGGCGAGCTCGTCGATCTGCGCGTCATCCAGCCCGTGCAGGCGTCGCAGGGACCAGGGGGGTGTGCTCATCGTCTCGAGGGAGTGTCGGACGCGATCACCACGGCATAGCGCGTGGGCTTTCGCGTGGGGTTGTGGAACATCGTCGGGCGGTCGAGCTGCATGGCCAGGCAATCACCTTCGCGCAGTCGGTGGCGCTCCACGCCCAGCGTGACGTCGATCGCGCCTTCGAGCACCCACACCTGCTGGTGCACGCGCATGTCGCGCGCGCCGGTTTCGAAAGCCACGCGTCCCCCGGGCGGGAAACGCACCTCGACGATCTGCATCGGCTGCGGCACGCCGGGCGGCGAGACGTTGCGCCGGAGGTAGCCCGAGGCTGGGTCTCGCCATTGCGGCTGGTCATCACGCCGCGCCACCGGGCCGCCGGGCGCCTGGGCCGCGGCGGCGGGCGCATCGAACAGCGAGGCCAGCATCACGCCCAGACCGGCGGCGAGCTTCTCCAGCACCACCGCGGTGGGGCTGCTTTCACCACGCTCGATGAGCGAGATCATCGAACGGCTCACGCCGCTCTTGCTGGCCAGCGCGTCGAGCGAGAGGCCCTGCGCCGCCCGCAGGTCGGCGACGCGCTGGGCGATACGCTGGTTCAGGTCGGACGCCGCTTCTCCCATGGTGGAATCAATATCCACCATACTGGATAGAGCGTCAAGTGTTTCTGGCCGCAGTCGTTCGCAGCCGCTCGACGATGGCCGCCACGTGCAGGGCGGTGGTATCGAGGGCCGGGAGGCCCTCGATGACGGGGGCGGTCACGAGCAACGGCAGCTCCGTCCCCCCGAGAATGACTCCGTCGATGCTCTCCTCATCCCGAAGGCGGCTGACGATCGAGATCACGCCTCGACGGGTGTCGTCCCGGAAGTCGCCCTTGAGGAGCTCTCCCACATACCGCTCGTGCAGCCAGGCCCGGTCCGCCTCCTGCGGCGAGATCGCGACGATTCCCTGGCGCGCGCACACCGTCGCGTAGAAGCCGCCCTCCATGGTGAAGCGCGTGCCGAGCAGTGCCAGACGACGCAACTCGAGCCGCCGCGCTTCCTCCGCGCACACCTCGACGATGCTCACCAGCGGCACCGGTGATCGGGCCGCGATCTCGTCGAACACGATATGGGGCGTATTGGCGGTCATGGCGACGAAGTCCACTCCCGCTCCCGCGAGCCGGCGCACCGACGCCACCAGGTACTCGATCAGCGCCGGCCGGTCATTCGCGACCAGTCGCAACGCGCGCTGAACGTCGAGGCTGTCGATGACGATGGAGGGAGTCGCCGAGGGGTCTTCCCGCTCCCACGCCGCGAGAATGCGCCGGTAATAGTCGATCGTGGATTCCGGCCCCAGCCCACCCACGATCCCGACCCTCGCCATTCGGTGGCTCTCCTCGAGAATCTCAGCGCGCCGGCCCGAGCCCTGTCAGGTGCGCGCCGTGCCGGTGAGCCGGCATCCCGTCCGGCCCCGTCAGGAGCTGGATGGGCGCGAAGAAGAGGTCGGGCTGGCTCACGGGCATCCCCGCGAGGATCTTGACCACCTGGTCGTCCTCGGCAACGGCGAGCGCGAGCGCGTAGTAGGCTGGGGAGCAGTCCTTGCACTCCACGTCGGCGAACCGCCGATACCTCTCCTTGATCTCCTCGCTCTCAAATGGTCGCGCCGTCAGGCGTCCCGGATCTCACGACGCTGCCGGCGCCGAGCGGGCGTCGATGTACACCCAGGTCTGCCTTCCCGAAGCCAGGCGGGCGGCGATCCGCTGATACCCATCGACGCGCTCGTATCGGTCGGCGGCGGCGAGCTCCGCGTCGGTGATCTCGAACGCGGTGCCACTGACCCGGCTGTCGTTCCGGCCATTGAAGGTGACGTTCGCATGATGAGTCTTGCCGGTTCTCGCCACGGCTTCCGGATCCTCGATCTTGACCAGCGACGGCTCGAACCCGACCAGCTCGTCCTCTTGCCCCTTGAGCCGCCTTCCGAACGTCGAGAACTGGACGCGCTCTTTCTGGAGAGTGCCGTAGGAAAAGACTAGCGGCACGGCGACGGAGCCCTCACTGAACGAGTGGAGCGACAACGGCGCCGCGTATGCCGGCCCTCTCGATCGCCGCCTTGACGAGCCCCTCGGACTTCGCGTCCTCCACGAACTTGCGCGAATATGCCGCGCCGAGGTCCCGTCCCTTCGGTATCGCCATGGCGTGCGGATCGATGCCGGGACGACCGTCGAGAACCCGAGCGCCCGGCAATTGAGTGGCAATCTCGAAGAGGCTTGGCTTGATGCTGAAGATTGCGTCGGCTCCCCTGGATTTCAGCAACTCCACGGTGCCGGCAAGGCTTGACGCCCGGACGACCACGGCGCTCTTCAACGTGCGAGTCAGAAAGACGTCCGGCTGGGACTTCTCTTGCACGGCAACTCGAATCTCGGGCCGGTCCACCTCGGCCATCCTCGAGATCGAGGAACCGCTCGGGATGAGGTAACCAAATTCGATTTCGAGGTGCAGCGCGGTGAAGTCCCACTCCTTCGCTCGCGCGGGGCTGAACCCAATGAAGGCGACATCCCAGGCGCCGGATTTCCCGCTGTCGAGGAGGGCGGCGACGGATGGGTACAGAACTGGCTCAAACGGCACCCCCAGGCGCCGGGCCAACTCTTTCCCGAGGTCGAATCCCACCCCTTTCATCTCGCCCGACACGGAGTCCCGTATCACGTTGTGGGGACTGCCAAGCTGGAGCCCGACGCGAAGCGTGCCGGTGGGGGCCAGGGCCTGCCGCGCTTCCGGGGTGGGCGTGGTGTGTCCGCCCGCACAGCCCACCAGCAAGAGTACAAAGATCGCCGCCAGCCGCCAGTGGTAAGTCATTCGCATCGCATCCGCCTTTGAATTTACCGCGCGGGAAAAGACAGTCCCCAGCCTACGAATGCGCCAGAACGAGGTGGGTCTCGATAGGAAACGCTAGCCCCTGATGGTCCACGGATGACTTGAGAGCGGCAGCGACCTCACTGATCAGGGCCGCGCGAGCGTCGTCGTTGGCCTTTGCCACCACGACGGCCAGCGGGGTCGCCGCCACGTAACGCCGCACGAAGTCCTCGGGAGACGGAAAGCGGAGCGCCTTGGCGGCAGGCTGCACGACCACGTCGGCGAACCCTGCACTGGTGATCAGCGCGCGGAGATCATCCGCACTCCCGAGCGCGAAAGGACCTTGCATGATCGCGGCCGCCTCAGGGGCGATGAGGCGCCCCAGTGCTGTCGCCAGGGCCGCGAAGCCAGGGCTATGCTGCATGGGGCGCCAAACGCTGAGCGCGAGCCGCCCCCGAGGCACCAACACGCGACGCATCTCGCGGAGGGCCCCTGGCCGATCTGGGAAAAACTGCAGCCCCTGCTGACAGAGGGCGAGGTCAAAGGTCGCATCCGGAAACGGGATAGCGCTGACATTCCCCTCGCGCCACTCGATCTGTGCGCCCTTCGGCGGCGGCATCGTCCGCGCGACCGCCAGCATTCCCGGATTAAGATCAAAGCCCACCACGGTCCCGTTCGGAGCCACGCGTTGCGCCACGAGCCGCGCGACGACCCCCGTGCCGCAGGCCACATCCAGCACCCGCTCGCCAGGCTTAGGCATAGCCAGGGCTAGGAGGTCCTCCGCCCAGGGTCCGAAGATGGCCGGCACCATGTGGCGCTCGTAGATCTCCGCCGCGCTTCCAGCATATCCGGTCCAATCCACCTGTTGGTCCCCTAGGAAGCCTTGAAGCCAGCGGCGGCAAGAAACCCCTTCACGCCAGGTCCGCCGCCGAATTTGAGCCACACCGGACCCGAAGGCTCGAAGCGAAGCTCGAGACCGAGGAATGGACAGCAGCGACGCTCGAGAAGGATCCAGTCCAGAGCCTCCTGGATGACCTGAGCGTCCTCATCGAGACGCGCGGCAAATCCGTCCGAAGTCTCTCGTACCCCTCGAAAACGAGCCGGGACACGCGCCGCAAGGCCAGCGCGCCGAAGCCGCTCCTCGGCGCTCAGCGCTCCTAGATCACAGGCGAGGACCGGCTGGCTATCGCTCATCGCGCCCTATCCGTGATCGTCGTGTGCCACGATCGTAGCACACGGTACTTGTTCGCGGCCGACAGCTCGATGGTGAGATTGCTGAGGGCGCGAGCCTGACACGACAGGAACCACCCACATTGCTTCTCCTCCTCGGGGAGAACGGCGGCGGAGCAGCGCCCGTGCGCGATCTGACCGGAGGCCAGACGCATCTTGCACGTGCCACAGCCGCCACCTCGGCAACCGAACATGACGCTCGCCCCTGAGCGGAGGATAGCGGCCAGCACGCTCTCCTCGGGGCCACAAGCGATGGCGCCGTCAACCGGCCTCAGCGTGATCGTGTACAAACCCGCCCCCCGTGGCGCGGCAAGGTCCTACGTGTAGACGCTCAAGAACGTCTCGTTCAGCTCCTGGGAATAGTAGAAGACCGCGGGCCCGATCTGGTCCTGGGTCCACCGGATGGCGCGGGTGTCCCCATCCATCTGATACGCCGTGTACCCGCCGAACGTTTCGAGGCGGTTGCCGGAGGGATCGAAGAAATAAAGCGTCGTGCCGCGCGTGATCCCGTGGCGTCCTGGCCCGTAGTCGATCCGAGCTTTGTGCATGGTCAAGATGTCGGCCGCCCTGAACAGCGCGTCCGCCGAGTCCACGACGAATGCCGCGTGGTGAAAGCCCCCCGGCTTGCCCGGCACAATGGCAAGGTCGTGCGGCGCCGGCCGCTGCCATAGCCAGGCCGCGATGGTGGTGCCATCGGGGGCAACGAGCATCTCGCTCAGACGAAACTCGAGCACGGTCTGGAAAAACTCGATTGCCTTCCCCGGGTCGGGAGCCGTCACCAGGGTATGGTCGAGCCGGGGCGGCGCGATGCCCTTCAGCCCCTCGGGCCATGGCCCGGGATTCACGGGCGGCAGAGCGTTGCCCGTGTAGTCCATCTCGTTGTACAGCTCCACCGTGTGGCCGGACGGCGCCATGAACCGAAGCGCCCGCCCGCGGCGGTAGTCCTCCGGGATGCTGTCATACTTGACCCCGAAGTCCTTCAATCGCTTCTCGTAGTAGTCGAGATCCTCCGGGTCCACCGTGCGAAATGCCATCCGGACCATCCCCGCGCGATCGGACTCTGTGAGCGCGAAGGAGTACGCGTGCCGCTCATCCCAGCCTTTCAGGTAAGCTGTCTTGCCCTCCCGCGCCGTGAGCTGCAACCCGAGCACGTTCAGGTAGTAGTCGAGATCGCGATCCAGATCGAGACTGCGGATCTCGACCAGTCCCAGACGCGAAATTCTGTAGGGCATGATGCTCCTCCGCTTGGGTTTGGCCCCTCTCCACGGGGGCCTACTATGCGGGCCACCGAATGGGCCGTCAATGCGCTCAAGGCGCTTCCTCACGTGCACGATCAACCGACTGGTCTACTGGCCGAACACGTTCTGGGGAATGCCCGCCGCGGCAAAGATATGGTCGCGCGACGCTTCGAGCTGCCGGCGAAGATGGTCCACGTTGACCCCGACCAGCCTTCCCTTCCACTTCCGCACCTTGCCCGCCACGATCACGGTCTCGACGTTGGAACGGTCCATCAGCGACACCACGGCTCCCGGCACGTTGTTGAGCGGCGCCACGTTGGGGGCGGTGGCATCGAGCAGGATGATGTCTGCTTCCTTCCCGGGCGTGAGCGAGCCCGTCTTGCCGTCCAGTCTCAGATGCTTCGCCCCGTTGATGGTGGCGAACCTCAGCACGTCGCGCACATTGAGCAGCGCCGGGGTGCCCGGGGCCGGCGCCGGCCACTGATTGGGCGGGGTGAACGTTCCTTGCTCGAGAATCATCTGGTTCACGACCAAGCGCTGCATGGTCATCGCAGACCGCATCTGACTGAAAAAGTCGGCCGTCATGGTCACTTCGACGTCCGAGCTCAGGGACGGTTCCATGCCCAGGCGCTGCATCTTGAGGATGGGCGGAATGCCGTGCCGCATGTTCATCTCGATCGGGAACGAGATCGAGACCTGCGCGCCGGCGTCCTTGACCCCCTGCCAGCCCAGGTCGGACATCCCGGTCATGTGGATGAACAGGTTGTCCGGGCCGAGCCCGATGTCGTTGTTGACGCCGCCCGTGCCCTGGGCGAGGTCGTCGAGAATCGGGCGAATCCCGAACGGCGAGAGGATGTGGGCGGCGATCTGAAGATCCAGCTGACGCCCGATCTGCCACGCCTGCGTGTAGGTCGGTTCTCCGAGATAGACCTCGCCCCCCATGATCATATGGACGAGCTGGTCATTCGAGGAGAACCACTGCTGCCTGATGCGCAAGGCGTCCTGCGGGTACTGGTTCCCGGCCACGCCGCCGGCACTCTCGAAATAGCCGAAGGCGGCACGGCGGCCCGTATCGAACAGCGCCTGGATGGCGGCATCGGAGTGCTGGGGCGAGTGATGGATCTGCGAGATATCGTGGACCGTCGTGACGCCGCAGTCGAGTTGCGCCAGCCCGCCGAAGAGCTCGTTGATGTACACGTCCTCCGGCCGGTACACGGGCGCGAATTTCAGCAGAATGTACTCGAAGTAGGTAGGATCCGCGCTCGGCGAGCCCGAGCCGTCGTTGATCAGGATGCCGTTGGCGAGAAAGCTGCGCAGCGCGGTCTCGAACTGATGGTGGTGCGTATCGATGAAGCCCGGCATCACAATGCGGCCGGTCGCGTCGATCACTCCCGCACCCGCGCCCGGCTGTAGATTCGATCCCACCGCGAGGATCTTCGTGCCCTCGACCAGCACGTCGCCCGGCGCAAAGTCGCCGACGTCCGGGTCCATCGACATGACGTATCCGCCCCGGATCACATAGCGTCGCCGGGGCACACCGCTGTCCGTGGGCGGCCCCGAACCGGGCTGCGCCGCCGCGGGCGAGGCGCCCAGGAGGTTCATCCCGGCGGCGGCGATCGCAGCCCCGGTCGAAGTCTTGAGAAACTCGCGCCGTGAGCCCTGCCGCGAAGCCGTGTGCTCTTGCGGCGTTCCCTCATCGCACAGCTTGCACATGCTCGCCCTCCTTTGGTGTCACCGCGCGGCAATGAGATCCACACATCAGGCTCTCTATTACCATGACTCCCCTCGCCGCCGCCGCCGAGCCTTCGTGGGGCGGCGAGAGGGAACCTCCCTTCTCGACGGGTAGATCGTCGTCGCGATAGTCCCTCCCACCCTGGCGACGGCATGAAGAAGCTCGGGACTGAGGGACGTCTCGCAAGCCTCTGCGGTGGTGCCGGGCCGCTTCGGATACCAGCGGCCGGAGCCCCGGGGCCGTTCGGACAGAAGACTCACGAACTCGCCACCCTCATACCCGACGCTGAACACACGGGACTCCGCGCGCTTCCACAATCGCCTGGCGGCGGGCGGAAGTGCGTCTACCACCTTGAGCAGGGCCCAGATCGTCCGTTCCGGCGACGTGGCCGCTCTGGCCGACTTTGATTCGATCCTCGCAAGAAACCTGCGTCGCACTCTTCCCACGTGAAGGACTACGCTTCGGGCTTCCACGGCGTCAGCAAATGGAGCGAGATCCTCGCGCGACCACACCTCGAGGTCGACATTGATGAAGTGCGGTCCCCTAGGTTCAGCTGGCATTCAGAGGTACGTCACACGGGTTGCCAGTTGGTCTGTCTCGACCAATCCAGCGCCGCCTCCCAGATGAGATCGTAGACGGGGTCCTTGATGTCGTAATACGCCTCCAGGTCCTCGGCGTGGCGCTTGACGAGCTCCCGCTTGATGAGCTCGACCGTTCGAGCAGAATTGGGGTGAGTGCGCAGATAGTCACGAAACAGCAAGGCATAGCGCTGGTTGGGATTGCCATTCATCCGAATGTGCACGTTTGCAGGCCGCCGGCCTTTGGGCTGATTAAAAAAACACTTGGCCCACAACTTGGGATCATCGTCTTGGCCCAGCGGCACATGGTCCCGCGTGATGGCTTCCCAATGCTCGTAGCCCGCTTCGATTAGCCTTTGCCTGACTTCGGGCGTCAGCGCTTCAACGGTGATCTGGATGTCGATGACGTCTTTGGCGCCCAAACCGGGAACAGACGTTGAGCCGATATGGTCGATCCGAAGCGCCAGAGGTCTCAAGATTTCCAGGAGCGCCCGCCGAATATCCTCAAACTCTGTGGGCCACGCCGGGTTGTAGTCGTCGATGACGATCATAGTGAGATGGTATCCGACCGTGTCGAAATAGTGGGCAGGCGGCGGCGCAATGCTCTTGAGCGCAAGCGCCTTGAAGGCGGACCCAGCAATCCTATCCCTTTCAGTCGAACGTGATGTTGGGCCGCCGCCGGCACCTCATTCAATCACCTGGTTCGCCCGCAACAGAAGAGAGGGCGGGATCGTGAGCCCAAGTGCCCTGGCAGTCTTCAGGTTGATGACCAAGTGGAATGTGTCCGCTTGCTCCACGGGCAGTTCACTCGGCTTCGTACCCTTGAGAATGCGAGCCACGAAGTGCGCCGCGCGTCGGTAGACGTGACCGAGATCGGGCCCGTATGCGAAGAGACCGCCCGCCTCCGCAAGATCCTTGTAGATGGAGACGACGGGCAGCGAGCGGCGTGCCGCGTGTTTCAAGAAGGGTTCCCGCAGCTTCGTCATTGCCCCGTCGTCCATGACGAATACCGCCTGAGCGGCAGCACGGCCGGCCGCCCTAAACGCCGCTGGAAAGTCCCCCGCATCTCGAATGGGAAGACGCTGGAACTGGACTCCTAGTTCGGCGCTTCGACGCTCCGTCTCCGTCACGACCAAGAGTGCGCCTGGATTGTCGGCTTTATAGAATGCGGCGACACGAGATACGTTAGGGAGTGTCTGACAGAGTGCCTCGATCGCTTTGGCCCCGAGCACGTCGGGCATGAAGCTCAATCCGGTAACGTTCGCCCCCGGATGCGCCAGGCTCTGGACCAGGCCAGTCTTCACGGGATCGGCGACCCGCATGATGACGATCGGGACAGTCTTCGTCGCGCTCTGGGCGGCCTTGGCGGCCGGCGTGTTCACGGCGACGATGATGTCGACTTTCAGGCGCAGGAGATCGGCGGCCAGCGGCGGGAGACGATCGCTCCCGCCTTCCGCAGTCCGTACCGCGATGAAGACGTTCTTTCCCTCGATGTATCCAAGCCGCTCCAGTTCGTCGCGGAACGTCTCGAGCAAACCGGGTTGTATGTCCTGCGCAAGAACGCCAACGCGGTACACCGCAGTTGGTGGCTGCGCCGCACCTTCGAGCGGTAGAACCAGGACGACAACACCGATGAGGAACGCTTGCCAGCTAATCATTCGACCACCTCAGTATGTCGTCGTCGTCAAGAAGATGAGATCGACGGTACCGATCCGCGTTGCCCTGCCAGCCTTACGCCTGAAGCTTCTCATAGCCGGGGTGCAGTTTCGTTGCCTGCCCAATGTCGACGACTGGATTCCAAAGAACGCCTGGAGAAAGAGGGTGATCGATCCGCTGTCGTAGAACCGAGCGATAACCCAGCCGGATGAGCGGGTGTTCTCGAATGGAACGGGAATCCCAGCCAGTTTCACTGACGCCGCGCACAGTACGCGCCACAATCCCCGGGTGAGCGCTCGTCTCACGGTAAACTGAATCGAGACGGCCAGCGCGAAGCTGGACGTCATGCGGACAGGGAGGCATATGCCTGGATGAGCGTGAAGGTGGTCCCCCATGTGCCGGGGCGGCTCAGCTCGAGCTCTGCCTGCCGCACCAGTTCGTCCAGGTCAGCCTTCCCTACGAGCGTTTCGAGCCGTGGCCGGAGAGATGCCGCGAACTGCAATGGCAACCGCAAATATGGATGGCCAGGCGAGAGAGCAACGACGTGTGCGTCCAGCCGTGGTTCGGCCCCGAGGCTTCCAAGGAAGGATGGGAGCTCACGACCCGCATTGAAGTCACCGCCCGCGACCCGGAATCCCTCCTTGATCAGGTCGATGAGCCGTTGCACTGCCGGTGCGTCGGGGTTCACCCGCCATGACGCCATATCCGGATCCTCCAAGACGATCCAGCCACCGGGCTTCACCAGCCCCTTGTAGACAGAGATCTGTTCAGGTGCCCGTCCAAGGGGCGCGATCTGGAAGCGCGAGTGGACGAGATCGAACGAACCGGCCGGAAGCTGGCTAGCGAAAAGATCATCCTTCAGGAGCGTGACGTTGGCGAGAGCCTCCGCCTCGACGAACGATCGAGCCCCAGCGAGCATCCTGTCGTCGATGTCGGCTCCCACGACGTTCCCCTGCGGACCAACCCATTCACTGAGAACGCGCAACCACCCCAGCACTCCGCACCCGACGTCTAAAGCTCTGCGCCCTGAACCGCTGGGTATCTGGGCCAGGAGCGTTCGACCCGCCGGCTCCCAAACCCTCGACTGAAGTTGAAGCCGCTCCAGTTCCGTTGGCTGGCCAGCGAGAAGGTAGGATGCCCCTTGCGTCATTCAAGGCCTCCTGAAGCGGAGGTCGTTTTCAGGGCGTGTCGTCCGGCTGAATGAAGCCGAGGATGTAGCCATCGGGATCCCGGACGTAGAACTCTTTTCCGTAGGGCATGCTCCGAAGCTTGACTGAGAATACGGCGCCGGACGACGCCAATACCTTCG
>Ga0070699_100005787_pt1 | contig 10811 bp, 11 predicted proteins | sample KBSK1503metaG_FD_65473 | JGI IMG/M metagenome (GOLD analysis project Ga0070699, IMG submission 65473) | Corn, switchgrass and miscanthus rhizosphere microbial communities from Kellogg Biological Station, Michigan, USA - KBS K1-50-3 metaG | ecosystem: Host-associated > Plants > Roots >...
GGCACCTCGAGCAGGCGGCCGGTGCAGCGCACCTCGTCGCCTTCCTTGAGCTTGAGGTAGTCGCCCATGATCGCGGCGCCCACGTTGTCCTGCTCGAGGTTGAGCACCAGGCCGTTGATGACCTCACCGGTCTCCGACGAGGTGAACTCCAGCATCTCGCCCGAGAGGGCCGACTTGAGGCCGTAAATCCGGGCGACGCCGTCGCGCACTTCGAGGGTGGTCCCGACGTCGGCCGTATCGGCCTGCGACAGGTTTGCCGCCTCGATTTCCTTGAGGAGGATGCCCTTGATTTCGCCGGGGCGGAGGATCGAATCGGTTGCCATGGTCTAGTCCCGGATCGCTGAAAGACGGAGCCGTATTCTAGCTTGTGAAAAATATCACAAAGGCTCGTTTGGGGCAATAGTCATCTCCTGCTCCGCCCACTCCCGCGCAGGAACCGGCGCAGCACCTCCGCGTCGCTCATCCCCAGCGCCTCGACCATCCCCACCCCGGTGAGCCGCCGGGTCATGGCGCGGAGGTGGCTGGGGGTGCTGAGCCCCAGGACCCGCGCGGCGAGGGGCAGCCGGCAGGCGGGGTTTCGAAGCAGCGCCAGGGCGGCGAGGACGGTGAGCAGATCGGCCACCCTCTTGAGGTTCGGTGCCCCGCCGGCCCCGAACTGTCGGGAGAGATGCTCCCGCGAGATCCCCAGGTACCGGGCCATGAGCGCCGTCCGCGGCGGCCGGCCGGCCGACGCCACCAGGAGATCCCAGGCGCGGCGCTGCAGCGGCTCGGTGAGTCGGAGCTGCCTGGGCACATCGGCCAATGCTGCGCTGCGCCGGACCGACACCGACTGTCGAACGACCAGGTCGCCCACGATGGGGTCATCCACACCTTCGATCGCCACCGCGGCCACCGCCAGCCGCTGCCCGGTGAGCAGCAGCTCCGCATCATCGCTCTTGAACACCCCGTACAACACCACCGGGATGCCGGGATATCGCCCGCGGAGCCCGGCGAAATCCATGTCGCGCACCGCGCGAACGCCCAGGACCAGCGCCTCAAGCAGCTGCTCGCCGAGGACCCGCTCGAGTCCGTGCACCGAGCGGCATGCCACCACGGGTCCGGCTCCCCGCGGTATCGACCGGCGAAGGGCGCCGAGGGCGGACCGGCTGTCGAGCAGCGCGGCGATGGCTGGCACGGATTACTTGGGCGCGATCGGCCGGGGAGCAGGATGCGGGCGGCCCGAGCCGACCGCCACGAGCGTGCGCGCCATGTCACCCGCGCGCCGAAGGACCCCGCGCGCATTCTCGTAGCTCAGCGACCGCAGCGCCTCATCGAGCGTGCACCAGCGGCACGCGGTGATTCCCTCGTCTTCCTGGGGCACCGGCTGCCCGTCGGCCGACTCGAGGAGAAAGAAGTGGCAGAACTTGTGGATGAATCGCCCGCGGAACCGGAAGTGCCAGTCGATCAGGCGGATCGGGCCGTGCAGCTTGAGGTCGGCGAGCCCGGTCTCCTCGGCCGTCTCGCGCCGAGCCGCGTCGGCGGGCGATTCGTTCTCTTCCAGGTGGCCCTTCGGAAAACCCCAGTTGTCGTAGGAGTCCCGGATCAGCAGAAACCGCACCACGCCGGACTCGTCCCGGCGGAACACGATACCGCCGGCGGACACCTCACGCTCGGGCCGCCGCTTTCCCACTCTAGAACACCGAGAATCGGAAGTAGCGCCTTGGGTTGGCTTGGATGTCGGCGAGGAGCTGCCGGAGCTGCTGCACCGTGCGGGTGGCCTCATGATAGAGCGCCGAGTCGCTGGCCAGCAGCGAAAGGGTGCCCCGCCCCGACTGCACCTTGGTGAGCAGCGAATCGCTGACCTCGAGCACCCGGACCAGGCTCGAGCGATGCGCCTTCACGTCGCTGACGATCGCCTGCAGGTCCGCGGTCATCTCCCTGATGGCCACGGTAGTCTGTTTCGTTGAGCTGAAGAGATCCTGGAGCTCGCCCTTCATCGTGGCGGAATCCACCCGTCCCATCACGGTGTTGAAACTGCGCGAGGCGGTGTCGAGGGAGCCCGAGGTGCGGGTCAGGTTGGTGGCCATCCGCCCGAGATTGTCGCTCTGCGTGTTGGCGAGCTGGGTCAGGCGCACGACCGTGGCCCGGAGATCTCTGAGGCTGGCCCGCACGTCGGCCACGGCGTTGGAGTCGAGCGCGCCTTCGATCCGGTTGGTGAGCACCCCGATGTCTCCGGCGATCCGGCTGGCCTGCTGGGTGATCTCGCCGATGTCCGGCAGGGTGGCGCCGGGCCACGCATCGCCGCCGACCGCGGCCGCCTCGACGATCTGGTCGTGAATGCTCTTGTCGCTGACCGCCTCGTCGAGCGAGAGAATGTTGACCCGCCACTCACCGAACAGCGTGGCCGGCGCGGCGATCGCGGCGGCCCGCTCGGGCAACTTCTGGTCGGGCTTGAGGCGGAGGTCCACCTCGACCCAGTCGTCCGGCGCCACCCGGACCGTGGCCACCCGCCCGATCTTCACCCCCCGCAGCGACACGTTCGCGCCGGGTCCGATGCCGCCGATCGAGCGGAACCGCGCGGTCCGCACATCGTCGCCGCGGCCCAGCCGGATCTGGCCCAGCAGCAGCGCGCCCGCGACCACCACCACGATGGCGACGACGACAGTCAGGCCGACGGCGTACTCGTTCGAACGCTTCACGCGGGTCCTCCCGTGCCGGGGCGGGCATCGATGAATTCGCGGACCAGGGGATCGGTCGACTGGCGGATTTGCTGGACCGTGCCGACCTGCTGAATCCGGCCCTCGTACAGGAACGCGATCCGGTCGGCGATCGTAAACGCGCTGTCCAGGTCGTGGGTGACCACGATACTGGTGGCGCCCAGCTCACGGCGCGCGCGAATCATGAGCTCGTCCATCGCCACCGTGGTGACCGGATCGAGTCCGGTGGTCGGCTCATCGTACAGAATGTAGCTTGGCCGTAACGCGATCGCCCGCGCGATTCCCACCCGTTTGCGCATGCCGCCGGACAGCTCCGACGGGTACCGATCGGCGGAGTCGGGGAGCTCCACCAGCTCGAGGCTCTCCCCCACCCGCCGGGTGATGACGTCCGGCTGGAGCCCCTGGCGCCGCAGCCCGAGCGAGAGGTTGTCGCGCACCGTGAGCGAATCGAACAACGCAGCGAACTGAAAGACGTACCCGACGTGGCGCCGCAGCTCCATCAGCTCCTCGTAGCCGAGGTCGCCCACGATCTGTCCGTCCACCTCGACGTGGCCCTGGTCCGGTTCGAGCAGGCCCACGATGTGCTTGAGCGCGACGCTCTTGCCGGTGCCGGAATAGCCCATCAGGACGGTGGTCTCGCCCTCGGGGATCAGCAGCGAGAAGCCGTTGAGCACGACTTTGGCGCCGAAGGCCTTGTGAACGCCGCGGAATTCGATCATGGCGTTGGACGCTAGGACGCTAAGACGCTAGGACGCTAAGTGAACCACCTAGCTTCGTAGCGTCGTAGCGTCGTAGCGTCTCGACAAGGAGTCTCATAGTAAAACCAGCGCCCAGAACGCATCCAGCACCAGGATCGCCTGGCAGCCGAGCACCACGGCCCGGGTCGTCGCCCGGCCTACGCCCTCCGCCCCGCCTCGCGCCGCGAGCCCCGCCATGCAGCCCATGGTGGCGATGGCGGCGCCGAAGCTGGCGCTCTTGACCAGTCCGAACCAGATGTCCTTGAACTTGTAAAACTGCCGAGCGCCGCGCACAAACTCCACCGAGGAGAGATCGAGGAGGTTGGTGGCGGTGAACCAGCCGGAGAGCACACCAACCGCCATGGCCATCGCGGTGACGACCGGGAACATCAGAATGGCGGCCAGCACCCGGGGCGTGACCAGGTAGGCGTGCGGACTGATGGCCAGGGTTTCCAGGGCGTCCACCTGCTCGGTCACCCGCATGGTTCCCAGCTCGGCGGCCACGTTGGCGCCGACCCGGCCGGCCAGCGCCATGCCGGTGAGCACCGGGCCAAGCTCGAGCATCACCGCCTTGGTGACCAGCGTGCCCACGAAGTAGAGGGGGATGGCCCGGGTGAACATATAGGAGGACAGCAGGGCCAGCACGATACCCGTGAACACCGCGACGAAGAGCGCCACCGGCACCGACTGGACACCGAGCTTGAGCATCTGGGGGAAAAGCTGGGGCCGCCAGATGGAAGTGTCCGCGAGCGCACGCCTGGCTTCGATGGCCCAGCGGCCTGCCTGCGTCAGGAATTCGCGGGGGCGGCTCACGCGGCGAAGCTCGCCAGCGTTCGGCCCACTTCTCCTTCGCGGAGCTTCTTGAGCGCGCGGTCGCGCAGCTGGCGAACCCGTTCCCGGGTGATTCCGAACAACCCGCCGATTTCCTCCAGGGTGTGCTCCTGCTCGCCGTCGAGCCCGAAATAGAGCCGCAGCACCTTGGCGTCGCGCGGCGCGAGCGTGGCCAGCGCGGCGTCGACCTCTTCCTTGAGGAATTGCTCCATCGCCTGCGACTCGGGGTCGGCCTGTCCCTCGGCCATGAAGCGCTCCAGGACGTTGCGCTCGCCCTCCACGGTGAGCGGCGCGTCGAGCCGCACCTCGGCGGTGTTGAGCGACGCCAGCGCCTGCACCAGCTCCACCGAGAGCCCCACGGCGGCGGAGATTTCCTCAGCGGTCGGCTCCCGGCGCAGCTCCTGGCGCAGGTTTTCGGTGGCCCGGATGACGCGGGAGAGATCGGCGGTCCGGTTGAGCGGTACCCGCACCGTGCGCCCGTGCCGGGCGATCGCGGACAGGATTGCCTGGCGGATCCACCAGACCGCGTAGGAGATGAATTTGACGCCGTGATCGGGGTCGAACTTTCGCGCGGCGGTGAGGAGGCCGACGTTGCCTTCGCCGATGAGATCCACCAGCGCGAGTCCGCGGTTCTGATATTTCTTGGCGACCGAGATCACAAAGCGGAGGTTTTTGGTGACCAGCTCCTGCACCGCGTCCTCGTCACCGGCCCGCACCCGCCGGGCGACGGCGGTTTCCTGGGTCTGATTGAGCAGCGGCGCCTTGCTGACCTCGTGGAGATAGAGGTCGAGGATGTCGCGCTCGGCGTCGTACACGCCGAGTGAGACCGCAGAATCGCGCTTCCGGCTCCTCGGCTTGCTCATGGTGGGTGAACCCTCGGCGGGCAACGGCCCGATGGCTCGGTTTGACACGGTGTTACGCGGTGATTTTGCTTGACTAACTTCTTGGCCACGGCTACCTTGCCGTGCTGCGGCCGCGCTCTCGGCGGGCAGCAGAATATAGCGGGGGCGTAGCTCAGTTGGGAGAGCGCGTGAATGGCATTCACGAGGTCAGGGGTTCGATCCCCCTCGCCTCCATTCGCGCCGGTGGCGGGGCCGCAGGCGCGAATGCGTTACCGTTGCAAATGGCGGGCGGAACGAAGTAGGTTGGGAGCCGGTTCGGTCCGCGGGAATAGCTCAGTTGGTAGAGCACAACCTTGCCAAGGTTGGGGTCGCGGGTTCGAGTCCCGTTTCCCGCTCTGCAAGGACGGTCGGGCGGACATCGAAAACGTCGCGGGGTGGAGCAGTCTGGTAGCTCGCCGGGCTCATAACCCGGAGGTCGTGGGTTCAAATCCCACCCCCGCTATTCGGTCGGTAAGACGGTAGGTCGGCAGGACGGTAGGCAGGTAGGTGCGGCTCGGCGCCACCTTACCGCCTGACCGACTTGCCGACCTACCGTCTTCATATCGGGCGGTTAGCTCAGCTGGTTAGAGCGCTACGTTGACATCGTAGAGGTCACAAGTTCGAATCTTGTACCGCCCACTCTCCGGCCGCGCCCTTAGCTCAACTGGATAGAGCATCTGACTACGGATCAGAAGGTTGGGGGTTCGAATCCCTCAGGGCGCATTGCGGTCGGACAGTGAGGACAGACGGACAGTTTGACAGTTGACAAAGAAGCACCGTCCAACCGTCCTCACTGTCCCCACTGTCCGTCTTCGTGCGGGGCGTAGCGCAGCCTGGTAGCGCGCCTGCTTCGGGAGCAGGAGGTCCCGGGTTCAAATCCCGGCGCCCCGATTTGGAGTACCGGTCACTGTATCGTCGGGCTCGTAGCTCAGCTGGATAGAGCGCTTGCCTCCGGAGCAAGAGGTCGCGCGTTCGAATCGCGCCGAGCCCATGAAACGCCGATCCCCCGAGCGCCGAGGCGTCCGGGGGATCGTTGTGTCTGGTAGTTAGTATGTGCGTACCCCGTCAAGCGGATTTGCCGAGATCCTTGATCATGGTGCGCAGTCGGAGCGCCGCCGATTCGATCGCTTTCAGAGACTCCAGCATATCCGGCGGGAATTCCTCGGCACGCATCATCAGGAGCTGGGTCTCGGCCAGAATCGCCGACAGCGGGTTGGCCAGATCGTGCTTGGCCTTGGAGAGGGCGGGCTCGTCCATGAGTGGGCGCTCAGGATCCAAAGGGGATCGGCACGAAGGTGAGGACGAAGATCACGATGCAGAGCAGCCCGACCCAGCGCCGGCTCCGCGGGACTCTCCGCTCCGGGATCAGCACCGACGGATGGGTCCAGCGACCCCCGCCGATCAGGAATGTCATGGCCACCCACACGTACCAGCTCGCGGAGTATTGGGCCAGCACCAGCAGCCCCGCGACGGTACCCAGCGCCACCAAACGCTGGTGCTTGCCCAGCACTCCATAGATGACGTGACCCCCGTCGAGCTGGGAGAGCGGCAGGAGGTTGAGCCCGGTAATGAAGACCCCGACCCATCCGGCAAACGCCGGGAGACTGAGGTGGACACCCGCAGCCCCGGGGAAGGTGCTCTCCCTGAGCCAGTGGGTCAGCAGCGAGTCGCCCAGTCCGATCGACTGGCCCGCGAACGTCACCCAGGTCACCGCGGATCCACCCGGCACGACGCCGAGCGCTTCGGACGCCGGGTAGCCCCACAGAAGCACCGCGATCGCCACGACGAAGCCGGCGATCGGGCCTGCGGCGCCGACATCGAGCAGCTGTCGCCGGTCGAGCAGTGGGCTGCGCAGCCTGATGAATGCTCCGAGGCTGCCGATGGGGGAAATGGTCGGCGGAATCGGCAGGAAGAACGGCGGCGAGGTATCGATCCCGTAGCGGCGCGCGGCAAAGTAGTGTCCCGATTCGTGCACCAGCAGAATGCCCAGGAGCGGAACCGCGAAGGTCCAGCCATCGAGAAGGAGGCGCCAGTCGCCCCGGGCCGCATTGAGGAAGAACTGGCCTGCGCCGACGAAGAACCCGGAGAATCCGGGTGGGGAGTAGGGATACCACACTCCAGCAAGCGCCGCACCGGCCCCCAGCGAGCAGAGGATGGTCAGGGCAAAGAGCACCGCGTGGAGTACCCATCTGGTGCCGCGAGCACCGGGGACCGCCCGGACCAATACCAGCCGGGTGCGGGCGTCGTCGGCCCAGTACCAGCGCCCGGCCCACCGGTCCAGAACAGCCGTGAGCCGCTCTGAAGGCCCCCGGTGCTCCGGAGCCACGAGCCCGTCCACCACTTCCCGCGACCCCAGGCGCATGACTCGCCAGGCCACCAGGAGCGGGGTCAGCTCATCCATCGCGCCTCTTGACGGATACGTTGCGGATCGGTAAGATTACTTTATCCCTGAACAAGTACTGGCAGGTCCTCCAACGCGGCGCACGTGGCGCCCGGCCGGCACGCCTTCGGATTTCTGATTCCGACCTGACTCGAACTTCGCCCTCTCACTGACGTACGTTGCCGGCGGGCACGAGCCCCCGTCCGGCGCAACAAGGCCCCCTCCGTGGATATCTCCGAACTGAAGCAGAAGTCCGTTGCCGAGCTGCACGCGCTCGCGCAGCAACTCAACATCACCAACTACTCAGGCCTGCGCAAGCAGGATCTGATCTTCCGGATTGAGCAGTCACTGCTCGAATCCGACACGGTTATTCGGGGCGAAGGTGTCCTCGAAATCCTGCCGGAAGGCTATGGATTCCTCCGCAGCCAGGACTGGAACTATCTCTACGGCCCCGACGACATCTACGTCAGTCCGAGCCAGATCAAGCGGTTCGATCTACGGACCGGCGACACGGTGCTGGGACAGGTCCGGCCTCCGAAGGAGGGCGAGCGCTACCTCGCGCTGCTCAAGGTCGAGAGCGTCAACTACGAAGAGCCGGAAAAGACCAAGCAACGGATCGCCTTCGACAACCTCCGCCCCCGCTACCCCGACCAGAAGCTCAGGCTGGAGGGCAAGAAGGGCGATCTCTCCATGCGGGTGGTGGATTTACTCGCCCCGATCGGCAAGGGCCAGCGCGGCTTGATCGTGTCGCCGCCCAAAGCGGGCAAGACGATCCTGATGCAGAAGATCGCCAACGCCATTGCCGAGAATCATCCCGAGGTGATTCTCATCGTGCTGCTGATCGACGAGCGACCCGAGGAAGTCACCGACATGCAGGAAAACGTGAAGGCGGAGGTGATTTCCTCCACCTTCGACGAGCCCGCCGACCGGCACGTGCAGGTGGCCGATATGGTCATCGAAAAATCCAAGCGGCTGGTGGAGCACGGGCGGGACGTGGTGATCCTGCTCGATTCGATCACCCGTCTGGCCCGCGCCCACAACGTGGTGGTGCCGCACTCCGGCAAGATCCTGTCGGGCGGTGTGGATGCCAACGCGCTGCAGAAGCCCAAGCGCTTTTTCGGCGCGGCCCGCAACATCGAGGGCGGCGGCTCCCTCACCATCATCGCCACGGCCCTGATCGATACCGGCTCCCGCATGGACGAAGTGATCTTCGAGGAGTTCAAGGGCACCGGCAACATGGAGCTCGTGCTCGACCGCCGGCTGGCGGATCGCCGGATCTACCCCGCCATCGACATCCAGAGGAGCAGCACGAGAAAGGAAGAGCTCCTCATGGACAAGGACGAGCTCAACCGGGTGTACCTGCTCCGGAATTTCCTCGCGGACATGCCGCCGGTGGAGGCGCTCGAGTTCCTGATCGAGCGGATGAAACGGACGAAGACCAACAAGGAGTTTTTCGCCACGATGAATCAGTAAGGCCGTGGCCATCCCTGCCACCGGCCGGATCCTCGCGGTGGATTGGGGCGAGGTGCGGTTCGGCCTCGCCCTCTCGGATGAGACCCAGACGATCGCCTCCCCGCTGTGCACCCTCTCCCGCCGCGCCGGCAAACGCTTTCCGATGCCGGCGTTCCTGGAACTGATCACCGCCCACCGGCCGGTCGGGCTGGTGGTGGGCCTTCCCCTGACACCGGATGGCATCGAAGGGGACTCCGCCGCCGCCGCGCGGGAGCTCTCCGTGCTTCTCGGGGCGCGGACCTACTTGCCGGTGACCCTGGTGGATGAGCGCATGACCACGGCACGGGCCCACGCGGCCATTCACGAACAGGGCGGTTCCGCCCGGGGCCGCCGCGAGGACGTCGACGCGCTGGCCGCCACGATTCTGCTCCAGCACTTCCTCGAGCTGCGGCGGAACCAGCGGACGTGAGCAAGAGATTGCTTCGGCCTGACGGCCTCGCAATGACCATTGGCGCGGCGGTAATCGTGGGTTTCGCGGCCTGCGGCGAGCCGCCGGCCGGCGCTCCCAACGAGCGCATCACGATTCCGCCCGGCGCATCAGTTCATGCGATCGCCGACAGCCTCGTCGCCCACGGGGTGATCTCCTCCCCGCGCTGGTTTCGGCTGTTGTCGAGAATCGGCGGCTACGACCGCCGCCTGCAGAGTGGCCCGTACGAGCTGACCCGGGGCCAGGGCTCCCGCTCCGCGCTGCGGGCCCTGACCGGCGGGCACGCGCTGCTGGCACGATTCACGGTGCCCGAGGGCTTCACCCTGCTGGACATCGCCGATGCCGCCGAGAAGAGTCTCGGCATTCCGAAGGAACAGCTGCTCGCCAAGGTGCGCGACACGGCCCTGCTCCGCGAATTCGACGTGCCCGGCCGGTCGTTCGAGGGCTACCTCAAGCCGGAAACCTATTTCTTCGCCTCGGGAGTGGGTCCCGACATCGTGGTGCGAACCCTGGCGCTCGCGGCGCGCACCGATTGGGATTCCGCCTGGGCGGCGCGGGCCGAAGCGCAGGGCCTCGACCGCGCCACCACGCTGACGCTGGCCAGCCTGGTGGAGGGCGAGGCGCGCGTCGACATGGACCGGCCGCTGGTTGCCGCGGTCTATCGCAGCCGGCTCCGGCTGGGGATGCCGCTCCAGGCTGATCCCACGGTGCAGTATGCCATCGAGCTCGCGACCGGGGAGCGGAAGCCCCGGTTGTATGAGAAGGACTACGACTTCGACTCGCCCTACAACACGTACCTGAAAGCCGGCCTCCCTCCGGGCCCGGTCGGCTCACCCGGACGCGAGAGCATCGAGGCGGTGCTGAACCCGGCCCAGGTTCCCTTCCTCTACTTCGTGGCCGGCCCCGACGGAGCGCACATCTTTTCCCGGACCTACGCCGAGCATCTTCGGGCCATTCGGAGACTTCGACGGTGACCCGCATCGCGAGTGATCCGCCCGCGGCCCATCCGCCGCTTCGCGTCATGCTGGGGATCACGGTCGCACTCGCCATTGCGTTCGCGTGCATCACCGCCTCGTACTATCTCTTCGGTTCGGACTCAGCCCGGTACGTCGAGCTCGGCCGATCGCTTGCCCGCGGCGAGGGGTATTTCTATTTCGGCGCGCCGGAGCGGGCGTTTCCTCCGGGGTTCCCCGCCCTGCTGGCGCTCGCCAACCTCCTCCTGGGGGAGTCCTTCGCGACGAGTGCCCGCTGGGCCGCACTTATCTCGGCCCTCGTCTTTCCAGCGGCCTGGGCCTTTGCCCGTACCCGAACCGCCGCGCTGCCGATCGCCCTGCTCACGGTTTCGTC
>Ga0070699_100005790_pt1 | contig 10810 bp, 9 predicted proteins | sample KBSK1503metaG_FD_65473 | JGI IMG/M metagenome (GOLD analysis project Ga0070699, IMG submission 65473) | Corn, switchgrass and miscanthus rhizosphere microbial communities from Kellogg Biological Station, Michigan, USA - KBS K1-50-3 metaG | ecosystem: Host-associated > Plants > Roots >...
GTTTCCCCCTCTACAAACTCCATCGCGTAGAAGTAACTGTTCCCAGTTCTGCCCAGGTGCAACACCGAGGCAACGTTTGAATGCCGCAGCCTCGCTGCCGCGCGGGCTTCGCGCAGAAAGCGCAGCCGCGCCGATTCATCACCGAGATATCGCTCGCTGATGACTTTCAGTGTCACGGGACAGTGCAGATCGACGTCGAACGCCTTGTAAGTGACTCCCATCGCACCACGACCTAACTCGACCGGTTTGCCCTCTTCGCCCATCACCAACTCGTAGTGCTCAAATCGTTTTGGTGGGTGGTCCGGTGTCGGCCTATCCGCCTCCTCGAAAGAAGACTCGCCGGACTCAGTCCCTTCGGCTAGACCCTTGCGCAGCATGCACACCGGACAGAATTCCATCGCTCCAGAAAACTCATTGCCGCAGCTAGGGCATGTGCGTTGGGGCTCTGTGCTCATGTTCCTAACCGCCCTTCAGCCGCAATCTCAGCCGAAAGCAACGCGACGCTCCAACGGGTGGCGCGAAAGCGGCCAGCGGCATCCGCTGGCGAATGATGGTCCGGCTTCAATTGCGAGCCTTTGTATTCAGCCAAGGCTATCAGATTCGAGCGCGTATTAGAATTAGAGATTTCGAGGGAGGAATTCGCTTCGCCTTGCAGGGCGGCTTCGCTCGGTCATGAATAACTCCGAAACTGATATCAGCGTGGAAAAACAGACGCAAAATAATTTGGAAGCTCACAAAATTGTACTGTCCCCTGCCCGCCCCAAGATTGTATCATAACGTCCTTTACGGACCAATTGATGGGGTGGAGTAGGGGAGGGGATCCAGCTGAGAATCGACTCCGGTTTACGCCCCCTGAGCCAACCTCAACGGCGAACGCGTGACGCGCGACCGATATCCCGATTTTGTTACGCCTCCGGTGGCTCCGGACGACATACGCAGAACACTGCTTCCTCGGGACTTGCTTCATCCAATTTCAATGCATTCGGAATCCTGGGTATCGGAACGGTCTCTGTCCGTTGTAGTCCCGGTTGCCGTTGACTGTAGACGCACTCAGCTGGGGGATTTAAGTGATGCCGGAACACATCAAGCCGAAATGTGGCAGCGTCCCGTGCTAGCATGACATCGCAGATCGCGAAACTGTACAAAGACCGATCTTCGCCAAGTACCCTCTCCGATTCGCGGGTTTGGCCTTCTGTCGCAACCAGGAGGACTTTGGGCCAGCAGACCGGAAAAGACATCCCCTACGCAAACAGTGAAAACGGCTGTTCCCCACCAAAAACCTTTTTAGCTTTCTTCTCGAGTTCATCGTGGTTTCTCTTATAGTACCAAACAAAATTTCTGTTCTTGAGTGAAGCTTGGAAAGAAACTTTCTAGCATCAGAGATGTCGCAAAAGCGGCGGGCGTCTCTCCCATGACTGTTTCACGAGTCATGAATAGTCCCGAATTGGTGGCGGAGCCTACACGCGAAAGGGTTCAAGCGGTGATCCGTGACCTCGACTATATGGTAAACGAGCTAGCGCGTCCGCTCGGAAGGTCCAGGCGTCCTGTTATTAGCATACTAGGGCTCAACCTTGCCACGACGCCGTACTCGGTGAGCATCACGTTTGCGGTGGAACAGGTCGCGCGCGAACACGGTTGGCAAACCTACATCGTCAATACCTTTTCCAATCATCCGCCCGCCAACGTCTTGGATTCGCTTCTCTCCTTAAGGCCTGAAGGCGTGGTTTTTGCAACCATGGGTCACCGCACCGTCAATGTGCATGAACGTTTAATCCGGGCCGGCGTGGTGCTGGCCAATTGTCAAACCACCCAAAAAGGCGTTGCTTGCTACGTACCGGATGATGAGCAGGGCCAATACGAAGGAGTGCGTAAGTTGCTTGAGCAAGGGTACCGTCGCCCCCTTTGCATTCACTTACCAGAAGGAGGCGCAGCAACATCCTTACGGCGCAAAGGAATGCAACGAGCGTTTAAAGAGTTCAACGTTGCAGAAAAGGACCAGGCGCACGTTGTCTTAATTCACAAGCCTGACCACCTGCAGAGCGTTCAATTTCGCGACGAGGCAGATTATCTAGAGACCGTTCCTTTTCTGAATGAAGCCCTTGACAAGCGTCCTCGACCCGATTGCGTGGTTTGCGCAAACGATCGAGTGGCCCTTGTTGCATATCAGTACCTGCTATCCCGGGGTTTTCGCATTCCGAACGACATCGGCATTCTTGGTTTCGACGATATGGTGGGCGTGTCGGGTCTTTTTTTGCCCCCGTTATCCACTATCCGCCTGCCTCACGAGGAGATCGGCCGGGCTGCGGCCTTGCACATAATCCTTGGGCGGAAGCAGTCGCGTATTTATCGGATCCCTTGCCCTTTCGTGGGCAGGGCATCTTTTTAGAAAGCTCTCATCACGAAAGTCGGGCACCGCCCCAAGCGATGCCACTTTAACAGGCGAGGTTACTATCTTTTTTGATACACATTTATCATACTCGAGAATAATAACACGTTGTCGCAACCTGCGCTCTTTGCTGACCGGCTTAATGTTTGCATTTCACACTTGCAATAGCCACAAGTCGTGATAACAGAAGTATAAGTTACTTGTATCAGTGACAAGTATAACTGGTTCCGTTTTGCTTCTATCCTCCAATTCCAACCCCCATGAAAAAGCATTTCTTCCTTTGGGCGTCAGCTCTTCTGTTGGCAGCCTCCGCAAGCGCGGAAATGAATGATGATCACGACAGAGATCATAACAATCGTCCTCCTCCTCCTTTGTACGACGAACCGTATCGGCCTCAGTATCACTTTTCTCCGCCGATGCACTTCATGAACGATCCCAATGGCGAAGTCTTCTTTAATGGGACATTCCATCTGTATTATCAATACAACCCGACTCAACTCGTGGCGGGAAACCAGGCCTGGGGCCACGCAACGAGTACGGATTTGATTCACTGGAAAAATGCAGTTCCCCAGATTGCGATCCCGGAGGCACTCACACCGCCACTCAACGGACAGATCTTTACTGGGAGCGCCGTCGTCGATTCAAACAATACCTCGGGCTTCTTTACCGGTCATCCAGGACAAGCACTTGTAGCGATCTACACTCTAAATCAGCCGACGAGGGAAGTCCAAAACGTCGCCTATAGCCTAGACAATGGTTTTACCTACACCAACTTTTCCGGGAACCCGGTTCTTAACTCTCCCACCGGCGACAATCCGAATTTCCGGGACCCATATGTGTTCTTTTACGCACCAACCAGTAGTTGGATTATGTCCGTTGCCTTACCGCGGGCTCATCAGGTGCTGATTTACCGTTCGACCGATTTAATACATTGGGGTCCTTTGCCGGTGAGCACCTTTGGTCCTAGTGGAGTAGACGGATTCCAGTGGGAAACTCCAAACCTGTTCCAGGTTCCAGTGCAGGGGACCAATCAGAAGAAATGGGTCCTGATGGTTGGCATCAATCCCGGTGCCCCGCTTGGCGGCAGCATTGATGAATACTTTGTCGGGAACTTTGACGGGACCACGTTCACGGCGGACGACACTGTCGCTCGCTTAACGGATTTTGGAAAGGATTTCTATGCGGCCCAGGTCTATAACAACGACCCACTTGGGCGTGCTGTTGTAGTGGGCTGGATGAGCAATTGGCAGTACACGCAAGTAGTCCCCACGACCCCATGGCGTGGGAATTTCACGATTCCACGAGTTTTATCATCAAATTATCCCAAGAACCGAACAAAGTCTTGTCATGCAAGCTATCTAAGGAAAGGGGAGTTTCGACCAAAAGCCCGCCCGTTTGGGTTTGGTTCTTGTTTTGGAGCACTAAGGAGGTTATGTTTTATATTAGGAAGCGGAAAACTTGATGCATTTGTGTGTCACTTTGTAGATAGTCATCACTCGGCATCTTTGCAGTTGTTAGCTTCGTCGAAACTGGCAGGAACACGCTCCCGGCCCCAAATCTTTCGTCCTGCTCGTTTTGGATCTTCTCGAAAGTGACGATCTCTTTCAACGAAATACAGGTCAATTGCACTCATCGCTTCTTTTACAGAAGGATAGTCACTGTTGTGGATAATGGCGCGAGCCGTGCCACTGAATACCGATTCGATTACGTTTAAGAATTGTGCCCTTGTAGGCAACGGGGCAAGCCTCACATGCGGGACCCTGTGGTGTGTGCGATAATCTGGATCGTTGATCTCATTGACCCTTGCAAAGAGCCTTTTCGAAGCGTGCCACGATGCCGCGTCCCATGACAAATAAATGCAAGACTCACTGGAGTATTCGTCCAGCAGGATTTCCAGGAGCTTTAGCATTTCGTCCGTATCCTTCTTCTTCGAGTAAAGATGGGTGACTTGGTTTGTGGAGAGTTCCAGCGCGGCGGTTAATATCAGGCTGCCCTTGCTCCTCTGCCATTGCGGGACAGTCTTCAATTCGCCGTACTTCATGAGAGATCTTCCTCCGTGCATCTTAATTGAAAAAGGTCCAAACTCATCCAACATGAAAAACTTTTCGTCTGGGTGCAAGTGTCGATAGGATTGCCGTGATTGTCTCTAGTTTTCTACGATAATAAGGATCATTGCTTGTCAAAACCCTGTCGAGCTCTCCCCATCGTATGCCCCGGACTCACTAAGATTTCTACTGGCTGTCCTGGCAGAGATCGTCACCCCGTATTTTCTATGGACTGCTTTAGCTAAGCTTTCTCCAGTCCAACTTGCCCTATTGATGCCATAGGTACTCGGCTGACTGTGGAAGATCTCCAGTATTCGTACCTTGGTCACCCGAGCACTGGCTCGATTTGGGAACTTGCGTCGTGTTCGCGCGCAGAGTCCTGCCTCGCCATATCGCCTGTATGATGCTCCCCACCGTTCGATAGCGCCCTGCGAAATGCCAATGCCAGAGCAAAACTCGGATTGCGAGCCGCCAGTTGACTGATAGTCTCGAAAACGAGAAAGAACGTAGGCTTTTTCGCTCGGCCCGAGCCTTGAGAACCGACAGTCTTTGCGCGAAGCTCCGGAACTCTTAATTTAGCAACCGGATTATAGTAGATTCGACGATCAGCGTTCTTCTCAGGTGGACCACCAACCCTTCCAACCTCTTGATCTTCGCGTCGACCGCGACGTTCTGCGAAGAACATACTGATTGAAGGTAACGCAGGACTGTTGAATATCCCGGAGTGCGCCCCCACTCACGCTCCTTCATGTGCCGAACCAATGTCTGATGATGCCGGCGGTAGCTCCACGAAGAGTGCCTCTTTGCCTGTCTCGTCAGGTAGTGACAAACCTGCTTGGTGAGACTCCGGGAAAGTCCTGCGTCGCGTCGCCTCTTGGATAGCGCGCGGAGTCGGGCCTTCGGATTGTTGAGTACGATGTAATACCAATGCTCAATCGTCGAATAGCCGAAGTCACCCGCCTTCCGGTGATCGGGTGCTTCCATTTCTTTGCTGAAAGCGACTTCAGCTCTGCCGCAAGTTGGCCGCGCTCGACGTCGCCGACAACGAGATGTCCAACGACCGAGAGACGGAACTCTGCCCAGAGGCGAGAGGTCTCGGACACGGCCTCCTCCTCTGTCGTCTGGGCTTGGCCTGAATTTGACGGTTTAGCACCGCCCCTAGGTCTCAGCCCCATGGTAGCCGATCGCGAGCCGCCTCCGACGCTCATCTTCGTGTCTCGGTTACGCCGATGCATGTCCTTCGTTGTTCTGGGTGCTGACTGTCGACCACTTGATACGATTGCGACAATGATACGCCGTCAACATCATGCCGGCCGTTCACGCAGCCAACGGAGTCAAACTCAATTGGTCGGCTCTAAACTAGCATAGAGAGAATACATAGTCAGCCAAATCCCCCTCTGACCGCAAGGCCCGCTACGTCCGCAGTGGGCCAACTTGAGCCATTGAAAGCGTCGACCTGACAGTTTGGTTTGGGTCGGGAGTCGGAATTCAAACTGTTCGTCGAAGAATTTTTGCCAGCCGGCCAATTGCGCTACCCTGTGCTGCCCAGAGAAATTCCCATATTTCGACTTCTCGTGGGCTCGGGGAGTTTCGGCATCGATCACAAAAGATGCAAACTTCGCGGATCGTTGTTTGTACCGCCAGAACCAGCGCGTGATCGTTTGGTTGCGAATTGGGAACACCTCGACTCAGGCATTTTTAGATTGGTTGATACTAATTTGGCCAGAAATCATGGAGCGGATCCAATTCCGCGACGCCATCAAAAACCTATTTAAGCGATCACTCGCCTCAATAAACTCGATTTGTTTGGCGCCGCACTACACAGTCATCTGACATGCAGGTATGAAGCAGACGCCGGAATCCGAGACGCATGGTTGTAATTACAGATTGGTGGCTGAATGCTTAAGCGGGAGCGCCGAAGATGATCGACATTGACACATTTTACAAGATTAAACAACTATACCACGATGGTCATTTGAGGGTAAGTCGAATCGCGGAACAACTACATTTGGACGCGGAGACTGTTGCGAAGTGGATTCAGCGGGACACATACAGTCAAAGGACAGTGCCACGACGCAGCAGCAAATTAGATGCTTACAAGACGTCTATTATAGATCTTGTGGAAAATCAGGCCCTGAGCAGCGCAAAGATTCTTAAAACCGTGCAAATGCAAGGCTACACAGGAGGTATGTCGATTCTCACGGATTTCGTCCGCGAGGCGGACCCACCTCTCCCAATCAGCCGCAGGGAATTGTTCGCATGCTCGTGGATACATAAGGCGATGCAGAATGCAATCTCGTGTGAGGCCATGTATGTTGATCTCAAAAGAGAATTCGAACCTGAATTGGTAGCGCTTCTACTCCGGGAAATCAAATCGGGGCCTCTACGCAATCGCAACAAGGCCGTAGCGCTTCTCGCCAGAAAAAAAGGCTTCTCACTGGAAATCGTTTCGAGATTCCTATTCGTCAATATAGATACCGTCGTCAAATGGCTTCAGACTTTCAAAGAAGGCGGCACGGGGGAGCTATTCGCCCCGAGATCCAGGGGTGTAAAAAAGGCGGACCAAAAAGAATATAAGGACGCCGTCTTTTCGATACTTCACGCCCCACCGTCGAGCTACGGGATAAACCGCACATCGTGGCGAATAGAGGATATAACCAGAATTCTCCGTCAAACGGGATTACGAATATGCAAAGATGTCGTGTCTAAGATCATAAAAGATGCGGGATTTCGGTTTCGGAAAGCCAAGAAGGTCCTCACAAGTTCCGATCCAAATTATCGAGAGAAGGTAGAAGTCATCCTTCAAACTCTGCAAACTCTGGGAGACACCGAGACGTTTTTCTTTATCGACGAACTTGGACCTCTTGCGGTCAAGAAGCATGGCGGCAGGTCGTTCGTCAAAAAGGGAGAAGCCCTTGTCGTGCCCCAACATCAGACTCCGAAGGGTTCTATCTTTCTGGCCGGAGCTTTGTGTGCGACAACCAACCAAATGACCTGGTGCTATGTCCGGTCGAAAGACACTGCCGCAATGATCGATCTAATTGAACTCGTGTTCAGCGAGCATCAAGACAAGACGCATCTCTACATCACTTGGGACGCCGTATCATGGCATGACTCCATCTCGCTGGTCGACTGGCTTGATGCTTTCAATCTGAAGACGACGGAGACGAAGGAAGGCCCCTTGATCACGCTCGTGCCGCTACCCACCCGCTCTCAGTTTCTCAATGTAATCGAGTCCGTGTTTGGTGTGATGAAGAAGGCTGTGATTCACCATTCAGACTACCAGAGCGCGCATGATATGAAATCTGCGATTTCAAAGCACTTCCGCGAGAGGAATGCGCATTTCAAAGACAACCCGAGGCGCGCTGGGAAGAAGATATGGGACATTGATTTCTTCCGCGACCATGGAAGCCTTCCATCGGGAAACTACCGAGAATACTGACGGGTGACGAGATGTCTGCCTTCCTGATTGACTCACGCTTCCTGCTTCGTAACACGACCGAGACATTCTGGGGCGCACCCCTCATCGTTGCGGATGGCGAGGACAACACGTTTTGCTTCGGCTTTTTGCGAGACCTCCTGCGCCTGCGGAGCTCACTACGTATCTCTGCTGGCGTGATCGTATTCGGCAGCGACGCCTCTTCATTAGCAACCGAGAAGGACGTCCGCTCGGTAGCCGATCTGTGCCGAGAACTCGGCGTGCCGGTCATTGAGGAACCGAAGTTGGCGGTGCTTGCAATCGTGGCGACTCACGCCGATTGGTTCTCCGACATCGTGACCGATGATCGCAGAATACTGTGCTTCTGCACCGAGAGGCGTGCGATCCATCTCGGGAAGGAGCCAAGATCGATTGAACGGATGACGCCGGACGGCGTGCAGCGGAGCCTAGGTGTTCCCGTGCAACATGTTCCAACTTACCTGGCGTTGACCGAAGCCCGCAAGCACGGGCTGGCGACTAGCGATGGCGCTCAGCCGACGCTGACAACACGCGAAGCAAGGCGACTGGTGGAACTGCATGGTGCCCTGCCAGGGATCTATCAACACGTATCCACCATGAAGTCGCCCGCCCTACGAAAAAAACTCGCCGACGACCAGAAGACCTTCGAGCAACGGTACAGCGATAACACGACCTCGCCGCCCGAGGCGTCGGCTAAACTCCCAGATTCACTTGCATGGAACCTCGACGGAAAGGAAGGGGAAACGCTCCTTCGAGAGCGCGGCTTCTACTCATTGATTCGGATGCTGGCCCTTGCCGACACGCCGGATCAACCGCAGGCGTCCACGAATTATCGTGTACGCTCGTCGAAATCGTATCAGGCTGTGCTGAACTGCCGCGAGTTCAAGAAACTGCATGAGCGCATCGCGGCTTCCAACGTGTGTGCGATAGATACCGAAACGGACGGCAAGGATCCGCGTACCGTAAACTTGTTTGGAATCTCGTTCGCACTGGCTCGGGGAGAAGCCTTCTTCGTTCCCTTCTGCGAGCACGACATGGGCGATCTCACGCGAAAGGTGGTTCGGCAGGGACTGAGAAGGCTATTCAAGGAACGGACCATGTTCGTGGGGCATAACCTGAAGTACGATTTCACGCTACTGCGTCGCAACGCCATTGAGCCGCCGTCCGTTTGCTTCGATACACTCCTTGCCGCATACGACTGCTATGGCGACTTGGAGTTCTTCAACCTGGCATTTCTTGCGCAGAAGCTCTTGGGACGCAAGATCAAGGCGTACAAGGACATCGTACCGAAGGAAAGAAGGAAAAGACCTTCCTGGAGTTACCCTTCGAGGAAATGAAGGAACACGCTTGCACCGATGCCGATGTTGCGCTTCAGCTTCATGCGTTCCTGGAAAAGGAAATGAAGGACCGGAAGATCGATCAGCAATTCGATGAGCGGACTATGCCGCTCGCACGGACGCTACTGAAGCTGGAGAAGGACGGCACACCCGTGCATGGCGCGCGGCTGGAGGAACTGCGCTCTCGACTTGTGCACGGGATGCTTGAATTGAAAAAGCACGTATCCGATGGTATCGGCAGCGAGATTGACTTGGATTCGCAGAAGGAAATTTCCATTCTGATCATGGAGAAGCTCGGGCTTCGAGAGGTTCTGGGTGGGAAATCGCTTACACAGTCCTTAATCGAGCGGCTCGCGCCCCAGCGGCCGTTGTTGAAGCTGGTGGTGGAGTATAAACGAAGAGGGAAGCAGCTCAGGCGTGTCGAGTCGATCATCAAGGCGATCCGACGCGGACGGGTGTATCCGTTGTTCAGTCAATCCGGAGATGGCCGGATATCATCGACCGATCCCGACTTATTTGCTGATGATGGGCTTGGGCGTTTGTGCGACTGTGTCGGCGGTGAGCCAGCGGTGTGGCTTCAAAACAAAAGGAGATCACTCGATCAGGGACAGCAGGCGAGTGGTGATCTAGCGCTCAAGAGGGATCGGACAGGGCCGGGGCAGCTTAATCTGTTCATGAAGGGCCAGAAAATGATGGATGGCGTCGATCACGACGATTTGCTGCTGAGGGTTCTGATCGGCGAATCATCACACTGCCTTTCGACTCGTTTCCTCGTGGATCGATTTACGGTCAACAACATCGTTCACGTTCTGTGGGCCAGGTACCCGAGGGTGTTTCACTATGTCGCAGACGCAAAAGCGCAAGGGTTGAAGCGAGGGTACGTCGAACGAGAAGGCCTGCGCCGATACTTCGATGGTTTTGGGAGTTCGAGCATGGAGAAGCGGAACATGGCACAAGTACTTGCCTGTCGATGGTTGCTGCAGTATTGAGCGTTGGGCGAGAAGATGCCAAGCGTCACGCCAGTTTGCCGATCCGATGGGCTCATTATTAGTGCGAGTATTCGACCTCGGAATCTATTCGATGCACGGGCCGAGATTTGACACCGAATGGTCACTTGGCCAGCCGCAGCGCCCCGAGGCAGGAAGTGGCACATTGTCGCCGGCTCGGCCAGCGCGTTCCAGATCTGGACTTGTTGAACGCTGCGACGGCAAGGGTGCATTGAGTCAACGACCTCCGGTAAAACCGGAGGCTTGATGACGTGAGCCGCTCAAAGCGGCTGTTGTTGTTTGTCGCTCTTTGGTGTTTTCGTTACTCTCGTGTTATTTCGGGCATCTCAAGCTGATCGAGCCTGCGATCCTCCATCTCTTGCTCGGCTATGTACTTGCGGATGGTTTCGGTATCCCGTCCAACCGTATCGACGAAGAAACCTCGGGCCCAAATCCGCTGCCCAGCGTAATTTCGCTCTCTCCTCAAAAAGTGCCTCGCCACGTGAATCGCACTCTTGCCCTTGATGTATCCCACCACGCTCGATACCGCCAATTTCGGCGGCACATTGATCAACATGTGCACGTGATCCGGCATGACA
>Ga0070699_100005791_pt1 | contig 10810 bp, 10 predicted proteins | sample KBSK1503metaG_FD_65473 | JGI IMG/M metagenome (GOLD analysis project Ga0070699, IMG submission 65473) | Corn, switchgrass and miscanthus rhizosphere microbial communities from Kellogg Biological Station, Michigan, USA - KBS K1-50-3 metaG | ecosystem: Host-associated > Plants > Roots >...
GGCTAATTGATCAGCTTGACCGTGTAGTTACCGAAGTGCCCGCCGGACGGGGCCGTATCCACGATCAGGAAGTTGTTCGCGTTGATCGGAGATACGAAGTAGCCGCTGATGGACTTGGTCGAGCCGCCAACGGATCCAGTGACATGGAACATCGCCCAGCCGACCATGAGCCCGTTGTCGTCGACGATCGGGACCGGGAACTCCCCGCCGATGCCGTACAGGGCCAGATCCGAATACAGGGTTGTATGCGAGCCCGCGTTGAGTGGCGAGATCTTGTCGTTCAGAGTCGTCTCGGTCGACAGTCCGCCGTGGATGATGAGATCGTCGACAACGCTCGAGTCGGCGTTGCACTGGTCGCAGTACATCGTCCAGTTGAACGTCGACGAGGTCTGGGGGACGTCCTGCGACCCGACCGGTGGCTCGGTGTACGTGGCCTCGTTACCGACCCCGGCGCCGTTCTCGTCGAACGCCCTCTGGTTGAAGATGATCGGCATCGCGCCGGTCACGCCGTTCGGCCAGCCCGCCTTCGTCGTCGCGGTCGTCGTGATCTGCCACGTCGACATCCCGAGCAGCCCGGCGAAGTTGTTCGCGTGCGGCCCGCTGAGGTTCACTTGAAATGTCCGTCCGGCGCCGCCGGCGGCATTCGTGAACATGGTGACCGACACTCCACCAGATCCGTCGGTGTAGCCATTGGCCGCCGCCGTGCTGATGGCAGCAGCTTGAGCACCTGAGACTCCGCCACCCATGCCGTAGGCGTAGGCGGCCGCCATCGCCGCGCTGTCGGCGACGTTCTGCTGGTTCCGGCGTTGGACGAAGGCCGCTCCTCCGTCGAGAACCAGACCGGTCATCGCCACGATCGCCGTGAGGGCAAGGGCGAAGATGACCAGGACCTGGCCGCCTTCGCGGCGCGGGGACGAAACAAGACGGCGCATGGCGGGGTACCTCAAGGAACCTGAACGTGGGCCGTCGACTGGAGGGTCGACGGAGCGACCATGGAAAGAACTGGCGTGAGCACGCTGAACGGAACGCTGACGGTGACTCGGACGTACAGCGCGCCTTCGCTCGTGGCCGAGCAATCCTGGGTCCCGGTGACGACAACGTCGCTGACGGTGGTGCATGCGAACGTCACGGAGCTCGCCGCATCTCCGAGCCCTGGGATGAGGCCTTTCTGCGTCGCGATCACCGCCAGGGTCTCCGGGCTGTTGCCGAGCGTGCAATTCGACGTATCGCACGGATGGACGGCCGTGGCACGGGCGATCTCCCGAGCGGCCTCGGAGACACCGTTGTTCATGTAGATGCCGCGGCCCAGGTCGAAGATCGAGAGGAGGATCAGGACGAACGGGATCAAGGCGAGTGAGAACTCGACCAGCGCCTGACCGCGGCGTTCCCTTCGATGGCCCTTGGATCGGCGGAATATCGTCATCTCACTTCACCTGGATCTGCTGCCCGCCGCTCGTATTCGAGCCGGCCGCGTTCGTGACCTTCAAGGTGACCGTGTAGAAACCCGACTTGTCCGGGTTCTTCGCAACATACGTATGGGGCCCAGGGATCTTGCCGAGCGAGGTCGTGCCGTCGCCCCAGTTCCATTCCCAGCTCGTGATTCCGCAACTGATCGACGTCGACGTATCGGTCACGTTGACCGTGACCGGCGACTGGTGGTTCGCCGGACTCGACGTTGCCGTGAAGCCGGCGCTCGGAAGCGTGCAGGTCACCGGCGTAGGGGTTGGCGTGGGGGTCGGCGTGGCCGTCGACGTCGGGGTCGGCGTAGGCGTCGGGGTCGGCGTTGGTGTTGCTGTCGGCGCCGGACTCGTCCCTGGGGCCGGCAACGTCTCCCGATTCGCAGTGGCCGACCCGGAGAACGTGACGTCCTGGTTCCCGCCGAAGAAGACGGCCATCAGGGGCGTCAGCAGGCGGAAATGTCCGGTGACCCGGACCGTGACGGTATTGCCGATGCCTGTCGAGCAGTCGACGGGGTTGCAGCTGACGCTGACATCTGTCGGAGCGACAGAGACCCCGCCGCTCGACTCCAGGGTGATTCGGCAGTAGATCACGTTGGTCTTGCCATCGGCCGGGCAGGGCTTCGTCGAGTCGAAGTCCGTGGGTGTCACGGCCGCCTGGAAGACGCCCTCGCGAGCCGCGTTTTGGACGGCAACCTGCGCGGCGGCGATCCGGCCGAGGTCGAGAACTGCTGCGAAGAACAGCATGAAGACCGGCAGGATCAGCGCGAGCTCGACCAGGCTCTGGCCGCGCGTCCGTGTCTTGAAGTGGCGGCGGAGCGCGGCGCCCGGGCTGCGCAGGATCGAGGACATTCGGAACCCCAGTGCGGTTGGAGGTCACCGGGAAGGTTCGGTGGCTGTCCTTTCACGATCCCTTGAATTGGTGCGCGGCTGCATAGCCCGAGCGGTCCTCGCTGGACCGCCGATGGTCCTGTGCGAGTGCGCACCAGGGCGTCGGCGCGCACCTGGGCGTCGGCGCGACAGTTGTGGGTCGGGGCACAGAAATCGAAGAGCCGCGCCATTGCTGGCGCGGCTCCTGAACCCCGAGCCCGCGGGCTACTTGATGAGCTGGACTCCGAGCTGGTTCGTGGTGGACGGCGTGACGGGCCCGAGGTTGATCGCGCCCGGTCCCGGCAGGGCCACGACCCACCAGCCCTTGAAGCAACCGTTCGAACCGTTGCCGGTGACGTACGGGCTGCCCGGGGGCTGATCGCATTGCTTCTGGTCGTTGCCGGCGATGTAGAAGTAGTCGATCTTGAAGCTCGCGAACTGCGGGATGTGATACCACGTGTTGGTCCCGACGCCGATCTGGCCGGGCGGGCAGTCGCCCTTGGCAACGCCGGATGGCTTGACCTTGCAGGTCCCGTCGAAGAGAGGGATCTGGACGGTGTCGAGGTGGTAGGCGTTGAGGGCGTCCTCGATCGTCTGACCGCCCTTGCCGACCCCGCCGGCGAACGTCTGGACCCACGTCTCGAACGGCAGCCCGGTGATGCACGGATTGATGACCGTGTCCTTGAATGAGTTCGAGCAGTTGCCGGTCGTCGTGGCGCCGATCGCGGTCGAGAAATCGATCCAGCCGACCGATCCCGCCGAGCCGCCGCCCAGGTCGCCGTTCTGGTTCTTGCAGATCGGGACGATCGCCTCGTTGAGAGCGGTCGTGTCAGCGTCGCCGAGGTACGGCCAGTCGCCGACTCCGGGAACGAGCTTGCCGGTTCCGTCGCAAGTATCGACCTGGACCGGCACGGTGATCGGGAACAGGCCACAGCCCTGACCCGGCGTGCAGAGGATCGTGATCGTCCCGGTCACCGACGTCGCCTGGGTCGTCGACGTGAAGTTCGCGATCCCCACGGCTCGAGCGAAGTACGTGTCGAACTGGCGCGAACCGACCGCCCGGACGCCCTGCGCCCCGGTTGGGAACCCCGACCCGACCGCCCCCAGGACGTCGCCCTTGAAGTCGGTGTACTCGACCGTGCCGATCGTCACGCTGTTGTTCGCCGCCGCTCCGTAGACGGCCTTGCAGACCTCGAGGTCCCACGCATTGGGCGGGGTCGTCGGGCAGGTGCCGGTCGCGCCGGTGTTGGAGCTGCCGCCCATCAGGTATTCGGCGATGACGACCGTGCCGGCCTCCGACACCGCGTCGATGCCGTTCTGGGTCGCGCGCTGCTGAGCGAGGGCATTGCCGCCGTCGACGACGAACGCGACCCCCGCGATGAGCGCGACCAGACCGCCGGCGAAGATGGCCAGGACCTGACCGCGCAGGCGCCTCCGCGAGGACGTTCGGAAGAGGTTCACGGTTGGCTCCTCAGCAGTTCGCCAGCGGCGCCGGCGGTGGGTTGGAACAGACGCGCTCGATCGGGACCTTGCTCGTCGACGAGAGGGTGACGGGTCCGATGATCTGGCCGATGATCGGCGTGAGCGGCTGGTAATGGCCCGTCACGGTCACGACCGCGAGGCAGCCGATCGACAGGACGGTGCAGTCGGCGGTGTCCGAGGGCGTCCGATACGAGATCGCCACGTCGGCGTTCTGGACGTCCAAGTTGATGCCGGAAAAGATCGCGCAACCGGTCGGCCACGCCGTCGCCGATGTCGTGTCGCACGTCGTCGTCCCGACGGTCGACTGGTTGACGATCGCAACGCGAGCCGCATTCCGGGCGGAGCTCGCGATCGTGTTGTAGGTGAAGATCAGCCGGCCGGCGTCGATGATCCCGAAGATGATCAGCAGGAACACCGGCAGGATCAGGGCGAACTCGACCAGGGCCTGACCGCGTCGTCGGCTGCCTCGTCGAAGCACCATCTAGGTGTAGTCCACGATGATGTTGTCGCCGCACTTGTAGGGTTGGCCGCCCTGCTTCGTCGGGGTCACGAACGTGCCGCCGGCGATCGTCTGGCTGACGATCGTGTGGCTCCCGTTCGGCGGGTTGATGCTCCCGTTGCCGTTGTTGCCCGATGCGCGATAGCGGATCGAGCCGGTGAAGTGGGCCGACGACCAGGTCGCGCCCGCGGCGCTGGTCAGGGTATTGGCGAAGTTCGGGACCACGCAGCCGACGGTGATGTAGTTGCTCCGGATCGAGGGCGTCGCGCCCGATGGAGCCGTGATGGTCAGCGTCACTGTGAAGATCCCGAGCGACGAGTACTGGTTCTGCGGCGCCGTCGCCGTCGACGGTGCCGAACCGTCACCGAAGTCCCACGAGAACGCCGTGCCGGTCGTCGATGTGTTGGTGAAGTTGACGGTCAGCGGGAGGCTCCCGAAGATCGCCGCGCCGCCGGAGCCTCCGCCTGAGGTGTAGTTCGGCGGGTTTGCAACCGGCGTCCCGTAGAAGTCTGCGACAGGCGGCGGCGCGGAGACCGCGCCCACGGTCACGCTCCGGCTGCGGATGGACATCCCGATCGTGTTCGTGACCTTCAGGCTCACGACATAGGTCGTATCGACCGACGGGTTGTACTGGTGCTGCAGGGGTGTCGGACTGAACTCGTGGGCGCTGCCGTCTCCCCAGTCCCACTCCCAGGTCTGCGCGTTCGCCGAGCTGTCGATGACGTTGACTGTGACGGGTGCCGTGCCCGTGACATCGCCGGAACCATTGATCGTTCCACCGGTGACGCCGGAGAAGGTGAAGTCGGCGACGGGCGAACCGGGCGGCGGGATGGTCGTCGACCCGCCGATATTGGCAATCGCGCCCGTCCGGATGGGGAACTGGGCCGACGTCGTGATCGGGAGCGCTCCGCCGAAGAATCGATTCAAGAGCGGCGTGACCAGCGAGAAGTCGCAGGTCATCGTCGCCACGCTCATGTTGCCGAGCGCGGTCCCGTTCGGATACGTCGGGATCGGCGGGTTGTGCCCGGTGCCGTCGGTTCGCAGCGTGCAGTTCAAGCCGGCGGTCTCTCGCGACACGACCGAGTCATACGTCGCCGTGTTCGGCGTCCCGGTGAAGGACTTGGGATCCGTCGCACCGTAGTTGGCGGCGATCCGGGTGACGTTCGTCAGCGTCACGTAGCTCATGAACAGTCGACCGAAGTCGATCACGATCAGGAGACACAGGATCAGGACCGGCAGGATGAGCGCGAATTCGGCGACGCCCTGACCACGCGAGCGGGGCCGGGCGAGACGCCATGGCCAGCCCCTGCGGCGGTTCGATGGCGACGCGGTCGCGCTCCTTGGCATGCGCTCTCCCCGGGATGTGTTCATGGGCAGGACGGGTACTCCAGGACCAAAGTACCAGGGCATCTTGGGCAGGTGACCTTACAGGCCACCTTGCGTCCGGTGCGTCGTCGCGCCGACAGACGGGCCGGTCATCCCGACAGCCGTACGAATAGGCGATGGTCTCCTGCGGTCGTCGGGACGATGCTCCGTGGCATGAAGAAGCGTGCCCTCGCTGCCGTTCTCTGGTTCTATGCCATCTGGTACGCCGGGGCGATGATCGCCCAGGTCCTTGGCCTCTCGCCGGCGCTGGGGCCGATCCTCGGCACGGCTGCGGCCGCGATCATCGCGGGCGATCCGCGCGGGATCATCTGGACGAAGACCTCGACGAAGTCGAAGCCGTCGACGAAGTCGGCGACGCCTGGACCGGCGGTCCAGACCCCGATCTGACACGGCGATCCGGCCCAGGCCGGACGCAACGACTGACTGCAAGGCCGGCCCACGTGGCCGGCCTTCACGTCTGCTGGTCAACCGTCGTGGATCCCAGGTCCGCATCGGCGGGCGGCTCGCCCGGCAGGTAGATGCTGAAGGCGGCTCCTCGGTCGGCTGCCGTCGGCTCCAGGACCAGGTCGCCGCCCATCGCGAGGCACAGCTCGCGCGAGACGTACAGCCCGAGCCCACTGCCGTCGTCGGCGGTCCGATCCGATCCTCGTTCGAAGCGCCGGAAGAGCCGGCCTCGATCGGCCTCCGTGACCCCCCGGCCGTGATCGGCGATCGTCAGCCGCAGCCGACTCGGGCCGGGCCCTGTCTCGGGCGCGATCTCGACGTCGATCGCAGAGCCCTCGCCGTACTTCACGGCGTTGTCGAGGAGCGCCCACAGGACCTGGTCGAGCTGGTCGACGTCAGCGACCGCCAGCCAGCCAGCGGACTGGTCGTCGATCGCGAACGTCACGCCGTCCGCGGCGAGCGCCTCCCAGGCGCGCCGGACCGGGTGGGCCAGGGCGACGACCTCGCTCCGCGGGCGGAGCGCCCCCGACTCCAGCCTCGTGACGGTCAGCAGCTGGCGGACCATCCGGGACAACCGGTCGGTCTGCTCGACGATGATCCCGAATCGATGGTCGTCGCGGTCACGGCCCAGCTGATCGGCCGTCGCGCGGATGCTGGTGAGCGGGGTCTGGAGGTTGTGGCTGACGCCCCGCAGGAAGTCGTCCTTCGCCGCGTCGAGCTCGACCAGCTGGGCGTTCTGGGATTCGACCTGGGCGAACAGCTGCGCGTTCCGGATCGCGACGGCGATCTCGCTCGCGTACAGCTCGAGCAGGTCCTGGTCGGCCCGATCCCACTGCCGCGTCGCCGGAAGGTGACCGACGATCACGCCGAGCCGATCGGTGCCGACGCGAAGCACGGCGCGGACCGGCAGCGACTCGCCGGGGATCCGCTCCTCAGCGGGCACGGTAGCCGGGTCGACGAGGCGGACCTCGGCGTCGATCAGTCCGAAGGCGGTCCGGGCGTCGCCGGCGGCGCGGCCGGCGATGAACTCCGGGCTGTCTCTCGGTGAGCCGCTCTCGAGGGCCACGAGGATTCGCCCCAGCTCGCGGTTCCGCCGCTCGAGATCGCTCGCGAGCCGGTTGTGCGACTCAGCCAGGCGAGCCAGCTCATCCTCGCCCGGGACGACGATCGGCGTCGACAGGTCGCCGGCCGACGTCCGCTCGACGGCCGCCGCGATCGCCCGCAAGGGCGCGGTCAGATCGGCCGCCAGCAGATAGGCGAGGAGAACGGCGATCATCGCCGCGAACACCAGGACGAGCAGCAGAATCCGGCCGACCGTCGCGTCGTCGACCGCGCGGCCCAACAGGAAGACGACCGCGCCGAACACGGCAAGCGGGGAGATCGCGGCTGCGATCAGCCCCATCATCAGCCGTGTCCGGAACGACAGCCCCAGGCCGAGCGAGCCGCGCGGGACGGCCGGACCGATGCTCGGTCGTCGCTCTTCCGGGCCGATGTCGGGGAAGACGAGGCCCTCGTCGCCCGGCCGGTCGCCGCGGAAGGCACCGGCGCGATCAGGCATCGGACCGCCGCGCCGGCTCGGGGCCGACCAGGCTTGCGCCCTGCAGCCCGATCAACCGATAGCCGATCCCGCGCACCGTCTGGAGGTGGACCGGCCGGTTCGCGTCGAGCTCGACCTTCTGACGGAGGCGGCGCATCGTGACCCAGACGTACGACGGATCGGCGTCCTCGGTCTCGGCCCAGCCCCGGGCCAGGAGCGTCTCGGTCGTCACGGTCTGGCCGAGGTTCGCGGCAAGGGCATAGAGGAGGCGCGACTCCGTCGGCGTCAGCTGGACGGTCTCGCCACGGACCGTCGCCTCGCGACGATGGAGGTCGAGCGTCAAATCCGGGCCGAGGACGAGGCTCTGGCGCGGGACCTTGTCGCCGAGCCGCCGCAGGACCCGGTTGATCCGGGCCCGCAGCTCCGGGTAGTGGTAGGGCTTGGTCACGTAGTCCTCGGCGACCTCCTCGAGGAGGTCGGCCTTGGAGTCGCCGGCGTCGATCGCCGACAGGACGATGATCGGCAGGTCGGCGCGACCCTTGATCTCGCGAGCCAGGGACAGGCCATCCATCCGCGGCATCATCATGTCGATGACAAGGAGGTCCGGCCAGCCGGTCCGGAGCCTGCGGAGGGCCTCGTCGCCGTCGCGGGCGGTCTGGATGTCGAAGCCGTCCGCCCGGAGCTGATCCGCGAGCAGGACGAGCAGGTTTGGGTCGTCATCGACGATGAGGATCCGGGGCGGTGCCTCGCGTCCGCCCGGCCCGCCGCTCAGCATCCGCCGCCGCTCAGCATTCGCCGAGCATAGCCGACGGTCTCTGGCTCGATTCCTCAGTCCGGCTTCGGCCGCGCCCGCGATCGAGCTCACTGATCGCTCCGTCAGTCAACGTGCGTGGCACCCAGTGCGAGACTGCCGCCGAGCGGCGTTCTGGTCTCGCTGTCACGAACGAATCCATGCGGGTCGATCAACAGCGTCGATCAGGTCTGCGCACGGAGGGAGTAGGTCGGGGCAGCCGAGCCAGGAACCCGATGTAGTCAGCGTGCGACGCGGGAGTTCGTCGACCATCGATGCGCGTCGGGCGGAGCCAGCGCCGCGTGCGACTCAGCGGATCGATCATCGCCAGGCCGCGGGCTCGGGTCATCGGCTCCGTCGAGCCATCCATGGTCGCTTGCATCGCTCTCGCTCGAACGGGGAAAGCCTGATCGAGCGAACGTCTGTTGTCGCCCATCGCCGCATCGTTCGCGTCGGTCGCCAGCAGAAGGAGCCAGGACGCGACGCGCCGGGGTCGCCAACCGAGCCTCCTCGCCGCCCCCAAAGCCTCCCGCTCGTACCAGCCGAGCGACCGTTGAACGGATCCAAGGTCCCGCAGCTCGGTCTTGATCTCGATGACCAGCGTGTCGCCGGTCGTTGGGTTCCAGACGAGGAGGTCGATCCAGCCTCGAGACCGATCACCTCCGACCTCGACCTCGGTGGCGACCTGCCATCCCGACCGTTCCAGCCTGCTGGCAACGTACGTGGAGCAGCGCGCATGGGCGGGTTCACGTTGAAGCTGGCGATCGCCCAGGAATGGTCGCGCTGCGTCAACGATCAGGCGAGCGCCCATCGCCTCGAGCAGCCGACTCGCGGTCGCAAACGTCAAGGTGCGAAGGCGACCATTTTCGATCGCCGAGACGAGTGACTGGGAAACACCGGCGCGCGGTGCGAGTTCTCGCTGGCTCCAGCCAATGGCGAGGCGCAGCTCGTGGACGATGCCGCCGAGCCGAATCAGGATGTGTCGATCCGCCACGGCGAAGGTCTAACGGACGAGGCTTATCTGCGGGTTACCGCGTCGGATCAACGACGTTGATCGGCATGGGCTCGACCGAGCGCGGCACGCCGCGGGCAAGTGCCCGAAGCGATTGGAATCGATGATGCGGCGAGCGGGTTCGGTGCCGAATCGATCAACCATGCCGATCGGCCGCATGGACGCGCAATGGCGTCGCCGCGCTACTGGGCCTTCGGGTCGACGAAGCGGCAGCGGTCGCGGATCGGGCAGAGCTCGTGCTTCGGGTCCCGCGCGTGGCAGATGGCCCGGCCGTGGTGGATCAGCAGGACGTGGGTCTCGTACGAGCGTTCGGGCGTGTTCGCCAGCATCGCCAGGAAGTGGTCGTGGGCCAGGTCGGCGGGCGCCTTCGCCGGCAGCAGTCCGATCCGCTTCGAGACGCGCTCGACGTGGCGGTCGACCGGCATAAGCGGCTGGTCGAAGGAGAAGAGCAGCAGCACCGAGGCGGTCTTCTTGCCGATCCCCGGGATCGAGGTCAGCCAGTCGCGCGCCGCCAGCGGCGCCATCTCGCCGAGGAACTCCAGCGAGTGGTCGCCGCGCTCCTCGCGGATCTTCCGCAGCGTCGCCTGGATCCGCGGCGCCTTCTGGGTATGCAGGCCGGCCGGCCGGATGACCGTCATGAGCTCCTCGACGGGCGCCGCCTCGACCGCCGCCCAGTCCGGCGGCGGCCCGTCCGGCAGCCCGTCGCCGCCCCAGCCGACACCCGGCTCGTGATGCTCCGGGGCGAGGCCCGAGGGATAGGCGGCTCGTAGGGCCACAAAGGCCTGCTCGGCGTTCACGTCGGCGGTGCTCTGGGTGAGGATCGTGAGGACCAGCTCGGAGGTCGGATCGAGGCGGCGCTGCCAGACCTGCCGCCCGTACAACTCCGACAGGCGGTCCAGCGTGTCCTCGAGCAGGCGTGGTCGATAGCGCGCGAGCCGGCGCGCCCAGGCGATCGACGGGTTCGGCTTCGCCCGCCTGCGCTTCTTCGCTTTGGCTCTGGGCGGGGTCGCTGTCGGGCGAGGCACGGGGGTCGACCGGGAGGGACTCACGATCGAGATGATGCGCCAACGCGATCGGCGATCGACACGAGACCCGCGAGCCGCTCGCCGCAGCGCTCGACGGGAGCCGTGCCGGCGGCCATCGCCTCATCCACCGACTGGGGTCGCTCGGCGACGGGCACGGCCACCGCACCGACCGCGGCCAGCGCTTCGATCCCGGCCTGCGTCACGCCGCCACCGACCGCGATGCACGGCACCCGCGCGTCGATCGCGCGTCGGGCGACGCCGAGGGCCGTCTTCCCGAACGCGGTCTGCTCGTCGATCCGACCCTCGCC
>Ga0070699_100005792_pt1 | contig 10809 bp, 9 predicted proteins | sample KBSK1503metaG_FD_65473 | JGI IMG/M metagenome (GOLD analysis project Ga0070699, IMG submission 65473) | Corn, switchgrass and miscanthus rhizosphere microbial communities from Kellogg Biological Station, Michigan, USA - KBS K1-50-3 metaG | ecosystem: Host-associated > Plants > Roots >...
GGAGCTGCCTTCGCCTACGCCCCCTGGAAGCTGACGCAGAACGGCCACCTCCACGTCCTCTCGAGCGTCGGTATCCCACTTGCACTGTTCCTCCTCGTGCGCGGCTACAGGCGCGGCAGCCGGTGGACGGTGCTCGCGGGCTGGCTCGTCGCGGCCTGGCAGATGAGCCTCGGCTTCACGCTCGGCCTCCAGCTGTTCTACCTCGTCGTCGTCCTCGCGATCGGGCTCGGTGTCGCTCTGTGGAGACGCTGGCTTGCGATCCCCGATCGCGGCGTCCTCGTTGCGACCGTCGCAGGCGCCGCGATCTTTCTGGTCGCTACGGGCCTCATGGCGCGCCCGTATCTCAGGGTGCTCGACGCGCATCCCGAGGCGAAGCGGACACCCGCGTACGTCGAGACCTTCTCGCCGCGCCTGCGGAGCTTCCTCGCGGCGCCCTCGGAAAGCTGGCTCCTCGGCGACGCGACGCTACGTGCGCGCGCGCCGTTGCCGGCCCCGGAGGAGATGTCGCTGTTTCCCGGGTTCGCGATCGGCCTTCTCGCGCTCGTCGGCGCGCTCGGGTCGGTGTTTCCGCGGAGGCTGCGAATCGGGCTCGTGGTCGGCACGGCGACGTGTGCCGTCCTGTCGCTCGGCGTGCGTGACGTCGAGGGTCCGCGTCGCTACCTGACGCCGTATCGCTTCCTCTTCGATTTCGTGCCCGGCTGGGACGGAGTCCGGACCCCGGGTCGGATCAACTCGTTGACGTCGCTCGGCCTCGCGCTGCTCGCGGGGGCCGGGCTCTGCGTGATCGTGCGCGGGCTCCGCGGCCGGGCACCGGCACTCGCGGTAGCCGCCGGCGTGCTCGGCGTCGCGCTCGTCCTCGTCGAAGGACTCGGGCCGCTCACCCACCCACGGGTGACTCCGCCGCCTGCTGCCGTTGGCCTCGAACCCGGGCCCCAGCTCCATCTCCCGACGGACGACTCGCTCGTCATGTACTGGTCGACTGATGGGTTCCCGAAGATCGTGAACGGGTTCGGGGGGTTCGATCCGACTGGGTACGACCGGTTGCGCAAGGAGGTCGCGGGCTTCCCGGACGCGCGGTCAGTACACGCACTGCGGGAGCTCGGAGTTCGAACCGTGCTCTTCTACCCGGCACTCGCACCGGGAACCGCCTGGGAGGACGTACCCGAGAGGTCGACGGCCGGGCTCGGCCTCGAGCGTCGGCGGGTCGGCGACGTCACCGTGTTTCGCGTTCGACCCTCCTAGTACCATCGCCCCGTGCGCGAGCTGGTCGTCGACGGCAGGGTCATTGCGCGGGACGGCCCCGCCTACGTCATCGCGGAGATCGGTCACAACCACCAGGGCGACCTCGAGAAGGCGAAGGCACTCGTCCGCTCGGCGCGTGAATGCGGCGCCGACGCGGTCAAGCTGCAGAAACGGGACAACGGCAGCCTGTACACGCGGGCGCTGTACGACTCTCCGTATGACAACGAGCACTCGTTCGGCCGCACGTACGGCGAGCATCGGGAAGCCCTCGAGCTGTCGGCGTCCGAGTGGCTCGAACTGCGCGAGTTCTGCCGCGAGGAGGGCATCACGCTCTTCGGCACGGCTTTCGACGAGGCGAGCGCCGACTTCCTCGCGGAGCTCGGCATGCCGGCGTTCAAGATCGCCTCGGGCGACCTCACGAACACGCCGCTCCTCCGCCACGTCGCCGCGTTCGGCCGGCCGCTGTTCGTGTCGACCGGCGGGGGAACGCTCGAGGACGTCGAGCGCGCCGTCGAAGCAGTGCTCTCGATCAACGAGCAGCTCTGTGTCATGCAATGCACGGCGGCCTACCCGTGCGAGGTCGAGGAGCTCAATCTCGGTGTCATCGAGACGTACCGCGAGCGCTTCCCGGACGTCGTCGTCGGGCTCTCGGACCACCAGAGCGGCATCGCGATGTCCGTCGTCGGCTACATGCTCGGAGCGCGCGTCATCGAGAAGCACTTCACTCTCAACCACGCCTGGAAGGGCTCGGACCATGCCTTCTCGCTCATGCCGGAGGGGCTGCGCCGGCTCGTTCGCGACCTGCATCGCATCCCGGACGCGGTCGGAGACGGAGTGAAGCGGCCGCTGCCCAGCGAGGAGCGACCGCTCGAGAAGATGGGCAAGAGCCTCGTCGCGACACGTGATCTCCCCACGGGGCACGTCCTCGCGCCGGGCGACCTCGTCGCGAAATCGCCCGTGAACGGAGGGATCCGGCCGTACGAGCTCGACGATCTCGTCGGGCGAACGCTCGTGCGCTCGCTCGCGTTCGAGCAGGCGCTCGTCGAGGACGACGTCGAACGCGCCGAGCAGGCCGTCGCCGCGCGCGAGGCGTGACCCCGCTGGCCGAGATCCGGCTCGTCGTGTTCGACTTCGACGGCGTCTTCTCGGACAATCGCGTCTGGACGAACGACCGGGGCGAGGAGAGCGTTGCGTGCTTCCGTGGCGACTCGGCCGGCCTGCGGAGGCTCGACGAGGTCGGTGTCGAGTACTTCATCCTCACGTCGGAGACCAACGACGCGGTCCCGGCCCGCGCGAGGAAGATTCGCATCGACTGCGTCCGCGGGATCGAGGACAAGCTCCCGGTGCTCCACGCCGAGCTCGAGCGACGCGGGTTCTCGCTCACTGAGACCGCGTACGTCGGCAACGACATCAACGACGCCGAGTGCCTGGCGGCCGTCGGGCTGGCCGCCGTCCCTGCGGATGCGTGGGCCGAGGTCGTGCCGCTCGCGGGAATCGTGCTCTCGCGCGCAGGGGGCCAGGGCTGCGTCCGCGAGCTCTGCGACTCGATCTGGAACGCGAAGCGGACGGTCGCCGCGTGAGCGATCCGCTGTTCGACCTCGAGGGACGCGTCGCGGTCGTCACCGGCGGGATGGGGCAGCTCGGCCAGGTGTACCTCGCCGGGCTCGCCGAGCGCGGGATGCAGGTCGCCAGCTTCGACGTCGAGGACGGCGCCGTTCCCGACGGCGCTCGCGCGTTTCGCGTCGACGTGACCGATCGGGCGTCGATCGAAGCCGCGCTCGAGACCCTGGCAGAGGACTGGGGTGTCCCTCACGTGTTGATCAACAACGCCGCGCTCGACTCGCCGCCGGACGCTCCGGCCGAGGAGGTCGGGCCGTTCGAGGAGTACCCGGAAGCGTCGTTCGACGCGGTGATGAACGTGAACGTGAAGGGCACGTTCCTCTGCTGCCAGGCGGTCGGCGCGGCGATGGCGCGGGAGGGTCGCGGCTCGATCGTGAACGTGTCCTCCGTCTACGGGCTGCTGTCGCCGGTACAGGAGCTCTATGAGTTCCGGCGCGCGCGCGGCGAGACGTTCGTGAAGCCGGTTGCGTACTCGGTCTCGAAGTCGGCCGTCCTCAATCTCACGCGCTACCTCGCGACGTACTGGGCGGCGTCGGGCGTTCGCGTCAACACGCTGACCCTCGCGGGCGTGTGGAACGGCCAGGAGCAGGAATTCCTGGACGCATGGGCACAGCGATCCCCGATGGGTCGGATGCTCGACGCACGCGAGGCGCTCGGTGCCGTCGTCTTCCTCGCCTCGGATGCGTCGTCGTACGTCACGGGGTCGAACGTCGTCGTCGACGGCGGCTGGTCCGCTTGGTAGCGCTGCCGGACGTCGCCAACCTCATCGACGGGCGCGTGTCGCCGGCGCGCACCGGAGACTGGCTCGACAAGCTGCGGCCCGCCGACGAGTCGCTCCTCTGTCGCGTCGCCCGCTCGGGCGCGGAGGACGTCGAGGACGCGGTCGCGGCGGCTCGCGAGGCGCAGCCCGCGTGGGCCGAACGAACCGCGGTAGCGCGGGGGGACGTCGTCCGCGAGCTCGCCCTCCTCCTCCGCGAGCGGCGCGAGGAGGCGTCCGCGCTCGTCGTCGAGGAGACGGGCAAGCCGGAGGAGCTCGCGCTCGGCGAGACGGACGCCGCCGTCGAGATGGGGCTCTTCATCGCAGGCGAGGGTCGCCGGTCGTACGGCCGGACGACCACGGCGTCCATGGCGCACCGGACGGTGCTCACGGTCAGGCAGCCGCTCGGCGTCGCGGCACTGATCATGAGCTTCAACACGCCGCTGCCGAACATCGCGTGGAAGGCGTTCCCGGCCGTGTTCTGCGGGAACGGGGCGGTCGTGAAGCCGTCCGAGCACACGCCCGCGTCGGCGTCGTTCTTCGCGCAGCTCGCGCTCGAGGCCGGCGTTCCGGCCGGCGTGCTCAACGTCGTGCACGGGCTCGGGGGCGAAGCCGGCGCGCCGCTCGTCGCGCATCCGGACGTCGATCTCGTGAGCTTCACCGGCTCGGCGGCGACCGGACGCGCGATCAACGAGGCTGCCGCGCGCCGCCTGGCGAAGACGTGCCTCGAGCTGGGCGGGAAGAACGCCCTCGTCGTCTGCGACGACGCCGATCTCGACAACGCGGTCCGCTGGGCTGTTGCCTCCGCGTTCTCGAATGCCGGCCAGCGCTGTGCCTCGGCGAGCAGGATCGTCGTGTTCGACGAGGTGTACGACGCCTTTCGTGACGGGCTCGCGGCGGCGGTTGGCGCGCTCGCCCCGCAACCTGTGATCAGCGGCGAGTCGCTCGACCGGATGCTCGCGAGCCTCGACGAGGCCAGCGCGGCCGGTGCGACCGTCCTGACCGGCGGGCAACGGCTCGAGCGGCCGGGCTGGTACCTGGCGCCGACGGTCGTCGAGGGTGTGGCCCCGGACGCCGACATCTCGCATACCGAGCTCTTCGGCCCCGTGACCGTCCTCTACCGCGCGTCCGGCCTCGACGAGGCGATCGCCCTCGTGAACGACTCGCCGTACGGCCTCACCGCAGCCGTCCACACCGCGAGCGTCCATCGCGCGCTCCGCTTCGCCGAGCGCGTGCAGGCCGGGGTCGTGGTCGTGAACGCGGGGACACACGGCTCCGAGCCGCACATGGGCTTCGGCGGCGTCAAGGACTCGGGGACGGGCTGGCGGGAGGCAGGGATCGAGTCGCTCGACGTGTACTCCGATCTCAAGGTCGTGAATCTGGTGGTCGATCCGGCAAAGGCATGAGCAACACTGCGGCAGTCCTCGGCCCCGGCGCAGTCGGGGGATCGCTGGCCGTGCGGCTCTCGAACGCCGGCGTGACCGTCATCTGCGTGGCGCACCCCGAAGCGGCGGGGCTGATCGCGCTCGCGGGGCTCGTCGTCGAGTCGCCCGAGGGGACGCTCACCGCCCGGCTCGAGGTCGTCGAGCAGTTGGCGAAGCCGGTCGACCTCCTGCTCGTCACGGTGAAGGCGCCCGGCCTCGACGACGCCGTTGAGCGCATCGACCCCGACGCCGTCGCGAACGGCGTCGTGCTTCCGCTGCTGAACGGCCTCGAGCACATGGAGGCGCTGCGCGCTCGCTTCGGGCCGCGCGTCGCTGCCGGGACGATCTCCCACTTCCAGGCGTATCGCGCAGGACGCGTCCAGATCGTCGAGGCAACGACGTCACCAGTGATCACGCTCGCGTCCGAGACGCTCTCACGGGCGGAGGTCGAGGCGGCAGCCGAGATGCTCCGGCGCGCGCGGATCGACGTGCGGGTCGGACAGACCGAGAAGCGGGTCCTCTGGCACAAGCTCGCGCGGATCGCCCCGCTCGCCGCCGTGACGTCCGTCTCGGGCCGCACGGTCGGCGAGTTGCGGAACGACCCGGAGTGGCGCCCTCGGCTCGACTCGGCGATCGTCGAGGCCTGCGCCGTCGCCGAGGCGGACGGCGTCTCGCTCCGGGCTGCCTCCCAGTGGGCGATCATTGACGAGATGGCCGACGAGACCACGACCTCGGCGGCGAGGGACGTCGTAGCGGGAAGGCGCTCCGAGCTCGATGCGATCCTCGGGGGCGTGCTGCGCACGGGAGAGCGGCTCGGCATCGCCACGCCGACGCTCAGCGAGCTCGCCGAAGCCGCCGGTCTCCGGTGAGCGCGCCGTCGGCGGTCGCGTTCGTCCCGGCGCGGTCAGGCTCCGAGCGCGTTCCGGGGAAGAACATCCGGCCGCTCGCTGGCCACCCGCTGCTCGCGTACGCGATCGAGACGGCACTGCAGAGCGGCTGCTTCGCGCGTGTCGTGGTCTCGACCGACTCGGAGGAGATCGCCGAGGTCGCGCGCTGGTACGGCGCCGACGTGCCGTTCCTGCGGCCCGTGGCGTACGCGACCTCGACGTCGCCCGACATCGAATGGCTCGCCGACACGCTCGAGCGCCTCGAGGAGCGCTACGACCTGTTCGCGCTCATCCGCGCGACGAACCCGTTTCGCGGCCCCGAGACCGTCAGGCGCGGTCTCGGCCAGCTGCTGGACACGCCGGAAGCCGACTCGATCCGGGCCGTCGAGCGCGTGAAGCAGCACCCCGGGAAGATGTGGCTCCTCGCCGAGGACGGGCGGACGATGAGCCCGCTGCTCGACCAGTCGAGCCTGGAGGTCGCATGGCATGCCGGCCAGTACCAGGCGCTGCCGGAGGTGTTCGTCCAGAACAGTGCTCTCGAGATCGCCTGGACGCGCGTCGTGTGGGAGAACGGCACGCGGGAGGGTGCGGTGCTCGCGCCGTTCCTCACGCACGGGCTCGAGGGCTTCAACGTCGACGACGAGGAGGACTGGGAACGCGCCGAGCGGCTCGTCGCGTCCGGGGAGGCAGCGCTCACCGAGGTCGGGCGGCCACCCTATGCTCCGACCTCGTGAAGGTCGCCTCGCTCGAGACGCTCACCTGTGACGCCGGCTGGCGTCCGTGGATCTTCCTGAAGGCGACGACCGACGACGGGCTCGTCGGTTGGGCCGAGATCACCGACTCGCACGGCTCTCCCCGCGGTCTCGCGGGCATCGTCGAGGACCTCGCGCCGCTCGTCGTCGGCCGCGATCCGCGGCCGGTGGAGGCGATCTACTGGGATCTCTACCGCGCCACGCGCCAGAGCCCCGGCTCGGTGATCGCGAAGGCACTCGCGGGGATCGAGAACGCGCTCCTGGACGTCAAGGCGAAGGCACTCGGCGTGCCCGTGTACGAGCTCTTCGGCGGCCCGACGCGCGAGACGATCCCGATGTACTGGTCGCACTGCGGCACGACCCGCGCGCGGGCTTACGACGTGACCGGGACACCGAAGCTGGCCTCCTACGCGGACGTCGCCGCGCTCGGCAGCGAGGTCGTCGCAGCCGGCTACGCCGCGTTCAAGACCAACGTCGTCGTCCCCGGCGACGACCCGAAGGTGCTCATGCCGGGCTTCAACGAAGGCGGCGGGACGCTTCAGGCGGACGAGATCGCCGACGCGCTCGTGCGCCTGCTCGAGGCGTTCGCCGAGGGCACGGGCGGAAACGCCCGCCCGATCGTCGACCTCAACTTCAACCTCGAGCCCGAGGGCTGCGTGCGCGTCGCGAAGGCACTCGAGCCGTTCGACCTGCTCTGGCTCGAGGTCGATCTCTTCGATCCGGGCGCCCTGGCGCACGTCCGCCACGTCGCCCCGATGCCGATCTGCTCGGGCGAGAATCTCTACGGCAGCCGCGACTTCCGTCCGCATCTCGAGGCAGGCGGGATGGACGTCGCGTCGGTGGACGTGATCTGGAACGGCTTCCACCAGGCGAAGAAGATCGCCGACCTCGCAGAGACGTTCGAGGTGAACTGCGCGCCGCACAACTACTACAGCCACCTCGCGACGTTCATCGGAGCGCAGTGGTGTGCGGCAATCCCGAACGCGCGCATCCTCGAGTACGACGTCGACGACGTCCCATGGCGCGACGAGCTCGTGACGGCGTTGCCGGGGATCTCGGCGGGTGAGCTGCGCATCCCGTCCGGGCCGGGCTGGGGCGTGGAGCTCCACGAGGACGTGCTCGCCGCGCACCCGTGGCCGACAGGTTGAGCATGCCCGGCCTGGTGAAGAGAGCAGTGTGGTCGGCGGCGGTGCGCATGGGCCTCCAGGTCTACGAGCCCACGCCGGAGAACCTCCCACGCCTCGACGAGCTCACCGAGTACGTCGAGGATGCGCGCACGATCGGCGACGAGCGTCCGACGACGGCAACCGAAGAGCTTCCGGATCTGACGCTCGTGCCGGATGCCCTGGGGCGCGTCGTTGACGTCGACAGCTTCCGTGGCACGCGAGTGCTCGAGGTGGGGCCGAAGTACGGCGTCCATGCGCGCTGGATCGACCGCGAGCTCCGGCCGAGCGAGCTCGTCTTCTCGGACTTCGAGTCGGACTCGCACCTGCACGCGAAATGGGTCGACGCGCTCTCGACCCCCCACCGCTTCGTCTACGGCGACCTTCGGAGCGCGACCGAGCTGACCGCGCTCGAGCCCTTCGACCTCGTGTTCTTCCTCGGCGTCCTCTATCACTCGATCCACCATCTGCCGCTCCTCGCGATGCTGAACCGCGTCACTCGACCCGGCGGGACGATGCTCTTCGAGACAACCGTCGACTCGCGGCCGGACGCACTCGTCCGCCTGCGCTGGCCCGAGAACGGCAAGGCGAAGGGGGTCCCGACGATCCAGGCGGTCAGGCTCGAGCTCGCCTGGACGGGGTGGCGCAAGGTCACGCGTTTCACCGACTACCGGCCAGGGTCGAGCGAGGCGCTCTTCCTCTGCGAGAAGACCGACGAGCTGCGTGGCGACGCCGATCTTTCGGACGTCGTGACCCCGCACCGCCCCGGGTAGCGTCGGGGGAATGTCGGACCTCAGCTTCGTTCCGAAGAGCGAGCTCGACCGCATCCGCGCCGCCGAGCTCGCGGCGGACGACCTCCTCGGGATCCTCGCCGACTCCTGTCGGCTGAATGCGCTCGTCGCGGTCAAGCGCGCGGGCTCCGGCCACCTCGGCTCGACGTTCAGCGCGATGGACGTCGTCGCTTTCCTCCTCTTCGAGGAGCTGAACACCGCGGACGTCGGGTGGGAGTCTCCTGACCGGGACGTCTACTTCTCGTCGAAGGGACATGACGTGCCCGGGCTGTATGCGGCGCTGTACGCGCTCGGCGCCATTTCAGGCGAGCGCCTGGCGAAGCTCAGGCGTCTCGGCGGCCTCGACGGTCACCCGGACATCGGCGTTCCCGGCATCGAGGCGAACTCGGGCTCGCTGGGCATGGGGGTCTCGAAGGGCAGGGGGATCGCGTGGGCGAAGCGGCACCTCGGTCGCGGCGGCCGGGTCGTCGTCATGCTCGGGGACGGCGAGCTCCAGGAGGGCCAGAACTACGAGGGTCTGCAAGCGGCTGCGCACGAGGGTCTCGCGGGGCTCACGGTCGTCGTCGACCGCAACGAGCTGCAGTCCGACAAGCCGACCGAGGAGATCGTCTCCGTCGGCGAGCTCGAGGAGCGGTTCCGTGCATTCGGCTGGCACGCACTGTCGTGTGACGGCCACGCCTTCGAGGAGCTCCGCTCGACGTTCGCCGCGCTGCGGGACGTCCGGGACCGGCCGCAGGCCGTCGTCGCGCGAACGATCAAGGGAAAGGGCGTCTCGTTCATGGAGCATCCCGAGGCGCTCCGAGAGGGCGGTGGGACGTACCGGTGGCACGCCGGCGCACCCGACGACGAGAGCTTCGACCGCGCCCTCGCGGAGATCGCGGGCCGCCTCGACGAGCGTGTCGCCGCGTGCGGTCTCGATCCGCTTCGGCTCGAGCCGCTCCTTGCGGCGACCGAGCGCGCTACAGGCTCGCTCGCAGGCGAGCCAGAGTCAGGCGCGGGCGCGCGCGTGTCGCGGGTCACCGACGAGTACGTCGTCGACGCATACGGCGACGAGCTCGTCCGCCTCGGCGCCGAGCGTGAGGATCTCGTCGTCCTCGACGCCGACCTCGCCTCCGACTGTCGCGTGCGCGGGTTCGAGCTCGCGTACCCGGACCGCTTCGTCGAGTGCGGGATCGCCGAGCAGGACATGGTCTCGACGGCGGCCGGCCTCGCGAGGCACGGCCTCCTGCCCGTTGCGAACTCCTTCGCCTCCTTCCTCGCCTCCCGCGCGAACGAGCAGATCTACAACCAGGCGAGCGAGCGGACGCGAGTGATCTACGCACTCCACTACGCAGGGCTCATACCGGCGGGGCCGGGCAAGTCCCATCAGTCGCTTCGTGACATCTCGCTGCTCGCGGCGCTCCCGGAGCTCGCGATCGTGCAGCCGGGCAGCGGGGATGAGGCGCGGGAGACGCTCCGCTGGGCGGTCGAGCGGGCCGTGGAGAGCGTCGCGATCCGTCTCGCGATCGGGCCGTCGCCGCGCCGGATCGAGCTCGACGGACAGCTCGAGGTCGGACGCGGCCGCACATTGCGTGCGGGATCCGACGGCGTCCTGGTCGCCTACGGCCCCGTGCTGCTGCACGAGGCGCTCCTCGCATCCGAGCTCCTCGCAGCGCGTGGCGTGAGCCTCGCCGTTGTGAACATGCCGTGGCTCAACCGCTTCGACCAGGACTGGCTCGATGAGCTCGTCGCCTACGAGCACGTCTTCGTGGTCGAGGACCACTCTCCGGTCGGCGGGCTCGGCGACGCGCTGCGCCGCGAGCTCCAACAGGAGCTGCCGGTGTTCGGCGTGGAAGGCTGGCCGGCGTGCGGCACGCCGGCCGAGGCGCTCAGCGAGCACGGCCTCGACGGTGAGTCGCTGGTCGTGCGCATCGAGAGCGCGCTCTGGGACTGATGGCCTGGCTTCGGCGGCAGCTCGCCCGGCTCGCAGCCTTCGCGGAGACTCGTGGCGGAACGATCACGGTCTTCGTCGCCGCGCTCGCCGTCTGGTGGATCCAGGCGATCGCGATGCCGCTCGGACGAGGCCGTGACTTCGGGACGTATGCCGGCGCGTTCGTCGAGCTCTTCCAGTCCGACCCGATCGACCTCGGCTACGTCCTCGGCCGTACGCCGATCGCACCGCTCGTCACTGGAG
>Ga0070699_100005793_pt1 | contig 10809 bp, 10 predicted proteins | sample KBSK1503metaG_FD_65473 | JGI IMG/M metagenome (GOLD analysis project Ga0070699, IMG submission 65473) | Corn, switchgrass and miscanthus rhizosphere microbial communities from Kellogg Biological Station, Michigan, USA - KBS K1-50-3 metaG | ecosystem: Host-associated > Plants > Roots >...
CCGACCTGCTGGTCACCGCCGGGGTCGACCGGGTGCTCACGCTGAACCTGCACTCGCCGCAGGTGCACGGCTTCTTCTCGGTGCCGGTGGATCACCTGCACGCGCTGCGCGAGCTGGCCGGTCACTTCCGTCACCGGGACCTGTCCAATACGGTGGTGGTCTCACCCGACCTGGGCTACGCCAAGAGCGCCGCGGCGTTCGCCCGCAGGCTCGGCCTGCCGGTCGCCGCGGGCGCGAAGGAGCGGATCAGCGACACCGAGGTACGGATCACCGGCATCATCGGCGACGTGACCGGCCGGGAGGTGATCGTCCTCGACGACGAGATCTCCCGCGGCACCACCGTGTTCGAGCTGCTCGACCGGCTGCGCGAGCAGGGCGCGCGCTCGGTCGCGGTGGCCTGCACGCACGGGCTGTTCGCCGACAACGCGCTGGACAAGCTGGCCGCCGCCGACGTGACCGAGATCGTCTGCACCAACACGGCGCCGCTGCAGACCGAGCACCCCAAGCTGACCGTCCTGTCGGTGGCCCCGGCGCTAGCCGAGGCCATCAGCAGGATCCACAACGGCGAGTCGGTCAGCTCCCTGTTCGACTAGGCCGAACCGCCCGCCGTTTCCACCACCCAGGCCAGCACCAGGGCCTCCTCCAGCCATGCGTCGTAGCGGCCGCTGCGGCCGCCGTGGCCCGCCTCCATCTCGGTCTTGAGCAGGAACGGGCCGCCGTGGGCGGTCGCGCGCAGCCGGGCCATCCACTTGGCCGGCTCGTGGTAGGTCACCCGGGTGTCGTTCAGGCCGGTCAGCGCGAAGATCGGCGGATAGGCCTGCCCGGTGACGTTCTCGTACGGCGTGTACGACTTCATGTACGCGTAGACCTCGGGGTTGTGCAGCGGGTCGCCCCATTCCTCCCACTCGGTCACGGTCAGCGGCAGCGACGGATCCAGGATCGTGGTCAGCGCGTCCACGAACGGCACGTGCGCCACGATCCCGCCGAAAGCGTCCGGTGCCATGTTGGCCACCGCCCCCATCAGCAGGCCGCCCGCCGAACCACCCCGTGCCACCAGCCGGTCCGCCGACGTCCACCCCGCCTCGGCCAGGTACCGGGCACACGCGATGAAGTCGGTGAACGTGTTCTTCTTGCGCAGCAGCTTGCCATCGCTGTACCAGGACCGGCCCATCTCGCCGCCGCCCCTGATATGCGCGATGGCGTAGACGAAACCGCGGTCGAGCAGGGACAGCACGGGAATGGAGAAGGCCGGGTCGCGGGAGATCTCGTAGCTGCCGTAGCCGTAGAGCAGGCACGGCGCGCTGCCGTCGCGCGGCGTGCGCTTGCGGCAGACCAGCGAGATCGGCACCCGCATACCGTCCCCGGCCACCGCCCACTCCCGGTGCTGCTCGTAGTCCTCGGGCCGGTACGGGACGCCGGCCGGGGAGGGGAGCACCGGCTGGCGCTTGAGCAGGATGAGCTCGCCGGTGGCCATGTCGCAGTCGTAGACCGAACCCGGGGTCACCAGCGAGGTGAAGGACAGCCGGTACCGGCTGGCCTGGAACTCCGGGTTCGCTCCCGGCCCGACCCGGTAGACGGGCTCGCCGAAGGCGACCTCGTGCTCGCCGTCCTTGCGCAGGATCCGCAGCCCGGTCAGGCCGTCGCGGCGGAAGTACACCACGGTGTAGTCGGCGAACGCGTCCACCCCGAGCAGCCTGGTGTCGGCGCGGTGCGGCACCAGCGGAGTCCACGTGCCCGGATCGGTCAGCGCCGCGGTGGCGATCTCGAAGTTCTCCGCTCCGCCGTCGTTGTGCAGGATGAGCAGGTGGTCACCGGCGTGCTCCACGTCGTAGTCCACGCTCTGGCGGCGCGGCGCCACCACGGCGGGTTCGCCGGCCGGATCGGCGGCGTCGAGCAGCCAGACCTCACTGGTCAGCACGCTCGCGCTCTTGATCATCAGGTAGCTCTCGCTGCGGGTCAGGCTCACCCAGACGTGGAAGCGCTCGTCCGGCTCCTCGAACACCATGGTGTCCTCGGCGGCGGGGGTGCCGATCCGGTGCCGCCAGACCCGGTACGGCCGCCAGGCGTCGTCCACGGTCGTGTAGAACACGGTGGAGCCGTCCAGGGACCACGCGCAGCCGGCGTAGGTGTCCGGGATCTCGTCCGGCAGCGTGGTCCCGGTGGCCAGGTCCTTGATCCGCAGCGTGAACCGCTCGTTGCCGGAGAAGTCGGTGGAGTAGGCCAGCCAGCGCTGATCCGGGCTGGTGCGGAACGCGCCCAGGCTGAAGAACTCGTGGCCGACCGCCAGCTCGTTGCCGTCGAGCAGCTCCTCCTCGCCGTCCAGCGGCTTGCCGTCCTCAGCCATCGGCGGGATCACCTCGCCGGGCCGGACCGCGCGGCGGCAGTGCACCGCGTACTGCTTGCCCTCGACCGTCCTGGCGTAGTGCCACCAGCCGCCCTTGCGCACCGGGACGGACAGGTCGCTCTCCTGGGTGCGCGCCTTGATCTCCTCGAAGATCTGCTCGCGCAGCGGGGCCAGGTGGGCGGTGAGCGCGCCGGTATAAGCGTTCTCGGCCTCGAGATAGTCGATGGTGTCCGGGTCGCCGGAGTCGGCGAGCCAGGCGTACTCGTCGACCACGGTGTCGCCGTGGAAGGTGCGCGGACTGGGGACCTTCTTGGCCTCGGGCGGCTCGGTCGTCATGAGAGTCCAGTCTAATGACGCGCCCTACCGAGGCGGCGGAGCGCGGCTTTGGCACCATAGGCGCCGTCGCGCGCACGTCATGCTCAGGCCGACCCGGCGACGCCGGCGAGAGGGCGCACGGCTAACCTTGCCACTGGGAAGCTTGGTGTCAGCGGGAAAGGGGCGTTCCGTGACGGAGTGGTCACAGGTTTCCGCGGTCGCCCGTCCGTTGCCCGAGCCGGAGCCGCAGCCGGTGCTCGCCCCGCTCACCTCGGCCGCGATCTTCATGGTGCTGACCATCGAGCCCGGCGGGGAGGATGCCGTCAGGGACCTGCTGGCCGACTGGGCCGGGCTGCAGCGGTCGGTCGGGTTCCGCGTCCCCGAGGCGCCGCTCGGCTGCGTGGCCGGGATCGGTTCCGGTGCCTGGGACCGGCTGTTCTCCGGTCCGCGCCCGGCCGAGCTGCACCCGTTCCGCGAGCTGACCGGGACCGTGCACCGGGCCGTGTCCACGCCGGGCGACCTGCTCTTCCACGTCAGGCACCAGCGGATGGACGTCTGCTTCGAGTTCGTGAGCCAGGCCATGATCCGGCTGGCCGGCGCGGCGACGGTGGCCGACGAGGTGCACGGGTTCCGCTACTTCGACGAGCGCGACCTACTCGGCTTCGTCGACGGCACCGAGAACCCGACCGGCCGCGCGGCCGGGGTCGCCGCCCTGACCGGCGACGCCGATCCCGGGTTCGCCGGCGGCAGCTACGTCATCGTGCAGAAGTACCTGCACGACATGGACGCCTGGAACGCGCTGGCCGTCGAGGAGCAGGAGAAGGTGATCGGGCGGACCAAGCTGTCCGACATCGAGATGCCGGACGACGTCAAGCCGGCCAACTCGCACGTCGCCCTGAACACGATCGAGGATCCGGACGGTACCGAACGGCAGATCCTGCGGGCCAACATGCCGTTCGGCGAGGTGGGGCGGGGGGAGTTCGGCACCTACTACATCGCCTACGCGGCCACCCCGAGCGTGACCGAGCAGATGCTGGTCAACATGTTCATCGGCAACCCGCCAGGTAACTACGACCGCATTCTCGATTTCTCCACGGCGGTCACCGGCAGCCTGTTCTTCGCGCCGTCGGCTGACTTCCTCGACGACCTCCCGGACCCGCCCGGCGCGCATCCGGACCCGTCCGGCGCCGCGGCGCCGGAAGAGCCCGGTTCCCTGGGCATCGGCAGCCTGAAGAGGAGCACCTAGCATGAACAACCTGCATCGCGAGCTCGCTCCGATCTCCGACGCCGCCTGGGCGGACATCGAGCAGGAGGCGCGCCGGACGTTCGAGCAGCACGTCGCGGCCCGCCGGGTGGTGGACGTCAAGGGACCGGACGGGCCGCTGCTGGCCAGCGTGAACACGGGCCACCTGGCGGAGATAGACGCCCCCGCGGAGGGCGTGATCGCGCACGCGCGGGTGGCGCAGCCGCTGGTCCGGCTGCGCGTCCCGTTCACGGTCAGCCGGGACGACGTGGACGGCGTCGAGCGCGGCGCGCAGGACGCCGACTGGCAGCCGGTCAAGGACGCGGCCAAGAAGATCGCCTTCGCCGAGGATCGGGCCCTGTTCGAGGGCTATCCGGCCGCGGGCATCACCGGGATCAGGCAGAGCACGTCCAACGCGACGCTCACGCTGCCCGGCGAGGCCCGCGACTACCCCAACGCGGTCAGCCAGGCGGTGAGCTCACTGCGGCTGGCCGGGGTGGGCGGCCCGTTCTCGCTGCTGCTGTCGGCCGACGCCTACACCACGGTGAGCGAGACCTCCGATCACGGCTACCCGATCCGCGAGCACCTGGCCCGCGTCATCGACGGAGAGATCATCTGGGCGCCCGCCATCGACGGAGCGTTCCTGCTCTCCGGCCGCGGCGGCGACTTCGAGCTGTGCCTCGGCCAGGACCTGTCGATCGGCTACCTCAGCCACGACGCCGGCAGGGTGCAGCTGTACTTCCAGGAGGCGCTGACGTTCCTGGTCTACACCGCCGAGGCCAGCGTGGCCCTGACACCGGGCAGCACCGCCTGACGGCAGGCCACTGGTACCGCTTACGCGTACCCGTTTACTCGTAACGCGTCGGCGGGAACGGGTGGTGCTCGTTGATGTGCCCCAGCTCGCCCTTGTCCTCCTCGCGCCGGAACTCGGCCCGCTCCTCCTGCCAGTCCTCGTTCAGCGTGATGTCCTCGGGCTGTGGCGGCGTGTCGGTGGCCGGCGGCACCTCGTCCGGGTCGAAGGCGTCGAGCCCGGCGGCGACCCGCTCCTCCTCGGTGAGCCGGGCGAGCTGCTCGTCCTGATCGTCATCGATGTATTTCGACGCGCCCCCGTGCTCGCGGCGGTCCCGGTGGAACCGCTCGGGGAAGTCGTCCTGCTCTGACATCGCGCCTCCTGGAGTATCGGCGGTCTGGTCTCTAAAGTTACCCGTCGGGGGACGAGCCCAGGGAGGCGGCCATGACGTTCTGCACCATCGTGGAGTTCGAATGGGACGAGGACTTCGATCACGAGGGCTTCAGGCGTACGCTCGGCCGTCTGAGCGAGGAGTCGCCGTCGCCGACGGGCCTGCTGAGCAGGATCACCAGCATCGACGCCCACGGCGCCCGGGTGATCGAGGTCTGGCGGTCCGGCGATGACGCGCAGGCGTTCGCCAAGCGGAGCGCCCCGCTGCTGGCCACGGTCCCGATGCCGCCCCCCTCGCGGGTGACGGGCTTCGAGGTCACCTCGTACGAGGTCACCTGACGCCGAGGCATAGCTGTGCTGGCGACGCCCGTGCTGGCGACGCCCGTACTGGCGACGCCCGTACTGGCGACGCCCATGCTGGCGACGGCGGTCGCGTGCGATCGACCGGTAATGACCGGGTGGATACACGAGTTCATGCCGTTGTTTCACCGAAACATCGAATGATTTCCTTAAGTCGCCGGGAAAGACCACCCGATTACATTTAGCGACCGCTATATTAGTGCCCGGCGGATTACATCGAGTAGTCTGTGGACGAGCTGTGCATAAGCCGGTGGATAACCGTCGCAACGTGCGGATAACCGCCGTCGTACTGTGGATATCGTGTGGACCGAAAAAAACTCAGAATGAATTCCCGCAGACTCTTGCGCGACGGCGGGGAAAGCAGTAGAAATACTTTCACCGTTGGAAACGGGAACCATCCGGGGGTGACCTCGGGACGCGCGAGGTATCAGGAAACTGGCACTTCGCGTGGGTGCCCGGTACCGGCGGGCGGCGCGTGACGCCGGGTTTGCCGGGCAACTGGCGAGCCTAGCGCGACGTTGCCAGGCAAGGCCCCCTCCATCTCATACATGGAGGGGGCCTTGTTGTGTTCTGCCCGATACAGGCATTCTCCCGTTTACGGCCCGCGCGCAAACATGACGGCATTAACTAAAACAGGGCAAGCGGGCCCGGATTAGATCCGCAGGCGGATCAGCCGGCGCGTACGGCGATGCCCGGGTAATCAAGGACCAGGCCGCTGGAGTCGTAGACCAGCGTGCTGGTGAAGCCGGAGGCGGGAGCGGCGTAGCGGTAACGCTGGCGCCCGGCCTCGTCGGGCAGCCGCGCATAGCTCTGTTCCAGCCGTTCGGCGCGCAGGTCGAGCGCGCGGACATACGCGGCCGGCGTCGCGGCGCGAGCCCCGGTGGCCAGCGCCAGGCGGTGCACCGGCAGCGTGTTGGTCAGCGCCGACGACTCCAGGTCTACGTCCAGGCAGCCGTCCAGGTGCGCCGCCGGACGGCCGTCGACGCGCCACCGGCCCTCGCCGTCGCAGACCAGCAGGGTCTCGCGCATGCCGCGCGCGGTCCGGGCGGTGATCCGGGCCTCGCGGGTGAGCCAGGACGCGTCCAGCCGGATGCTGTAGCTGACGATCCAGGTCTGACCGTCCTCGACCGCGGCCGTGGTTCCGTCCATGTGCCAACCGCCGGGCGCGGCCTGGAAGTAGGCGACCTCGAAGCCCGAACGGGCGGCTCGGTGCTGCCAGCACGCGGTGGCCGGGAGCGGGGCGAAGCTCACCGTGCCAAGTGTGGCAGAATCCGGCCTTCGGGTAGCGCCGGGTCAGCCGGTATCCCACCGCACCCGCAGGGCGGGCGGCTTGCGGAAGACCAGGCCGCGCGGCGCGCTCGGGTAGCCGGGATCCAGCCGGAGCCGGGGGAGCCTGGCCAGCAGGTCGCCGACGGCGACCTGCGCCTCCAGCCGGGCCAGGTGCGCGCCCAGGCAGAAATGCGGGCCGTGCGCGAAGGCCAGGTGGCGCCCGGCGTTGGCACGCCGCACATCGAACACGTCCGGTTCGGCGAACACCGCCGGATCCCGGTTCGCCCCGGCGATGGACACGGTCACCTGGTCACCGGCCCGGATGGCGGCGCCGCCGAGCCGCGTGCCGGCGGTCGCGTAGCGGTCGACGACCGCGGCGGCCGGCTCGAGCCGCAGCGACTCCTCGACCGCGGCGGGCACCAGGCCGGGGTCGGCGAGCACCAGGGCGAGCTGGGCAGGGGAGGAGAGCAGGTGCAGCAGGGCGTTGGTGATCATGCCCTCGGTGGTCTCGATGCCGCCGAACATCAGCACCGCCGCGTTCGAGATGGCCTCCTCCTCGGCCAGCGGCCCGGTCACCTCGGCCAGCAGGGAGCCGCCCCGGGCGATCACCTCGCGGAGGCTGGCTGCCAGTTCACCGAACGCCGCCGTCCCGCCCGCCGCCACGCTGGTCGCCCCGCCGGCCGCCCCGTCGGCAGCACTGCCGCGGCCCCCGGCGGCGCCCTCGGCCTGGACCGCGGCCACGATTCCGTCGTACCAGGTCAGGATCGTCCCGGGGTCGGCCTGCCCGAGGCCGAGAACCTCGGCCATGACCGCGACCGCGAGCGGGCCGGCCACGGCCCGGCGCAGTTCGGCCGCGCCGTGCGGCTCGATCGCCGACACCAGCCGGCCGGTCTCGGCGCGGGTGAACGCGGCGAGCCGCGCGTGCACCTCGTCGTGCCGGAAGGGACGGTTGAACGGCCCCCGGTGACGCGCGTGCGGCGCTCCGTCCAGCGAGAGCATGCTCGGCCCGACCACCTGGGCGGTGGAGAAGCGAGGATCGTCGACGGTGAACGTGCGCGCGTCGCGCAGGACCGTCACGGCCATGTCGTAGCCGGTGACCAGCCAGGCGCCCAGGACCGGGACCCAGGCGACGGGCGCCGCGGCGCGCAGCCCGGCCAGCACCGGATGCGGGTCGCCCTCCAGGTCGGCCAGCGTGACGCGGCTGGCTGGCCTGGGTCCGGGCGGGCTGGTGGGCATCAACCGCCAAAATACCCCGGGCGGATAGGTTGGGGTGGTGGCGGATGTGCGGATCATGCTCATGCCCGCGTTCAGCCCGGACCAGGACGAGCGGCCGCCGGGCCCGGCGGCGGACCCGGAGATCCGAACGGCCCTCGGAGCCGCTCTCACCGCCCTGGCCGGGGCAGCCACCCGGTCCGTTCGGTAGATCAGGAGCGGACCGGCCCGGTATTGACCCGGGGTCCCGGCCGCGGTAGAACACGTTCTACCGCGGCACAAGGAGCGCCCCCATGCCTGTCCCCGCGCAACGCGATCCCGACCTCACCCGCGACATCCTGGCCAAGTGGCTCGGCGATCCGGCGCGGCTGCCCGGGGCGCGGATCACTGACCTGCAGACACCCGAGTTCAGCGGGTTTTCCAGCGAGACGCTTATGGTGGACGTCGAGTGCGGTGACGCCGCCGCGGCCCTGGCTGTGCGCGTCGCGCCACTGCACTACAAGGTGTTCCCGGAGACCAGGTTCGCCGAGGAGTACCGGCTCATGCGCATCCTGGACTCCGATACCGACATCCCGGTGCCGCCGGTGCTGTGGTATGAACCCGATCCCGGCTACCTCGGCGCGCCGTTCCTGGTGATGCGGCGGATCGAGGGGCGGGTGCCGACCGACATGCCGCCCTACCATACCGGCGGCTGGGTCACGGGGATCAGCCCAGCCGAGCGGGCGGCCATGTGGTGGTCCGGCCTGGACATCGTGGCCCGGCTGCACCGGCTCGACGTGACCGCGCTGCAGCTCGGCTTCCTGGACCAGCCGCGGTGGGGCAAGCCGGGCTTGGACCAGCGTCTCCGCTATTACGAGCACTACATGAACTGGGCCTATCCGGGCCCGAAACCGACTGCGACCAGGGCTCTGGCCTGGCTGAAGGAGCACCAGCCCAGCGAGCGCAACGTGCCGGTGCTGCTGTGGGGGGACTCGCGGATCGGCAACATCATCTACGCGCCCGGCGGGACGCCGCTGGCGGCCCTGGACTGGGAGATGGCGACGTTCGGGCAGGCCGAGGAGGACCTGGCCTGGTATGTGTACCTGGACCGGCACCACAGCGAGGGCATGGAGGTGCCGTCGCTCGAAGGGTTCCCTCCGCAGGAGGAGACGATCGCGCGGTACGAGGAGCTGCTCGGCCGGCCCATGCTGGACATGGGTTACTACGAGGTGCTGTCCGGCTTCAAGTTCACCGTGATCATGTCGCGGATCGCCCAGGCCATGATCGAGTGGGGCCTGCTGGACGCCGACAGCGACTTTCCCTTCAACAACAACGCCTCGCGCCTGCTCGACGTGATTCTGGAAGGGCTGCCATCGTGACCCTGTCGCCGCTTGACGACTATCCCGTGCACCAGATTCCCGAGGTGATGCGGCACGTCGGGACGTCGGACCGCAACTTCTACGACCGGTACTACTTCAACGCGTTCCCGCTGACCGGGGACACGATGCTGATCGTGGGCCTGGGCCAGTACCCGAACCTGGGGGTGACCGACGCGTTCGCGCTGCTCCGCCGCGGATCGGCGCACCGGGTGGTGCGCGCCTCCCGCGAACTGGGCGCCGACCGGATGAACACGCAGGTCGGGCCGTTCGGCGTCGAGGTGCTCGAGGGCCTCAAGCGGCTCCGCGTGGTGCTCGGCCCGAACGAGCACGGGCTGTCGTTCGACCTCACCTGGGAGGGGTCGATCCCGCCGCAGGTGGAGCCGCAGCACTTCATCCGCGCGCAGGAGCGGGTGGTGTTCGACTCCAAGCGGATGGCCCAGACAGGGCGGTGGACCGGGTCGATCACGGTGGACGGCGAGAGTCTGGAGGTGACGCCGGACCGGTGGTGGGGGATCAGGGACCGGTCCTGGGGCATCCGCCCGGTCGGGGAGCCCGAGCCGCCGGGCATCCAGTCGCGGAACGCCGGCACGGTCTACTGGCTCTACGCGCCCGTGCAGTTCGAGGACCACGCGATCTTGTGCATCGTCCAGGAGGACGGGGCCGGACGCAGGCTGCTGGAGGAGGCGGTGCGGGTGTGGCCGGACGGGACCAGCGAGTACCTGGGCCGGCCGTCGTACGCGCCGGCGTACGCCGAGGGCACCAGGGACGTGGTGAGCGCGCGGATCGGCTTCTCGCCGCCGGGCGGCAAGCCGTTCGACATGGAGGCGACCTTGCTGCTGCCGGTGCACCTGATGGTGGGCACTGGCTACGGCCTGGAGCCGGACTGGAAGCACGGCATGTACCAGGGACCTAACCTGGTGGTCCAGGGCGTCGGATACGACCTGTCCCGGCCGGAGGACACGGTCCGCATGTGGGGCATGGTCGACGCCGTCGGCCGGTTCGACTACGACGGGCATACCGGGTACGGCCTGTACGAGTACTGGGCGCTCGGCGACCACCCGTCATTCCGTTAGCCGCGGGCGGTCATCGCCTAGCCCTCCGGACAACGCCCTCCGGACAACGCCCTCCGGACACGCCGCGTTCAATATCCGTCAGCTGACCGATGTATTGCGCTGCAAGTTGCAGCAGCATTTTCGACGCAAGAGGCATCGAGCAGGTCGCTGAGAAACCGGATAGACGCGATGATGACACAGACCCGCCCCACCGAGCTACACCAACGTCGCATCTTGATGACGAGGAAACCGGCGGCGGCGGGCGAGGCCCGCGGTCAGGTCCGCGCGGTCATCCGCGCCTGGGAAATCCCGGTCGATCCCGACATCGCGGTCCTGCTCACCAGCGACCTGGTGACCCATGCCGTCATCGGATGGGACAGCGCGACCATCACGCTTGCCGTCAGGTGTTCCCACGATCAGCTGCGCGTCGACGTCTACGACACGTCGCTTCCGCTGCCGATGGCGGTAGACGAGCA
>Ga0070699_100005795_pt1 | contig 10807 bp, 7 predicted proteins | sample KBSK1503metaG_FD_65473 | JGI IMG/M metagenome (GOLD analysis project Ga0070699, IMG submission 65473) | Corn, switchgrass and miscanthus rhizosphere microbial communities from Kellogg Biological Station, Michigan, USA - KBS K1-50-3 metaG | ecosystem: Host-associated > Plants > Roots >...
CGCGTGGGGCCGCGCGGAGTCGGACCGTCTGAGCCAGCCGGTGGCGCTGCTCCTGCCGCCCGGCATCCTCGACACCGCGTCCCACGCGGCGGCCGCGGCCGCCCCCGCCGGCGCGCCGGTCTCGCGGCCCACGGGCCAGGACGACCCGATCCCGACCCCGCGCATCTCGCGCTTCGAGGCGCTGCGCGCCGCGGTGGCCCCCCTCACCGCGGAGCCGGTGGTGCACGCCAACGGCTACATCTGCCGGGAGTCGTTCGGGGTCAAGGACCGGCCCGAGAACTTCTACATGATCGGGTCGATGGGGATGGCCTCCGCGATCGGCCTCGGGGTGGCCCTCGCGGTGCCCGACCGCTCCACCGTGGTCTTCGACGGCGACGGCAACCTGCTCATGAGCCTCGGCATCCTGCCCATGATCGGCGGCGGCCCGGTGATGGGACACCAGCGGCCGGCCAACCTGGTGCACGTGGTCTTCGACAATGCGCTCTACGGCTCTACCGGCAACCAGGCCTCGCCCTCGCGCGCGGTCGGCCTGCATCGGATCGCGCGCGCCGCGGGCTACGAGCGGAGCGTCGCGGTCGCGGGCGCCGATGAGATTCGTGAAGCGGTGACCACCGCCCTTCGCGGCGGCGGCCCGAGCTTCATCCTGGCCCGGGTGACCGCCGAGGAGCAGCCCGCGCCCCGCATCCCGTACCCGCCGGAGGAGATCCGCGACCGGTTCCGCGCCTCCTTCGAGCGTGAGCGCCGGTGAAGGCGGTCATCCTGGCCGCCGGGGTGGCGCGCCGCCTGGCGCCGCTCACCGATCACACCCACAAGTGCCTGCTGCCGGTGGGCGCGCGCTCCCTGCTCGATCGCATGCTCGACGCCCTCGCGGCCGCCTCCGTGGACGAGGCGGTCCTGGTGCTGGGCCACTGCGAGGACCAGGTGCGGCAGGCGGCGGGAACCGCGCGCGGCGCGATGCGGATCGGCTACGTGGTGAACCCGGACTACCAGAAGGGATCGATCCTGTCGCTACTGTGTGCGCGGGACACCCTGCTCCGCGACAGCACCCTCATCATGGACGCCGACGTGCTCTTCCCCGATCGCTTCCTGCGCGGACTGATCGACTCCCCCGTGGAGAGCGCGCTGCTGCTGGACCGCGGCTTCCACGACACCGGGGAGGAAGTGAAGCTCTACGCGGTAGGCGACCGTGTGATCGCCCTCGGCAAGAAGTTCGTGCCCCAGGCCTGGGACGTGGTCGGCGAGGGGGTCGGCTTCTTCAAGTGCAGCGCGGCCCACGCGCCCGAGTATCTCCGCCTGATGGAGGAGTCCGTCCGGGAGACCGGCGGCGCCAACGAGTACGAGGACGCGCTCCATCGCCTGCTCGCCCGGGTGCCGGTGGGCTGGGTGGACGTGACCGGCCTGCCGTGGACCGAGGTAGACTTCGCGGAGGACCTGCGCCGGGCCGAGACGCAGGTCCTCCCCAAGATCGAGCGGCTCGAGCCCTGATGTGGTTCGCGCGCTCCTGTATCTCCCTGACGCGGCCGGCGAGCGACTAGCCGCGACTCCGGTCGCCGGGCGCACCCTCGCGGTGCGCGCCATGGTGGCGGCCCTCCGTGCCGGCGCCTCCCGCATCGCGGTACCCTCGATCCTGCGCGACCCGGCGGTGGACCGTGCGCGGGAGCGGATGCCCGCGCTCGCCGGCGCGCTCGAGTGGCTCGGCCCGGGCGCCGACGTGCCCGCGGACGGTCCGGTCACCCGCTGGTTCCTGCTCCCCGCCTGCGCGCTGATCCACTCGAGCGTGCTGGAGGGCCTGCTCGCGGCGCCCGCCGGCCGGCCCGCAGTGCTGGCCGGATCGGCCGACGGGACGGCCCCGGTGGCGCTGCTTCCCGCGACTCCCCCCGCGACGCTCTGGCCCATCGCGCTCTGGAAGGACCTGGCCGAGGGACGGCCGGTCGGCCCCGAGCTGGCTCGCTGGCTGCGTGATGCAGGCGCGGTGCCCCTCGCGGCGACGGGGCCCTACGTCGACGTGCGCGACCCGGCGGACCTGACCCGCGCCCAGGAAGCGATCGAGGCCAACCTCTCCATCCCGGCCGACTCCGGCATGGACCGATTGCTGCACCGGCGATGCTCCCGCTGGATCACCCGCTTCCTCCTCCGTACCGACCTGACCCCGAACCACGTCAGCCTCACGAGCCTGGCCATCGGCCTCGGCGCGATCTGGTGCTTCTGGCCGGCCACGCCGGCGAGCGCCTTCGTCGGCGTCCTCCTCTACGCGCTCGCCTGCATCGTCGACCACGCCGACGGCGAGCTGGCCCGGCTGACTTTCCAGGAGTCGCGCTTCGGGGCGAGCCTCGACTGGACGATCGACACCCTCATCCACGCCGGCCTCGTGCTCGGCATCGGGCTCACCGCCGGCGGCCCCGCGATGCTGGTGGTGGGCCTGCTGGGCGCGGCCGGCGTGACGCTCAGTGCGCTCTTCGCGCGGTACCTCCCGCGCGAGATCGAGATCGGCCCCACCGTGGGCGGCGTGCTCCGGAACATCGCCAGCCGCGATCTCTTCTACCTGCTGCTGCTCGGCGCGGCGACGCTCCGCCTGGTGGCCCCTGGGCTGGTGAGCGTGGCCGCGGTGGTGGTGGCGGTGGGCTCGCAGGCGTACTGGGTCGGCTGCCTCGCGCGCATCCGGCGGCTGGGTCGCGAGCGCGCCGTCTAGTGTCGCGCTGGGTCCGCCCGCTGCTGGTGCTGACCGGGCTGGCGGTGGTCGGCTACCTGGTCGCGCAGATCGGTCCGGGCGCGATCTGGTCGTCGTTCGTCACGCTCGGGTGGCGGCTGCCGCTCGTGCTCGCCTTCCCCTACGCGCTCGCCGCGCTGGTCGACACGATCGCCTGGCGCCTGCTCCTGCCCGGCCCGGTGCCGCTCTCCCTCGTCTTCCGCGCGCGGCTGGCCGGAGAGGCGGTGAACCTGGCCACCCCGACCATGGCGGTGGGCGGCGAGCCGGTGAAGGCCCTGCTCCTCCGGCCGCGGGTCTCGCTCCTCGACGGCCTCGTGTCGGTCATCGCCGACAAGACGACCATCGTGGTCGGGCAGATCATCTTTCTCGCCGGGGGCTTGCTGGCCGCCCGCACCGCGCTGCCGCCGTCGAGCCGGCTGGTGCCGATCATGACCGGCCTCCTCGCGGTCGAGATCCTCGCCATCGGCGGCTTCGCGCTCGTGCAGGCCAGCGGGGGACTCGGCGGCGGCGGACGGCTGCTCGGTAAAATCGGGGCGCGGGTGGGACTGGGCGGCGAGCGCTACCTGCAGGGGCTGGGCGATCTCGACCGGGCGCTCGCCGGGCTCTATCGCCACGGCCGCAGCCGGCTCATGGCCTCGGCCCTGGTCCACTCGGTCGCGTGGGCCACCGGCGGGCTCGAGATCTACATCGTCCTCTCCCTGCTGGGAGCCCCGATCTCGCTCGGAACCGCGCTGATCATCGAGTCCTTCGCGGGGGGCGTGAAGTTCGCCAGCTTCATGGTGCCCGCCTCGCTCGGCGCCCTCGAGGGCGGCTACGTGGCCTTCTTCGAGGCCTTCGGCCTCACCGCGACCGCCGGACTCTCCTTCGTCCTGGTGCGCCGGCTGCGGGAGATGACGTGGGCCGGCCTCGGCTTCCTGGCCCTGGGAGTCTCCCAGCGGGGCCACCCGCCGCTCCCGCCCGACGAGCGGGAGCGTGCAGCTTGAGGCAGGCCCGGTGACCCTGTGCTAGACTTCGTGAAAACCTTTTGTGCCGCCGTCAGCGGCGGCGATTTTCGAGGAGGCGTCCGTGGGATCTGTTCGCGTCGCGGTCATCGGGGTCGGTAACTGCGCGTCCGCTCTCGTCCAGGGGGTTCACTACTACAAGGGCGTTGCCGACGACGGCTTCATCCCGGGCCTGATGCGCCCGCGCCTCGGCGGCTACCACGTGGGCGACATCGAGTTCTCGGCCGCCTTCGACATCGACGCCAACAAGGTGGGGCTCGACCTGTCCGAGGCGATCTGGGCCAAGCCGAACAACACGGTGCGCTTCGGGGAGGTCGCGCGCCTGGACGTGCCGGTGCAGCGGGGCATGACCCACGACGGGCTCGGCCACTACCTCTCTCAGATCATCACCAAGGCCTCGGGCACCACCGCCGACATCACCCAGATCCTGCGCGAGACGCGCACCGACGTGGTGGTGAACTTCCTGCCGGTGGGCAGCGAGATGGCCACCAAGTGGTACGTGGAGCAGGTGCTCGACGCGGGCTGCGGGTTCGTCAACTGCATCCCGGTGTTCATCGCCCGGGAGAACTACTGGCGCCGGCGCTTCGAGGACCGAGGGCTGCCGATCGTGGGCGACGACGTGAAGTCCCAGGTGGGGGCCACCATCATCCACCGCATCCTCACCAAGCTCTTCATGGACCGGGGCGTGCGGCTCGAGCGCACCAGCCAGCTGAACGTGGGCGGCAACACCGACTTCTACAACATGCTGGAGCGCGAGCGCCTCGCCTCCAAGAAGATCTCCAAGACCGACGCGGTGCGCTCCCAGCTCGCCCACGACATGGCGGACGACAACATCCACATCGGGCCGAGCGACTACGTGCCGTGGCTCCAGGATCGCAAGTGGGCCCACATTCGCCTCGAGGGTCGCAGCTTCGGCGACCAGCCCATCAACGTGGAGCTGAAGCTCGAGGTGTGGGATTCCCCCAACTCGGCCGGGGTGGTCATCGACGCGATCCGCTCCTGCAAGATCGCGATGGATCGGGGCATCAAGGGGGCGCTGCTCGCGCCCTCCGCCTATCTCATGAAGTCCCCGCCCGAGCAGTGGTCCGACGAGGTGGCGCGGACGCGCCTGGAAACGTTCATCGGGGGCGCGGACTAGGCCCGCCGCTCACCTCCCGCACCACTCCCCGCACTGCCAATGGTCGCGATCTCGCGTACCGGCCGCCTGCTGCGCCGGCTCGTCCGGCTGTCGTGCCGGCGTCCCGCCCTCACCGTCGCGATCTCCCTCCTGCTCGCGGCGGTTTCGATCGTCTACACCATGCAGGCCCTCACGTTCAAGACCTCCACCCGCTCGCTCCTGCCCCAGGACGCGGGCTTCGTGGTGCGCTACGCGGAGTACGCCAAGGAGTTCGGCGAGCTCGAGGACATCGTGGTGGTGGTGGAGGCCGGCTCCTTCGAGGGGGCGCGGGCTTACGCGGCGCGCCTCACCGATGAGCTCGAGAGCGGGCCGGTCAAGTTCCACCGCATCGCCTACCGGATCGATCCCAAGCGGTTCGAGGGGCGCCAGCTCCTCTACATCTCGACCCCCGAGCTGCGTGAGATCCGGGAGAAGATCTTCGACCACCAGGAGTTCATGGAGAGCTTCGCGGGCGATCCGAGCCTGGCCCGCCTGCTGGAAGGCGTCAACACCCAGATGGCGGCCGCCTTCGTGTCGAACCTGTTCGACATCGGCCTCCAGGACAAGGACCTCCCGGTGGACACGCGCTTCCTGCGCGTCCTGCTCGACCAGATGGCGAGCCGGCTCGAGCGGCCCGCTCCCTACCGGTCGCCCTGGGGCACCCTCTTCTCCTTCGGCGAGGACCCGCCCGCCGACGCGGGCTACTTCCTCTCCGACGACAAGAGCCTGCTCTTCATCCTGGTCGAGACCCCGTCCAGCGAGAAGGGCAGCTTCACCGGGGATCAGGCCGCGATCGAGACGATCCGCGGGGCCATCGCCCGGCTGCGGCCCGCCTTCCCGAACGTGCAGGCCGGGGTGACCGGAGCGCCCGCGCTCTCCAACGACGAGATGACCGCGGCCTTCCACGACAGCAGCATCTCCGACGTGCTCGCCTTCGCCCTCACCCTGGTGGTCATGACCCTGGCCTTCATGCGGGTCGGCAAGCCGGTGCTGATGCTGGGGGTGCTCGCGATCACGCTCGCGTGGTCGATGGGAGTGGTCACCCTGGTGGTCGGCCACCTGACTCTGTTCTCGGTCATGTTCATCTCGATCGTGGTCGGCATCGGCATCGACTACGGGATCTACTACCTCTTCCGCTACGAGGAGGAGATCTTCCTCGGCCGCAACCTGCGCGAGGCCCTCGAGCTGACCGCGGCCCGCACCGGCCCCGGCATGCTGATCGGAGCCCTGACCGCGGCCGGGACGTTCTTCGTGCTCATGCTCACCGACTTCCGTGGCATCCAGGAGCTGGGGCTGATCGCGGGCCTGGCCATCCTGATCGCCTGGGTCGGCATGATGACCCTGTTCCCCGCGGTCCTCATGTTCGTGGACCGCCACCACGCGGAGCGGCCCCGGCAGCGCCGCCCGCGCGCCCACCAGCTCGAGCGCATCCGGGTGCCGCTGCTCGACCGGCTCGTCACCTTCCCCTACACCGTGCTGATCGGGGCCGGGATCGCCACCGCGCTCGCGATCTGGGCCATCCCGCGGGTGGGCTTCGACTACAACGTGCTCAACCTCCAGGCCAAGGGCACCGAGTCGGTGGCCTGGGAGCGGCGCATCCTGGCCGGCACCGGCCGCTCCGGATTCAACGGGCTCTCCTCCGCCTCGTCGCTCGAGGAGTTGCGCCAGAAGCAGGCCGCCTTCGAGAAGCTCCCCTCGGTGTCCGACGTGGATTCGGTCCTCCGGGTCATCCCCGACGACCAGGCCGAGAAGATCGCGATCATCAAGAGCTTCGCCCCGCTGGTCGCCCCGATCCGGGTCGGGCGGTCGAGCCCGGTGGACCTCGACCGCCTCAGGAAGGCGCTCGCCGACATCAAGCGGCGCTTCGACGTGGTGGCCGCGGAGGCCGGCGCCAAGCTCCCGGCCGAGGTGCGGGTGGTCCGGGAGAAGACCGTCGCGGTGATCCGCCTGCTCGACCGCGGCCATCGCGACTCCTCCGAGGCCGCGCTCAACTACCTGCAGGCCCAGCTCTACCGCGACTTCGTGAGCAAGTTCTACGGGCTGCAGCGCAACCTGAGCCCGACCGGGATCACCATCAAGGACGTGCCGGACGAGCTCCGGCGCAAGTTCATCGGGGAGAACGGGCGCTTCCTCATCCAGATCCACCCCAAGGTCGACATCTGGGAGAAGGCGGGGGCGGCCCAGTTCGTGCGGGAGATGCGCACGGTGGATCCGGACGTCACCGGCCCGCCGATCATCACCTACGAGGCCACCGTGCTCATGGAGCGCGCCTACCTCACCGGCACGCTCTACGCGTTCGTGCTCGTGGGGGGGCTCAGCGTCCTGATGATCCGGCGCATGCGTGAGAGCATGCTGGCCCTGGTCCCGATGGGGCTGGCCCTCTTGTGGACCATCGGGCTCATGCAGGTCTTCGGGATCAAGTTCAACCTGGCCAACATCTGGGGCCTGCCGCTCATCATCGGGACCGCGGCCGAGTTCGGGCTCAACGTGATCGTGAGCCATCTCGAGGTCCGCCCCCACCCGGGCGGGCCGCTGATCGCCCGCAGCGCGGTGATGGGCGTGATGCTGAACGGCATCACCACCATGGTGGGCTTCGGCAGCCTGATGATCGCCTCCCACCAGGGGATCTTCAGCCTCGGGCTGCTGCTGACGCTGGGCTCCCTCTGCGGGCTCGTCGCCGCGCTCGTCGTGCTGCCGGTCCTGCTGCAGCTGATGCGCAAGGGGACGATGGAGGCGGAGGTCGCGGTGGAGAAGTCCTCGGCGGCGTAGCGTCCGTCCTTCGCTTCGCCGTCCTTCGCCTTGACCACCCCTCACCCTGCCCTCTCCCCTGAGGGGAGAGGGATACAGGGTAGGTACAACCCTTACAAGGCGTCGGGGGCGGCCGCGATCTTCTCGAGGTCGGCGCGGGTGTAGGAGCCGAGGCTGCGGTAGTCGAGCTGGGTGTAGTTGCGGATCCACTGCAGCGCGATCTTGACCGCCTTGCGATAGCGGGCGTCGGTCTCCGCGTCGCGCCCCTTCAGCAGGCGGAGGATGTCGTCGACCTCTTCCTGGAGGAGACGCTTCACGAGGGCCACGTCGTGCACCGCCTCCGGCCCCTGCGTGGTCTTCGCCTTATGGCGAATGCGTTGGGCGATCTGGGCCACCGACATGCGGCCGGTGGCCAGGTCCTCCATCAGGGCCGGGTGCACCCCGGGCTTGCCGGCCAGGCTGTCGATGCCCTTGGCCCCGCGGCCCTGCAGCCACCCCTCCACGTACTCGATCAGCATCCGCGCGTTGCGCCGCGTGCCCTCCACCGTGATGGGCCCCGCCGGCACCTCGATGCGCACCGGATAGCTCTCCGGCTTCAGCATCTCGGGCTTCGGCTTCCAGGTCCCGCCGCCGTGCACGCGCTTGAAGGGCTCGGCGGCCGCCTTCATGTGGAAGATGTGCGCCACCCAGGCGCGGATGAAGCCCTGCTCCGCCTCCCAGACCTTGTCCGCCCGGATGGACTCCGCGGCCACCCGGTTGACCTCCGGATCCGGGTTGGGCAGCGCGGTGGCCATGCCCCCGATCGGGACCGCGCCGCGCTTGAGGCACACCGCCACCAGCCGCCGGAAGATGTTGGAGAGGAACGGGGTGGTCTTGATGTCCACCCCGAAGCGGTCCGGCCACACCGACTTCGGATCGGCCATCACGAACTCGAAGATGCTCGCCTTGAGATCCCAGCGCGCCGCGTTCAGCCCGGCCGCGTAGGGCCCGAGGGCGTGGAGCATCTCCTCCATCTCGAACACCGCGGGCAGCGCCTCCACGAGCGGGATGGCCCGGATCGTCGCGTCCTCGAGAAACGGGAGCTGTGCGCGGCTCCGGTCGAAGAGGTCGCGATACCACGCGCACTCCTCGGCGCCGTCCACCTTGGGCAGGTAGAAGTAGATGCCCTGCCCGCGGCCGGCCTGGGCGCGCCCCGGATAGAAGAGGGTGAGCGCGGTGCCGAGGATCGCGGCCGAGACCGGCTTGCCGTCCACCGTGACGTCCGGCTCGTCGAGATGCAGGCCCCGCTCGCGGTGCATGAAGAACGGCAGCTCCCCGGGGGCGATGCGGTACTCCCGCTTGCGCTCGCGATCCTCGAAGTGCAGCTCGTGGTTCACCGCGGCCAGCCGGTTGTGGCAGGCCCGCACCGTGTCGATCAGCCGGTGGCCGGCCGAGTCCTCGTCGTCGTCTAGGTCGCCCTCGGCCCGCTCGCCCTCCGGTCCCGGGTTGAGCGCGTTGATGAACATGCTGGTGATCGAGCACGGCCCCGAGATCTCGATGCCGGGCGTGGCCAGGTCCTTCGGCACCGGCGGCACCTTCCAGTCGCCGCCCGCCGCGCTCGAGGCCGGCGCCGAGGGCAGCCGCCCGTGCTGCAGGGCCTGGACCAGCCGCTCGTCACGCTTGGCCCGCAGCGCGTGCACGCGCGCGCCGAGCTCGTCGTGCAGCCGCAGCAGGTAGGCCTGGAACTCGGGGGTGAAGAGGGCGGCGGCGCCCTCCACGGGCGCGACCTGCACCCGCTGGCTCGAGGGGGCTCCGGGAGTGGCGGCCGGCATTGGCGTGGCTCCTTCAGGCGGTTGCGCGGGGGCCGCGCGCGCGGCTCCGCCAGAGCGCCCTGAGGCCGAAGTAGGCGAACGCATCCTTCAGATTGGAGAAGAGCCGCTGGGCGCGTCCGATCTCGCGGCTCGTCACGTACTCCATCGTGAACACCACGCGCCGCTCGCCCTCGCGGGCCGGGCTGACCCCGTGGTAGACCTTGTCCCCGTTGAAGACCACCATCGTGCCCGGGTCGGTGGCGACCGCCATCTCGACGGGCGGGCGCCCGGGCTGGCGGGTGTGCAGCCGGCAGAGCAGGCGGCTCGACGACTCCTGCTCGAGCCCGAGGAGCACCGTGTAGCGCGCGCCCCGGTAGTACGAGGTGTCGTAGTGGTACCCCATGTGATCGCCCGCCTCGGTGTAGAAGTAGAGCGCGCAGGCGTGCGGGTCCTCGTCGGGGCAGAGGTGGAGATCCGCGCGCACGAGGCGGGCGAGGAAGCGGCGGACGCGATCGGAGCGGTAGAGCGCGAGCAGGGCGGGCCCCTCGTCCGCGATCGCGAAGTGGCTCACGCTCCCGCCCTTCTTGTGGCGCGGGATGTAGTTGCGGTTGAGCCCGGGCTCGAGGCGCCGCACGTCGTCCAGGAGCGCGCCCACCGCGGCGGGGGGCAGGAACCGCGGGATGACGAGGAACTCGTCCTGCGCCCGGTACTCGCGCTCGAGCCGGGCCGGGTCGAGGCGATCGACCGCCGCGTCGATCTCGTCGGTAAAGGCGGGGGTCTCGCGGCGCATGGGGTCAGGCGAACCGCTCGACCTGCACCAGGTTGGAGTGCAGCGCGGGCCCGCCGCCCATGTCGGTGGTGCGGTCGTCGGTGAGGGCGTTGACCCCGCGCCCGCCCGGCTGGTGCTTGCTCCACCAGATGCCCTCGACCACCACCACGCCCGGGCGCGTGTCGTCGGTCAGCTCGGCGGTGAACCGCGCCTGCCCGCGCGCGCTGCGCACCAGGACCGGATCCCCGCCGCCGATGGCGCGCGCCGCCGCGTCGGCCGGGTGCAGCAGGACCGCCGGCCCCCGCTGGCGCCGCCGGCTCCGCTCGGACTGGCTGAACGACGAGTTGAGGAAGAAGCGGTTGGGCGGCACGATGCACTGGAGCGGGTAGCGCTCGAGCAGGGCCGCGTGCTCCGGCCCCTCCACCAGCGGCACGTAGGTCGGCAGGGCGGGCAGCCCCTCGCGGGCCATCGTCTCGGACAGGAACTCGACCTTGCCGGACGGGGTGGGCGCGCCGTTCGCGAACGGCAAGTACGGCCGGCCCACCTGCAGACGCACCGAGTGCTCGTCCGCCAAGCGCTCGAGCGTGATGCCGGCCACCGAGGCGTCGCCCGAGCCCAGCACCTCGCGGATCAGGT
>Ga0070699_100005796_pt1 | contig 10807 bp, 4 predicted proteins | sample KBSK1503metaG_FD_65473 | JGI IMG/M metagenome (GOLD analysis project Ga0070699, IMG submission 65473) | Corn, switchgrass and miscanthus rhizosphere microbial communities from Kellogg Biological Station, Michigan, USA - KBS K1-50-3 metaG | ecosystem: Host-associated > Plants > Roots >...
GAGCAGAGCCCGCACATCGAGTTCGCCGATACCGCCAGAGTCATAAACTTCATACTGGTTGCTGAGGACTTGCCGCATGTCCGGTATACGCACCGGCGGCACCCTCACGCTGCTGATGTAGGCCTCCGGCTGCAGTACTTCATGTGAATTGCGTGGCGGACGCGCGAAGACTCCGTCGAACGCCATCTTCTTGCCCCCTTTGTGCAGAAGTTCGCCTTCGAAAATAAGGCCTTCGTTATAGGAAAATGTTCCCATCTCGCGCATAATCATGGGCGCATCGTGCATCAGTTGCGAGTCGATGACAGCTTTAACCGCGGGTTCCTCCATCTGGTAAAGAAGGCCCGGCGTGTCTACCAGGTTGCGGCCGACCGGGGCGAGCATGTAATCCACGTACACCACCATGGCCTGGCCTTCGATCACGGCCTTTCGTGCGATGGCGCCGTCGTCAGTGTCGTTGTTCCTGGAAGCGCCGTCGGATGGCTTGGTCGCGGCTTTCATCCACTTTGTCAGGCCGTAATTCTGGTCCTGCAATGCGTGTGTCAACTCATGGGCAAGGATTGGCCCTTGCTGGTCGGGTGAAACCCAGTTCAACAGCGAAATTGTCTTGGTCTCTTCATCGTAGTAACCGGCGATATTCTGTCCGTTCGATTTCACCAGAAATTCCCGCAGGTTGAAATCGCGCGGTAGGAATCCCAGTTTCTTCATGCTTGCTTCAGATGTAGCGAAACGCTGGGTGAACTCTTCTTTTGCGAGCCGGCCACTGGTGTATTTTTCAACGTCCACTTTGCCCACAAGCTGGCGCTTGATCGCCGCATGCTTCGGCATTCCCGTATCCTCGGCTGCGAAGGCAAAGATTTTATCCACCGACTCGAAGAGTTTCTTGGTGTCGGCATCGGTCATCTTTACTTCGGTGGTCGTGTCTTTGCGGAGCTTCCGCGCGACATCCCCCAGGCTCTGAGACGGGCCCGCGCTGGAGTTCTGGCTCGTACTCGGGACAGAGGAATCAGCCTGCTGGCTGACGGCAGGTAAAAGGAATGCGAGGAAGCAGATTGCGAAGAACAAGGTTGCGATGAAGAAAGCCCGCCGCCACAAGGTCATAAAACTCCACCTCAAAGACGAGAATCCACCACGCTAGATTCTCTTTGAGGCGGGCATGAGACTCACGGCAAAAGACGGTTGTTGGCTTACGAAGGTAACGAAATCGAGGTAAGGAAACGGGGTTACGAAGGCGGGTTACGAAGAAAGATCGCGGGCGAAACCGTGGAGTGGCGCCTACTTCAGTTCCTGCAATTTCTGCGTGGCGAGTTGCGCGGCTTCAGTGTTCGGGTTGTCTTTCTTCACCTGCTCGTAGACGCGCTTTGCGTCCAAGGGCTGATTCGAATTCTGGTAGAGCTCCGCAAGCTGCAACTGAGCGGTCACCTTGCTGACCGAAGTGGTGGGCTTGTTCATCAACTCCTGATAGAGAGCGGTGGCGTCCTTGGTGCGGTTGGTATTAGCGTCAAGCTGGGCCAGGGCCAGCTTGGCCACAGACGCCAGTTCCCGATTCCCGGAAGCAACTACTTGTTTGAAATCCCGCTCCGCCGCCGCGTTGTCACCGGACTCGGCCGCCGTTACCCCCAGGAAATAATGAGCCATGTCGGCAGTGCGCGTGTGCGGATATTTGTCCACGATCTGCTGGAACTGTTTCTGGGCGGCCTCGACGCGCTCTTTGGCCGAGGTGAAGCTGGGCACGTCCGGCTGCGGGGGCGAACCGGCGGGGCGCAGGGGCGTGTCCAGAGTGCGAACCGCTTGGGAAAACTCCAGGCTGGCCTTCTCATCCTGCGCGCTCAGGTAATACCACCCGCCCAGCGTGGCCGCCAATACTACCGCGACGACCACTCCGACAATGACCAAAGTCGACCGGTGTTCTACTGTCCAATGGGCGGTTTTCTCCGCCGCTTCCATGGTGACGCGGCTAAAGGCATCCTGTTTCAGTTGATGGCGGGTTTGTGCGCGCACGGACTTCCCTTCTAGTGGTAACGGTGGAGGGTTGAATTAATATGGCAAACCAACAGTTTAACAGGCGGAAAATGAGGGCGTCAAAACGTCAAACAGGGGTTGCTGACTCGGAATGGATGGTCCCGCCGGACTAGAGTGATTTCAAGTATTCGATGATGGCCAAGCGGTCTTCCGGAGGAAGTCCCGGACCGATCACCCCATTCCCTCTAGGCCCATCCTTAAACTCGTGACCATGGTTGCTGCTGCCTGTTCTGCTGACATCGTAAAGATAGCCCCCCTTGATTTCAGAGGTATCGTGACCAACCTTGACGGGATCGAACTCCTTGCTTCCTGTCCAAAACGTGTCGGGTCTTTCGTTCTGCGGCGAAAGTAACGCGTACAAATTGGGGACAGAGCCATTGTGCAGATACGGACCCACAGCCCAAATGCCGTTTAACGGCCTGGCTTTATAGATGGATTCCGAACGCACTGAAGGATCGCGAGGGTCGCGGTTCCCTCTCCATTCAATCTGCTGTTGTGGAGTCAATTTCATTTTGTCGAAAAATTTGTTGACGATCCCATTGGTAACCAGATCCAAGCCGACTGCTGCAGAGACCTGCCCTTTGCCGAGGTCGCCCGTATCTGCCGTGCGATTGATAAAGTCGGTTGCCTCGTGGGGATCGGTGCCGATGTAGTCCACCTTCACGTCCTTTACCTTCAACAAGCGTTTACCCTGGCTGTTTTCCCACCAATAAGTCGACCGCGGAGACTTCAGGTCAGTGATGAGTTCTTGGACCGGCGGCAAGTGGCAACCTTGACAGTGCAACTTGTAGAGTTCGGCACCGCGGAGAACTTTTTTGCTGTCCAGTTCGGGAAAGACAGATGGCCACTTCGGCGACCACAGGCCCTGGTATGGAGCAGGACCAGAAAGTAGCTCCTCAAGGGTTTTAAGGCCCTCGACATTAACACTGTTTCTGAAATCCTTTGCATCGGGCCCGTAGAGTTTAACGGCTGCCCGCACGCCCAGCGCTTCGCCAACATTGCGAACCAGCGGGTCTGAAATCGAGGAGTTGTACTGGACCCAGGTAAACCAGGAAGCATCCCAAATCTGGGGGAAGCGGACTGGGGCATTCGCTGGCGCAAAGTTGGCCGCATTCTTCATGTCAACGGCGAACACCTGATTTCCGATGCGGGTCAGAGCGTCTGTACGATCAAATCCGGCCGGATTGTCATAGATCCCTTTCCCCGGCCCTGTATTCTTCAGCTCAAAGTCTGCGTTATTGAGGAATGCGGCAAAGCTCCTTTTCAAATCAGCCTTCTGATCTTCAGAGGCATTAGGCCCGAGTACACGCTTTTCGAAACGACCGTAGCGAAAGGGAATAAATTTTGTGAAACCCACAGAGAGCGCAAGCGCCTTCTGAAACTCCGTAACCTCGATCATGGCGGGTGCGCCATCGATCTGCACCGCGTATTTGCCATAGTGCAGCTCTCCGGTGTGACAGGCAGCGCAGTTTAGCCCCACCACCGGATAGGTCTTCCCGGTATCTGGGTCACGAAAATCTTCCTGCCGGGCGAAGCCAATGGGTAGTCCATCCGGGTTGAGTTTGGACTCCGCCTGACTGGCCAGGAAGCCGAAACGCGCCAAGTAGGTCTTATCGGCAAACAGTTCACAACCGAATAGCGAGAAGCAAGGCTGCTCCAGCGCCATGAACCAGCCATAAGGGACAAGGCGAGTTCCCTGCGGCGTGTGATGAAAGCGAAGACGCTGATCCTCTGTCCACCCCTGCTCTACGTGTACCAACTGTTCTGGCGGTTTCTGATACTGCGGAACTACGACTTTGAACTGACTCGAATTCAAATACAGGAAAGCTCCCACGGCCAGCAACAAGACTATAAGTATCGCGAAAAGCACTTTCCCGTTCATTCCATCTCCCTTAAATCGCTGGCTTTCGATTTCATCGTTCCCCGGTTAAACCCTGCAACGAACCGTTACAAAGGTTGGAGAAGCGACGAGTCGATGGCAGACCCGCGGTCTGAAATCTCCGAACGATGTGCGACGCGAAGGTGTTCCAGGAAGCCGCCCAGGCCTTTAGTGCAGTCCCAGTCCCCACAGATCTCATTGACACTGTGGATCCCGAGCATTCTGTAGCTTTCCGTCTGTGACTCGTTGAACCATTGATCGTCGGTGCCTTGGTGAGGAAAATCCTGGTTAGCACGTTTGTAGGCTGTGACATCCGGAGGCTCATTGCCCAGCATGGTCGGTTTGATGTAAAGCAGGGATCCATCTTTGCGCTTCGCGTCCAAAGCGGAATAGCGAATCGTAGCGACAGCAAAGCGGGTCTGCTTTGTGCGTAACAGTTTCAAGGAGTCGTCAAATTCGATGGGGATCTTCAGGTCGATGCGGATCTTGCGAAGAGCATTGCCCAGATCTTCGTAAGTGAAATCGGGGTCGCATCCGGAATCGAGCACAACGATCTGCCGGCAACCTCGCCGAACCATTTCATAAGTCGCGAGATTCTCGAAGTGCCCGCCGTCGGAGAGATATACGTATTCACTCGTATCGTTCGTGAGTCCAAGGGACTCTTTCATCAGCGACCCTATCGCCGAGGTGGGGCCCGCCTTCTGCCACGTTTTGGAGCCGGCCTTTCCAGGGTTGCCAAGCCAGGCGCCAAGCCGCGCATTGAACAACGTCATAATAAAACCGATCACCGGAGAAGAGTGGTACCCCATGTTCGGGCTCGCAGCCGCGCCCGAGATGGTAATTGCCGTCCCGAGCGAAATGCCCTTCGCTCCTCCGTACTTAGCAGAGGAACGGTAGCCGAGTGCACAATTGCCCGTATGCAAAGGCGTAACCGTGAACGATTCCGCTTTGCGCTGCTGCCATGCCAGCCGTCTGCCAGCTACAAGGTTGAGAGCAATATTCACAACATGAAACGGCTTGAGACTCGGAACCAACTCGTGCATCTGGAGGTTGTCGCTTTCGGTGAACCCAGTGAACTTGTTTGCTTTGCGCCGATCGTTCGAAGCACCCAGGTAGGCGCGGATCAAACGGTTTCGGTACATCCCGTGAAGTGAAAATTTGTTGATATTGATGTAGCGGGCCATGACCCAGCCGAATCCCAAAAATACGAACGAGAGAAGGAGAATGGCTTCGGCGTGTGTATTTTCTATAATGGCCTGGTGACTCGACCAAGTTTCACTCACCAGGCCGCTCACGGAAAGAAGCCAATCTGTAAGTATCGCCAAGCCGGTTAAAAACACAGCCACGAATATAGGTGCGGCGATCTTCGTGGCTAGGTCAAGGATTAATCCGCCTCTGCTGGACTGAGGCGTGTCCCCTCCCTGTTTAACTTTGGTCTTGGGGCTAAGGCCGCCGAGGGCACTGATCCAGCCGCCAGCCGCACCAAGTGCGGCAAACATTGCACGGCCCCACTTGGGGAATCCAATGGCCCAGGTAGGAGCAAGCAGCACCAATCCGCACAGGCTGACCCAGGACACAATAAATAGCAACATCCAGGCGGCGGCACGGGAAAACCATTCTCGGTCTTCATCTTCCAAGATGTAACTGGTCAGGCCCACGAAGAGAGTTACCGCAAGCATGAATGACAGGAGCAACAAGGGCGCGGCCACCGTCAAATACACAGCCCAACTTACGTGCTGGTAGAGCTTTGCAGCCAGCAACCAAGCGCAAGATGAGATGATGAAGCAGGTGAATAATATCGCCACGCTAAGCCCCGCAATGAATTGTCGCTTTTCCCGGAAGGTCCTCCCACTCACCAGCAGGTATGCGATCCATCCGGCCATGCCGGAACCGGTAATCCAAAACAATAGGTGGCGAAAATCTGGCAGGTTCGTGGCATATCCAGCATCGGTTGAGCAGTACCATGAATCAAATGTGATAAAGGCCGCCGCGGCGCCAATAAACGGTGCCAGACAATACTTGAGAAAATCGAATTCGGAATGATCCTTCTTGCCTACTCCGGGCAGGTAACGCATCGTGTTGACGATGCCTACAGCGAACAGCAGACCGCCAGCTACGGGGATCACGTCATCCAGCGCGGTGCTGGCATACGCCTGCGCAGCATCACCATAGAACTCCTGCAGTGTTACTCCCAGCCTCGCCAACGCTAATACCAAGCGGGGCACCATCAGAATGAGCATAAGGATCGGCACCAGGACCAGCCAATTGAGCATCATGTTCCGCACGATGGTGGCCGCCAGTGTCCACGTATCGGTTGAGAGCAACCCGAGCTTGGGAGTGAGATAGTTGTTGTACTCGCGCAGGTGCTGAACCGGATCCACCGTTCCCGGCGCAGGCGCAGGAGCTATCGGCTGCAGCTTCGGAATGATTTCCTCGATGCCTTTTTCACGCTGCTTCCAGGCTGTAAGCCAGCCGCCGATATAGCCTCCGCCAGATACTGTCGAAAGGTAATCAAAGCCGGCGAGAATACCTTTTTGAGCCAATGCTTGAATCGCGCCGAGAGCAAAAGTGGCGCTACGGATGCCGCCCCCCGAAATGCATAAAGCACTAAGAGGCGTCTCTTCGTCCATTTTCAGAAGAAGACTCTGCTCGGTATCGGCTGTCCAGTCGGTTTTTCCGCGAAGGACTCTGTATTCCTCGGCGAGCACTTCGACAAACGATAAGGGATGTTCTTCGGCTTCAGGCATTGCTACCTCAGAATTGAAGTGCTGGGCTCGCTAAGCCACCTCAATTACCAACGGACCTTAGCTTTCAAGCCATGTTTGACTGAAAGGATATCGTCGGTTCTTGAAGATAAGTTTGCGATCGGGCCCGGCAGTCGACTAACGCTAGCCTAAGGGAAGTAGCGCGCATTGTGTCATCAGGAGATGAGAGAGTCAAGCGATATTCCATGGCGTTAACGGCTGATGGAAGGTCAAATGAAGAATGGAGATGGTTACGAAATCCGAACAGGAGCAAAGTTCGCAGCCAAAGCTCCAGGCAGCAGCTTTCATTGTTGTGATCGATGCTTGAGTGTCGATGGATCCACTGATCTGCTTAAGCAGTTATTCAAGATCGTGTTCCAGGTTCGATCTACTCCGTGATGGGCACAACACCCTACCATGAGCATCGGCCGTCCATGCATACGCGAATCGACAATCCCCTCTTCAATTCTGCCAGTTCACCGTAACGAAACCTGTGCCGCTGGTTGGGACAGTGTAAGTGTGATTGGAACCGCCTTCCCAAGTCACCGTGCCATTGGAGGCGATTTTTATGAATTTGAATTGGATCGTTGTCCCCCCCGGCATCGAAGTGTTGATGAACCAGTTTGGGTAGTTAGGCGTGAGCATAGGCCCCACCGCTGTGTCGAATGTTGTGCCCCAGTTGCCGAGCTCCACTGTATTGCCAGTCAGGAAAATGTAATCGCCGACATTGGTGGGTGACGCGTTGTTGACCGTGAAGGTGACCGAAACCAATTTCGCCGTGAGTACGGTGAACTGAATGGTGTTCGCTGCCGTTCCCGATGAGTTCTTGAGTTGTACGTCGTAAATTGCATTCCCCACCGCGGGGACGGTGAATGTCACGCCAGTGTCTGACCACGAATTGATCGTCGCAGCTGTGGAGCCAAACAGAACGCTGCCCGTTGCACTGCCGAAGCCCTTCCCTCCGATAGTAACCTTCACTCCAGGCTGGCCAACGGTGGGTCCGATCGAGCCTACTTCTGGTGTCGCTGCGGTCGACGTGGTCTGCCACACTGCAACCGTGTGTGCGGGCAGATTGAATGTATTAACAGGATTGTTCCCGCCTCCGGAGTTCACAGTGATGCTCATGCCGCCCATCAATCCACCGAGATAGTCCGAATAAGTTCCCGCAGGTAGTGCTGTGACGAGCCCACCGATGCTGTATGACGTGGCGTCGCTCTTGTTAATCGCAGTCAGAACCACATCATTGAAGAACTTCCGCTCATAGATGTACACATCGCTGTTGATCCAGCGCTGCTGGGAGCTGCCGTAGGCCAAAGCGGGATTACTCTGTCTCAACCCGGCCAGTTTTGCCACAAGTTGGTAACCGGTCGTCGTCGTGCTGAAAGAGGACATCCACGGACGATTGTAGGGATCACCTCCTCCTCCCGTATCGTTGTGCAAGTATTGTTCGTCCCCATAGTAGATGATGGGGATCCCTCGGCAGGTGAGGATAAATGCTGTCGCTTCATTCAACCGGTTGGTATTGTTGTTAATGCTGAGAAGGCGGGACTGATCGTGATTATCTACAAAGGTTACTAGATCATTCTGCCAAAGAAAGTTGCTGTTCTCAGACGTCAAAGAAGCGTCAATTTCAGTGAAGGAATTGTTGCTTGCAAAAACATCTTTCACTGCCGTGTACAGCGGGTAATCCAGGAGTGACATGCCGCTCTTGTTGGCGAATTTATAGGAGTCGTGATAAAGAGTATCGCCCGTGCCCCCTTCCAGCCACTCGCCAAACACAAAGCTCGGGCCGTTGTTGAATATGGAGTTGACCTCACCGTATTCCCAACCCCATGTCACATGCTTTACCGCGTCCATACGGAAGCCGTCGACACCATGTTGCTGTAGTTGCTGCAACGCGGCTTTCAAGTAGGCATCAACCGTCGCGTTCTCCTGGTTCAGATCAGCCAGGCTGAAAATGCTGTAATACTGTAATTGATAGCGATCATTGAAATCGCTTACATCAGGGTTATGGTGGAAGACTCCGTTGGGATCGTTGTTGTAGGCCGCGACGAAAGTGCGGTTATCGTATAGTGAGCCGAACTCGCCAGCATTCTCCGGATTACTGTGGTTCGCCGCGAAGTCCACGATCACCTTGATGCCATTCTGGTGCGCCGCTGTAACCAGGGCGTCAAACTCTGTCCAGGCATTTCCACTGTCCCCGTAGTGTTCTTCAATTCGTTTGAAATCGCGTGCGCTGTATCCGTGGTAGGGAGCAGTCGGATTGCCGGAGCTATCTGGGATATTAAGATTGAGATTGTCGACTGGCGGCGAAATCCAGATGGCGGTCACCCCCATGCCTTTCAAGTAATTCAGCTTCTGCTGAATGCCGGTAAGATCGCCGCCCCAGTAGAGATGCCAATTGGTCATAGTCGAATCGAACAGTCCCGCACTTTGTGGAGGATTGTCATTCGCGGTAGACCCATTGACAAATCTGTCGGTAATGATCTGATAGATCACTTGCTTCTTGAAGTCCTGGGCTGAAGCAATGGAGACGCTGAGCAGAAGAATCGTCAACAGAACGACACGGCGACCGGAGGCGGTCATAGGTTTTTCTCCTTCAAGGCCGGCGGACTACAGGGAAGGTCGCTAGTTTAGCCCAGTATTTGCACCTCGGACTAGCAACCTTGCTCTGTTACGAATCGCGAACAATGGCGCGGTCGTGATCGCACCGACGACCCGCACATCCTTTGCGATCCGCAGACCCCGATCTGAGGATGCTACGCCTACGGTTATGGTTTGAGATTGCTCAACAGTACGATGTCGGCCTCGCCTTTTCCCACTGCGGCGTAGATAGAGTGTCCATCCGACGACCAGGAGACTCTGCGAGTGATGAATGTTGATTGATGGCCAAAGTCGGTAATGCGACGCATCGGTCCTCCAGCCGTCGGCTGCGCCCAGATATCCGTGGTCGGTCCATCCGTCAGCAGCGCCGCCAGCCACTTGCCGTCGGGAGAGAGCACCGGCTGCATCAGAAGCCAGCTTGACAACCGCGATCCCGAAATCCGAGCCAACTTCTGCGCCGGTCCGTTCTCGGGATCGGCCACCATTATCTGCATGTCCGACAACCCATTCAGCGCGGGCAGACTCATCACGAAGAAAAGCATTCCTCCCCCATCAACCGCCGGTTTCTGCCCTTCCTCGCGCACCAACAGATTGGGACCACCCGCAGGCGAGGCTTTCTCTAGGCGAAATCCATTCTGGCTGGGAGGCGAAAAATACAGCCATCGGCTGTCCGGGGACCAGCAAGCCCAACCGCCGCCATCCGATACTTTGTGAACGTCGCTCCCATCGGGATTCATCAGCCACAGATCGACGTTCCACGCGTTGAGTCCGCGCTTCACGTAGGCAATGTGCTTTCCGTCCGGGGACCAGACGGGCACGCCAATCGCGACTTGCGGATCGTGTTCAAAGGTGACCTGACGATTCTGCTGGGTTTTGAGATTGAGTATCCAGAGATTGCCATGGCCGCCACTGTCGCTCAGATATGCAAGTTCGCGGTCTCCCGGGCCCGCGGACGGCGTTTGCACTGTGCCGGTCTGGTGCGTGATCTCGATACCACGGCGAACGTTTTCTTCCGGGCTGCCGTCAACCGGGTATCGCCAAATATCGAACTGGATCTGCCTGCGGGTCGCGACGATGCTGCCGCGCCGATCCAGGTCCGGCGAGATGTAAGACGTCTCGCCGAAAGTGAGTTGACGTAGATTCTTTCCTCCGGTTTGCACCGACCACAGATTCATGGTTCGCAAGTAGAGAACCGTGTCCCCTCGGGAAGAGCTGTAGACCACTCCGGAGCCGTCGGGGAGCCAGGCAAAACCCTCTAGTGGATTTCCATCCCGCGTGATCGCTTGCGGGCTGCCCCCTTCGGTCGGCACATAAAACACGTCGTAATCAAAGGTTCTGCCTCGCTGGAATCCTAATTTCCTGTCGTCGGGAGACCAGCGCAGGTCAGAATAGTTGTATTCGTTCGGAAGGGCCGAGAGCTTGCGAGAGTTTGAGCCGTCCGGATCTGCCACGGCGAGCTCGAGTTCTCCCTGATTGGAGTGGAAATAGGCGATGTGTTTGCCGTCATGACTGAGGTCAGCACCACCCAGGCTGCTGACCAGCGGCCGAGCCGTTCCTCCCA
>Ga0070699_100005797_pt1 | contig 10805 bp, 10 predicted proteins | sample KBSK1503metaG_FD_65473 | JGI IMG/M metagenome (GOLD analysis project Ga0070699, IMG submission 65473) | Corn, switchgrass and miscanthus rhizosphere microbial communities from Kellogg Biological Station, Michigan, USA - KBS K1-50-3 metaG | ecosystem: Host-associated > Plants > Roots >...
CCTTGCGCCACTTCGAAGCGTTGGCACCCTCGCAACGCCGGCGGTATCTCGCCTGGATTGAGGCCGCCAAGCGCGAGGACACGAAACTCAGACGTCTAAAGGAGGCGATTCGCCTCCTGGCTGGCGGCAAAGTGCTGGGCCTGAAGTAACAGGCCGCCCAACAAGGAGACGAAGGCAGACGAAGCCCGCGTTCGCTAGAATAGCGCGGTCTTTGCTGCTGATCTCGGTGTTGGACGGACAAAGGAGCAGCGGGCGGAAGGAGAACTATGGCGCGATGGTCGTTCGAACCTGGCCATACGGCGGCCGAGTTCTGCGTCCGGCACATGATGGTCACGCACGTGCGGGGCCATTTCAAGAACGTGCATGGGAGCCTTGAGTTCGATCCCGGCCGGCCCGAGGCGTCACGCGTCGAGGCGGTGATCGACGCGAGGGGGCTGTGGAGCGGAGAGCCAGACCGAGATGCTCATCTCCGCAGCCCGGACTTCCTCGATGTCGAGCGCTTTGCGGAGATCAGGTTCTCCAGCACCGCCGTCCGCATCATGAGTCCGAATGAGGCCCTTGTCACCGGCGACCTCAGTATCCGAGGCGTCACGAAGCCGGTGGTGCTGGACGTCCGCTACCTGGGCCAATGGGAGACGCCCTGGTGGGAGGATGGAGTCGATAAGGGTCCCAAGGTCCGGGCGGGCTTTGCGGCCACGGCCCATATCGACCGCAACGATTTCGGGGTGAGCTGGAACAGCCCGCTCGCACGCGGGGGCATCGTCGTGGGGCATCAGGTTCTCATCACGATTGACGCAGAGGCGATCCGTGAGTCCTGACGGTCGTGATGATGGACGGGATGGTCTGGGCAAGGAGACCTTCCGGGACGGAAAGCCATCTGCTGTCGGAAGGTATTCCGAAGCGGCGTGGTAGGCCGTCAAACAACATGCTCATCCAGGGGGGCCGCGGCAACGGTGGCGTGAAGATGACCTTCGGTCCCGACGGGGACGTAACGGCCGACAAGGGGGTCTGGATGTCGATCTGGGTGGACGATGTCGACGCCGCTCATCGGCATTGCCTGGAGGAGGGTCTCGACGTCGCCTGGCCGCCGACCGACATGCCGTGGGGAGTCCGCGAGATGCACGTGCGGCATCCCGACGGCCATGTCTTCAGGATCGGTACGGGGATCGAGGAGGCCGAGTAGACGCCAAGCCCGCCTGCCTAGCGCGACAGCAGGCCGGCGCCGGCCAGGAACTCCCGGGCCACGTCGGCCGGACGCCGGTGCTCGCCGTCCACCGCGTAGTTCATCCGCCGCATCGCCTTCTCGTCGATGCGGCCCGCCAACGATTCCACGGCCTCGAGCAGACCGGGATGGCGCCGCAACGAAGCCTCGTTCATCACGGGGACCGCGTCATAGGGCGGGAAATAGTGGCGATCGTCCTCCAGCACCACGAGGTCCATCGCGGCGATGAGGCCGTCGGTGGCGCTGCCCACCACCAGGTCCACCTTGCCATCCGCCAGCGCCTGGTAGAGCAGCCCGAGGTCCATCTCACGGGGAGGAATACGGAAGCGCAGGCCGTACGCGCGCAGCAGCCCTGGCATCCCGTCCGCTCGCTCGAGGAACTCGCCGAAGAGCCCGACGCGCAGCGTGGGCGCGTGGCGAGCGAGGTCGGAGATGCGGCGGATGCCGCTGGCCTCCGCGTCGGCGCGTCTCATGACGAGGGCGTAGCTGTTGTTGAAGCCGAGGGGAGAGCCGACGCGCAGGCCCAGAGGCGCGTAGCCTTCGCGGACGGTGCGGAGCACGGCCGCGGGATCGGGCGTGACCGGACGCTTCAGGATGTCCGTGAGCGCGGTGCCGCTGTACTCGACGTAGACGTCGATCTGGCCCTCGCGCACGGCGGTGTGGCACAGCGACGTGCCGCCCAGGTTGAGCCGCCGGTCGACGGCCAAGCCGAGCGCCTCGAGGCGCGCGCCCAGGATCTCGCCGAGCAGCACCTGCTCCGTGAAGTTCTTCGACCCCACGACGACCGGCGGCGCCCCGGTCGGAGACCGCGCGAGGAGCACGAGCGCGACGGCCGACGCCGCGACCACCGCGATCAGGGCGGCGGCTCGGCCCGGGTGGGAGCTCTTCTGGACGGCGCCGAGGAGGCCGTCGGCGGTGAGGGCCAGAAGCGCGGCCGGGATCGCGCCGGCCAGGATGAGCCGCGTGTCGACCGTGGCGAGGCCGCGGAACACGTAGGTGCCCAGGCCGCCGGCGCCGATGGCCGCGGCGATGGTGGCGGTGCCCACCGACACGACGGCGGCGACGCGCACGCCGGCCAGGATCACGGGCAAGGCGAGGGGAAGCTCGACCAGGCGCAGCCGCTGGCGCGCGGTCATGCCCATCCCGGTCGCGGCCTCGAGCACCGCGGGGTCGACCTGCTGGATGCCGGTCACGGTGTTGCGCAGGATGGGGAGGAGCGAGTAGAGCACGAGGGCCACGATGGCCGTGCGCACGCCGATGCCGCCGATGAAGGGGACCGGGATGAGGAAGCCGAAGAGGGCGAGGCTGGGGATGGTCTGGGCGAGGTTGGCGAGGGCCAGCACGGGCCGGGCCAGGCGCGGTCGGCGGGCGAGGGCGATGCCGAGGGGAACACCGATCGCCACCGCGATGCCCGCGGAGACGAGGACCAGCAGGACGTGCTGGCCGGTCAGGAGCAGCAGCTCCGATCGGCGCTCGGCCAGGAACCTCAGCAGGCCCACACGCAATCCGTCACGGCAGCGCGGCCGCGATGAAGTCGGCCACGAAGCCGGGCTGGGGCGCCTCGCGGAGCTGCGTGGGGGTGCCGCGCTGGAGCACGCGGCCGCGGTCCATCACCGCCACCTCGTCTCCGAGACGGAAAGCCTCCGGCACGTCGTGGGTGACGAGCAGGACCGTCTTGCCCAGGTGCGACTGTAGACCGCGGAACTCGTCTTGCAGGCGGCGCCGGGTGAGGGGATCGAGGGCTCCGAAGGGCTCATCCATCAGCAGCAGCGGAGGATCGGCGGCCAGGGCACGGGCGATGCCCACCCTCTGGCGCTCGCCGCCCGAGAGCTGGGCGGGGAGCGCGGGCGCGAAGCGGCCGGGATCGAGGCCCACGAGGGCGAGCAGCTCCCGGGCGCGCGCGACCCGCCGCGGCGGCGGCCAACCCAGCAGCTCGGGCACCAGGCCGACGTTGCGCTCCACCGTGAAGTGGGGGATGAGCCCCGCCTCCTGGATGACGTAGCCGGTGCGCCGGCGCAGCTCGATGGGGTCCCACGACTCGAGCGTGCGTCCCAGGACGACGACCGATCCCGAGTCCGGCTCGACGAGGCGGTTGAGGGTCTTGAGCGCGGTCGTCTTGCCCGAGCCGCTGGTGCCGAGCAGCACCAGCACGCGGCCGTCTTCTACGGAGAGCGAGATGCCGTCCAGGGCCATGGCGCCGCCCGGGTAGCGCTTGCGTACGTCGACGAGCTCGACGGCGGCGGTCACGGCCGCCCGGCCGCGATCCACTCGAGCGCGAGCTGCTTGCCGTCCACCCGCGCCTGTAGCCGTCTCGTCTCGCCCCCCCGGAAGGTGGTGCGGAGGCGCCGATTGAGCGTCACCCCGTCGCCTTCCACCTGGACCCGCAAGCTGTGGGTGCCGGCCGGGACGTCCACCGTCGCCGATTCGGTTCCGCGCCGGCTCTTGAAGACGAGCAGCCTCTTCTTCACCTGGCTCTCGAGCGGCTCCTCGAGGACGCTCTGATCGTCGACCCAGACCGTCATCGTGCCGGTCCGGAAGGGATGGTCGAGCGTGAGCGCGACGTGGGCGGGAGAGGGGACGGGCGTCGGCCCGGCCGGAGGCGCGATGGCGGCGCCGCCGGCGCCGGAGGGCGTCGAAGCCGGCTGCCGGCCGGAGACCATGAGCAGGGCCACCGCCGCGGCGAGGCCCAGCCCCCCGAGCGCGATCACCTCACGCCGTCCCCAGGCCGCGGCCGGGGCGGGCAGGATGCCGCTCGCCGTGGGAGCTTCATCCGGCGCAAGAGCGCCCGTTGACGAACCCGCCCATTCGGGCGGCTGGGTCAGCCGGTGGCGAAGAGGCCGGCCCGCGAGCGCGTCCTCGATGTCGTCGGCCAGCGTGCGGCCGTCGGGGTAGCGCTCCGAGGGCCGCTTGGCGAGCGCCCGCATCACGATCACGTCCGCGTCCGACGGCAGCTCTCGCGCGAACTGCGACGGAGGCGGCGGGTCGTGGCGCGCCACCCGGTTGAGCACCGCGGGGACCGAAGGCGCGTCGAAGGCCTTGGCGCCGGTCAGCATCAGATACGTCACGCTGCCGAGGGAGAAGATGTCGCTGCGGCCGTCGACCGCCTCCCCGAGCGCCTGCTCGGGGGACATGTAGGACGGCGTGCCGAAGAACTCCCCGGCGGCGGTGAGCTGCGACGAGGCGAGCTTGGCGATGCCGAAGTCCATGATCTTCGGATCGCCGGTAGGGAGGACCATCACGTTGCCGGGCTTGATGTCGCGGTGCACGACCCCGCGGGCGTGCGCGTGGTGCAGCGCCTCGGCCAGGCGGCCGGCGATGCGGAAGGCCTCGCGCCACTCGAGAGGACCGGTCGCGGTCAGCTCGGACAGCGTCTGCCCCTGCAGGTACTCGAACGCGATGAAGAGCGCCCCGCTGTCCGGGTCGCGGCCGACGTCGTGCACGACGACGATCGCGGGGTGGGAGAGGCCCGCGGCCACCCGTGCTTCGGAAAGGAACCTCTCCTCGAAGGCCTTCTGCTGCTCCACGGGCAGCGGGAAGACCGACTGCACGGTCTTGAGGGCCACGACGCGGCCCAGGGCGGGGTCGAGGGCGCGGTAGACCACCCCCATCATGCCGCGGCCGATCTCGCCCTGGATCTGGTACCGCGCGAGGGTCTGGGGGGTCACGAGGCCCAGAATGATACCGACTTTATAATCCCCGTGGGATGCGCAGAGGGCAGGGTTGAGGCTGGGACCGGACGTGCTCCGCGACCTCTCCCGGGCATCCCTGCGCGAGTGGATCCACACGGATGGGCTGGGCGGCTATGCCTCGTCCACGGTGGTCGGCCTCAACACCCGCCGGTATCACGGTCTCCTCGTGGCGGCGACCCGACCGCCGGTCGGCCGCATGGTGCTCCTCTCGAAGCTCGAGGACACGCTGAGCGTAGGCGGCCGCCGGTACGAGCTGGGGACCAACGCGTACCCGGGCGCGGTCCACCCGCGGGGATTCGAGCACGCGGTCTCCTTCGAGCTGGATCCGCTCCCCACGCTGATGTGGGAGGTCGAGGGGGGCGTGCTCTCCCGCACGGTGTGCCGCGTCCACGACGAGCCCATCACCACCGTCGCCTATCGTTATGACGGACCCGGCTCGCCGGTCCTGGAGGTGCGCCCGCTCCTCGCGTACCGGGACTACCACGGGCTGCAGCGGGAGAACGCCGGAGTCCGGCGCGCCGCGGAGCGCGAGGGCGGCGACCTCGTCCTGCGCCCCTACGAAGACTGCCCGCCCCTGCGCCTCCGGATGCCGGGAGCGACGTTCACGCCGGACGGGCTCTGGTACCGCGCGTTCGAGTACGAGCGCGAGCGGGAGCGCGGGCTCGACTTCCGGGAGGACCTCTTCAGCCCCGGCGTGCTGCGCGTGGAGCTGCTCTCCGGCCGCGCCGTTCACGTGCTCGCTTCCGCGGGGGGGCTGCTTGCGGGCGCGGATCCGGAGCGCCTGATGGCGGCCGAGCGCCGCCGGCTGCGGATCTGCGGGGGCGGCGGGGAAGGCGCGCTGCCGGAGCTGCGGAGGGCCGCCGACGCCTTCATCGTGCGGCGCGGACCCGCGGGGCGGACGATCATCGCCGGGTATCACTGGTTCGCGGACTGGGGGCGCGACAGCATGATCGCCTTGCCCGGGCTGTGCCTCGCGACCGGCCGCTCGGACGACGCCCGCGCCATCCTCGGCGAGTACGCGCGCCACGTCGACGGCGGCATGATCCCCAACCGCTTTCCCGACGGCGGCGGGGAGCCCGAGTACAACAGCGTCGACGCCGCCTTGTGGCTGGTGGTCGCCGTCGGGCGGTACCTCGAGGCCACCAGCGACGCCGGCTTCGTGCGCATGCGGATGGCCGACCCGGTGGCCGCGATCCTCGACGGCTATCGCGCGGGCACCCGCCACGGCATTCGCGTGACCGCCGACGGTCTCCTCACGCAGGGCGAGGAAGGTCTCCAGCTGACCTGGATGGACGCGCGGGTGGGCGAGCAGGTCGTCACGCCCCGCCGAGGGCAGCCGGTGGAGATACAGGCGCTGTGGTACAACGCGCTGCTCATCGGCGCCGAGATGGCGCGCGAGGCGGGGGAGCCCGCCCGGGCCCGCGAATGGTCGGCCCTCGCCGGCCGCGCGCGCGAGAGCTTCCTTAAGGCCTTCTGGTCCGAGGAGCACGGCTACCTCGCCGACCTGGTCGCCGACGATGGCCAGGCCGACTTCTCCCTGCGGCCGAACCAGCTCTATGCGCTCGGCCTTCCCCACGTGCTCCTGCCGCGCGACCGGGCCCTGCGCGTCCTCGATGCCGTCAAGCGCCATCTGCTCACGCCGGTGGGGCTGCGCACGCTCAGCCCCGAGCACCCGGCCTACCGCGGCCGGTATGCCGGCGGGCCCGCGGAGCGCGACGCCGCCTACCACCAGGGCACGGTCTGGCCCTATCTCGCGGGGGCCTACTTCGACGCGGTGACCCGCGTGCACGGCGAAGCGGGCAAGGCCGAGGCGCGGGAGTGGCTCGACGGCTTCGCCGCCCATCTCGAAGAAGCGGGCCTGGGCACGGTGAGCGAGGTCTTCGATGGCGACGCGCCGCACGCGCCCGGAGGGGCGATCGCCCAGGCCTGGAGCGTGGGAGAGATCCTGCGCGTGGCCGTGCGCACGGGCTGGCGGCCGGCGCTGGACCGGCGCTGAATGAGAGATGATGCGGCTCCCATGAGCCTGCCCGAGCACATCGCCAAGGTGCTGTCACCGCACCTCGGTGCCCTGACCGCCGATGCCGTCGCCCGCCACCTCTGCGCGAAGCATCAGGTGGGCGAGGGCCCCATCGATCCCGAGAAGGCCCGCCTGCTCCAGGACACCATCCGCCGCGGGCTGGTGGCTTTCGTCGGACCGGAGCGCGCGGTGGAGCTGGCGCGCCGCTGCTTCGAGCCTGATCCTGGGGGCTGAACGGCCGGTGAAGGTACGCTACCGCTTCGGCGAGTTCTGCGTCTCTCCCGCGCGGCGGCTCCTCCTGCGCTCGGGCCGGGAGCTGGCGCTCATCCCGCGCTACCTCGATCTGCTGATCCTGCTTATCGAGCGGCGCCACGAGGCGGTCCACCGCCGGGACATCTTCGAGACGGTGTGGAGCGACGTGGTCGTCTCCGACGGCGCGCTCAGCCAGGCGGTGCGCACGCTGCGGCGGACGCTGGGCGACGACTCGCGCGAGCCGGTCTACATCCGGACCGTCTCGCGGCACGGGTACCGGTTTGCCTTCGACGGCGTCGTGGAGGAGCCCGAGGACGGGCCGCCGGCGCCCGCAGCGGCCGCTCCGGCTCCGATCTCCCCGACGCCGGCCGCGCGGGCCGTGGGCGATCCGTTCGAGGATGCCCTGGAGAAGCTGCTCGGCGCCGGCGAGCGAAGCGCGATTCATTCGCGCGGAGCGAGCGGGGGGTCTGGGGGGTGGGCCGCTAGCACCCCACAGCTTGAAGACGACGAGGAGGTCCGGCGCGAGGCGGCCGAGGCGCTCCACGCCCTCGGCACCGCCGAAGCGCTGCGGCGCCTGGGCCGCCGTCCCGGGCACGAGGCCGCGCGCGCGCTCCTCCGCGATGCGCGATGGGACGTCCCCGGCGCGGGGCCCGTGCCCCTCGTCGGCCAGCCGGGTGGCCTCGCGGCCGCCCGCATCCTCACGACGATGCGCCTTCGGCGCGCGCTGCGTCTGGCGCAGCGGCGCTGGGCCGCGGCCTCCGCGGGCGGTTTGGCCGCGGGCGCGGTGGCGGGCACGCTCGGCGGCGTCGCCCTGCGGCTCGCCCCCGGTTCCCACGCTCCCGCCAGCGTCGCCGTCACCCTCGCCCTCGTCGGCGCGATCGTCGGAGGCCTGGGCGCTGCCGGCGTGGGTGCCGGCCTGGCCGCGGCGGAGGCGGTCGCGCGCTCGCGTCGCGGACCGGCGCTCGTTCTCGCGGGCGCGGCCGGGGGGAGCGCGATCGGGACGCTGTCGAACCTCGTCGGCCGATGGGCGCTCGAGGGCCTTTTCGGCCGCGAGCTGTCGGCCGTCGGAGGCGGGCTGGAGGGGCTCGCGCTCGGCGCCGCCGCCGGCCTCGGTTACGCTCTCGCGACGCCGCGCCACGAGGGCGGGATGGCGACTCCGCGCGGCGCCGATCGCCTGCGGGCGGCGGCGGTCACGGGGCTGAGCTGCGCCGCGGCCGCGGTCGCGATCACCGCCCTCGGCGGGCACCTGGCGGGCACGAGCCTGAACTTCGTGGCCCGCAGCTTCCAGGGATCACAGGTCGGCTTGGCGCCGCTGGCGCGAATGCTGGGGGAGCCGGAGCTGGGTCCGCTGAGCCGCGCGGTCATCGGCGCCTACGAAGGGGCCTTCTTCGGCTTCGGCCTCGCCCTCGGCCTCACCCGCCGCCCGCGCTAGGCACTCCCCCGCGGAGCACGCGGGGAGAAACAGGGACGCGCCCCCGGGGCCGGCGGCGGGCATTTATAATGGCGGACATCCGAGGAGGGCCCATGTCCGCCATCTCCCGCCGCGAAGTGCTCGGCACCCTGGCCGCGAGCCTCGCCGCTCCGGCCCTGCTCCGCGCCAAGGGTCGCGGCCGCCGCCTTCCGATCGCCTTCTCCACGCTGGGTTGTCCGGGCTGGACGTGGCCGACGGTGCTGGACCAGGCCGACCGCCTGGGCTACGCGGGCATCGAGCTTCGCGGGATCCAGGGCGACATGGACCTCACGAAGCGGCCGGAGCTCACGGGCGATGGGCTCAAGCAGACGCGGCGTGATCTCGAGGCGCGCGGGATCGTGGTCACCGACCTCGGCGCCTCCGCGCACATGCACGAGAAGGAGGCGGCGGCGCGGGCGGCCCAGCTCGACGACGGCCGCCGGTTCATCGACCTCGCGCACGCCCTCGGCGTGCCCTACGTCCGCATGTTCGGCGACAAGATGCCGCCGGACGAGCCGAAGGAAGACGCGCTGAAGCGCATCGTGGACGGATTCCAGCAGATGGCCGCCTACGCCAAGGCGGCGGGCGTGACGGTGCTCATCGAGTCGCACGGCGACTTCACGCACTCGTCGGACCTTCAGACCATCATCGAGGGGGTCGGCTCGCCGGCGTTCGCCCTCCTCTGGGATGCGCACCACACCTTCGTCGCGGGCGGCGAGGCGCCGGCGGACACGTACCAGCGGCTGGGCCGCTACATGCGGCACACGCATTTGAAGGACTCGAAGCCGGAGGGCAACGACCACCGCTACGTGCTCACCGGCACCGGCGTCGTCCCCGTGAAGGAGCAGGTCCGCGTGCTCGCCACCGGCGGCTACAAGGGCTTCTACTGCTACGAGTGGGAGAAGAAGTGGCACCCGGAGATCGAGGAGCCCGAGGTGGCGTTCCCGCACTACGCGAAGGTGATGGCGGACTACCTGGCTGCGGCCGGCGTCAAGGTCTAAGGGAGGTCCAATGGCAAACAAGGACACGCTTTCCCGCCGCGATTTCCTCGGCAAGAGCGGACTGGCTCTCGGCGCCGTGGCCGCGCTGCCCGCGCTTCCCGGAGTGGCGGCTGCCGCGGCCGCGAAGCTCCCGCACCGCGTGCTGGGTCGCACGGGCGTCTCGGTGCCGATCCTGGCCTTCGGCTGCGGCAGCCGCTTCCTCATGTACGAGCCGGAGGAGGCCGGCATCGCCGCCCTCAACCGCGCGATCGACATCGGCATCACGTATCTCGACACCGCCATCGATTACGGAGACGGGAAGAGCGAGACGCGCGTGGGCATGGTCATGAAGACCCGCCGCAAGGAGGTCTTCCTCGCCACGAAGATCCCGGGGCGCGCCCGCACCCGAGACGCGGCGCTCAAGGAGGTCGAGGCGAGCCTCGAGCGGCTGCAGACCGACCACGTCGACCTGCTCCACATCCACAGCCTCGGCGACGAGGCCGACCTGGCGAAGATCGAGGCGCCCGACGGCGTCTTGAAGGCCCTCTACGAGCTGCGCGGCCAGAAGACGGCCCGCTTCATCGGCATGACCAGCCACACCGACGGCGCGGTGATGGCGAAGGCCATCGAGAGGAACGACCTCGACTGCGTGCAGATGGCGATGAACCCGGCGCGGGCCAACCGCTTCGAGGAGCTGGCCCTGCCCGCCGCCAGGAGGAAGGACCTCGGCGTCATCCTGATGAAGGTCACCGGCCAGGAGCACCTGCTCGGAGCGGGCAAGGCCGAAGCGGCGCCGCTCCTTCGCTACGCCTGGAGCCTGCCCGTGTCCACGGTCGTCTGCGGCATGCCGAAGCCGGAGTTCGTCGAGGCGAACGTGGCCTCCGCGCGCGGCTTCACGTCGATGCCGCCCGCCGAGATGGACCGGCTACGCGAGCGGCTGGCGGGCGAACGGGTCGTCCTCGAGCAGTTCTTCGCCCGGCACCGCGACTGCCGGATGGCTTAGGCCGGCGTTACCTCTCAACGCAGACCCCAGTGAGCCGTGGGCTCACCACGGTGCGTGAAAAGGCCGCGGCCGGCCGGCTCGTTGTCTCGGGCGCGGGGCGCGCGGGCTTGCTCCGGGGCGCGCATGTCGTCTTCATTGAGCAAGGGGGTGCTTGCGGCGCACCCCCTTGAACCCCGCTCGCTCCGCGGGAGT
>Ga0070699_100005798_pt1 | contig 10804 bp, 7 predicted proteins | sample KBSK1503metaG_FD_65473 | JGI IMG/M metagenome (GOLD analysis project Ga0070699, IMG submission 65473) | Corn, switchgrass and miscanthus rhizosphere microbial communities from Kellogg Biological Station, Michigan, USA - KBS K1-50-3 metaG | ecosystem: Host-associated > Plants > Roots >...
TGGCGAGCGCCAGAAGCCCTACCGAGACCTGCTCGCCGGTGGAAACCACCACGTCCTGCTCGCGCTGGCTCGGACGCCTGGCGATCTCGCTGGTCATCTTGAGCAGGCGATTGGTCTCGCCGGCCATGGCGGAGACCACCACCACCACGTCGTGCCCCTCCTTGCGGGCCGAGATCGCCCTGCGCGCGACATTGCGGATGCGCTCGGCGTCCCCAACTGAGGTGCCACCGTACTTTTGCACGATGAGCATGGCGCCGGAACATATAGTGGACGAGCCGCGGGTCGGTAAAGCAGCCGCCTGGGCGGGCGCGAGTCTTCGCGGAGAGCCGGGCGGGGGGGCGCGGTGCGTCAACCGTGGGGGCCCTGGAAAGGTGTAGAAGCGCCGCATGCGAATCGTCCTCTCGGGCGACAGGCTATCCCTGGAAGAGGTGGGCGCGGTGGCGCGCGGAGGAGCTCGCGTGGAGATCGCCGCCTCCGCCCGGGAGCGGGTGCGGGCAGCGCGGGCTCTGGTAGAGCGCATCGCCGAAGGCGGTGTGCCGACGTATGGCATCAATACCGGGTTCGGCACGCTGGCCGAGGTCTCGATTCCCAGAGGAGACCTGCGCAAGCTGCAACGCAACCTGATCCTCTCCCATGCGGCGGGTACCGGTGTGCCGCTTCCCCCGCCCGAGGTGCGCGCCCTGATGCTGCTGCGCGCCAACGTGCTCGCCGGCGGATATTCGGGCATCCGCGAAAGCACCCTGGAGCTGCTCCTCGAGATGCTGCATCGCGACGTGATTCCGGTCGTCCCTGAGAAAGGGTCCGTGGGGGCGAGCGGCGACCTGGCTCCGCTCGCGCACCTCGCACTGGTGCTCATCGGGGAGGGAGAAGCGTTCGCCGGCGGGCAACGGCTCCCCGGGCGGGAGGCTCTCGCGCGCGCGGGACTCCAGCCCGTCGTGCTGGAAGCGAAGGAAGGTCTTGCGCTGGTCAACGGCACGCAGGCGATGGAGGCGGTGGGGGTGCTCGCGCTGCTGCAGGCGGAGCGGTGCGCGCGCATCGCGGACGTCGCGGCGGCGATGACCGTCGAGGGGCTGATGGGCTCGCACAAGCCCTTCCTCGCTGCCGTCCAGCGGATCCGCGGGCACCAGGGGCAGGCGCGGGTGGCCACCGACCTGCGCGCGCTTCTCGCCCGCAGCGAGATCAACGCCTCGCACCAGGACGAGAACTGCGCCAAGGTGCAGGATCCCTACTCGCTGCGCTGCGTGCCCCAGGTTCACGGCGCCGCCCGCGACGCATTGGCCTTCGCGCGCAACACGCTGGCGATCGAGGCGAACGCGGCCACCGACAACCCGCTCGTGTTCGCGGAGGGCCTCGAGGACGGAGGTGCAGCCACCGTCGTGAGCGCGGGAAACTTCCACGGGCAGCCCGTGTCACAGGCGCTCGATCTGCTCGCGATCGCGTGCGCGCAGCTGCAGACCATCTCTGAACGGCGCGTCGAGCAGCTGGTGAATCCGTCGCTCTCCGGTCTGCCGCCCTTCCTGGCCAAGAACAGCGGCCTGAACTCCGGGTTCATGATCGCGCAGGTGACGGCCGCGGCACTGGCCGCGGAGAGCAAGGTGCTGGCCCACCCCGCTTGCGTGGACACGATCCCGTCGTCGGCGGGTCGCGAGGATCACGTCAGCATGGGCATGACGGCGGCGATCAAGGCGCGGACGGTGGTGGAGAATGCGAGCAGCGGGTTGGCGATCGAGCTTCTGGTGGCGGCGCAGGCGCTCGACTTGCGCAGGCCGCTGAAGGCGGGGGTGGGCGCGGCTGCGGCCCAGGAGGTCATCCGGGGGAAGGTTCCGCACATGGAAGAAGATCGGGAGCTGCACCGGGACATCGGCGCGGTGCGGGAGATCCTGGGGGAGATCGAGAGCGTGGCGCGCGCCGCCGCCGGCCTGGACTAGCCGCGCCGGCCGCTCCTGTCGAGCGCAGACCCGGCGCGCAGAAGCGGACTGCACCGGGAGGGGTCTGGTACGGTTGGGATCCGCATGGACCCGACCCCCGCCCAGGAGCTTGCGGTTCCGACGCCGCAACGCGAGCCGACGGATGCGGAGATCCGTGCCGCCAAGGATGCCCTGGCGCAGCTCCAAGCGGAGATCGACACGCTCGGGCCCACCCCGGCGGCGGCGCAGGCGCACCTCGCGATGGGACGCATCTTCATCGATCAGCTCGGCGACGCGAAGAGCGCCGCGATCTGCTACCAGAACGCGTTCCTGCTCAACCCCCAGTACCGGCCGAACCTCGAGGCTGCAAGGCGGCTGTTCGCCAGCGCCGGCCGTCACGACCGGACGCTCGTGCTGCACCAGCGCGAGGAAGCCTTGCTCGATCAGGACGGGGAGCGCGCGGAGTCGCTGCGCGCGCAGGCGAACGTGCTGCGCGATCTCGGGCGGCCCGACGAGGCGAGAAAGCTGGTCGACGTCGCGCTGCGCCTTTCTCCCGATCATCCGGCGCTGCTCAAGACGAGCGTCGAGGCCGCGCAGCGCGACGGCGATCGCTGGCTCGCCGCGGGGCTGCTCATCCGCTCGGCCGGCGCGACCCGCGACCCTGTCTACAAAGCGCAGCTGCTCCGCCGCGCCGTCCTGCTGCTCGACGAGGTGCAGGCCCAGGGCGTTGCGCCACGCGTCGATGGGGCGGCGCCGGCCGCCGCGGAGCTGGCCGCCCTGCACGAGGAAGCTGTCCGCAAGCTGTACCAGGCGGATTCGAACGATCCGGTGGCTTTCTTCGCCACCCTGAAGCGGGCGCGCGCGGGCAACGACTGGGAAGCGGTCTTGCGGCTCTGCCGGCAGCGCGCGGATCGGACCGCGAGCGCCGCCGACCGGGTGCAGGTGGCCGCCATTGCGGCGTATCGCCTCGGCCGCGTCTCGGAAGGCCTGGCCGAGGCCGCGGCGGCGCTGGAAGAGAACCGCCGGGACGGCGCCCTGCTCGCGCTTCGCTGCGATCTCGCCGAGCAGCAGAAGTCGCCCGATCTGGCGGACCTGCTCCGGCAGCGCGCCGAGGGAAGCATCGAGCCGAGCGAGCGCGCTCACTTGAAGGTGCGGGCAGCCCTTCTGCTTTCGGAGCCGATCGAGCAGGAGCGGCTGCTCTCCGAGGCACTGGCGGACAATCCTGGTGACGCAGCGGTCATCGCGCTTCATGCGCGCCTGGTGACGCAGCGGGACCCCGGCTCCGCCGCGGAACGTTTCCTGGCGCTCGGCGAGTCGCTGGAGTCTCACTCCGCGGAGGAAGCCGCCAACCACTATCTGGAAGCGGCGGTCTGGCGCGAGCGCGCTGCAAATCGCGCCGAAGCCGCCGGGCTGGCCCGGCGGGTGCTGAAGCTCGTTCCCCGCCATGGCGCCGCACTGCGCATGCTCACGCGGACCCTGCCGTCGATCGGCGCCGGCGCAGAGCTGGCGAGCGTGCTCGAGCAGGTCTCCGCCCAGCTCCCGCGCGCGGTCGGCGCGGAGCTGCTGGCCCGCGCTGCCGCCGTAGTGAGCGAGAGCGATCCCGGCCGGAGCGTCAACCTGGCGCGCCGGGCTGCCGAGATGGCGCGCGGGCTGGTGAGCCCGCGATGGCTGGAGACCTGGTGCACGTTCGCGTTCAAGACGGGCGATTTCCTCCAGCTCTCGCAAGCGCTGGAAGCGCGGGCGGACTCGACCTCCGGATCCGACGCGGCCGACCTGCTGATCGAGGCCAGCGAGCTGGCGCGCGCCGCGGGAAACGACGTGCGCTCGACGACGCTCCTGCGCAAGGCTCGCGGGGTCGACAGGGTATCCGCCTCGGCCCGCCATGCCTTGCTCGCCCTGCCGGGCCTCCCAGCGCGCGAGCGCGCCGATCTGCTGCTGGAAGAAGCGCGGGAGACGACGGCACAGCGGGCGGCCGCGCTGCAAGCCGAGCGCGGGCTGGTCCTCGAGGAGCTGGATCGCGTCGACGAAGCCGTGCAAGCCTGTGCCCAGGCACTGGCGCTCGGGGGTCTCGATCTCGCCGTTCTCCGGCGACTCTTCCGGTTGCAGCTCAAGCGCGGCGACCATGCCGCGGCGCTCGCGGTGCTCTTGCAGATCGCGGAGGCGATCCCCCAGGGGCATGCCCGCGCCGAAGCCTTCGGTCGCGCTGCCGAGCTGGCGGAGTGGCGCGCCGGGGATCCCTTGCGCGCGATCGACTTGTACCAGGCGGCCTCGCGCGAGCATCCCCAGGCGGCATTCGCTTGGGCGCAGCTGGGGAGGCTCCTCGCCTGGACCGACCGCCTGGCGGAAGCCGCCGACGCTTACGAGCACCTCGCTACCGCGGCGCAATCGCTCTCCGAGCGGAACGAGGCGCGCCGCTGGGCGGCCTCGCTCTACGCGTACGGTGCCCGACAGCCCGAGAAGGCCGTGGCGCTTTTGCGCGCGCTTCTGGCGGAGGCGCCGGGAGATCTCGAGGCCGCCGCGGAGCTGCTGGCGCTGACCGGCCCCGACCGGAGCGCGAACGCCCGCAAGGAGCGCGCGGAATTGCGCGGCCGGCTCGCCTCGCGCTGCCAGGATCCCCGCGTGGCGGCGCTACTGCGCGCCGAATCGGCGGAGGATCGGCTGGCTGCCGGCGAACGTGACCAGGGGATCGCGGAGTACCGCCGGGCGCTGGCCCTCAACCCGCAAGACCGGGTGGCACTGGACGTGGTGGAGGAGGTGTTGCGCCGCAGCGGCCAGAGAGCCGTCCTCGCCGATCACCTGGCCTTCCGCTCCGCCTTCGCCGACGGCGAGACGCGCGCGGCCCTCGCCTTGGAGCAGGCCGGGATCTTCGTCGAGCAAGGCCGGATGGAAGAAGCCGCCGCAGCCTACCGGCAAGCGCTGGCGAGCGATCCGAAGTGCTTGATCGCGCTGAAAGGAGCGCGACACCTCGCGGAGCTGCATGGCGACAAGGAGGAGGTGGCGCGCCTGCTCGCGACCGAAGCCGGAGTGGCGAACGACGTCGGCGCCATGGTCGACTCGGCGCAGCTCGCGGTGGACATGGGCCACGGCGACGAGGCCGTCGACCGGCTCACGTCCGTCCTCGAATCGGATCCGGCGAACACCGAGGTGCCGGCGAAGGTTCGCGCGCTGCTCGGCGAGGGCGGAGCAGGCCCGCTCGCCGCGATCTACGAGCGCATCGGCCATGCGCATGCGGACGCGAAGAAGGGCGCGCTGGCCTGGATCGAAGCGGGAAGGATCGAGCTCCGTGAGCTGGCGGACGCTCCCGCGGCGTTCTTCGCCGCAGGCCGGGCGCTTGCGCGCGACCCGCAAAACCTGGAGGCGCTCGAGCTGCGCGCCGATGCAGGCGAAGCGGCCGGGCGCGCCCGGGATGCCGCCGATGCGCTGCAGAAACGACTCGATCTCGGCGGCTCGGATGCGCGCGCCTCCGATTGGAAGGACCGCCTGGGACGGCTCTACGCCGAGATGGGAGATGCCCGCAGGGCGCTTCCGCTCCTCGACCCCGCCCTGCAACGCGTCGAACCCGAGCTGCTGATCAAGCTCGTCTCGGGGACACCGACGCTGGCAGCGCCGGATGCGGTTCGCATCTACCGCCGGCTCCTCGAGGTCTTCCCGGCCCCGGCCGAACCCGGCCCGACCCAGGCGCAGCTCGCTGGCTGGAGCGAAGCCTTGGGCCGCCGTCTGCTGGGTGAGGGACAGCCGCAGGCGGCCTTGCAGGCCTTCCGGCTTGCGCTGCAGCACGAGCCCGGCAACGTGGCTGCGCTCCGGCACGTCGCCGAGCTGGGCGGCGCGTCGGAAGGGGTCGAGGCGGAGATTGCGCTCTTCGAAGTGAGCCCGTCGCTGGAGCCGCTCCACGCGCTCTGCAGAATGTTCACCGCGCAGAACCGGCCTGACGGAGCCTTCTGCGCGGCCGCTGTCCTCGTGGGCGTGCAGGGCGCTAATCCCGAGGAGCGGACCTTGTATGAGGGTCCCGCAAGCCGCCCGCCGCCCGTCGATCTGCCGCAGGTCGCGGACGACGCCGCCCTCCTCGCCACGAGCGATGCGGGGACGGCGCGCGAGCTGCTCGCTGCTGCCATGCCGGAGATCGCCCGGGCATTCGCCACCGACATGGGGGGCGGCCGTGCCGCCCTGGTCAAGGGCGACAATCCGGTGCGGCGGGTCGTCGCCGCCATCGCGCGCGCCCTCTCCATGCCGGAGGTCCAGCTCCATCTCTCGCGCGCCGAGCCGGGCATCGTGGCGCCCATCGCCGCCGAGACACCCGGGCTGCTCGTCGGTTCCGAGGTCCCCAAGCTCTGGTCGCCGCGCCAGCAGCGGTTCCTCTATGCGCGCGCCCTGGCCCATATCCGGCGCGGGACGCACGCCATCGCCGGACTGCCGCCGGCGCGGCTGGCCGCATTGGTCGGCGAGGTGGTTCGCCTCACCGCGCCCTTGGGGACGGATTTCTCCACCCTGCCTCCTTCGGACCCGGCGCTGGCGGAGCGCCTCGCATCCCACCTCGCACAGCAAGCGCGGGAGACGCTCTGCTGGCTCGCGGCGCGGGTCGCCGCGGAGCCGCCCACCGATTGGGATGCGCTCGCGCTCGGGGTGCGCGAGAGCGCCGAGCGGGTCGCGCTCGCGATCTGCGGAGATCCGGCCGCTGCGATCTCCATCGTCTGCGCGGAGACCGGCGGGGGATTGGACAAGCCGGAGGTGGCCCGCCTCGCCCGCTTTGCCGTCAGCGAAGCGCATCTGGCGCTCCGGGCGCGGTGAGACTCACTCCTCGCGCACGATGACCCCGGCGGGCAGCCGCGCCTTGAGGAAATCGCAGGCCGACCGCACCTGCGCCGCCTCGCGGCCGTCGAACGTCACCTTCACCCGGTGGTCGGCGGGATCGAAGCGCGGATAGCTCCCGATCGACACTGCCGGAAAGCGCGCCACGGTGGCGTCGAGGTGCTCGGCGAGTGCACCCTCACCGATGGTGAAGTAGAGCGCCTTGGAGTGGAAGGGAGCGACGCGAAAGCGATCGCGGATCCGCAGGAACCCTTCCCGCAGCAGCGACGGCACCCCCGGCAGGATCACCACGTTCTCCAGGGAAATCACTGGAAACAGATACCCCTCGTGGAACTCGAGCCGCGAGCCCTCCGGCACCTCCGCCAGCCTGCGCAAGGCCGGCTTCAGCGGCTCTCCGAAATGCGAGCGCAAGAGCTGCAGGGTCCGCTCGTCGAGGACCACCGCGCGCCCGAAAGCCTGGGAGACGGCAGCGATGGTGACGTCGTCGTGCGTCGGTCCGACCCCTCCGCTGGTGAACACCCACTGGGCCTGGGAGAGACAGCGCCGGAGCGCGTCGACGATCAGGGGGACCTCGTCGGGCACGGTCTCGATCCGCCGCAGCTCCACCCCGAGCCCCCGCAGCTCGCGGGCGAGGAACGGCCCGTTCTCGTCCTGCACCTTGGCGGAGAGGATCTCGTTGCCGATCACCAGGATGGCCGCGGTGCTCATTCGGCGATGCCGTATTCGCGGATCTTCTTGATCAGAGTCGTGCGCGAGACCCCGAGCCGCTCCGCCAGCCGGCTGCGGTTGCCCCGGGTTTCGCGCAGCCCCGTCTCGATCAGCTCCTTCTCCAGCGCCTCGACCGCGGTGGCCAGATCGCTTCCCAGCCCCCGTTGCACCAGGGCCGCGAGGTGGGCGGCGTTCTCCGGCGCTTTGTCGGGCCGCTGCGCCCGCAGCTCGGGAGGAATCACCTCGGCGTCCCCGGCCAGCACGCAGAGCCGTTCGATCTCGTTCTCCAGCTCGCGGACGTTGCCGGGCCAGTGCCATTCGTAGAACGCCGCCATCAGCTCCGGGTGCAACCTCTTGCGCGGCTTGGCGGTGCGCTGCGCGACCGCGTCGAGGAAATGCTGGACCAGGATCGGCAGGTCTGCGAGCCGCTCGCGCAGGGCGGGCACCTCGAGCGCGACGACGTGCAGCCGGTAGAAGAGGTCCTCGCGAAACTCGCGCCGGACCACGGCCTCGCGCAGGTCCTTGTTCGAGGCGGCGATGATGCGGACGTCCACCTTCTCCGGCCTGGTGCCGCCCACCGGAACGAAGGTCCCCTCCTGGAGCACACGCAGGAGCTTCACCTGCATGGCCGCGCTCATGTCGGCCACTTCGTCCAGGAAGAACGTCCCGCCGTCGGCGATCTTGAAGAGGCCCGGCTTGTCGCGTGTCGCGCCGGTGAAAGAACCCTTCAGGTGGCCGAAGAGCTCGGACTCCAGCAGCTGATCGTTCAGCGCCGAGCAGTTCTGGGCGACGAACTGCTCGTCCTTGCGCGGCCCGCTGAAGTGCAGCGCCCTCGCGATCAACTCCTTGCCCGTGCCGTTCTCGCCGTGGATCAGCACGGTGACGTCGCTCGCCACCAGCTTGTCGAGGAGGCCATAGAGCCGGCGCATCGGCTCGCTCTTGCCGATGATGTCCGCGAAGCGGTACCGGCCCTCGAGCTCTTCCTCCAGATCGCGGATCCGCTTTTCGCGCTCCGCCACGGCCGCGTGGTACGCGTCGATCTCCTCGACGGTGGTATCCATCAGATCCGCCAGGCGGGGGACCTCGCGCGCTTCGATCCGCTGCACGCTCTCGAACGCCGCTTCCGGCTGGACCACAGGCAGGGACAACGCCTTGACGGTGGAGACGGCGCGATCGCGCGCGTGAAGCGCCTTCTCCTGCACGAGGAAGCCGCAGGCGAACAGGGATCCCTGCCGTTGGCCGGCAAACGAGATCGGCGTCCCGATGATCTCCAGCCCCATGTGGCAGGGTCCGAGCAACTCGGTGCCTCCGGAGAGCTTCTGCAGCCCCTTCTCGATGCTCTCGTTGCAACGGCGCAAACCCTCGCGGTCTCCCAGGCAGGCGGTGCAGATGCGGTTCTGCGGGGGAATGATGATGCCCTTGCCGTGGTCGAGCACCAGTCCGCGAGCATCGGTGAACGACAACTCGACGCCCCACCAGCGCCGGACCGTCTCCCGGATCCGGCGGACGATCTGCAGCTCTTCGAGACGTGTGGAATCGATCGGCATGGCGCTCACCCGAGCTGCTGCTGCAGCGCCGCATGGCACAGCTCATTCACCTCGGCGATCGGCCGCGTGCCATCGATGGAGACCACCGAAGCGAGCGTTCCCACCAGCCGTGAGTATTCGCGCTCGATCAGCGCCAGCTGCTGTGGCGTCTCGTAGCGCTCCAGCTTCGCGCCCCGGCTGCGCACGCGTTCCAGCGCCACCGTCGCGGGGACGTAGAGAAAAAGGGTCAGGTCCGGGCGCCTGGCGAAGCGGTTCGCCTGGTTGATGAACTCGTGCGAGACGCTGGCGCCCTGGTAGGCGAGCGACGAGAGCGTATACCGGTCGAGGATCACGTCTTCGCCCCGGACGAGCCGCGGCTCGATCTGCGAGCCGAGGTGATCGAGCCGATCGGCGGCGAAGAGCAGCGCCATCACCCGCTCGTCGACCACGCCGAGCTTGCCGTCGGCCTGCGTGGTGGCCGCGCGTCCGGCGAGGATCTGGCGGATCACCAGGCCGACGGGGCCCTCGCTGGGCTGGTGCGCCAGATAGACCGTGCGCCCTTGCTTCTGCAGCCGCTCGGCGAGGAGACGCGCCTGGGTCGTGGTACCGGCGCCGTCGAGACCCTCGAAGACGATGAAGCGGCCTGGCGAGCTCATGGATCGATCCCCATCGCTTTCCGCAGCTCGCGGACGCGCGCCTCCAGCCGCACCTCGCGGTGCAGATGGGCGCGGCCGTCGCGGTAGCTGCGCACGGCATCCCAGAGCAGGAGCAGGTCGAGCAAGGCCAGCGGCCAGAAGAAGAGCGGCGGAATCAGCGAATCCCAGAGCAGCTTGCCGCACACGGCGGCGAGCAGCGCCCAGCAGAGGCCCCCGACGCCGGCCCGGACGAAGAGATCCACGGACCTGCGCGCGCGAGCCGCCTCGGCCAGCGCCGAGAGCTCCTCTTCCTGGGCGACCCGCTCTTGCATCGCGGGCGCTGTACTCCCCGCGCTCCCTTCCGTCAATCAGAGCTCCTGCAGCGGGAACGGCATGCCGCAGTCGCTGCAGCGCACTTCCCTCGCAACCCGCGCGAAGCAGGCCGGACAGGTGACGGTCCCCTCCCCGCTCGCGCGCTGCTCCTCCTCGGGCGGCGGCTCCGCGAACCGGGCCTTCCTCCGTCCGCAGGCGTCGCAGATGGCGCCGAGCGACGCCGTGCCGCACCACGGACAGGTCGCCGTCTCCGTCGGAACGGCCGTGCGCTCGCCACTGTCCGGCTCGCGACCGGAGTCGAGCTCGATCCCGCCGCCGGTCCACTCCGGCTGGGCCACGCGGTCTTCTTGAAAGCGGGTGTGCTCCAATCCCGCAAGCGGCTCGGCCCGCACCGCCCCGTCCGGCGGCGCGACCTGCGTCATCTCCAGATCCTCGAGCGCCGGCGCGGCGCCGCCACCCCCCGCATGCGATGGGAACGTCTTGCCACAGCTGGTGCATTCCGGTGAATCGTCCAGGTTGTGGGCGTCGCAGACGGGGCAGCGCATGGGGCGCGCAGCGTACCATCGCGGGGGCGGGCGGCGGACAAGCAAAAACGCTCAGTGAAGGTTGGAGTGGCCCGTCAGCGGCACGAAACGCACATGCATCAGGACCTTGCGGTCGAAGCCGTCGCCGGAAGGCAGCTTGTGCCAGAGCTGCAGCTCCTGGTGATCCGGATCCGGCCCTACCGGGATGACCAGCCGGCCACCGGGCGCGAGCTGCTGCAGAAGCGGCGCGGGCACATCCTCGGGGGCCGCAGCGACCACCATGGCGTCGTACGGCGCGGCCTCGGGCCAGCCCTGGCCACCGTCGCCCACGCGGAACTCGACGTTTTCGTAGCCCAGCTCCCTCA
>Ga0070699_100005803_pt1 | contig 10800 bp, 9 predicted proteins | sample KBSK1503metaG_FD_65473 | JGI IMG/M metagenome (GOLD analysis project Ga0070699, IMG submission 65473) | Corn, switchgrass and miscanthus rhizosphere microbial communities from Kellogg Biological Station, Michigan, USA - KBS K1-50-3 metaG | ecosystem: Host-associated > Plants > Roots >...
TCTACGAGCAGATCGCCCAGGTGGCGCAGACCAACACCACCGTGCTCATCCGCGGTGAGTCAGGCACCGGCAAAGAGCTGATCGCCCACGCCATCCATTACAATTCGCCGCGCGCCGCCAAGCCCTTCGTCAAGGTGAGCTGCGCGGCGTTGCCCGACACCTTGATCGAGGCCGAGCTGTTCGGGTACGAGCGCGGGGCCTTCACCGGCGCCCAGCAGCGCAAGCAGGGCCGCTTCGAGCTGGCGGACGGCGGCACCATCTTCCTCGACGAGATCGGCGAGATCCCCCTCGCCAGCCAGGTGAAGCTCCTGCGCGTGCTGCAGGAAAGGGAGTTCGAGCGGCTCGGCGGCACGGAAACGGTCCGCGTCGACGTCCGGCTGGTGGTGGCCACCAACCGCGACCTCGAAGCCAGCATGGCCGAGCGCCAGTTCCGCGAGGACCTCTACTACCGCCTGAACGTCTTCTCCATCTTCGTTCCGCCGCTGCGCGACCGCAAACCGGACATCATGCTGCTCGCGGACCACTTCCTCGCCAAATACGCGCGCCAGCACCGGCGGCAGATCCGGCGCATCTCCACGCCGGCCATCGACATGCTGATGAGCTACCACTGGCCCGGCAACGTGCGCGAGCTGGAGAACATCCTCGAGCGCGCGGTGCTCACCTGCGACGGGCAGGTGATCCACGGGCACCACCTTCCGCCTACGCTGCAGACGGCGGAAGCCTCCGGGACGATGGTGCACACGTCGCTGTCGGACTCCGTGGAACAGTACGAGAAGGACCTGATCGTCGACGCGCTGAAGAGCGCCCGCGGCAACCGCGCCAAGGCGGCGCGGCTGCTCAGCACGACGGAGCGGATCATCGGTTACAAAGTGCGCAAGTACGGGATCGACCCGGGCCGCTTCCGCGGGGCGCAGGTGGTCACCTCGCCTCCGCCCCGGTGGAGGTCGGTCGGCCGGTAGACGCATCGTCGGCTCGTTGCCACGAGGCGAGCAGGCGCGAGGCGATCTCGTCCACCCCGACGCTCTTCGTCACCTGGGCAAACACCGTAGGGCCGTCGCCGCGCATCCTCCTCGCGTCGCGTTCCATGACCGCGAGGTCCGCGCCCACGTAGGGCGCCAGGTCCGTCTTGTTGATCACCAGCAGGTCCGACTGCGTGATCCCGGGCCCGCCTTTGCGCGGCACCTTGTCGCCTCCTGCCACGTCGATCACGTAGATGGTGTAGTCCGCCAGCTCGCGGCTGTACTGGGCGGCGAGGTTGTCGCCGCCGCTCTCGACGAAGAGGAGATCCGGGTGGACTTCCTCCATCAGCTGCTCGAGCGCGAGCAGGTTGTGGCTGATGTCCTCCCGGATCGCCGCGTGGGGACACCCGCCGGTCTCCACCGCGCGGATGCGCTCTCGCGGCAGCGCGTCGTTGCGCACCAGGAACTCGGCGTCCTCGCGGGTGAAGATGTCGTTGGTCACCACCCCGAGGCTGACGCGGTCGCGCAGGGCGCGGCAGAGCGCGAGCACCAGCGCCGTCTTTCCGCTCCCGACCGGACCGCCGACTCCGACGGTAAAGGCGCGCGCCCGATAGTCGCGGCGTCGTGGCGGCGTGCGCTCGTGGAAATGTCCCGGATGATCGGCATGCTCGTGATCGCCTTCGTGCGCCATCGATGGACCCTCCTCAGGACTGGAAAAGTCGCGAATAGAGCCGGTCGTGCATGCCCTGCAGCAGATCGGCGAGCGGGGCGGGCTGCGCCAGCGCCTCGGGCCCCAGCACGCTGCACCCCGCGTGGACCTCGTCGAGGATCGGCCCGAGCTGCGCGAGCATCGACTGCGCCTCGTGGGTGCCGAGAAGACCGAGGCGGACGGAGGCCGAGAGCACGTTGCGCGCCGTACCCCAGAGGAGCACGCGCTGCGACTCTTCGAGATCGAGCCCGAGCGCCTGCCAGACGGCCCCCCAGATGGGCGCGAGGTGCAGCTTGAGCCCCGAAGCGCGCGATCGCAGGGCGGACAGACGGTCGGGGAACACGCGTGCCGCCGTCGAGAGCAGGGCGCGGCCCTGGGTGCGGCTTGCGCGGTTGGCGACGTGGTTGACGAGAAACGACTCCACGCGCGCGTCGAGCAGCGGCAGGGAGGCCGGGTCGTCGAAGACGCCGCGCACCAGAGGCAGCGCGCCCCAGCCCGCCTGCCAGATGGCGTCGCGCGCGAACCGGGCGACGTCCGCAGCGCTTTCCACCTCATGCGCCTGCGCCGCCGCCTCGAGCCCGGCGGAATGCGCGAACCCGCCGGTGGGAAAGGCCGAATCGGCGAGCTGCAGTACGGTCCACATCTCCATGTCACCTCGACTGCATAGCCGCTAAGCCGCCTTCGGCGGCCGCGGCTAGAAAAGCGAGTACCGCTGTGCCAAGGGCAGCCGTACGGCCGGCTCGCAGCGAAGCAGCTCCCCGTCCGCCCGCACCTCGTAGCTCTCCGGATCCACCTCCAGCTTCGGCAGCGCATCGTTCAGCTTCATGTCGCGTTTCCCCAGCTCCCGGCAGCCGCGCACCGCGTGCAGCCGCTTGCGCAGCCCGAGCGGCGCCACGGTTCCCTCCGCCTGCGCGCGCCGGGAAACGAAGGCCAGGCTGATCGCCCCGGGCGCGCGCGCCCCGAACATCGGCCGCATCGAGAGCGGCTGCGGAGTAGGGATGGACGCTCCGGCATCGCCCATCTGCGCCCAGGCGATGAATCCGCCCTTGATCACCAGCTCCGGCTTGATGCCGAAGAATCCGGGCCTCCAGAGCACCAGGTCCGCGAGCTTTCCCGTCTCCACCGACCCGACCGCGTCGGCGAAGCCGTGTGAGATGGCCGGATTGATCGTGTACTTCGCCACGTAACGCTTGATGCGGAGGTTGTCGTTGTCTCCGCGCTCGCCGGCGAGCCGCCCCCGCTGCTCGCGCATCTTGTGCGCCGTCTGCCAGGTGCGCGTGATCACCTCGCCCACCCGGCCCATCGCCTGGCTGTCGCTCGACATCATGCTGATCGCGCCCAGGTCGTGCAGGATGTCCTCGGCCGCGATGGTCTCGCCTCGGATCCGGCTCTCCGCGAAGGCGACGTCCTCGACGATCTCGCGGTCCAGATGGTGGCAGACCATCAGCATGTCGAGGTGCTCGTCGAGGGTGTTGACCGTGAACGGCCGCGTCGGATTCGTCGACGATGGCAGCACCTCCGCGACTCCGCAGACGCGCAGGATGTCCGGAGCGTGGCCGCCGCCGGCGCCCTCCGAGTGGTAGGTGTGGATGGTACGGCCCTTGAACGCCGCGATCGAGTCGTCCACGAAACCCGATTCGTTCAGCGTGTCGGTGTGGATGGTCACCTGCACGTCCTCGCCCTCGGCGACGGAGAGGCAGCAGTCGATCGCCGCGGGCGTGGTGCCCCAGTCCTCGTGCAGCTTGAGGCCGATGGCGCCGGCGCGGATCTGATCGAGCAACCCTTCGGGCCGGGAAGTGTTCCCCTTGCCGGTGAAACCGACGTTCAACGGCAAGTCGTCGACGGCCTGCAGCATGCGGGCGAGGTTCCACGCTCCCGGCGTGCAGGTAGTGGCGTTCGTCCCGGTCGCCGGCCCCGTCCCTCCGCCGACCCAGCTGGTGATCCCGCTCGCGATCGCCTCCGGCGCCTGCTGCGGGCTGATGAAATGGATGTGCGTGTCGATCCCGCCCGCGGTGAGGATGAGCCCTTCGCCGGCGATCGCCTCGGTGGTGACGCCGACCACCAGCCCGGGAGTGACGCCGGCCATCGTGTCCGGATTGCCGGCCTTTCCGATGCCGGCGATGCGGCCGTCCTTGATTCCGACGTCCGCCTTGTAGATCCCGGTCCAGTCGAGGATCAGCGCGTTGGTGATCACGCAGTCGAGCGCCTCCGCGTCCGTTGCCCCCGCCTTCTGCCCCTGACCGTCGCGCAGCACCTTGCCGCCGCCGAACTTGCACTCGTCTCCGTAGGAGGTCAGATCGCGCTCCACCTCCGCGATCAGTGCCGTATCGCCCAGCCGTACCCGGTCGCCCGCCGTGGGCCCGTACAGGTCCGCATAGTGGCGCCGCTCGATCCGGCGGCTCACGGCTTCTCCTCCGCGTGGCCGAAGCCGCGCGAAGCAACCGCGTCGAGGAACCGCGCCTGGTTCTCCCGCGAGATCGGTCCATCGGCCAGCCCGTTGCCGCCGCGCACCACCTTCGCGCCGGCGAACGGAACGAGCGACACCGTCCGGCTCTCGCCGGGCTCGAAGCGCACCGCGGTCCCCGCGGGGATGTCGAGCCGCTTGCCGTAAGCGCGCCCGCGGTCGAACAGCAGCGCACGATTCGTCTCCGCGAACGGGTAGTGGCTGCCGACCTGGATCGGGCGATCGCCGCGGTTCACGACCTTCAACATCACCGCTTCGCGCCCCGCGTTCAGCTCGATCTCGCCGGGAGCGGCGAGCACCTCGCCGGGAACGGGTTCCTCGCGGACCGCGGAGAACGCGGAGGGGTCCGGCGCCGGAAGAAAGCTCCCGTACAGGGCGAGCGAGAGGTCTCCCTGCTCGAGCGCGATGGGATGGTGGACGGTGACGAGCTTGGTGCCGTCGGCGAAGGTGCCTTCGACCTGGACCTCGAGGATCAGCTCCGGCACGCCCGCCAGCACCTGCGCGCGCCCCAGCATGCGGCGCCCGAGGTCCATCAGCTCGGCCACGCTGCGGCCGTCGCGGATGAGCTCGAGCAGCTGCGTCGAGATCAACGCGACCGCTTCGGGGTAGTTGAGGCGCAGCCCCCGCGCCAACCGCTTCTGCGCGAGCACACCGGCCTGGTGCAGCACCAGCTTGTCCAGCTCCCGCGGCGTCAGGTGCACGGAGTCACTCCTTTCAGGCGCGGCGCGCCCAGGGATCGTCTCCCAGCAATGCAGGGATCCCGTCGAAGCGCGCTCGCAGCGTTTGCAGCAGGTCTTGCACCGAGGTGCAGGCGAGCCGCGCCACCACCACGTCGCCGGCCAGGGCCGTCGCCGACTCGACCAGCTCCGAGCGGGGGAGCAGGGGCCGCTGCTCGAGCTGCGCGCGCAGCGCTTCCGCGGTGGAGGCGAAGAGCGGCCCCGCCAGCAGGACGGTGCCCAGGGCCTCGAATCGGCCGAGCCGGTCGCGCAGGGCGCCGTGCGCGGGATCGAGCAGCCAGGATTCGTCGACGAGCGTCCGCCCGTCGCGGCGCAGCGCGAGGCCCAGCGAGCAATGCTCGAACGACCACCGCTCACCGCGCGCGCTCCGGCCCGCGGCGAGGACGTCCCAGAGCGCGACAGACGCGCCGTCCGAAAGATCGACGGCGATCCGCTGGCGGAAACGCGCGCCGGCGAAGCAGGAGGTTGGATCCGGCGCCAGCACCAGCGCAGCGCCGGCTCCAACTTCCGCCAGCGTCTCGCTCTCGCAACCCCGCGGCGATCGGTAGATCCGGGTCGGTCCTTGGCTGGAGACGAAGCCGCGCGCTCCCTCGCCGAGGGAGATCCGGAGCCGCACCCGATCGCCGTCCACGAACCCGCCGCCGAGCGTACTGAGGTAGGCCCAGGCCGATCGGCCGTGGTTTCGCGGCGTGAGCAGCCGCAGCGGGCTCTCCGCGTAGGCTGCGCGCAACACCGTTGCTTCGCCTGCGCGCTCGAACGATAGCCGGCCTTCGGCCATGCGCCGCCTTCTACCGCGGTTCGGTCCGGCTTCGCCTGCTGCGATGGTGAGCTGCATCCGATTCAGATGGAGAGATGCTTCCGGACCTGCGCGGGATCGAGGTCGGCGACACGCCCGCGCAGGACGATCTCGCCGCGGGAGAGCACCAGGCAGTGCTCGGCCAGCTCGAGCGCGAAGTCCAGGTACTGCTCGACGAGCAGGATCGTCATCCGCCGCTCGAGGAGCTTGCGCAGCACGCGCGCGATCTCCTTGATGGTCGACGGCTGGATCCCTTCCGTCGGCTCGTCCAGCAGGAGGACCCGCGGCCGTGGAACGAGCGCCCGGGCGATGGCGAGCTGCTGCTGCTGCCCGCCGGACAGATCTCCGCCCCGCCGCCTTTGCATGGTGCGCAGGATGGGGAAGAGCTCCTCCAGCTCTTCGCGGGGGGTGACCTCGCCCCTTCGCGCCGCCGCCTCCGCGACGAGCAGGTTCTCCGCCACCGTCAGCCGGGAGAAGATCTCGCGGCCCTGTGGAACGTACCCGACCCCCCGGCGGGCGCGCTCGTATGCCGGCATCGAGGTCACGTCCTCGCCGTCCACGACCACCGCGCCGGAGCGCACCGGCAGCTCACCCATCAGGCAGCGCAAGAGCGTGGTCTTCCCCACGCCGTTTCGGCCGAGCAGGGCGGTGCAGGCTCCGGCGGGGATCTCCAGATCGATCCCGCGCAGGATGTGGCTTCCGCCGTAATACTGGTTGAGCCCATGGACGTTCAGCATCACCGCCCCAGGTAGACGTCGACGACGCGCGGGTCTTCTCGCACCACGTCGAGGGTCCCTTCCGCCAGAAGCCGCCCTTCGTGCAGCACCGTGATCTTCTGGCCGATGCTCTCCACGAAATGCATGTCGTGCTCCACCACCACGACCGAGTGCTTGCCGGCGAGCGAGCGCAAGAGCTCCCCGGTGCGCGCCGTGTCGTCGTCGCTCATTCCGGCCACCGGCTCGTCGAGCAGGAGCAGCCGGGGATCCTGCATGAGCAGCATGCCGATCTCCAGCCACTGCTTCTCGCCGTGCGAGAGCAGATCGGCCTTCTGGTCCGCCTTGCTCCGCAGGCCGATGACGCCGAGGACCTCGTCGATGCGCGCGTCCTGCTCCGGCGTGCGCTCGGCGCGCAGCGTGGGAAAGACGCGCTTGTCGGTCTTCAGCGCCACCTCGAGGTTCTCGAACACCGTGTGGTTCCTGAAGATGGTCGGCTTCTGGAACTTGCGCCCGATCCCTGCCCGCGCGATCTCCGGCTCCGACATGCGCGTGAGGTCGTGCGCGTTGCCGAAATGCGCCTCGCCGGCCTCGGGGCGGGTCTTGCCGGTGATCACGTCCATCATGGTGGTCTTGCCGGCGCCGTTGGGGCCGATGATGCAGCGCAGCTCGCCCGGCTCGACGATCAGGCTCAAGTTGTCGAGAGCCTTGAAGCCGTCGAAGCTGACGGTCACGCCGTCGAGATAGAGGATCGGTCCCTGCGGGGTATCGAGGTTCACTTCTGCTCCCGCTTGAGGAGGCCGAGCACGCCGTCCGGAAGCCAGCGCGTGACCAGGATGAAGAGCAGTCCCAGGGCGTAGAGCCACAGCTCGGGCGCCGCGACCGTGAGCCAGCTCTTGGCGCCGTTGATCAGCGCCGCTCCCAGGATCGGGCCGAGCAGGGTGCCGCGGCCGCCGACCGCCACCCAGATGGCGATCTCCACCGAGTTCGCCGGCGACATCTCCGAGGGGTTGATGATCCCCACCTGCGGCACGTAGAGCGCGCCGGCGATGCCGCAGATGGCGGCGGAGAGCGTCCAGACGAACAGCTTGAAGCCCACCGGGTCGTAACCGCAGAAGCGGACCCGGTCCTCCGCGTCCCGGATGGCGGTGAGCACGCGCCCGAATTTCGAGCGCACCAGCAGGCGGCAGCCGATCAGCGCGATCAGCAGCCAGGTGGCGGAGAGCGCGAACAGCGCCACGCGCGTGCGCGGGTTGGCGAGCGGGAACCCGAGGATGCGCTTGAAGTCGGTGAAGCCGTTGTTGCCGCCGAACCCGGTCTGGTTCCGGAAGAAGAGGAGCATGAAGGCGAACGTCAGCGCCTGGGTGATGATGGAGAAATAGACGCCGCGGATGCGGGAGCGGAACGCGAACCAGCCGAAGACGAAGGCGAGCAGCGAAGGCGCGACCACGACCAGGAGCGCTTGCTGGAAGAAGTGCTCGGAGCCGTGCCAGTACCAGGGCAGCTTCTTCCAGTCGAGGAAGACCATGAAGTCGGGCAGGATGGGGTCGCCGTACACGCCGTCGCTGCCGATGGCGCGCATCAGGTACATGCCCATCGCGTAGCCGCCGAGCGCGAAGAAGAGGCCGTGACCCAGGCTGAGGATTCCCGCGAATCCCCAGACCAGATCCATGGCGAGCGCGACGGTGGCGTAGCAAAGGATCTTGCCCCCGAGCGTGACGGCGTAATCGGACACGTGCAAGGCGCTCGAGGCTGGCACCGCCAGGTGCAGCACCGGGACCACGATCGCCAGCAGCGCGTACCCGGCGAGGACGATGGTCCAGGTCCGCCGCGGAAAGAGCGTGCGAAGCCTTGCGCCCGGCGCCGGCCACTGCGGCCAGGAGAGATTCGCCCCCAGGCTGAATAGCCTCCGCGTCATCGTGGTCATCAATCGTCCGCCGCCCGGCCGCGAAGCGCAAACAGGCCCTGCGGCCTGCGCTGGATGAAGAGGATGATGAAGACGAGGACGGCGATCTTCGCCAGCACCGCTCCCGCCACCGGCTCCAGCGCCTTGTTGGCCAGGCCGAGTCCCGCCGCCGCGGTGATGGTTCCCGCCAGCTGGCCGACACCCCCCAGGACCACGACCATGAACGAGTCCACGATGAACCCCTGGCCGAGCTCGGGCCCGACGTTGCCGATCTGCGAGAGCGCGCAGCCGCCCAGCCCGGCGATGCCGGAGCCGAGCGCGAACGCGAGAAGATCGATGTGCGGGACGGCCACCCCGAGGCCTGCCGCACGCTGCCGGTTCTGCGTGACCGCGCGCACCCACAGGCCAAGCCGGGTGCGGGAGAGAAGGACCCAGACGAGCAGCAGCACGAAGGAGCCGAAGAGGAGGATGGCGATGCGGTTGAAAGGCAGGACCAGCCCCGCCAGCACGGTGATGCCACCCGACATCCAGTCCGGGTTGGCCACCTCCACGTTCTGCGCGCCGAAGGCGCTGCGCACCGCCTGCATCAGCAGCAGGCTGGCGCCAAAGGTGGCGAGCAATGTCTCCAGCGGGCGGCCGTAGAGCTTGCGCACGACGGTCAGCTCCAGCAGCGCGCCCACGGCGGCCGCAGCCAGGAACGAGGCCGGCACGGCCACCGCGAGGTACCAGCCGAAATGGCCCGGCAAGTAGCGGCGGAACAGCGTCTGCACCAGCCAGGTGGCGTAGGCGCCGATCATGAGCAGCTCGCCGTGTGCCATGTTGATCACGCCCATCAGCCCGAAGGTGACGGCGAGACCGAGCGCGGCCAGCAGCAGCACGCTTCCGAGGCTCAGGCCGCTGAAGAGCAGGCCGACCATCTCCGCCCGCTTCAGCGACGCCTCCACGCTCTGGTTCGCTTCCTTCAGCGCCCCGAGCACCGCCGGATCTGTCTCCACCGCCAGCCGCTGCGCGAGGAGCCGCTTGCTGGTCGCGCCGGGCACGCGCCGCAGCTGCTGCGCCGCGGCGATCCGGCGGGTCGTCTCGGGCGCGGAGAGCGCGAGCATCGCCTCCGTGGTGATCAGGGCCTCGCGGACTTCCTTGTCCTTCTCCTTCGCCAGGGCGGATTCGACGGCGGGCAGTACGTCGGGATCGGGCGCGCGCTGCAGCGCGCGCAGAGCGTCGAGGCGTTCCTCCCGGCCCGGAGCCGACAGCGAGAGCACCACCAGCGCGCGCTCCAGCGTGCGGCGCAGGCGGTTGTTGATCACCACCTTTTCCAGATCGTCGCGCGGCGCTGCGGGAGCGCCCGTGAGCGCGTCCCGCAGCGTTCCACGGTCGTCGATGAGGACCGGTCCCTCGGACCCCGCATAGAGGTTCCCCTCCAACGTGGCGCGGAGCAGGGGAACCGCGGCGGCATCGCCCGCGGCGGCCAGGGCAGAAATTGCCCCCTGACGCTCCGCCTGGCTCCCGCGGGCGATCTTCTCCAGCGTGCCCGCGTCGAGACCGACCGCGAGCACCACCGCCGTGATCAAGCTTGCCGTCACTCGATAGCGAGCCTCATCCTATTTCTCCGCGCGCTTCTCGTTGCCGGCGATGAAGGGGCTCCAGGGCTGCGCGCGGATCGGCTGGTCCGTCTTCCACACCACGTCGAACTGGCCGTTGCCCTGGACCTCGCCGATCAGCACCGGCTTCCAGAGATGATGGTTGGTCTCGTCCATCTTCAGCGTGAATCCGGACGGAGCCGGGAAGGTCTGGCCAGCCATCGCCTTGCGAACGTCGTCGACCTTCAAGCTGCCGGCCTTCTGCACGGCCTGGGCCCACATGTGCATGCCGACGTACGTCGCCTCCATCGGGTCGTTGGTGACACGGGAGTCGCCTCCCGCCAGCCCGTTCTTCTTCACGTACGCCTTCCAGCGCTTGATGAACGCGGCGTTCGTCTTGTTCTTCAGGGACATGAAGTAGTTCCAGGCGGCGAGGTGGCCGACCAGCGGCTTGGTATCGATCCCGCGCAACTCCTCCTCGCCGACGGAGAAGGCGACCACCGGGATGTCGGTCGCCTTGAGACCCTGGTTTCCCAGCTCCTTGTAGAAGGGCACGTTGGAATCGCCGTTGATGGTCGAGATCACCGCGGTGTGGCCGCCGGCGCCGAAGGTTTTGATCTGGGCGACGATGGTCTGGTAGTCGCTGTGCCCGAACGGCGTGTACGTCTCCATGATGTCGCTTTCCGGGATGCCCTTGGACTTGAGGAAAGCGCGCAGGATCTTGTTGGTGGTGCGCGGGTAGACGTAGTCCGTGCCGAGCAGGAAGAAGCGGGTCGCGCCGCCGCCTTCCTTGCTCATCAGATATTCGACCGCCGGGATCGCCTGCTGATTCGGCGCCGCGCCCGTGTAGAAGACGTTCTGCGAGAGCTCCTCGCCCTCGTACTGGACGGGGTAGAAGAGCAGCCCGTTCAGCTCCTCGAAGACCGGCAGCACCGACTT
>Ga0070699_100005804_pt1 | contig 10800 bp, 7 predicted proteins | sample KBSK1503metaG_FD_65473 | JGI IMG/M metagenome (GOLD analysis project Ga0070699, IMG submission 65473) | Corn, switchgrass and miscanthus rhizosphere microbial communities from Kellogg Biological Station, Michigan, USA - KBS K1-50-3 metaG | ecosystem: Host-associated > Plants > Roots >...
GCGCCAGCCAGCACGAGTTCCTCCCCTTGCCGCACGCGAATCCCCACCGAATCCGAATCGAGCAGGTATCCGCAGGCCTCGGCGATCTTCGCCAACAGGGCCTCGAGGGGCTGGATCTGCGACAACTCGCGGGTAATTTCCACGAGCGTCTCGAGCCGCTCATAGCGGCGCGGCATCTGTCGCGTCGACCTGGGAACCCTGCGCTTTGTCGCGCCTCGATTCACTCGGGCATTCCTTCCTGGACGCTAGCAGCGTCATTTCCGAAAGGCGGCAAGCTGCATGCCAGGTTGGGGCACGAGCGACCGCTGGAACTGCCTGAATTGACGGGTAAGTTCCAGGCTGAAAAGTCATCAGCGGACCGAGGGGCAGCGCGAATGGTGAGCGGTTTGCCAAACGATGGCAATTTCCCGCCAGCCGGCGGTCCGAGTTACGGAATCAACGAGGCGGAGCATGCACTACGAGCAGCTAGCCCTTCGGTTCGTAGCTAAACTACGCTCTGGTGACCAACCCCTCGTAGCCTCGCCACGCGCGGAGGATATGCCAGGTACACCCACCGACCGATGGTCCAGGACATCGTGATGGCCTACCACTGATCGCCAGGCACGCAGCCGAGGGCAATTCCCGCGGCGCGTTGCCTCGGTGTAGTCGCCGACTGTGAAGGCGAGTCGTTCGAGACACTCGGGGCGTGATAGCCACGAGCAGCAATCCCCAAAGGAACTCCTTTCGGCCATCGAAAACTGGTGCTGGCCCCTGATTGGCGCGGAGTTCCGTGGGCGTCGATGGCCAGGATTTGTGCCAGGAGGAGGAGCCTTTGGTCGGCGGTCGTCGCCTAGTAGGAAGGCTCGGCAAGGGCCGACGTGCCTTTAGGTCTTGGGCCACCGCCTGAATTACGATGTTCATAAGCCCCAGCGATGAAGCGGCTCGCGAGCCTCCGGTCGAGACTCCTGGTCGTGGTCCTCGTGGCGGTGCTTCCCGCCTTCGCGCTGGCGCTCTATACGAACCTCGAGCATCGTCGCGCCGCCGTGGCCGTGGCCCAAGAGGAGGCGCTCCGGATCGCCCGGATCGCGGCCTCCGAGCAAAACGACGTGTTCCAGGACGCGCAACGGGTCGCGTTCACCTTGGCTCATCTTCCCGCGATCCGGACGCTCAACGCGGAGGCGTGCCGCCCATTGCTGGCGGAGCTCCTGAGCCGATCGCTGGAGTACTCGAACATTTCGGTCGCCGCGCCGACCGGCGACGTGATCTGCGCGGGAGAACCCTTCGTCGGCTCGATCAACTTGGGGGACCGCGAATACTTTCAACGAGCGCTGACTACTCGCCCGGTCGCCATGAGCGGCTATTTGATCGGACGAATCACCAAGAAGGCAGCGGTGGTGATGGCGTACCCAGCGGTCGACGCGGGTGGCACCGTGCGCGCCGTGGTCGTGATCGGAGTGGATCTACGCAGCCTCAATCATTTGGCGGCCGATGCCCAGTTGCCGGACGGCTCCACGCTGCTTGTGATGGACTCGGCCGGCATCATTCTGGCCCACCATCCTCGAAGAGATGGGTGGGTGGGTCAGCAGGTCTCGGACGCACCGTTGGCGAAGGCTATTCTCACGAAGCAGGGCGAGGGCACCATCGAGAACGTCGGATTGGACGGCGTGCCTCGCCTGTACGGACTCGCGCGGCTCTCGGCCACACCGGACGCGGGCGAAGTCTACCTCGTCGTCGGCATCCCCCGATCGGTGGCATTGGCGGAACCGAACCGCGCACTCATTCGGAATCTCGTCTGGCTGGGCCTGATCGGCGTGGTGGTGCTGGTGGGCGCACGCGTGGTCGCGCAGCGGCTCGTGCTGCGTCACACCGAAGCCCTGACAGCCGCCACCAAGCGCCTCGCCGCCGGGGACTTGGCGGCGCGGACGGGACTGGCCAGCAACAACACCGAGTTGGGTGACTTGGCGCGGTCCTTCGACGAGATGGCCGAGGCCGTGGAACAGCGAGCCGCCGAGCGCGCCCGGGCCGCGGCCGAATTGGTGCGCAGCGAGAAGATGGCCGCGCTCGGGCGCCTGGCCGCGGGGGTCGCCCACGAACTCAGAAACCCGCTGAGCGTCATCGCAGGCCGCATCGAAATTCTCAAACGCCAGATGACCCCGGGGCAGGCGCCGACCTTCGACGTGCTCGCTCGTAGCCTCGCGCAGTTCGAGGAGGCCGCGGAACGGATGCGGCGGATCATGGAAGGTCTCTCGACGTATTCCAAGCCGGCCAAGCCGGACCCCACGCCACTCGATCTGGGCGAATTACTGAGGGCGACGAGCGAAGTCCTCGCCTACGAAGCCCGAAAGCATCAGGTCGCCATCAACGTCGACGTGCCGCCCATGTTGCCTCAAGTGGTCGGGGATCGCAGCGAGCTCATGCAGGTCTTCGTCAATCTGGTCACGAATGCGGTGCAGGCCATGGGCGACATCGGTGGCGGGCAGGCGACGCTCAAAGCGTATACGGCCGATGGTCCCGGCACGCCCATCGTCGTGGCGGAGGTCACCGACACCGGGCCTGGCATTCCCGCAGACGCCCTCGCCCAAATCTGGGCGCCGTTCTACACCACCAAAACCGAGGGGACCGGCATCGGGCTCTCGATCGTCCGATCGCTCGTGGAGCAGCAAAACGGCGCCGCGATCACCGTCGCGAGCCACCTCGGCGTTGGCACCACGTTCCGGCTCACGATGCCGGCGCTCGCCGGCTCCTCTGCCCGGCCGAGCACGAGTGCCCTCGAAAGGGCCTCGCGTGAGTACGCCTCGCCGGACTCCTGATAGTTCTCTGCAGTCCCTTCGGTGTGTCTTTTCAGGCCATCGCTCGTTTCACCGCGACGCCGGCGTCGCGGCGTCAGGCCTCTTCTCGGGTTTCGGCGTAGCCATCGGCTCTGACTATCGGTATGAGATCATCGCGCGAGAGAACTCTATTGATCTAGAATCGCGGCTAACATGACGTTGCTTCGGTTTCCAGGTCATCTCTTAGCGCTTCTCCTGCTCATCTACATCACCGCCGACTTCATGGACCCGTTAACCCCGGGGTGTTCTCCCTCGAGAATAACGACCTCTTTGTCGACGGTGTGGTCCAACTCAAATCCCATGCGTTAACGGATCTCGCGCCGACGGCGCCGATGATGCGCCCGGGGGACGGCCCGGCCGATTGCGACGATGAGCACGCAGCCGCTACGGTGCGCACGGTCGCGCGGCCGTCCCGTCCGCGGCACGTATTCTGGAAGCATCTGAAGCACGACGACTCAGCTTCGTTCGCGTCCTCCTCACCACCAGACTCCTCGCCCACTCCGCCTCAGTTGTAGCTCCGGCCAGAGCGGCCGGCAGCGCGCGGTCCTCAGGCACAACGCTCTGAACCGAGCCAGCGCTTGGAACAAGTCCGTGAACAGGCCCCAGCAGAGAGGAGAGGATGACGAACACGCGGCAACGCGGATGGTGAACCCGACCTTGAAGGGCGGCCCACTTTGAGATGGCTTCGGCTGTTCACGCGCCGCACCGTTTGGTGGGCAATTGCGTTTGCGATCCCGCTGGCCGTCATGCTGGCTGGTGGTGGCGTCATCCTTTCGACTGTCTACCCCTACTCGCGGTCGCCATCCTTCACGGACCTTGGCGTCACGCTCTTCGTTTTCGGCTTCACGGCCGTCCTTGCGCTCTTTGGCGTGTGGGTGGCGAGCGGTGGCCATTGCGGGCCAAAGGACGGGCCATGAGCAGTGGGCGAAGAGCGAAACTCCGCGGGATTCGTGCTGGTGGTCGACGACGACCAGCTTGCGCGCCACTTTCTTCGGTCGGTGCTCGAATTCTCGGGCACGATCGTCAACGCCGCCCACGCCGCACTCTGCGCCGCATGCCACGGCGTGCGCTCCCATCCGGTCCCGGTCGCACTCGTGGGTGAGTGCTCCATCCCCGATTTCATCTGCCGTCTTGGTCCAGACGAACGCGCCGCCTTGCCCGATCCCGTCGACCAGACGATCAGCTTCAAAAGGGACGCGTGAGCACGTTGGCCAGGAATTGGCTCCTGAGCACACCGAGGACCGCACCTCCTGCCATCAGAATGAAGGCGTCGATCCGGAGCGCCAGCGTCGCGGCGACTGTCCCAATCAGGATCAACAGTGTGAGCGGATCCTCAACGGCCGCGGGGGAAAGTCGGACCAACGAAACGGCCAGCACGCCGATCACTGCCGGAGCCATTCCTTTCATCATGGCCTTCATCCAGGCCAGTTGTCTGACCCGATCGAGTCCGGGCAGAATGGCGAGCATGATCACGAAGGACGGAAGGAAGGCTGCCGCGGCCGCCACGATCGCACCGCCAAGCCCGGTGAGCTTGTAGCCAACGTAGGCCGCAATCATCAGGACACTTGGGCCAGGCGTCAGTTGCCCGAGGGCCAATCCATCGATAAACTCCCGCGGCGTCAGCCATCCGAACTTTTCAACGACTTGGTCCTGGATGAAGGCGATCATCGGCAGCCCGCCGCCGATCGTGAAGGCGCCCACTTTGAGGAAGAAAAGGCCGATGTGAACAAGGCTCTTCGGATTCGGCGTCCACCCCGGGCCCGTCGTGACGGACGAGGAGGTTGTCAGCCACAGGGCGATGGAGAGCACGGCGACAAACAGGAGCCCCGCGACGGCGCGCGCCCGCCCGCCGGATGGCCCGCGATGGAAGACGAACAAGCCGGCGCAGCCGGCGAGGACCAGGATCGCCACAATCCCGATACGGGTTGTCGCCGATGCCGCCGCAGCCGCGATGCCGATGATCACTTCGGGCACGGTGGTCGCCGCTGTCTTGGCGAGGCGATAGAGCGCGACGGCAAACAGACCGATGACCACCGGGCCGAGACCATATAGAGCGCTGCGCGCCAGTGGCGTCACACCGAAGTTTGCGTACGCGATCGTCAGGGCAAGCATGATGACGAACGCTGGAAACACGAAGCAGAGTCCGCCGAGAAGAGCACTCCACCAGCCACCGCGGGCGTACGCGAGGAATATTCCGAGCTGCGTCGCCGTCGCGCCGGGCACCATGTTCGCCACCGCCAGGCCCTCGAGGAATCGTTCCTTCGACACCCACTTCCGTCGCTCTTGTAGTTCGTTTTGCATCACGCCCATGATGGCCGGCCCGCCGTACGAAGTGGCGCCGAGCTGAAACAGCGTGGTCGCGATTTCCTTCGGCTCGCCTGCCCTCGTCGCATCGATCATTGGGTTAAAGGCTAAACCTGAAAATGGCGAGGAGATACCCTGTTCACAAATCGCCGCCGGACACGTGTAGGCGAAGTCCGTGAAAGGACGACACCTCGCAAAGAGAGGTCCACGCGTTCCGAAACCACTGGTTTCTCCGGAATGTCGATCTGGCGGGTTTCTTTTTCTACCCCGCGGTGAGCAATCACCCATTCGTCATGAACAATCCGGAAATCGCGACGTGAAGAGCGTCGTAAACTTCACCGGTTCTCAGTCATCTCTGAATGGTCCCGGCGTTGCACGCATTATTGGACACGCACAGTTGTGCAGGCCCTATTGTTTGGCGGGAGGGACCGATGGTGACGACGAAACTGAACCCGGAGATCGCGGAAACCTGGAAGCGCGTCCCCGCGTGGAAAACAGGCCTGCTCGCGGTTGGGTTGTCGCTGTTCGTTATGCTCCTAGCGCTGTTGCTGGGTCCTTGCCCAGCGCTAGCTGGTGAACGAATTAGGCGCCCGGTGCTGCCGAATTCCGACGCCACTCTGTATGAGGTCACCGAGACTGTCCGGTTCGATGCCGCGGCCGGCTTGACCGTCACGCTGCGGGACGCCATTGCCACGCTCATGGGCGCAGCGAAACTCGGAACGCCCCTCTGCCCTGCCGCGGTGCTGGTGACGAACCCGGCCGTCCAAACGTGCGAGATCTCCGGTCAGGGGCAGGACAGCGTGTCGCTGGCAACAGGCCTCGGCCCAGTCTGGGGCAAGTTCGCTGTCCTCATCAATGCCCCCGGGAACAGCGACGACCATGTCCCGGATTTGCCCGTCCTGACCGGCACCTTCATCGGCGATGTTGACCTCTCGCCGGCGGTCCTGTCGCAGATTCCGCTGGGCTATCTCACGAACGGTCGACTCACGATCGATCAGACGGGCCAGGTGATCCCCTTCTCGGGAACGTTCCGGCTGCCGTTCAGCCTTGTTGACGACGAGGGGCGTAAGAGAGACTTCTACCTCGCCGCCGACGGCACCCCGGTGAGCGCCAAGCAACACGAACGTGATCTGGGCTTCCCGCTGGTGCGGCTCGAGGTGACGTTCGGGCCCTAGCAGAGAGCCCGGCGTGTGGCCGTTCGACGGCGACGCGGACGAGAACTTGCGATCGTCGTGGTGGTCGATGAACGCGGTCTTCGCGGCCCGGCGCCCCCCCCGATGTGTCGATCGCAACGGTCGACCTTTACGGCATCGCCCATCCATCGACAACCGGCGGCGCGTTTGTAGCCCGTGTATTGCCAGGGTTTCCCAAAGCTGCTAGCGTAGTCACTCGTGCAACTTCAGCGAGCGCTCGTCCTTCTCCTCGCGGTAGCGCTTTTCGCGCTCGCGCCGCTCGCCCAGGCCTCTCCACCGGACCAAACCTGGATCAGCGGGTTCTACGACGACGCCGACTATGACGACGTCGTCCTCATCATCACGTCGAGCGTGGGCGTCGCGGATGGCGTGCTACGCGCGAGACTGCCGTCCCCGCTCCCCGTCGTGGCGCCGGCGCGGCATCTCGACGAAGCCGACCCGTCCCGGCCCCATCTGCTGTCCACGCCCACCCGGGCGCCTCCTCTCGCCTAGCCTGCTCTTCTAGCGATCCCGCGGGCCCTCCTGCGGGATACCGAACCGAGCACATCTCGCATCACGGCTGAACCGGTTTGTCCTGTCGCCGGAGCCGGGCGCCAACGTGGCGGCCCGATCGCCGCGACTGCCGACGAGTCGACGAGTTCCGTGCCGGTTCGCCCGAACTAGCTTCCGCCCGCGCTTACCTCAGACGCGACTGGGGTGTCGCGCTAAAGGACGAGGCAACTCGAGAGCTTGGCTATGTATCTCTGTAGCGCTTTCGTTTTCGTTGCGTGATGGCGCTGCGCCCGTGATGCCGTGATCGCGCGCATCGCCAACTTCGCGGTCCGCCAGTGTCGTCACGCTGGCTCTGGTGTGCTCCTCGTGGCGGACGAGATCATCGCCTTCTACCGGTTGCCGCGCCGGGCGGCGAAGGCCCTGGCAAGACACACCTTCATGACGACACTCTGTTGCACCAGCGTGATCGTCGCGCTGACGCTCCCGATCATCGCACGCGCGGGCGAGACAACTCTCGCCGCGGTGTTGAGCGATCCCGCCGGATTCGACGGGCGGAAGGGGCAAGTCAGGGGCACCCTGACTGATCTGAAAGCCCACCGCGCGCGCAAGGGCTACCGCTATCACACGTTCACCCTCTCTGATGACGTACACGCAGTCCTGATCCTCGTCTTGGAGCGGCCGGGCTGTGCGGGATCCCCGGTTACTGTCAACGGCGCTGTCCAGCGGCGCCGGGCGGGGCCAGGCCCCGACGCCGTCGTGATCGAAGCTACAACGGTCACGTGTCTCGCGAGGACGAAGTCGCGGTCGGATGCGTCTGCCGCGTTTGCGGACGACCGCCACGCCGGCAGCTATCCGGAAAGCGGTCAACCTCGGAAACCGACGGCGAAATGATCGCCCGGATCCTGACCTTTGCCCTCCACCAACGCTTCATCATTCTCGCGCTGACACTCTTGCTCATCGCCGGCGGCATCGTCGCCTTCTCTCGCTTGCCGATCGAGGCGTATCCCGACGTCGCCGATGTCGAGGTCGACGTCATCACCATCTGGCCGGGGCACGCCGCCGAAGAAGTCGAGCGTCTGATTACGATTGCGCTCGAGAAGGAGCTCAACGGCATCGCGAACGTGACGTTCCTGCGGTCGTTTTCGAACTTCGGCCTGTCGAACATCCGGGTCCTGTTCGCGGATGGCACCGACAACTACTGGGCCCGCCAGCAGGTCCAGGAGCGGGTCACGCAAGCCGAGCTCCCCGCGGACGCGAAGCCCACGCTCGGTCCGCTCGCCAGCGTGATCGGCGAAGTGTACCGATACACGCTCGAATCGAAGACGCTGCCGCTCGTGGAGCTGAAGGCCCTGCAGGACTGGGTTCTCGAGCGTGAGTTCCGGAAAGTCCCCGGCGTCGTCGACGTGGTCTCGTGGGGCGGCGGCATCAAGCAATACCAGATCACGCTCGATCCGGGGCGACTCCGCACCTACAACCTCACGCTAAAGCAGATCTTCGAGGCGGTGGCCAGTAACAATTCCAACGCCGGCGGCAGCTATATCCAGCGGGGCGAATACGCCCTCATGGTCCGAGGCATCGGCCTCATCCAGTCCACTCGGGACATCGAGAACATCGTCGTCGCCGCCCAGAAGGGGACGCCGGTTCGCGTCCGCGACATCGGCCAAGTCGGCATCGGCCACGCCATCCGCTTCGGCGTCCTCGGGCGTGACCACGACGACGATCTCGTCCAGGGGATCGTCCTGATGCGCAAGGGCGAAAACCCCGGGGATGTCATCAAGGGCGTGCGCACGAAGATCGAGGAGCTCAAAAAGCTTCTGCCAGCGGGCGTCGAGATGCGCCCGTACTACAGCCGCGATGTGCTCGTGAAGACCACCGTGACGACGGTGATGCGCAACCTGATCGAAGGGGCGGTGCTGGTCATCGTGCTGCTCTCGCTGTTTTTCTACAACCTGCGTGCGGCCATCATCGTCGCGCTGACGATCCCGCTGTCCCTCCTCTTCGCGTTCATCTTCATGGATCTCCGGGGCATCCCGGCCAATCTACTCTCGCTCGGCGCCATCGACTTCGGGATCATCGTCGACGGCGCCGTGATCATGACCGAGAACATCATGCGTCACCTGAGCGAGCACCGGCCACATGGCCACCGCGTCCTGCGCGAGGTCCAGCACGCGGCGATGGAGGTGGCTCGACCGCTGGCCTTCGCCGTCCTGATCATCATGACGGTGTACCTGCCGATCCTCACCTTCCAGCGGATCGAGGGCAAACTCTTCCGGCCGATGGCGGTGACGATCTCACTCGCCGTGATCGGCTCGCTCGTCCTGACGCTCACGCTCATTCCTGTGCTCTCAAGCCTGTTGTTTCGCCGGCCGCCCTCAGCGCGCGAGAGTCCGCTTCTCCGCTGGCTTCGGAAGCCCTACCTGGTGATGCTCCGCTGGTGCGTGCGCCGGCCGCTGTTCCCGGTGCTCGGGGCCGCCGCCAGCCTGGCGCTCGCGCTGTTCGTCTTCACCCTGCTCGGCAAAGAGTTCCTGCCAGAGCTGGACGAAGGGGACCTCTGGCTGCGCGTCAAGCTGCCGGTCGGCATCTCGCTCGAAGGCGCGCGTCCCTATGTGCACGAGATACGCGAGCGGCTCCTCACGTTCCCGGAGGTGCGGGTCATCGTGTCACAACTGGGAGCGCCCGATGATGGCACCGACCCCAACGGGCCGGACAACACCGAGTTCTACGTCGGCTTGAAGCCCCGGGACCAGTGGCAGATCAAGGACAAGGACAGGCTCATCGAGGCGATGGGTCGAAGTCTGGCGGATATGCCAGGGATTACGACCAACTTCTCGCAGCCGATCAAGGACAACGTCGATGAGGCGTTAGCGGGGGTCAAGGGCGAGCTGGCCATCAAACTCTACGGGCCAGACGTGTATGCCCTGCAGGCGAAGGCGAAAGAGATCGCCACTGTCCTGAGCGGCATTCGGGGTGTCGCCGATCTCGACTACGACCACCTGGTCGGCCAGCCTCAACTCCGGCTCATCGTCGACCGGGGGGCGGCCGCCCGTTATGGGATCAACATCCAGGATGTCCAAGACGCCATCGAGACCGCGACCAAGGGGCGGACCGTCACCCAGATCTTCGAGGGCGAGCGGCGGTTCGACCTCGCGGTCCGGCTCAGCCAGGATGGTGACCCACTCGCCAACCTCAGGAGCCTGACGATCAGTGCCCCCAACGGCGAGCGAATTCCCCTGACCCAGATCGCGGACGTCACGCAGACCGAAGGTCTTGGGCAGATCCTTCGAGAGGGCAACCTGCGGCGCATCGGGATCAAGTGGAGCGTGCGCGAGCGCGACATGGGGGGCTTGGTGGCCGAAGCCATGCAAAAGGTCGAGCGCGCCGTCAAGCTGCCCGAGGGCTACCGGATAGTTTGGAGTGGCCGCTTCGAGGACCAGCAGCGGGCTCTGGCGCGGCTCTCCATCATCGTGCCCCTCGTGATTTTCATCATCTTCATCTTGCTTTTCTCGACATTCCAGTCGGTCGGCGACGCTCTCCTGATCATGCTGAACCTCCCCTTCGCGCTGATCGGCGGGACGCTCGCGCTGTATCTATGGCGGACCCACTTCAACATCTCCGCGGCGGTGGGCTATATTGCCGTGTTCGGCGTCAGTGTCTTGAACGGCGTCGTCTTGGTGTCGTCGATGCGCCAGGCTCGTGCCGAGGGGTTGGCCCGCCGCGAGGCGATTCTGCGTGGGTGCGAGATCCGGTTCCGCCCGATCCTGGTCTCGGGGATCGTGGCCGTCATCGGGTTCCTGCCAGCCGCGCTGTCTCACGGAATCGGCTCCGAGATTCAGCGGCCGCTGGCCCGGGTCGTGATCGGGGGCCTGATCTCGTCGACGGTGCTGACGTTGCTCGTGCTCCCCGCGATTTATGCGCTGTTCGGACGGCGGTCGGAGCCTCCTCAGCAGGGCGTCGCCGAGACGCCGCAAGCGGACAGCTCCCCACGCGGCGAAAGTTGACCTAGG
>Ga0070699_100005806_pt1 | contig 10798 bp, 9 predicted proteins | sample KBSK1503metaG_FD_65473 | JGI IMG/M metagenome (GOLD analysis project Ga0070699, IMG submission 65473) | Corn, switchgrass and miscanthus rhizosphere microbial communities from Kellogg Biological Station, Michigan, USA - KBS K1-50-3 metaG | ecosystem: Host-associated > Plants > Roots >...
ATCTGCCGGACCCGGTGCGCGGCCAGGGGCCCGAGCAGGTCGTAGGTGGCGATGAACAGCTCGCGGGCGGCGGCCCGCGGCCAGGCGTCGGGCAGCAGCTCGCCGGGCAGATCGGGATCAAGCCCGGGGAAGGCGCGCCACTCGTCCATGACGCGGGTCCTGGCGACGAGCGCCTCCACCGGGGATATCCGCCCGGCGAGCGCGCGTTCCCGCAGCTGCTGCGCGTAGGCGATGAAGCCGTCATACCGGGTGTGCAGGTCCTCCAGGTCCCACGCGACCTGCGGATACCCGTCCGGCCCGGTGCCGGGCACGGTCCTGGCCCGGAACGCGGTCGCGGTGCTGATGCCAAGCTCGGCCAGCTGGCCGACCACCTCGGTGGCCTGATCGCGGGGCGCGACCCAGAGCCCGTCGTAGAGCGGGGCGAACCCGAGCCAGCGGAGCTGCTTGCGCAGCGCGTCACGCGCCGCGCGGTTGTGCTCGGGAATCGAGAACGCGACCAGGCTCCACATCCCGTCCCAGGGTTGCGTGTCCCGGCCGAAGGAGAAGATGTGGCGCGCCCCCTCGTCGAGGATCTGCGCCGCTCGCTCGCTGAGCCGGACGAACGTGCGCCTCCCGACCTTGGAGGTGACCAGGAGCCGGTTCCGGGTCAGGCGGCTCAGCGCGGCCCTGGCGGCCGAGTCGCTGACGCCGAACTCCGCCAGCAGCGCGACCAGCGCCGCCGAGGGCAGGGACTCCGTGTGCTGCCACCAGTAGTCGCCCAGCAGCGTGAGCAGCAGCCGCGGTGGCCGCTGAGCGGCGGCCCAGGGCCGCATCTCGCCGTCGTCGCCGGGCGACAGGTAGCCGGGCGGCCCCGCGTCATCGGAAGACGGATGAAGACCAGGCACGTTCATGAGGGTAGCGAACGACCTTTCCGCCCAGGGAACAGCATCACGCGAGTTCCAGATGACGACAGACAACACATTACAGGCTTATTGCTACGTTGATCGAGACTCGATTTGTCATCCATCAGCGGCCACCGCGACCGCATCGATGGAGCATTGATGCGGTTTGGCGGCGCGGCGCTCAGGGCCCCGGGATGCCTGGGGGGGGCGCCCTGGAGCGCCGGCGCGGGTTACCCGCGGTGATAGCTGACGAAGGGCATCACGCTCGTCGCAACAAATGACACGCCTCAGGCCGGGCCCTGTCAAGGCCGATCGGGCAGGACAGCAGCAGATGGCCGACTGCGGCGGGTACGGCGCGAGCTGGCCAGGGCAAGCTAGTCCAGAGCCAGCTAGCACGAGGCACACGGGCACGCGGCTATAGCGGCCGGCTCCGGGCCCCGACCGAGAAGGAGTGCCTCGAGCGTCCGGGTAACCGACAGCGAGCCGCCGCTGGCGCGGGCGCAGGAGGAGGTCCGGCGGCAGCTTGCTGATCTTCCGGAGCCGCGCCGGGGCTACGCGGCCGCGGCGCTCGGGGAGAACGGTGGCGCGATCCCGCGTCAGGCGCCCCGGCCGCGCTGGACGGTCAGCAGCGGGCCGAGGGCGGCCTCCCGCGGGAGCCGGATGCCCAGCGCCAGCGTCAGCATCTCCAGCAGGCATATCCGGGGGTCCTGGGTCTCCCCGGGACCGGACACGCCCGGCGTGTCCGGGCCCGGGTCAAGCCCGGCCTGCAACATCTCGGTCAGGAACCGGTCAGGGTCGCTGCCACGCCGGTCCTGCGCCAGCAGCGGCTCGAACGAGGTCACTTCGACCCCGTCGACGAAATAGAAGAAGTAGTCGATGGTCTGCGTCCAGGAAAACCACGCGACGTCAGTCCCCCGCGAGAGCCCCTGTACCGTCGCTTGCTCGTCGTACGTCGATATCGGTCCCACTTCATCGATCGCGAAGGCCCACTCTCCCGTCCGCCCGGCACGGATCCAGGGATTAACCACCAGGTATGTCTCGTCCAAGACCGGGAGCCGTACAGCCTCGCTGGCGCGAGCGGCGGGAAGCAGCCGCGCGGCGGCCGGGTCCATCCCATACGCCTCGATGATCTGCTGAGGCGAGGCGCCGCGAACGAACGTCAGCGAGCCGACCAGCTCCCGGTCGCCCTCCAGGATCCAGTCCCACTCCGACGCCCGCGAGCTGGTACCGCCAGCTGCCATCACCAAGTCACCTCCCCGGGCCAGCTTGCCACACGAGATCGGCCGCGGGATGCCCGCCGCCGGGAACCTGAGCGGCGGGCATCCCGCGGTGCCGGATTCAGCCGGTCACCGCCACCCAGAACTTATCGCCGGGCAGGAGCCGCTCGGAGCCGACGAACCCTCCGTATGCACCGCCGGCACGCCTGTTCTGCGCCAACGGGATGTGGCCGCGTACGCAGGGGGCGGCCGCGGAGAACTTGCCGAGGGGCGCGACGGTCTTCCAGCGCTGCAGCTCGGTCTGGCCCGGCTTGCCGGTTTCCACCGCCGTGACCTGCGCGCACCTCCTCCCGCTGGTAAAGCCCGGCCGCGTCCCTGGGCTCTGCTCAGAGCCGGCAAAGGGGTACTCATCGCAGCTATCATGGGGGACTTTCGGGTGCGCTCTCCAGTCCGTTCTGCAGATCTTTCTCCTGTTCTCCGTTGCTTTGGCCGTATCGCCCAGGCGGTTCAGCGGCCTATTGCTGCTCTGCAGGCCCCACTTGCCGTCCATGTGCTGCTGTGCCCAGCGGATCATCGCCGCGGAGGCGCCGAACTTGGAGATCGCCAAGGTGAGCGTGGGGATGTCCCTCGGGAACACGCACCCTGCCGGGTCCAGCGCGGCCGCTGCCTCCGGCACGTTAGCCACGGTCTGCGGGGCGAGGTCGTCGTCGCAGCGGTAGCTGATGGGCGAGTCCCACTTGGGGAAATTAAGCGGGGCGAAGGGCGGGGCGACCCACAGGAGCTTGTAATGGGTAGGTGTGAGATTCACCTGGTGCGGGCGCAGGTGGTCGGTGTAGTCGACCGTTCCGTGGAGGCCGCGCCTGAGCACTCCCCGGAAGTGGGCCACGGCGTGGCATGGCTTGTCACAGGATGCCTCCAGCGCGGCCAGGACCGGTGCGGTCCGTCCCCGGCTCGCCGTGGCCAGCACGGTGTCGTTCTCGATCCATCGCAAGCCGCCAGGATGCAGGTGGATGGATTGTTCCAGAAGAACCGCCAGGGCGCCGACCGGCCTGCCGTTAATGAAGAAGGTGAACGCTAAGGTGACACTCCAGCAGGCGTCGGTGCGGTCGAACTCGCCGAATCTCGGAGCGCACGCCGACGACGCCGCGAGGTGCTGCGTCGGGCCGATCGCAGACACCGGGCCGATCTTGACCGCTACCTCGAGCGTCTTGACCTGCGGTCCTTGCGGCTGTGAGGCAGTGGCGGGCGCCGCGCCCGCCAGCAGGGCGATGGCCGAGCAGAAGACTGCCACCGCAGATACGACGAGCTTGATGCGCCATCGGCGCGTAGCAGGATGTCTCACGAGGCTGCGTCCTTTCTCATGGAAGATGCCAGACGGCCCGCCTGCCGCGCGCCGGCGTGCGGAAAGGGGACCGGTGAGCGCTGGGGCGCTCGCTATTCCGACAGCCTTCACTAACCGGGCAATCGGGCGCATCCGCCAGATTGGGACATTTCATGGCTAGATCCTGCGCGCTTTCGTGGCTAGATCCAGGGCGCTGCCTTGGACTGGCTGGGCCCGCCGGCACGGCGAGCGGCCGCTGCGATCCGGCCGCCTTCGTTCGTCGCGCCTCGCCCTCGAAGCACATGTTCGCCAGGATGCGACCCCTAGCGCTCGGCTAGCGCCCTGCCGCTAGCCGAGCGCTAGCGGCGGCGGCAGGATCTTCTCACCGGTACCCGGTTCGGTCTGGCCGCGTGTGATCCCCCGCGAGGCTGACCCATGTCCCCTGAGGGAGGACCCGTGACACGATGCTTTACCGGTCTTGGGCCAGGATTCCAGGTCTTGCTGCTGCGGCTGCCGTTCTCCGATGCCGCGAGGGCCGCATCGATGCTGCCGGAGCAGATTTTCGCCTGCCCGCGCAGCATCTGCGCAGGTCACCGCGTACACGGGGCTGTAGGCGAAGCTGAATCTCACGTGGTGGTCTTTGGCGTCTACGGTGTGGCGAAAACGGCAGGATACGTGATGGAATCTGTATACGGGGAGTTCAGTGTGGACGGTGTCTCAGCAGGCTCAAAGATCTGGTCCTGCTGTTGCGACTTAGAACATCTCACCGACCGGGAGGTCGAGGTGCTCTGCGAGGTCGCCGCAGGACGGACTAACAAGCAGATCGCTATGCTCCTTAATATCAGTGAACACACAGTTCATCGCCACATGACCGCAATGTTGCGGCGGACTGGCGAGACATGCCGAACAGGACTGGTATCGCGAACATACCGTGCCGGAATTCTCCTCATGACGGAGCAGGGCCCGTCATGGACCGGGCGAAGGTGCGTGCAGGCGGGATAACAGGCCAGGGCGGTGGCCAGGACACAGCAGGGGGAAAGTGGCAACCTGGCGAATGTGCCCGATCATCCGGTTAGTGAAGGCTGCCTGTGCAACCCCGGCCCCAGTATGAGACCTCACGGCGGCGGGGCTGGGCGCGCAGGCGGCGGGCGCGCTGGAGGAGCACCTCGCGCTCCGGGGCGTTGCTGGTCATCGAGTCGCCGCGCTCGAACTCGGCACAGGTCCTCCATGACGATGCCGACTATCGCACGGTCGCGCGTCATGCACCCGACTTGACTGAGCACAGCGTCCGCGACCTCGGCGCGGATTAATGCTCGCAGCTCGTGCTCGAGGATGGAGGTGGCCAAGTTGACCGACCGAAACCAGAAGCCTGCGGCATCCGGGTCTGGCCGGATGCCCGAAGGATCCGACTGGGACTGGATGGCGGAGGAATATCCCATCGGGTTCCGCCTGATGTTCGTGTCGGGGTGACGCCCGAGCGGGTCATAGAAGCGTTCGGGGCGAATCCCGGGGATGCTCGGCTCCTTTCTGCCGAAGTCACGCTCGAGCAACTCGATTCATGGCTCCGGGTCGGCCGCACCGGCGAGTGGACCTTCGCCTTCGATTACGGTGGCATCGGCATGCACGAATATGAGCAGCGGATTGCGCGGGAATTGTCGGCGGGAGCCGAACTGGCGGTGCTCGAATCAAACCCGAAGATCGACTACTTTCAGTACTTCGCCGACGGCGCCGAGGTGACGGCGTTCGAGCCCTTGCTGGCGCACGAGCGGTGGGGGCCGCGATCGCGACCGGTTCGTGTCGCAGATGCGTCAGGCGGGACTCAACGTCGACCGGCCCGATGATGACGACGAGCCTTCCCGCGATCCCAGGATTGCCCTGCTGGATATGCTGACGCTGGCGCTGGGCATCCGGCTGTCCCGCGGCGTGGCCATGGGCCCGCTGCTCACCGTGGAGCCCGGACCGGCGGCGCCCGAACGGACCGGACCCGGGGCGACCGCGGAGACAGCCGCCACAACGGGACCAGACAACGGGTCCGCGGCGTCCGGGCCGAGCCAGGTACCGGGGGGATCGGAATGGGACTGGATAGACGAGGACTGCCCCAACGCGATCCGCCTGATGTTCGTGCGCGGGGTCACGCCGGAGCGGGTCATCGGGGCGTTCGGGGCGGACCCGGCCGATGCGCAGCTGCTGACGGCGGACGTCGCGCATGAGACAGCCGCGCTGCTGAGCCGTCCCTCGGTTCGGGTCGGCCGCACGGGCGAGTGGGCCTTTGCCATCGATGACTGGCACGAAGCACGCGACTTTCAGCGGGTCGCGCGAGAATTGTCGGCAGGAACCGACCTGGCGCTGTTCGATGAAGGACTGACCTCGGACAGCCCCGATTTCTCGTACTTGGTCGACGGCGCTGAGATGACGGGGTTCGAGCCCTGGCTGGCGCACGAGCGGAGGGGCAGCGATCCCGACCGGTTCGTGCCGCAGATGCAGCAGGCAGGGCTCATTGCGGCCCCCCACCCTAACGCCGAACTACAAGACATCCCCAGGGTCGCTCTGCTGGAGATGCTGACGCTGGCGCTGGGTATCCGGCTGTCCCGCTCGGTGGCGATGGGCCCGCTGCTCACCGCGGAACCCGGCTCGCGGGCATGATGCTCAAGGCGGCAGGGCGGGCGCGCAGGCGGCGGCGCGCTTGAGGAGCACCTCGCGCTCGCGGGCGTTGCGGGTCAGCGCGGCGGCGCGCTCGAACTCGGCGCGCGCCTCCTCACGGCGGCCGAGCTTGGCCAGGAAATCGCCCCGGACGCTGGGCAGCAGGTGGTAGTTGCGCAGTTCCGGCAGGGACGTCAGCGCGTCGGCCAGCTCCAGGCCGCGGGCCGGGCCGAACGCCATGCCCACCGCGACCGCCCGGTTGAGCTCCACCACCGGGGTCGGCGTGATCCTGGTCAGCGTGTCGTAGAGCGCCGCGACGGCAGGCCAGTCCGTTTCCTCCGCGGTCCGGGCCCGGGCATGGCAGACCGCGATGGCGGCCTGCACGACGTAAGGGCCGGCCGGCTGGCCGAGCCGCTGGGCGCGCAGCAGCGCCGCGAAGCCGCGGCGGATCAGGAGCTGGTCCCAGGTGCCGCGGTTCTGCTCCAGCAGCGGGATGGGCTCTCCGGCCGGGCCGAGCCTCGCCCGCAGGCGCGACGACTGGATCTCCATCAGCGCCACCAGGGCGTGTACCTCGGCGTCACCCGGGCTGAGCTCGGCCAGCATGCGGCCCAGGCGGAGGGCCTCGTAGCAGAGCTCCGGCCGGGCCCAGTCATCGCCGGCGGTCGCCGTGTAGCCCTCGTTGAAGATCAGGTAGACGACCTCGAGCACCGACGCCAGCCGGGCGGCGCGCTCGCTGGCCGGCGGGATCTCGAACGGAACCTGCTTGCCGGCCAGGGTCCGCTTGGCCCGGACGATCCGCTGGGCGATGGTCGGCTCGGCGGCCAGGAACGCACGGGCGATCTCGTCGGTGGTCAGGCCGCCGAGCAGCCGCAGCGTGAGCGCGACCCGGGCCTCGGTGGACAGCACGGGGTGGCACGCCACGAACATCAGGCGCAGCAGGTCGTCCTGCACCGCGTCGTCATCGAGCGCGGCGTCCAGGCCGGGCGGGCCGTCGAAGACCGCGGCCTCCTGCCGGACCCGGAGCTCGTGACCGAGCTGGCCGACGTTGCGCTGGAGCCGCTCGTCGCGCCGGACCCGGTCGATGGCCTGGTGCTTGGCGGTGGCCATGAGCCACGCACCCGGGTTGGGCGGGATGCCTGACTCCGGCCACTGCCGCAGCGCCGCGACCATGGCGTCCTGGGCCAGGTCCTCGGCCAGGTCGAGGTCGCGCACGATCCGGGCCAGGCCGGCGATGATCCTGGCCGACTCCAGCCGCCAGACCGCCTCGACCGCCCGGTGCGCCTCGGGAACCGCCACCGTCCGATCAGACCACAACCACGCGCAGCCTGACCGGCTCCCCCCTGGCTCCGGCCACCCTACTCCGGGCCGTAGACCTGGCGGATCGCGCCCTCGCCGTTCCTGGCGATCTGCCAGAAGCGCCGCGCGAGCTCGATCGCCTCCGCCCTGGACCGCACGTCGATCAGCGCGAAGCTGATGATCGCCTCCTTCGCCTCGGTGAACGGCCCGTCGGTCATGGTGATCTTCCCGCCCGTGGACGTGATGCGCGTGCCCACCGGGTCGAGCCCGCCGGTGGCCAGCAGCACGCCCGCGCGGCTCAGCTCCTCGACGAGCCGGCCCATCTCGGTCATCATCTGCTCGTCCGGCGGATCACCCGCGCTCGTCGTCATCAGGAACCGCATCTGCTGCCTCCTTGTGCTGCCGGGGCCGGGGAGCCGGCCCGCCTTCTGCTGATGCTTCGAACGACCGCCAGCGAAATCGACGCGCGCCAGGCCCCGGGCCGAGAAAAATCCTGCCCCGTGTCGATCCCGCGGCACCTCGTTCGAAGCACAGGTACCGGGCGGCCGAGCAGCCGGCCGCCCACCTGGTGAGGAGATGTCATGCGGAAGATCGTTGCAGGGCTCATGGTGTCGGTCGACGGAGTCGTGGAGTCGCCGGAGAAGTGGACCGGGCCATACTTCAGCCCCGAGATAGGACAGTACGTCGGCTCGTCGTTCGCCGGGTCCGACACCCTGCTGCTCGGCCGGGTCACCTACCAGACGTTCGCCGCGTCCTTCAGCGGCGACACCAGCGGCGACCCGATGGCGGCCACGATGAACGCCGTGCCCAAGGTGGTCGTCTCCACCACCCTGGCCAGTCCTGAGTGGCAGAACTCGACGCTGATCAGCGACAACGTGGCAGAGAAGATCGCCGAACTCAAGCAGCGGCCGGGCAAGAACATCGGAATGAGCGGCAGCGCCACCCTGGTCACGTGGCTGCTGCGGCAGGGCCTGCTGGACGTGCTGGACCTGCTGATGTTCCCCGTCGTCGTGGGCGCGGGCAAGCGGCTGTTCGACGCCGAGGGCAGCCAGGTGGGACTCGAGCTCGCCGCGTCTGAGACGTTCCCCGCCGGCGTCATGCATCTCACCTATCACCCGGCCAGCAGGTAAGTCAGCGGCCCGGCCGGTGCCAGAGCTCTTGGCACCGGCCGGGCGCGGTGATTAGATGCACGTGTTATCACTGTCGTGGAGCTAGATGTCATATGTCAGAGCCGCTCCGCCGGCCCGGGCGCGGCTGTGGATGGTTGGCGCGGCGTCCATGACGCCGTCGGATGGTGCCGTGCTGTGGTGTCGATGGGCCGTCGACCCGGTTCTTTGGGGGTCGGCGGGCCATCCACCTGCCTCGTGAGCGAAGGGACACCGACTTGCCCACATGCGCGCGAGCGATTCTCTACGGTGGTCCCGGTTCTCGACCCCCGGTCGGGCCGGCCGGGCCGGCCGGGCCCGGTCGAGACGCAGCGTGACGTGGTCCCGGCGGAGGCAGGGGCGAGGACCGGCGATGCGCGATCCTGACCGGCCGCGAACGGCCGGACACCAGACTCATGCCAGCCCTGTGGTGCCTAAGACCATGATGCGGTCCATACTGGGACAGGCTCCCGGCGTCGACCAGCGAGCCATCGATCTGGGCTATCCCAGCGACGTCGGCGAGGACGGGGGGCGGCCGGTCACAGGGATCGGCGGGGCCCTCCCCGACTCGCCCGCAGACGCCGGGCCCGGCGGCGACCCCCCCGGCCCCGGGCCCGGCTCAGATCGCCGTTCCTCATCCCCACCCACCCCCTAGCCGCCCTGGGCCGTTACCCATGCCGGGCCAGCCCTCCCGACCAGCCAAGGAGATCACCGTGAGGCTGCGGGTGCTGATGGAGCCGCGGCGCGGCGCGACCTACGAGCAGATACTCGCGCTCGCGCGGGCGGCGGAGGAGGCCGGCCTCGACGGCTTCTTCCGCGGCGATCACTACCTCGGCATCGACGCCGGCGACCCCTCCTACCTGCCGACGGACTCCTGGACGACGCTCGCCGGCCTGGCCGTCCAGACCAGCAGGATCCGGCTCGGGACGCTGATGACCGCCGGAACCTTCCGGCAGCCGGGATCGCTGGCCGTCATCGCGGCGACGGTCGACCAGATGAGCGGGGGGCGGGTCGAGCTCGGCATCGGCACCGGATGGTACGAGCGGGAGCACCAGTCGTTCGGCATCGGTTTCCCGCCGCTGCGGGAGCGGTTCGACCGGCTGGAGGAGCAGCTCACCGTGATCACCGGGCTGTGGTCCACGCCGCGCGGGGAGCGCTTCAGCTTCACCGGCAAGCACTACCAGCTCGACGAGTGCGCGAACTTCCCCGCCCCGGCGGGCGACCTGGAGTCGGGCACCGGGCCCCGCCCCCGCCCGCGCATCGTCATCGGCGGCGGGGGACCCCGCCGGACGCCGGAGCTCGCCGCCCGCTTCGCCGACGAGTTCAACACCGGCCTCGGCCTGACCGACGACGTACTCGCCGAGCGGTTCGGCTACGTCCGCCGGCTGGCCGCCGAGGCCGGCCGGGACCCGGCCGCCATCCGGATGTCGACCACGCTCCCCGTGTGCTGCGGCGCCACCCGCGCCGAGGCCGAGCGGCGGGCGGCGGCCCTCGGCGAGCCCGGGGCGCGGCTGCTGCGGCTGGGCGTGGTCGGCGCGGGCGGCGACGTGGCCGGCCGCCTCGGGCAGCTCGCCGCGGCCGGCGCCGACACGGTGTACCTCCACCTCTACGCCGTCGGGCAGCTATTCGACGCCGAGGGCCCCGACCAGGTCCGCCTGCTCGGCGAGGAGGTGCTCCAGCATGCCGGCTGACGGGCCTGGCTACCTGCGGATCGCGACGGAGGAGGCGTTCGCGCCGCCGGAGCTGCTGCCGCTCGGCCCGGCGGAGAAGAAGGCGTTCTTCCAGTCCAACGCGGAGCGCGTGTTCCGGCTGTGACCGCGCGGGCGGGGCCGGCCCGGTGCCGCGCGCGAGAATGGCGGGATGAGCTTCGATCAGTACCAGCCGTACGGGCCGGTGGTCGAGACCACCATGCGGATCGTCACCTGGAACGTCTGGGGACGGTACGGGCGCTGGCGCGAGCGTCAGGCCGGGATCGAGGAGACCCTGGCGGCGTCGGCACCGGACGTCGTCTGCCTGGTGGAGTCCTGGTCACACGCGGAGGCAGCGCAGGCAGAGCTCGTCGCCCGGCGGCTCGGGTTCGCCCACAGCCTGTTCTGCGGCGACTGGGAGCAGGATGACTGGGTGTCGGGGATAGGCCTGGCGACCCGCTGGCCGGTGATCTCGCACGAGAGCCGCCCGCTTCGCGGCGAGGACGGATCCGGTACCGGATCGGCGCTGTTCGCCCTCGTGGACGGCGACCGCGGGCCCGTTCAGCTGTTCGTGGTGATCCTCGACTACCCGCTGGGCGCGAGCGCGGTG
>Ga0070699_100005807_pt1 | contig 10796 bp, 11 predicted proteins | sample KBSK1503metaG_FD_65473 | JGI IMG/M metagenome (GOLD analysis project Ga0070699, IMG submission 65473) | Corn, switchgrass and miscanthus rhizosphere microbial communities from Kellogg Biological Station, Michigan, USA - KBS K1-50-3 metaG | ecosystem: Host-associated > Plants > Roots >...
GTAGACGAACTCTGGAGCGTCGTGCAGCAGGAGCAGGACGCGCTCTTCGGGCCGAACGCCGAGACTCAGCAGCGCGGATCCGAATCGATTCACCTTGCGGAGCACTTCGTCGTACGTGACGGCCTCGTCGCCGCACTCGATGGCGACGCGGTTTCCCCGTCCGTCGGCGACGTTGCGATCGACGAAATACGTCGCCGCATTGAACGTTTCTGGGATGCCAAGCGATTCGGCGGTGGCGATCATGGCCGGTCCGCGCCAGGCGCCTCCGATCGAAGCGTGAGCGCAGGCATCAGAAGCGAAGAGATCTCGGTCGGAAACGATCGCGCCGCGAACGTGCGCGCGTCGACGCACGCCACGCGGTACGACGCGTCGCAGATGAGACGGTCGGTGCCGCGCTCGTGGACGTCGAACGCGTATTCGATGCGCCGATCGGTCATCGACGACACGCCGACGCCGATCGACATCTCGTCGCCGAGCTTCGCCGGCGATCGGAACCGCGATTGGAGCGAGGTGCGCGGCATGAAGACCTCGAGCTCGCGCAGCAGCTCGGTGCGGTCGTGTCCGAGGCGCCGGAACAGCTCCTCCTCGGCGTTCTCGAAGTACCGAAAGAAGACACCGAACCACACGATGCCGGCGGCATCGGTGTCGGCCCACATGACGCGGGCGTCGACGTGATGGAAGAGCGCCACGGGTCGATATAATAGACGAGTCGCCTTCGCGCTTCGCGCTTCGGCGCCCAACGATGGCTCGCGTCATATCGCTCACGCCCGGACAACCGCATCAGCCGCGCCAGCCCAAGCCGGAATGGCTGAAGGTTCGCGCGCCCGGATCGCCCAGCTACCAGAGGCTGAGGGCGCTGATGCGTGACCTCGGGCTCCACACCGTGTGCGAAGAAGCGCAGTGTCCGAATATCGGCGAGTGCTGGGACCATGGGACGGCCACGTTCATGATTCTCGGCGACGTCTGCACGCGCGCCTGCTCGTACTGTGCCGTGTCGCACGGCCGTCCCGACGCAGTCGATGTCGCGGAGCCGGCCCGCGTCGCCGACGCGATCAAGACGCTCGACCTCGCGTACGTCGTCATCACCTCGGTCGATCGCGACGATCTCGACGACGGCGGCGCGTCGATCTTCGCGGCGACGATTCGCGAAACGCGCGCACGGGTCTCCGAGTGCCGAATTGAAGTCCTCATTCCCGATTTCCAGGGAAACGAGGCGGCGCTCCGGACCGTCCTCGACGCGCGGCCCGACATCCTCAATCACAATACCGAAACCGTTCCGCGCCTCTATCGGATGGCGCGATCAGGCGGCCGCTATCAGCGCACGCTCGAACTGCTGGATCGATCGCGCCGCTACGCGCCCGACGTGCCGACGAAGACGGGTCTCATGGTGGGGCTGGGTGAAGAGCACGACGAGCTCGTCTCCACGTTCAAGGATTTGCGCGAGGTCGGCTGCGGCATCCTGACCATCGGCCAGTACCTCCGTCCGTCGCCCGCGCACGCGCCGATGATCCGCTACTACCATCCGGACGAATTCCGCGCGCTGAAGCAGATCGCGCTCGATCTCGGCTTCGTTCACGTCGAATCGGGTCCACTCGTCCGCAGCTCGTACCACGCGCACGAAACCGCCGACGCGTACGAACGCGCTGCGAGGTAGCCCTCTGCGCCGCGAAGCGGTCAACGCCCTCTTCATCACGGCGGGCATCCTGTCGGCGGCGATGGGCCTCAAAGGGTTCCTGCTCTCGAGCAACTTCATCGACGGAGGCGTCACCGGCGTCTCCATGCTCCTCGCCAAGACGACGGCGATGCCGCTCTCGGTCTGGCTGCCGCTCATCAACGCGCCGTTCATCGCGATCGGGTACCGCCAGATGGGTGCCGTGTTCGCAATCCGCAGCGCGGTCGGCATCGCGGGGCTGTCCGGCGCGCTCGCGGGCATCCAGTTTCCCGACGTCACGCCCGATCGCGTGCTCACGGCGGTATTCGGCGGCTTCTTCATCGGCGCCGGCATCGGCCTTGCCGTGCGGGGCGGCGCCGTGCTCGACGGCACCGAAATCGCCGCGCTCGTCGTCAGCAAGCGCAGTCACCTGTTCAGGGTCGGGGACGTCATCCTCGCCTTCAACATCGTCCTGTTCCTCGCCGCCATGACCGTGCTGGGTGTCGAGCCGGCGCTGTATTCGATCCTGACGTATGTCACCGCGGCCCGGACGCTCGACTTCGTCATCTACGGCCTCGAGGAATTCACGGCGATCACGATCGTGTCGGCGCAGAATCCGGCGATCCGCGAGCGGATCACGCGCGAGCTGGGACGCGGCGTCACCGTGTACAAGGGATATGGAGGCTTGAGCGGCGCCGAGCAGGACATCCTCTACTGCGTCGTGACGCGCCTCGAGATCGGAAAGGTGAAAACGATCGTCGCCGCGCTCGACGCGAGCGCCTTCGTCGTCTCGCACCCGCTCGCGGATGTGTCGGGCGGCACCGTAAAGCGCGCAGCGCTTCATTGATCGTCCGCGTCGCGCTACACGGTGGCCGACATCTTGTTCGACAGCTGATTGAAAAAATCGCCGGCCAGCTTGCGCGCCGTCGCCTCGATCAGGCGCGAGCCGACCGCTGCGATCAGCCCACCGACCTGGGCGTCGGCCTCGCAGTCGACGCGCGTCGAGGCCCCGTCGGGCGACAGAACGATCGCCGCCGATCCGCGGACGAATCCAGGACCGCCTTTGCCTTCGAAGCCGAGCGTGAGCGACTCCGGCGGGTGCTTGTCGCCGATCGTGGCGGTGCCCGAATACACGCCTTTGATGCCCGGGACGCCGATCTTCAGCGTCGCCTCGTAGGCGTCGGGCCCGGTTGCGGTCAGCGACTCGCCACCGGGTATGCAGCGCCGCAGAATCGCCGGATCGCAGAGCGCTTCGAATACGCGCTGACGATCCGCGGGAATGCTGTGCGAGACGGTGAGCTTCACGCTCGAGCGAAGGCGCGCTCCAGTGCGCGGCGCGTGTTCACCTGCGCCAGGTGCGCGCGAAATTCCGCCGACGCGTGGATGTCGGCGAGCGGCACGACGCCATCGGCCGCGTGCGCGGCGGCGACCTCGATGGCGTGCGCCGTTCTCTGATTGCCGATCGCCTGCTCGACCGCCGTCGCCCGGTACGGTTTTGGTGCGATGCCGGTGATGCCGACGCGCACTCCCGTCGGCGACGCGACGACGGCGACGCCGGCGAGCGCGAAGCCGCTCGCCTTCTGCTCGGTCTTGATGTACGCGACGGACCGCGATGTCATCGGCACACGGACCTCGGTCAGGATTTCGTCCGCCGCAATCGTCGTCTGCAGCAGATCGACGAAGAACTGATCGGCGCGGACGGTCCGTTTGCCTCGCGGCCCGACCAGATCGATTTCCGCCTCCAGCGCCAGAATCGCCGCAGGATAATCGGACGCGGGATCGGCGTGAACGAGGCTGCCGCCGATCGTTCCCATGTTCCGCACCTGGACGTCGCCGATGTGCGAGGCTGTCTCCGACAGCAGCGGACACTTCTCCCGCAGCAGCTTCGACGTCTCCACCTCGGCGTGCGTCGTCGTCGCGCCGACGGCGATTGCGCCGCCGGCTTCGCGGATGTAGCTGAGCGTCGCGATGCGCCCGATGTCGATGACGACGCTCGGCCGCGCGAGCCGCAGCTTCATCGCTGGAATCAGGCTATGCCCTCCCGCCAGCACCTTCGCATCTTCGCCGTGTCTCTTCAGCAACGCGACGGCTTCGTCGACCGAGGCCGGGCGCACGTAATCGAAATTCGCAGGGTACATTCTCTGTCTCCTCGCGCACGGGTTTCAGAACCCAGAACCCCGAACCCTACACCGTCGCCATTGTCCGCGTCTTCATCGCCCGCCAGATGCGTTGGGGCGTCATGGGCAGATCCAGATGAACGATGCCAAGCGGCGCGAGCGCGTCGATCACCGCGTTCGCGATGGCCGGTGTCGCGCCAATCGTGCCCGCTTCGCCGACGCCTTTCACGCCGAGCGGATTCACGGGAGACGGCGTCACCGTGCTGCCGAGCGTGTACTCGGGGATGTCGGTCGCGCGCGGCATGGCGTAGTCCATGAACTCGCCGGTCAGCAGCTGGCCGTTCTCGTCGTAGATCGTCTGCTCGAACAGCGCCTGGCCGATCGAATGCGCGATGCCGCCCTGCACTTGTCCCTCGACGAGCAGCGGGTTGATTTGATTGCCGCAGTCGTCTACGGCGATGTACTTCTTGATCGCCACCTCGCCGGTGTCGCGATCGACCTCGACCGCGCAGATGTGCGCGCCGAACGGGAACGTGAAGTTCTCCGGCTCGAAGAAGCTCGACGCCTCGAGCCCCGGCTCGAGGCCGGCGGGCAGGTTCTTCGCGAGATACGCTTCGGCGGCGAGCTCGGCCCACGTGATCTCACGAGCCGTGATGCCCGGCGCCTTGAACTTTCCGTTTTCGAGCACGACGTACTCGTCGAGCGTCTCGAACAGGTGCGCCGCAAGCGTCTTCGCTTTCTTGATCACTTTGTCGACCGACATCACGATCGCGGTGCCGCCGACGGCAGTGCCGCGGCTGCCGTAGGTATCGCGGCCGTAGTGCGCAACGCTGGTGTCGCCCCTGAGGACCGCGATGTCCTCGATGGGCACGCCGAGCCGATCGGCGACGATTTGCGCGAAGCTCGTCTCCTGGCCCTGTCCGTGGGGCGTGACGCCGGTGATCACCGTCACCTTGGCTGAGATTTCCATCCGCACGCAGCCCCACTCCCAGCCGCCGGCGGGCATCGCCTTCGACGGTCCCATCGCGCAGATCTCGAGGTAGGTCGAGACGCCGACGCCGAACAGCCTGCCGGCGGCGCGCGCCGCGTTGCGCTCGGCCATGAGCGAATCCCAGTTCGCCAGCTCCTTATGATGCGGTCGGCGCTCCGGAATGCCGCGTCGATGTCGCTGCCGCCGTTCACGACATGTGTGTACGCGACGTTGGTGACCATGTCCGGATGCGTCAACGCCGATCCGCTCTTCAGCGCGTTCTCGGCGTCGACGACGGCGGGCAGCGGGTCGTAGTCGACGTCGATGGCGTCGATCGCGTCGCGGGCGATGTACGGGCTGGTCGCAACAGCGACGGCGACGGCGTGGCCGACGAAGTACACGCGATCGCCGGCGAGCGCGGTGTGACGCGGCGCTTTCAGATCCGGAATGGCCGCCGCGCACGGCACCGCGCCGCATGCATCGTTGACGTCGGCGCCGGTGAAGACCGCGACGACGCCCGGGATGGCTTTCGCGGCCGACGTCTCGATGCGGCGGATGCGGGCGTGCGCGTGCGGACTGCGCAGAATGCACGCATGCATCAGACCGGCGAGCTTGAGATCGTCGGTATAGGTTCCGAGTCCCTGGATGAGGCGCGGATCCTCGACGCGCTTCATCGCGCGGCCGACGTACGGAGTCGCGTCAGACATGGCCAGCCTCCGTCGCGTGCGACGCGGCGTAGCTCGCCGCGTCGATGATGTGGGTGTAGCCGGTACAGCGACACAGGTTGCCGCGCAGCCCGCTCGCAATCTGGCCGCGCGTCGGCGCCTTCTGCTGCGCCAGCAGATGCACGACAGCCATGATCATGCCGGGCGTGCAGTAGCCGCACTGCAGCCCGTGACACTCCCAGAAGCCCTGCTGCACAGGATGCAAGACGCCATTGGCGGCCAGGCCTTCGATCGTCGTCACCTCGAAGCCGTCGGCCTGCACGGCGAACATCGTGCACGACTTGACGGCCTTGCCGTTGACGAGCACGGTGCACGCGCCGCAGATGCCGGTCTCGCAGCCGACGTGCGTGCCCGTGAGACCGCAGACGTCGCGCAGATAGTGCACGAGCAGCACGCGCGGCTCGATGTCGTGTTGGTGTGGCGCATGGTTGACGCGGAGACGAACTGGAATGGTCAAGCAGACCTCCCGCGTGAGTGTGGGGCGCCAATGCTCGATTAGAAGGAGGTGGCTGTCAAGCGGTCTCTACGATCGAAAACGCTTCGAGTCGATGCCGTAGTTCCGCACTTTGTAATTGATGATGCGCTCGGTCGTGTCGAGGAGCCTCGCCGCCTTCGCCCGATTCCCTCTCGTCGTCTTCAGTGCGTCCTGAATGAGATCTCTTTCGTACGAGGAGACGGCGTCCTTGAGCGCCATGCGCGTGACGGTTCCCGAGGCCTCGGCCGTCTGCAGCGACGGCGGCAGGTGGTGGCCGTGGATGACCTCGCCGTCGCACATCAACACCGCCCGCTCGAGCGTGTTTTCCAGCTCCCGCACGTTTCCGGGCCAGTGATAGCTCGCCAGCATGTCGATGGCCGGCGTCGAGATGCGTTTGATGCTGCGATGGTGCTCGCGCGCGAACTTCTCGAGGAAATGATCGACGAGCAGCAGCATGTCCGGCTTCCGCTCGCGCAGCGGCGGGACGAACATGGTGAAGACGTTCAGCCGGTAATAGAGATCCTCGCGAAACGTGCCCGCGGAAATCGCCTTCTCGAGATCCTTGTTCGTCGCGGCGATCAGCCGCACGTTCGCCTTGACGGTCTCGGTGCCTCCGACGCGGTCGAACTCGCGCTGCTGCAGAACGCGAAGCAGCTTCACCTGCGCCGCGAGGTTGACGTCGCCGATCTCGTCGAGGAACAGCGTGCCCCCCTCGGCGAGCTCGAAGCGCCCTTTCTTGCGCGCCTCGGCGCCGGTGAACGCGCCCTTCTCGTAGCCGAACAGCTCCGACTCGATGAGGCTCTCCGGCAGCGCGGCGCAGCTCACCTTCACGAACGGCTTGTTCGCGCGCAGCGAGTTGTAGTGGATGGCGTGCGCGATCAGCTCCTTGCCGGTGCCCGACTCGCCGCGAATCAGGACCGTCGTGTTGGTCCCCGCGACCTGCGCCACCTGCTCGTAGAGCTGCCGCATTGGTCCGCTGCTGCCCACCAGGTGCGAGAAGTCGTACCGCTCGCGAAGCTCCTGCCGCAGATGCGTGTTCTCGTCGACGAGGCGGCGCTTGTCCTCGTCGATCAGCCGGTGGATTTTGATCGCCTGCGCGATCATCGACGCGACCACGCCGAGGAACTTCACGCTTCGGTTGAACGTTCGCTCCGGATCGAATTTCAGATCGATGGCGAGCGCCCCGACCGCGCGCCGGTTGAGGACGATCGGGACGCAGATGAAGCTCAGCTCCTCGTTCGCGAGCTCGGGACGCCGCGCGGCGCGGTGGAGGAACGCGGGCTCGCGGCTGACGCGTGGCACGACGATCGGCTTCCCGCTCTGCACGACCCGCCCCGTGATCCCCTCGCCGACTTCGTAGCTGACCGGCCGCGACGAGTCGCTCATGCCGTCAGACGCCTCGACGTGCAGCGCACCGTTGGCGTCGAGCAGCGCCACGAGACCGCGGACGGCGCGGTACTGGTCGGCGAGCACCTCGAGCACCCGGTGCAGCGAGGCCTTGAGGTTCAGCGTGCCCGACAGCGCCTGTGAGACGTCGAGGAGCGTCGACAGACGCTGCGCCTCCCGCTGGCGCGGATCAGCACGGGCGACATTCCTGTTGATCGGCATATCTACGGCGACATTTTTGTCAGCGTAATCAGCCGCCGACCGCGGGCCTCGCGACCAGAATCCTACATCGCTGTCTGGCGCATCGTCTAGCCTGACAAAAATGTCCGAGCGCCGGAATGAGCGCGTCAAATCAGGCCGAAAAACGCACGACGGCAAAACGGTGTGCATCTTGCTCTCCACGCCGCAGCGAGGACGTGATGGATTTCGAAGGAGTCGTGAGAAGGGTTCGCCAGGAATTTCTCGAGATGCCGGGACTGCGGCTTACGCCGGCCCAGGCCGGCCGACTCTGGGGCCTCGAGGGGGATATCTGCCTCGCGGTCATCGACACGCTCATCGCCGCGGCCTTCCTGCGACGCACCTCGACCGGCGCCGTCATGCGCCTCGAGGCCTGACGCTCACGGTCGGGAAGCCGACGGCCACGCGCCAGCCGACCAACCGCTGACGATCAAAGACTGCCCGGACCAAACGACGGATGACCACCGGATTGTCCGGGCAACGACTACCCGCGACGAGCGACCAACGGCTACGGACTACCCATGCGTCACGTCTCAGCAGTGGTGTGCCTGCTCCTCACGTGCACACCGGCCATCGCACAAGATACGCTCCACGCGCACGTCCGCTCCGACTCCGCCGACATCCGCGCGCTCATCCACGATGCCGCCGAGCGATCGGCGACGGTGCGCGAGCTCCTCGAGGAGCTCGACGAGTCGAACGTGATCGTCTACGTCCAGCTGCGGCTGTTTCCATCGCAGTTGCTCGATGGACGCCTCGGCTTCATCTCGAGCACGCGGCGCGCGCGGTTTCTCGCCATCGAGCTCGCGTGCCCGCGCACGCGCGACGCGCAGATGGCGACGCTCGCCCACGAGCTGTATCACGCCGTGGAAATCGCGCGCGCGCCGTGGGTCGTCGGCGCCGACACGCTGGCTCGCTATTACGAAACGATTGGGAGCGTCACCAATCCCAGTCGCGATCGGCTGACGTTCGAGACCGAGGCGGCGCGCGAGACGGCGTTGCGCGTGCGGCGAGAGCTGATGGCGTCTCCACCGACGATCACAAATCTGTACGAACACCGGCGTTAGCCACCGCGGCGCGAGTCGCGCTACAGTGGCGGTATGCGAGCCGCCAGGGTGTTCGTTGCGTCTCTGATCGCCTCGACTGCCGGCGTCGCGTCGGCGCAGGAAAGCGGCGCAGCAGTGAGCGCCTCGATTGCGGCGACGAACATGGAATCGAGAACCGAGCTGACGTTCACGGGCTCGTTCGGGTACCGCTTCACGCGGACCGTCGGTCTCGAAATCGAGGCGACGTACGTGCCGTCGTTGAAGTCGCCCTTCCCAGGTCTGACGATTCAGAACCTTTCCACGGTTGCCGGCGCCGATTTCGCGAGCTCGCTCGCAGCCGTGGGCCTGATCTATCCGGGACCGACGTTCACCAATCCTTCCGGACACCTCGTCGTGCTGTCGAACGACATCCGCATCGAGCTGCCGACGACGGCGCCGAGGCTGACGCCGTATTTCGTGGCGGGCGGCGGCGTGGCGCACGTGCGGCGTCGCGCCGAGATCACGTATCCGTTCCCCCTGCCGCTGGCCGGCGTGATACCCATACCAATCCGTCCGATTCCGCAACCGATCTCGTTCACGGAGACCGATCTCGCGCTGACGCTCGGCGGCGGCCTCAACGTTCGCGTCGTCTCACGCGTCAGCGTCGATGCTGATTTGAGGTTCTTTCGATTGCTTGGAGAAGAAGATCGAAACGTGGGCCGTTTCGGCGCCGGCGTGCGCTACAGATTCTGACGCGGCGCTATGTAAGCTGCCCGGCCAGCCGACCCACTCGACCTACCAGACCCATCCGACCTACCAGACTCACGCGACCTACCCGACCCAGAGTCACTTACCGTCCCTGTGCGGCTCGCTTGGGTCGGTACACATGCGTCGCCTGGCCGAAGAACACTTCAGCCGATTCCATGAGCGTTTCGGTGAGCGTCGGATGCGGATGGATCGAGAGCTTGAGATCTGTTGCGTTGGCGCCCATCTCGATCGCGAGCACCCCTTCGGCAATCAATTCGCCGGCGCCGGGTCCGACGAGCCCGACGCCGAGAATGCGTTCGCTCTCCGGATCGAGGACCAGCTTCGTCAGGCCGTCGGTACGATCGAGCGTGATCGCGCGGCCCGACGCGGCCCAGGGAAACTTCGCGATCGTGACGTCGCGGTTCTCCTTAACGGCCTGCGTCTCGGTGAGCCCCGCCCACGCCAGCTCGGGATCGGTGAACACAACCGCGGGAATCGCGCGCGGTGCAAAGGCGACGTTTTCGCCGGCCATCACCTCGACGGCGACGCGCGCCTCGTGCGACGCCTTGTGCGCGAGCATCGGCTCGCCGACGACGTCGCCGATGGCGAAGATCGACGGCTCGTGAGTGCGCCGCTGTTCGTCGACCATGATGAACCCGCGCTGATCGACCTGCACCTGCGTGCGCTCGAGTCCCGGAATTTTCGAGTTGGGTCGTCGGCCGACTGACACCAGTACGCGATCGTACGTCTGCTCGCCCGGTTCGGCCTTTCCTTCGAACGACACGCGCACGCCGGCACCATCCGGCGTCATCTTCACCACGCGCGTCTCCAGCATCACGCTCTTCATCGTCTGCGCGACGCGCTTGGCGAGGACGTCGACGAGATCTCGATCGGCGCCGGGCAGCAGGCCGGGCGTCATCTCGACGACGGTGACGGCGCTGCCGAGCGTCGCGTAGACGGTGCCGAGCTCCAGGCCGATGTAGCCGCCGCCGACGACGAGCAGCGTTTTCGGAACGTCCGGCAGATCGAGCGCATCCGTCGAATCCATCACGCGCGGGTCATCGACCTTCAGCGCCGGCGGAATCGCCGGTACCGACCCGGTCGCGAGGAGGGCGTGCTCGAACTGCACCTGCTCCTGTCCCGCGCCGGCGAGCTTCACACGCAGCGTGTGCGCGTCGACGAGCTCGGCGAGTCCCTGGAGATACTGAATCTTTCTCGCCTTCACGAGCTGCCCGGTACCGCCGGTCAGCCGCTTGACGACGGCGTTCTTGAAGTCACGGAGCTTCGCGAGGTCGATCTTCGGCTCGGCGAACTCGACGCCCCACGCCTTCGCGTGACGCGATTCGTCGACGACCTTGGCGACGTGCAGCAGCGCCTTGGATGGAATGCAGCCGCGATAAACGCAGACGCCGCCCGGATTCACCTCGGGATCGACGAGCGCGGTACTGAGACCGAGATCCGCGGCA
>Ga0070699_100005809_pt1 | contig 10795 bp, 9 predicted proteins | sample KBSK1503metaG_FD_65473 | JGI IMG/M metagenome (GOLD analysis project Ga0070699, IMG submission 65473) | Corn, switchgrass and miscanthus rhizosphere microbial communities from Kellogg Biological Station, Michigan, USA - KBS K1-50-3 metaG | ecosystem: Host-associated > Plants > Roots >...
CAGCCTCCGGCCAGTATTATCATCACCAATCGGCATCATAAGATTTTTCTCCTCTCTTGGTCAATCTGAAATTTATGGTTTGGAATAAAACAATTGAATGGATTACAAGCAATAATTATGTTGCTGACCTGAGTCGCTGTCAATACGGGCTTGCCCTACCTTTCTTGTGGATGGATGCACGCCTCTCCATCCGCCGACACCTGCTTCTGTTTTCTTTTGCATTTGCTGCCGTTCAAATAAAAAACATCCGAAGTCCACTGTGGATTTCGGATGTTTAGCTCATCAGGTTGTTTTATTATTTTTTATTTGCAACCGTCAGCAATACACCGTTTTGAGAGGGGTCCTGCAAGAGCAGACCATCCTCTGTTTGATTGGACGGCACTCCCGTATTGTCCACGCGTGCGATCACTTCGTCCAACGCCTTTTGATCTGGCAACTCCACTGTAAAGTGACGCAGTCCCAGCGCATCTGCCGGGGGAGGCGGCGCGCCTTCTCCCTGCCAGGTGTTAAGCCCAATGTGATGATGATACCCACCCGCCGAGACGAATCCCATGCGGAAGTTTTTCGCGTGGCCCATAATGTCGAAGCCAAGCAGGCCATGATAGAAATCCAATGCTTCCTCCACATCGCGCACATGCAAATGAACATGCCCAATCCGCGTCTGTGTGGGGATGGGCACGTCGATGCGGTCATCCTCTTTGAGATGAGCCAGCAATGCGTCCACATCCAATGGCTCGCGCCCATCACTCCATGAGCCGTCTGCTCGGCGCGTTTCATAGACGCCATTCTTCATTGTCCATGTGCCGTCTTCTGGAGATTCAGTGTATAGCTCAATTCCGTTGCCTTCCAAATCATCTAGATAAGTTGTCTTGGTCATGATGTGGTCGGTGGGGGAGTTTGGATACTTCAAGACGAATAAACGCGCAATTGCACGCGCCAGCTCGCGACGGTCCGGGAAAAGAACCGCAAAGTGATACAGTCCGGTTACGCGTTGGTAACGCTTATAGTCCGGTTGCTCCACCAGTTGAAGCAGGTCCGCACTACCTCCACCCAGGCCGGCTTTGTTTCCGTCTCGCCAGTGCAGGTGAAAACCGAGTGCCTGTTGATAGAACGCCAGCTGGTTCTCAAGGTTTGCAACGTTAAGCGAAACATACCCGATGCGGGTGGCAGGGTGGATGGAAAACTCTGTTTTATCTGCTGTTTGTGTTTGATTCATTTTTTCTCTTTCTACCGCTTGCCTCATTAATAATTAAACTTTTGAATACAATATGTAGACCAAATTCTAATGATTAGGTCCAAATACGCATGTGCTCACATGCGTGCGGCACTCTGTAAAGGCGCAGCAATCTCTAAGAACCAGACAACGTCAGGCTATCTTTACTTTCTGTAGAATCCTGATTCCCGTTCACAAAGCTTAGGTTCGCTCTGAAGTAACCTGTGCCCGAACAGCCGGCACTACTTCTTCAGCGAACCTTTGAAGTTGACCTTCACCTTCTCCCCAAAAGATAAAGGTATCGAAGTTGTATATGACGGCGAGATTTGTCAGCTCTTCGGCCCATTGGTTCACAGGCCCCTGCAACATGCCGTTCGACGCGCCATCTGTGATCACCCCATTTACGTTGAGTATCCGGCGAATGCTGGCGGGGTCACGACCTGCCTCCGCGGCCGCGTCATCGAGCCGCTTGGTCATCTCGGCAATCTTCGTCAGGTCTCCGCGGAAAGAAGGCACCCAGCCATCCGCTACTTTCCCCGCCAACTTGAGGGCATGCGGACCCGTGACTCCGAGCCAGATCCCGATGGGGTGGGTGGGCACCGGCCCCGATTGCGCTCCGCGCAATTGGTAATGCTGACCTTCAAAACGCAGATTGCGTTCGCCACTCCATACTTTTCGGATCACTTCGATTGCCTCTTCCAAGGCAGCGAGCGCTTCGCCAGGAGTGCGACGAGGTCCGCCGTACGCCTCGATGGCATCCCAGAATCCTCCGGCGCCAAGCCCTAGTTCGAAACGACCGCCGCTTAGTACATCAATGCTCGCCGCGGCTTTTGCTAGTACTGCTGGCAGCCGCAGCGGCAAGTTTGCTACATCGGGAAAGAGTCCGATCTGGGATGTGACAGCGGCGATCATGCTCAGCAAAGTCCAGGTGTCAACAAACCGTCGCTGATACGGATGATCCTGAACGGCGACATAATCTAGTCCGAGTTGCTCGACCTCCTGGGCGACCGAGAGCAAGTGAGTATCCGCATTAGGGATGAGGAAGTACCCGAACTTTATGGCGCGGCCGTAGTCGGGCATCATGCACCTCCTTGCAGCTCCATGGCGATGAGCATTACCATTGTTTTGCCTTGCTTGTCCATATTTTATTTGACTTTACAAGAGTAGGAGTTAGGTCTAGAAGCCCAACTCTTCCTTCACAATGATCATTGTAATGCGGTTTGGGCGGATCTCGCGATTGACGATCAATATCTTGTTGACATTGGTGCTCATTTTGTAGAGCTCCTGCATATGCACTTCTTCAAGTGGATAAGAATACTCTTCGATCCGTCTCAAGCCTTCATTTACATCTTTGACTATCTTCTGTGCGCCGACCACCCAGATAACCTTGCCTGCACCTGAGGCGTATGGCCCCAGTTGACTACCTGTATTGGATGCGATCAGAACACGACCATCCTCGGTCACCGCATGGACACTGCCCGCCGCATAATCAGGAGCGCCAACCAACTTGCGGATCTCGCGACCCTGCGTTGCGCGGTCCATTGCGAACATCCTGGGCCGTAAGGCATCATACTTCCCAGATTTATCAATCTCGTCCCTGATGCCAAGCGTTTCAAGCGTCACAGACGCTCCGAGAAAAACTTCTGCTCCTTCGGGAACCAGTTCGAGGAATAAACGCTTTGCCTCTTCGCCGTCCTCGGCAATTAGCGTATGAATATTATTTGCTTCGAGCGCACTTGCAGTACGTTCGATCTGTTCGTCTGTTGCCAGCTTTGCGAATTCTTCGTTTGGTATCAAAGCTGTGTCTGAATTTACTGCTAACATATGATCTCCTCTATTATCAATTATCAATTTAATTGTTTGCCGATCTTGCTAGCTCAAGATCTTCAATGCACTGCCCCAGTAAGGCCTATTGGGTCACCGGGGTTGGCGCACTGCCTAGATTGCCAAAGTATAGCTAGGCCTGGGCACCCGCACTCCCCGCGCTTGTCTTCACGCAACCGAGAGCGGGCGAGTGCAAGGTAGGCGATGAACCTAATCCACGTATGGCCCGTTGAACAGCGGAGTCTCGCCATACGGCCGGGCAGCCATCAGCAGGAACCGGGTGCCGGGCGCAGCATCCGTAACTGTAAACTCATCTCCGCGGCCCAGCAGGATAAGCTGTTGAGGCTCTGCGTGGAGCAGGTTGGCTCCAAAGTTGGCCTTGCCATCCAACATATAGGCGAAGCCCTGGAACTCTGGTGGGACCAATGTGGTGACTTCCCCACCTGTCGGCAACTCGATGTCGAGGATAAGCCCTGGCGTCCCCAGCTGAACACGAGAGCCATCGCCCACCAGTACCCGAATCGTTGCGTCGCCCTCCTGGTGCAGCGGGATCTGCTCGGGCTGCACCACCTGTGCGCTTGGTTCGACATTCTTGTCCTTCCGGGCCAGGTTCACCCAGAACAGTACGCTGCGAAATTCGGTGTCGCCCAGACCCTCACCAACCTCGTCTGCCCCGAGCGCCTCGGCATGCCACGCACCCCGTCCCGTCCTGAGTGCCAGGAGTGCGCCCTTGTTCAGTCGCGCCCGCTCCATCGCTCCACCCGGCCCTGTGCTGTGACCGGTGCTGGCTGATCCCTCGAGCACGTACCAGATGTTATCAAACCCTCGGTGGGGATGCCGGGTGTCCACACCTGCCAGGTCAGACAATCGCAGGCGCGCTTCGTGAAGCAGGATGAATGGGTCCACCTGGTCGTATGGCACTGACCGGGAGGGAAGTGCCTCCAGGACGGGAAAGCCCATCACGCGGATCGTCGCCGCGTCCTCCACGAGGATGGCCTCTCGTCTCTTTGTCTCAATTTGTGTGTTCATGTTTCTCTCCTTTGCTTTCTTAGGGTACTCTCGTTGAAGCAATTTCTGCTTCAAGTTCTTCAAATGGGTATTGAAATTGCATTTCTAAGTAAGGCAACTTGCTCTATCTTTGCATCATTTTGACTGACTCCAGAGCCCGGATTCTTACGAGAAAAGAGTCCAGCGCCCAAAGACAACGAACACTGCCAGCGCCAACAAGACTACGTTGACAGGGATCACGTTGTATTCCTTCTTCGGCAGGTGCTCGGTGAAGATCGCCAGCAATTGGATAATGATCAAACCGATGGCGGCCAGCGGCGTCAGCCACGGCAGGATACCCGTGACAAGGGGCAGGATCAGACCAAATGCGCCAAGTAGTTCCGAGGTGCCAACGAAGCGCACGAAGCCATCCGAGCGCTCCTTTGCCCAGGGCATTTGTTCCTTTGCCTTGGCAGTCTGAAATGTTTTTATTACGCCTGCCATTAGATACATGGCGGCCAGCAATCCCTGTGCGATCCATAATGCAGTATTCATCTTGACTCTCCTTTTGAGTTATGTTATTATACGATTGTTGCTTAAACAACAGATGTTGTTTAATTTACCCTCCTTACCTATTCAGGTCAACCATCAAAAACCCGAATCTGTTGGATAAACAACACTGGAGCAAAAATGTTGCGTACTGAAAAAGATGACCCCCGCTTCAAACGAACCCGAGGCTTAATCCTGCAAGCTTTTATGGAACTCCTTCCTGAGAAAGGATTCCAAGCGGTTTCTGTGCAGGACATTACCGAAAAGGCTGGTATCAACCGCGCCACGTTCTACGCGCATTTCCCCGATAAATATGCCCTGCTCGATCACAGCATCCAACAGATGTTTCGGCAGGAGATCGAAAAGCGCATGCTCGATGCCTGTCATTACAGCGATGAAAATTTGAAATCTCTTATCATTATGGTTTGTGAATTTGTCTCAAATGCAAATTCGCATTGCACACCAGCGCAGCCGCAGTTTGAGTCTCTGGTGGAAGCACAAGTCAAAAATCAATTGCAGGGATTATTAGAAGTTTGGCTGGAAAAGGAAGGTTCAGCCATCGACCCCAAGACAGCTGCTACTGCCGCAAGCTGGGCGATCTATGGATTGGTCTTGCAATGGACCCATGACAAGAGCAAGAAGAAACCCTCTGCAGAGAAATTCGCCGATCAGGTCCTTCCGCTGATCGCTGTCAATTTGAGGCTGGCACAGCCCGCCTGAAAACATAACATCCGGAGTCTCAAAGACTTCGGATGTTTTTTCTATAGATTGGGAAATACGAGTAATTACTTTTCCAAAATTACCAGCAGACGAGTAGCAAATAAAGTGGGAACCAGATCCAATATTTTTTCCATCCCTTTGATCATTGGCAACATGGAGGTTGGATATAGCTGCGGCTTTGAATAACCTCCAGAGGCGGCATACGCAATTGCGGAAAGCCGTATTGTTTCAACCTTTTTCCAATCCTTCAAATTCTGTCGGAAGCCTCTGCCCACAAAAATACGACTTGCGTTCCCCTGCGCAGCATAATAATCCACACTATCTGGCGTCCAATCCTCAGGGGCAGACCATTCGATCTCTTTCGTAATGGCAATAGGCTCAGAATGTAACGCGCCGTAGACGATGAGTCCCAGCGCGCTGATACACGGCTCAAGCATAATGACTCGTCCGCCTTTTTGCATCACACGATGAAACTCCTTCAATGCAGTGCCAGGATATTTAAGGTGATGAAAGACATCGGTCAATATCAAGTCTGAAACTGACTGGTCTGCGAAGGATAGTTTATAGGCGTTTTCGACCTGGTCGATCCAAGGGTTGGGAAAAAGATCTGTGCGAATGCATTCTGGGATCACATCATGGATATTACCCAACCCTGAACCTAATTCAACTATTTTGCCAGCCGGTAGCTGGCTGAGATGTTTTGCGATCAGCCGATAGAAATCTCCGTACAATGTTCGCAGGATGGGTTTACGATTCCAGTAATCCTGGTTTTGTTCGATCAGGTCTTGATGTAGATTGACGCTCAATTTTGTATCCTTGATTTAAGTGAATTTTATACGACGCGCTGCGAAGGCCACCATGCGCATCAAAAGCAATCCGTGCTTCCAGCGGGAGATGTTGGTGGAGCCATACGTGCGTTCCCGATAGCGGATCGGCAGATCGATGATCTTGAGATTCAATTTCGCCGCCCCGAAGATGAGGTCATAATCGCCGAACGGGTCGAAGTCGCCAAAATACGAACGGTTGGCCTGAATCCGTTCATAATCCTTTTTCCAGAGAACTTTTGTGCCGCACAAAGTATCTTTGATGGGTTGTCCCAGCAGCCACGAAAAAGCCAGGCTAAAGAATTTGTTGCCCAAAAAGTTGAGCGTACGCATGGCTTCTTTTTCCATGGGGTACACCAAACGCACACCGTTGATGAACTCGCCTTTGCCTGAGACCAATGCTTCATAAAAACGCGGCAGGTCTTCGGGCGGAACGGTCAAGTCTGCGTCCAGGATCATCAATACATCACCTTTGGCTTTGGAGAATCCCAGCCGCACCGCGTCAGCTTTGCCGAGGCCTGTTTGTCTCAGGAGCAGGCTCGGGGTCAATGGATTCGTCTGGATCTCCTGCTGGATGGCTGCGTAGGTCTCGTCCTTTGAGTGACCCTCCACAAAGATCAGTTCGGTCTTGCCTCCCATTTGTGGGGTGCGGCTGAAAATGGCTTTGATATTCCCTGATTCGTTGCGCGCCGGAATAATGATGGAAACGATTGGTTCCTTGACGCGCTCAGGTGCCCGACGAGCAATGACAAAGTTGGAGATTGCCAGATGCTGGAACGGCCAAAAACGGACAAGGAAGCGATTTGCCAGACCTCCCAATGGTAAAGGCCAGAGGACCTCTTGTGTATTTCGGATTGTCTCAAAACCAGCCAGAAGCAGCAAGCCATGCATGTCTTCACGGGTAAGCCAGTTTTGGTAAAGGTTTGAGGTGGCAAGATTAAGGTTGCGTGCCATATTAAGTGGAGTTTGCCATAACCTGCTGTAAAAGTTTAAAATGACACGAGTGCGCCCTGTGCAAAGAAGCTGGAGTTGTTCAAAGACACACTGAACATCCCAGAGATCATTGACTAGATCAGACAGAATGATAACATCGAATGTTTCCTTGATTTCCGAAAGGTCATGTGCGTCGGCATGAATAAACTCAAGTTCGGGGTAACTCTCATTTGCCCGGCGGATCATTTCCTCTGAGAAATCAACACCAATTCCACGAACTGGTTTTAGCGCGGCGAGTAAATTCCCGTTACCACAACCGATTTCAAGGATGCGCAGACCGGGATTGACAAGGAAGGAATAAATTTCTTCGAGCCGTTTGTGATACCACCGTCCAGCGCCTCTCCAGTGATCAAGTTTTCGAGCAATGGAATCCCAGTGGGCGATGCGAGCATGTTGATAGATGTTTCCGGCAGGTTCAAAGTTTGTCTTCAAGTTCATTGCCTGATGATTTTATGCGAGGGCTGCCGCCTTGTATAGGATGCTCCATAATTCAAATTCCGGTTGAATTCTACATTCAGACTGATCCCAGCCTGGCGATAGATAGCCTGTAATGATTGTTGTTACAGTGTTGAACTTTATCCAGCAGAATTATGTTTTTGTGGCGGATGTTGACGGCTCTTTAGTCTGATTGATCCTGTATAAATACATTAACAGCAAAAGAACCACGGTCAGGGTATAGCAGATCGTTTGGACAAGCAGAGAAATAGGGGTGGGCCAGTATATTTCATAATGCCTGCCATTATTTCGCGGATCACTGTTGTCAGATGATGAAAGAATGAGATTCCCTCCTTCAATGGAAAACCGACCTTTGCCACGGCGGTCCACCGAAAATAGGGGAGTGTTTGGATATTTCAAAGGGATGCCATCTTCATAGATGATTGCGGGCGATTCTCCCAAATCTCTCCGATCCAGCCAATCGATTCCAAGAGGAATCTCATACGCATAACCACCTCTATGAATCGCATCTTTGATATTCAAAGGATCTCGCTCCCACGCCAGGAAAAATAACGCATTCGTATGGAGATAAACTAAAACACCCGCGAAAATCAAAACGGGGCCTGCCAAAAGAAGAGATCTCTTGGTCGGCGAGGTTGACCCGGCCCCAAAATAACTTAATGAAGCAAAGACAGAAATGAATAGGATGCCAATGCTATATAAGTTTCTGGCCCTGTCCGCAAGCGCCGGATTTTGATGAATCATCGATGGAGATTGGACCGCTTCCTTCTCCTCAGGCACATTATAAAAAAAGAAGCCATTTAATTGTGCATCCTGGGATACGGTTGCGCAAATCTGATAAGATCCAGGCTTGATTAATTCCCCATTTGTAATAAGATAACCACTTTCTACCAGATTAGTATTTTTTTGATACATTCCTATACTTATTGTGTGACCCGTACCAAGCCCAAGAAGCATTTCCATCAGATTTGGATAAAAATAAGGTCCTGATGCAGTGCCATTTCTAAACTCTGTGACCCGAATATTAGGTAAGTATGATTCGCTCAAACTGTTGTCATCTACTAGTTTGACGCTCGACCCGTTGCTTACGAGGAATCTTATTTGCTCCTCTTCTGGTGAACATGAAGCAGATGAGCTGATCCTCTGAGGATGAGAAGATAGCTGAATGAGCAAAGGTCCTATGAAACAAATGATCAATAGGATAATGCTAAATGGCAGTAAAAGATTTGAGCTGTTCCATCCATCAGTGGATATTTCAGCAGCGAGCCCAATTTTTTTGAAGGGCTGTTCAAGAAGCATGATGCCCATTGAAGCAATATAAGCTGTAAACGGGATTGTTGCGGCATAAATCCGCATGAAGTTGGCGTCCCTTGGCGGGACCAAGCTGACTGACAAGAAAATCCCCAGGAACGCTGCCAGAATCAAACTGTACAGTGCTTGTTTGCGCCTCACCAGCGCGATTACCAACCCCACGCAAGTCAGTGACATCAGCAGTTGATTCCCCAGATTTCTCCTGTCGTTGACGATACCCAAAAAACTGAATGGGCCATAACTTGTTGTGAAATAATCCCGATAGGAACGCAGTATCCCAACCATGAATAACGAGGGATTTTCCTTGATCTTCTCAAAAGCAAGCCCAAGTACTTCTTCCTCTTTCACATCCGGATAATCTCGAATGACCTGCGACCATCCCGCGTTGCCGGATGCCAGACCATAAAGAGTGTAAGAATAGTTGGAAAATGGAACAGCGTTCGGTGAGCCAACCAATTTCACCATGATCAGATTTCCCAACATTCCCAATGCCACTAGGGCAATGCCACTAACAATTGGTTTTCTCCAACCCATTTCCTTTTTATAGTTAATTCCAAACCACAAAATAATGACCGGTAAAATAAAAAACGCGCCTGCCCGTGCATTGAGCGCAATAGTCAATAGAAACAATCCAAAAGCGATTTTTCTTATTGATTCATTTTGTATCCCATGAACGAAAAAAGCCATTCCCAAAGAACCGAAACACAATCCTAATTGTTCAGTAGCTGTTACTCCCGCATGGGCACAATAATACCAATAGCAAATCGCCAGGAATGTGGTGGCAATCGATGAACCATGATTTTTTTGGATTTCGCGCGCGGCGAAGAAAACTGCCAATCCATTTAGTATTGCCAGGATTGCAAGGGTTACCTGCAGATTGTTGCCAGTAGCAGAGAGGAGCACAGCGAGAAATCCACCGAAAAGCGGGCGGCGTGTCGCCCACGATGTAAGATAGCCGTCGTATAACAAATGTTGTGCCCCAGAATAGTAACCCGCTGCATCCGACCAGGGTAATAAACCTCCGATCAGGTATCCATAAAACCCGGCAGTCTGCCACTTGTAGATAAGTGGCAGACTGAATAAGACCAAAGTGAGGGTCAGGCTGGCTGTGTCCCAGGCGATTCCTTTTCTGCTGAAGATCAATCCGAGAAAAATAACGAGCAGGAACGTCACATCAAGACGAAAATTGAATAAAGAACGAGTCACCAGGACAGGCGGGGGAATAATAAGAACGAGAGCATTAATCGCCAGAGCGATGAAAAGCGCTGCTAGGGCAGCAAATATCTCCCTCTTGGAAGAGTTAGAAAACCAACCAACCAGTTGTTTGAGTTTCATGTTATTGAAAAGGCCACTTTCACAGTGAGACTGATTTTATGATAAACCGAATAACTTGCGAAGGCGTAACGGGAAATAGTCTTGACCCACTATTGAATAAGGTTATAATTCAGTCACTGAATTTTGGAATTTATGGATACCGCAAGCGAAGAACCTCGCGAACTTACCCTGCTCGAAAAGATCGAAAATGATCCGGATGTCAATCAATCCACGCTTGCCACCCAACTGGGAGTGGCGGTCGGAACGGTCAACTGGCATCTTAAGCGTCTCATCGCCAAAGGCTATGTAAAAGTAAAGCGTGCTGAACGCAAGAAATTGCGTTATATCATCACACCCGAAGGCATTGCCCTGCGCGCCCGCCTGGCAGTGGACTATGTCGAAAAATCCTTTTCCCTGTATCGTAAAACCCGCCAGCGTGTGCGGGAATATATTTCTGAAGTTCAAGGCGCGGGTTACGAGCGTCTGCGTATTATTGGCAAAGGCGATGTGGCAGATATCTGCCGCCTCACCTGTCTCGAACACGGCATCAGCGTCGTTACAGATGAGGACGTTCCCGTCCTGCGTGTTGAGGCAACCAAAGTGA
>Ga0070699_100005810_pt1 | contig 10793 bp, 10 predicted proteins | sample KBSK1503metaG_FD_65473 | JGI IMG/M metagenome (GOLD analysis project Ga0070699, IMG submission 65473) | Corn, switchgrass and miscanthus rhizosphere microbial communities from Kellogg Biological Station, Michigan, USA - KBS K1-50-3 metaG | ecosystem: Host-associated > Plants > Roots >...
GAGACCAAGCAGGCGGCCCGCGAGGCGGACGGCGTGCTCTTCGGCGCCGCCGGCCCCGCCACCTCGCACGTAGTGTCGTGGCTCCGCTGGGAGATGAGCGCATGGGCCGGCATCCGGCCGATCCGGTTCTATCCGGGGATGCGCTCGCCGCTCGCGGATCCCGAGGGCATCGACTACGTCCTGCTGCGCGAGAACAGCGAGGGGATCTATCCCGGCCGCGAGGGCCAGCTCGCCGACATCGTCCGGCTCATGCCCGAGCTCAGCGACCGCACGGGGCGCACGCTCAAGGAGTACGGCACCGAGGGCCGCTTCGCGGTGAAGGTGGTCACGCCGCGCGGCGCCGAGCGCATCGCCCGCTTCGCCGCCGATCTCGCCCGGAAGCGGAAGGCGCGGGGCAAGCCGGGGAAGGTGACCTGCGTCACCAAGTCCAACGTGATGCGCCAGACGGACGGGCTCTTCCAGGAGATCGCCGAGCGCGTGGTCCGCGAGGCGGGCGGGCTCGAGTTCGAGCACTTCCACGTGGACGATGCCGCGCGGCGGCTGGTGCGCTTCCCCCGGTCCATGGACGTCGTCCTCTGCATGAACCTCTACGGCGACATCCTCTCGGACCTGGGCGCGGAGACCGCCGGCGGCCTCGGCCTCGCGCCCTCGGCGAACTTCGGCGACGACGGCTGGGCCTATTTCGAGTCGGTGCACGGCTCCGCCCCCGACATCGCGGGGCGTGGCATCGCCAACCCCACCGCGACCATTCTCTCCGCCGCCCTCATGCTCGAGCACATGGGGCTGGGCGCGGACGCGCAGCGCCTCGAGGCCGCGGTGGGCCGCATCTACCGCGACGGCAAGACTCTCACTCCCGACCAGGGCGGCACGGCCACCACGCGCGCGATGGCGCAAGCGGTGCTGGCCGCCTACAGGAACGCCTGATGCCCACCAGCCAGCAGGACAAGGCCCTTCGCTTCCGCGCGCTGCACGAGGCGCCCGGCTCTTTCGTGATTCCCAATCCCTGGGACGGCGCCTCCGCGCGCATCCTGGCCGGCCTCGGCTTCCAGGCCCTGGCGACCTCCAGCGGGGCGCAGGCCGGCACGCTCGGCCGCCGCGACGGCAAGGTGTCGCGCGACGAGGCGCTCGCCCATTGCCGCGCCATCGTGCTGGCCACCGAGCTCCCGGTGGCCGCCGACCTGGAGAAGGGCTTCGGCGACAAGCCGTCCGACGCCGCCGAGACCATTCGCCGCGCCGCGGAGGTCGGCCTCATCGGCGGCTCCATCGAGGACGCCACCGGCGACAAGGACAAGCCGCTCTACGATCTCGCCACCGCCGTCGAGCGCGTGGCGGCGGCGGTGAAGGCGGCGCGCGCGCTGTCCTTCCCCTTCACCCTCACCGCGCGCTCGGAGAACTTCCTTCGCGGCAATCCGGACCTGGCCGACACCATCGCGCGGCTCAAGGCCTTCGAGCAGGCGGGCGCCGACGTGCTCTTCGCGCCCGGGCTCCCCGATCTCGCGTCGGTGAAGGCGGTGTGCGCGGCGCTGAAGAAGCCGTTCAACTTCATGGTGGGCATCAAGGGCAAGTCCTTCACCGTGGCCGACCTGACGGCGGCGGGCGTGAAGCGGATCAGCCTGGCCGGCTCGCTCTACCGCGCGGCGATGACGGGACTGCTCGCCGCCGCGCGCGAGGTGAAGGACAAGGGCACCTTCGTCTACGTGGACACGTCGATGCCCACGCCGGAGCTGAACGGGTTCCTTGAGTAGCGGCGGGAGAAACACAACCGGCGCGCGCCCCGATGGAGCGCGCGCCGGCCTGACGTCGCGAAGGGGCTAGACGGTGACGGCGCGGTAGACGGGCGTGCGCCACTCCGGGAAGCGCGAATCGGCCCCCCGCACCACGTTCATGTAGGTATCGAGCAGCCGCTGCGTGAGCGGCCCCACCCCGCCCTGCCCCAGCTTGAAGCGGTCCACCGACAGGATGGGCGTGATCTCGTAGCCGCTGCCGCAGAAGAAGGCCTCATCGGCAACATAGAGCTCGGTCCGCGCGATATGCCGCTCCACCACGTCCATGCCCAGGGCGGGCGCGATGGACTCGAGGAGGGTGGTCCGCGTGATGGACTCGAGGATGTCCGAGGTGAGCGGCGGCGTGATGAGCTGCCCGCGCCGGATCATGAAGAAGGTCGCCCCCGAGCCCTCGGCCACCGTGCCGCCCTGGTTGAGGAAGATGGGCGCGTCGTAGCCGTCGGCCTTGGCCTGGAGCGTGGCGAGGCGGCCGTTCTGGTAGTTGGAGCCGGACTTCAGGCGGATGGGGATGGCATTGTCCGAGGTGCGCTGCCACGAGGTGATGCAGCAATTCAGCCCCGAGCCCTCGGTGATCCGCGCGCGGCGGCGCGGATTGATGTAGAGCCCGGTGGGGGAGGTGGCGTCGAGCCCGGCGCCGCCCACGTAGGCCACCAGGTGCATGTGCACGTCCTCGCGCAGCTCGTTGCCCTTGAGCGTGTCGCGCACCGCCTCGTAGAGGTCGAGGTCGGCGTACGGCACGGTGAAGCGCATCATCTTCATCGACTCGCGCAGCCGGGCGAAGTGCTCGGCCAGACGGAAGGCGTATAGCTCGCCGTCCTTCTCGTTCCAGTAGGCGCGGATCCCCTCGAAGACGTTGGTGGCGTAGAACACCGCCGCGCTGTTCACCGGCAGCACCGCTTCCGCCTGCGAGACCAGCTTCCCGTTCATCCAGATCCTGAGCTCTTTCGCGTTGCTCGCCATCGCGCTCGACGTCCCCCTGTGGCGAGGCCCTGACCTCGGCCCCGGCTCCAGCAGAGAGTAGCAAAGTTGGGTGGGGTTCGGGAAGCCCGGCCTGGCTCGTCAGCTCATCGCCGGCGCCGCGGACGGGTCGATGCGGCACGGGGCTTCTTGCCTCCCGGCCAGCAGATGGGGCAGGGGCCACCGCCGCGATACTTGTGACCGCGCGAGCACGTCTTCCACCCGCCGGGATTCGCCGTCGCCATGGCTAGCCTCCGCAGCCGTCCTTGTTCCCGAAGTGCTCGGGCTGATTCGACCATCCCTCCCAACCGGCCGGGCTCCTGAGCTTCACCCACCAGCTGAACTCGAGCGGCTTCTCGAGCTCGCCCCAGCATTCCCGCGAGCTCTGGCAACGGATGCCCGGAGAGCCGCCGTATGGGCTGAAGCCGAGATCCACCTCTCGCATCGCGCCATCGCGCCACACCTTGAAGTGCCCTTCGCCCAGATAGTTATAGACCCAGAAGGACTCGCCTACCTTGAACTCCCCGTGCGGCTTCTTGACGACGAAGCGAACGCGACGCGAATGGACCTCGCCGGTGACGGCTTCCACCGGGGCGCCCGCCTTCAACCGCCCCACGACCGGCGCGCCCCGATCGGGCCGCGCATAGGCGACCGTGTCCGCCCGCGTCTGCCACGTCCGGTAGACGCAGCACTCGAACGGGCACGCGCCCTGGTCGATGAAAGTGACCGGCGGGGCATCGGCGGCCCCCGCCACCGCCGCCAGCATCAGCACCGCGAAGGCCGTCACGAAGCTTGGCATGCCCTTCATCTCATCCGGAGGACGGCTCGGCTCAGCCCCGCGGCGGCGTGTGCTCGAACGGCAGCTTGGTGTAGCGCGCCTTGTCCACCTCGATCACCAGCGCCACGCGCCCCGCGTAGTGCCGCATGGGGAAGGGCTTGCCGATGTACTTCTGCGAGATCGGGTCCATGATCTTGAGCTCGGGATCCGACCGGTGCTCCACCACCCGGCCGCGGAGCTGCGCCTCCTCGTAGGGATTCCTGAAATCCACGATGGAGAGCGCCACCCGCGGATCCCGCTGGGTGTTCCGAGCCTTGAGCGAGCTCTCGCTGGTGCAGATGAGCAGCCGATCCCCCTCGCGGCCCACCCAGATCGGAGTGCTGCTGGGCGATCCGTCCGGCATGAGGGTGGCCAGGTGGGCGAAGTTCGGGCGGTCCACAAGCTGCTTGATCTCGTCGGACAGGGATGTCGGCATTGGAGAGCCCTCCTGGAGTTTTGAACGGGATCCGGAGTCGATCATTTCATAACCGCGAACGAAGGGGAGGACGACTTGACCCCGGCGGGGCCGCAGGAGCAGGATCGGACGGGATGAAACGGAGAGACGCGCGCATCCTGACCACCCAGGCCGGAAGCCTACCCCGCCCGGACGACCTCATCGAGCTGAACCGCGCCCGCGCGGCGGGCGAGTCCGGCGACGAGGCCGGCTACCAGGCCCGCCTCGCCTCGGCGGTGGCCGAGGTGGTCCAGCGCCAGAAGACCGCGGGCATCGATGTTCCCGGCGACGGCGAGTTCGGCAAGGCCATGGGGCAGAAGGTCAACTACGGCGCCTGGTGGAGCTATTCGTTCCAGCGCCTGGGCGGGCTCGAGCTCGGCCTCCCGCTCTACCGCCTGCCCGCCCAGCGCTCCACGCCCGGTCGCGTGCGCCTCACGAGCTTCTCCGATCGCCGGGACCGCGCGCTCTTCCCCGCCGCGTACGCGGATCCCGACTCCGGGGTGTCCACGAATCGCGGGGGCCCCGGCATGAATCTGCCGGTGTGCCGGGGGCCTCTCACCTATACCGGGCAGGCCGCCATCCAGGCCGACATCGCCCACATGAAAGCCGCGCTCGCGGCGGCCGGCGTGGACGAGGGCTTCATGACCTCCATCGCGCCCGGCAGCGCCTCGCGCATCGGCAACGAGCACTACCAGTCGGAGGAGGAGTTCATCTTCGCCTGCGCGGAAGCCATGCGCGAAGAGTACAAGGCGATCCTCGACGCGGGGCTCATCCTCCAGCTCGACGATCCCGCTCTCGCCGAGAACTGGGACATGATCAATCCGGCGCCCTCGGTGGAGGACTACCGCGCGCTCTCCATGATCCGGGTGGAGGCGCTCAATCACGCGCTGCGCGGGCTCCCGAAAGAGCGGGTGCGCTACCACCTCTGCTGGGGAAGCTGGCATGGCCCGCACGTCACCGACATCCCCCTGCGTGACATCGTGGACGTCATGCTGGCGGTGGACTGCCGGGCTTATTCCTTCGAGGCGGGCAATGTCCGCCACGAGCATGAGTGGAAGGTGTGGCAGGACGTGAAGCTCCCCGACGGGAAGGTGATCATCCCCGGCGTGGTGAGCCATGCCACCAATGTGATCGAGCACCCGGAGCTGGTGGCCGACCGCATCCTGCGCTTCGCCGGGCTGGTGGGTCCCGAGCGCGTCATCGCGGGCACGGACTGCGGGCTGGGCGGGCGCGTGCACCCGGAGGTGGCCTGGGCGAAGCTGGAAACGCTGGCCAAGGGCGCGGCCCTGGCCACGACGCAGCTCCAGGGAGGCTAGTCATGAGCGTGGCCACGTCGATCCGCATCCGTCAGGTCGGTCCCTGCTTCGCCGGCGAGGTCGAGGGCCTCGACCTCAGCCGCCCCCTGTCGGCGGAGGAGAACGCCGCCGTCCACGCCGGCATGGATCGGTACGCGGTGCTCGTCTTCCACGACCAGAAGCTCGACAACGACCAGCAGCTCGCCTTCACGCGCGGCCTGGGCGACATCGAGCACGCCATCGGCACCGGCCTCCGCGCGGACAACGACGCGCGCCTGCCCACCACCTTCGCGGACGTGTCGAACTTGGACAAGGACAACCGGGTGTTCAAGCGGGACGACCGGCCGCGGCTCTTCGGGCTGGGCAATCGCCTGTGGCACTCCGACAGCTCCTTCAAGCCGACCCCGGCGAAGTACTCGCTGCTCCACGCCCGCAGCATCCCGTCGCGAGGCGGCAACACGGAGTTCGCCGACATGCGGGCGGCCTATGACGCGCTGGACGCCGAGACCAGGGCGGAGGTCGAGGGCCTCATCTGCGAGCACTCCCAGATCTTCTCGCGGTCCATCCTGGGCTTCACGGACTTCACCGACGAGGAGCGCGCGCGCTTCGCCCCCGTGCGCCAGGTGCTGGTGCGCACGCATCCGGTGACGGGCCGGAAGTCGCTGTATCTCTCCTCGCACGCGGGCGGCATCCTGGGCTGGCCGGTGCCGGAGGCGCGGGCCTTCCTGCGCGACCTGGTCGAGCACGCCACCCAGCGCCAGTTCGTCTATTCGCATGCGTGGCGGGTGAACGACCTCGTCATGTGGGACAACCGCCAGACCATGCACCGCGCGCGCCCCTTCCCCGCGCACGAGCCGCGGGACATGCGGCGCACCACGCTCATGGGCGACGGACCCACCACGCCGCAGGTCTGAGGGACCCGCGCCATGGACGTGCGGCAACTGGGCTCCCGGATCGGCGCCGAGGTCCGGGGCATCGACGTCACGGAGCTGGACGACGCGGGCTTCGCCGCCGTCTATCGCGCCTGGCTCGACGCCAATGTCCTCGTGATCCCGGACCAGCAGCTCGACATGGACGAGTTCCTGCGCTATAGCCGCCGCTTCGGGCTCGTGCATCCGCACCCGTCCAAGAGCACGCGGCATCCGGACGTGCCCGAGATCACGCTCCTCGGCGTGGACAAGTTCGGCGCCGACGGCGCGCTGAACATGGCCATCTATCGCCGCGGCGCCGAGGGCTGGCACACCGACGGCGCTTACGACGACGAGCCCTTCAAGGCCACCCAGCTCTACGCGCTCGCCATCCCCAGCACGGGCGGCGACACCTTCTTCGCGAGCATGTACGCCGCCCACGACGCGCTCCCGGAGGCCCTGCGGCGCCGGCTCGAGGGCCGGCGGGGCGCCTTCACCTATGGCGGCCGGCGGCAGGGCACCGCGCTCCTGAATCCGGAGGACCGCGACCGGCCGCCCGCCTTTCATCCCATCCTCCGCACGCATCCGGAGACGGGCCGGCGGGCCCTCTACTTCGATCCCGGCAAGATCCTCTACATCGAGGGCCTTCCCGCGGCGGAGAGCGATGCGGTGATCGAGGAGCTGACCGAGCGCATGATCCAGCCCGACGCGCAGTACCGGCACCGCTGGCGGGTGGGCGACATCGTGATCTGGGACAATCGCTGCTCCTATCACAAGGCCGCGGGCGACTATCCCCCCGAGGAAGACCGCATCCACTGGCGCGTATCCATCAAGGAGCGGCCGGCGGCGCCCTAGCGATCCACCGCCTCAGGGGGAGCGCCGTCCGGGCTTGACGGTGGCGCGCTCGGCGGGCACGATCGTCGTCATGGCGGTCCCGCCGCGCAAGCACTTCTCGATGATCCGCAACTTTCACCTGGCGGATCTCTTCACCATCGCCAATGGATTCTGCGGCGTCGGCGCCCTCTTCGAGGCCATGGCCTATCTCACCACCGGTGACCGCCGCCGGCTCTACCTGGCCGCCCTCCTGATCCCGCTCGCCTTCGTCTTCGACGTCCTCGACGGCCGCTTCGCGCGCTGGCGGCACACGACCTCGCCGATGGGACGCGAGCTGGACTCGCTCGCGGACGTGATCTCCTTCGGCGTGGCCCCCGCCGGCATCGCCTTCGCCGCAGGCCTCGCCAGCCGGATCGATCAGCTCGTCCTCATGTACTTCGTGGGCTGTGGGCTGAGCCGTCTCGCCCGCTTCAACGTCACCGCCGAGGCGCTCGCCACCGAGACGGGAAAGGTCCGCTATTTCGAGGGCACGCCCATCCCGACCAGCATCGTGCCGCTCGGGCTCCTCATGCTCGCGTTCCACCAGGAGGCGCTCTACCCGGTCCGGGTGCTGGGCGCGGAGCTGCACCTCCCCGTCCTGCTCTTCCTTCTCTCCGGCAGCCTGATGATCAGCAAGACGCTGAAGGTCCCCAAGCTCTAAGGGAAGGGCTGCGGCGGGGCGTCACACGAGCGCGCGGAGCTCCTTGAGGTGAGGCGCATCGTGGCGCGCCGCCACCAGCACCAGGTCGTCGAAGCCGAGCGTCTTGACGTGCCGGATCCTCTCGACCACCACCGAGCGCGGCCCCACGAGATCGAAGGGATCGTCCGGCCCGTCGGGGCTCGGCTTCTCCGCCTCCAGGCGCACGTTCACGTTGGTGAGGACCGCACGCTTGCCGCCGAATCCGCGAAAGCGCGCGATGCCCTCCGCGATCAGCCGCCACGACGAGCGCGCGCCGGACCCGATCCAGCCGTCGAACTCCTTCGCCGCCCGCTCGATCCAGCGGGAGCCCGCCCATGAGCCGATGAGGATGGGGGGACCGCCGGCGGCGACGGGCCAGGGCGCGCCCAGCTCCGCCTCGCCCACCCGGGCGCCCGTCCAGAGCTTGCGCATGATTCCAAGCGACGCGTCGAGCTGCCGGAAGCGGGCCTCGAAGTCCACCCCCACCGCCGCGAAGTCGGCCGCGGTGGAGCCGGCGCCCACGCCGAGCCGGAGCCGTCCGCCACAGACCAGATGCGTGGTGAGCACCCGGTGGGCCAGCTCCATCGGTCGCCGGAGCGGGACCTGGAGCACGCCGGTGCCGAGCTCGATGGTCCGCGTCACCGTGCCGGCCACGGCGAGCGCGGTGAGCGGATCGGGGAGGAGCCGGCCGCGGCCGAGCGAGTCGAAGACCCAGGCGCTGTCGAATCCGGCCGCCTCGACCCGGCGCGCGGCATCCGCCAGGCTCGCCGCCCCCAGCGGCTCGCCGCCGCTCTCCAGCAATGGCAGGGCGATTCCCAGGCGCATGCCGCGCGGGCTACGCCGAGGCCCGGCGATGCAGGGCGCCCGCCGGCGGCGGAGCCTGCGTCGCGGTGGCGCTGGTCTCGAAGGTATAGAGGAAGTTCGTGAAGCCCACGTCGTAGTCGGAGATGCCGTTCTGCCCCGTCACCCGCATGCGCGCGTCGTACACGCGGCGCATCCCCGCGTCCACCCGGGCCGCGATCCCGCCCGGCGCCGGCCGCAGGGCGCCGATCGCCTCGCGGATCTCGGGGCGGAGCGCCGCCGCGTCCACCCGCCGCTCGAACTCCGCCTCGTCTCCGGCGGAGAGCACGCGCAGGTTGCGCTGGAGCCGCTCGAAGAGCGCGGACTGCACGAAGGTCGGCTCGCCGGACGCGGCGAGGGCCTGATAGGCCAGCACCTGCGCGTCCAGCTCGTTCCAGTAGCCCTTCCGGTGACTGAACTCGTGGGCGATGATGTGCGGCTCGAGCAGCCCGATGTCCCTGAAGATCGCCACGTCGCCGGAGAGGATGTCGCAGGCGCCGAGCACGCCCGGCAGCGCGAGACCGACGAGCGCGAAGCTGCGCACCTCCGCGCTGGTGCGCACCCGCTGCCCGGTGATCCCGGCGATGTACTCCGTCAGGTGCCGCTCGATGGCGATCGCCGCCTCCCGCCGCGGGATGCGCTCGAGGACGAGCTCGTCGTTGAGGCGAGCGGCGAGCACGGCCACCTCCCACTCGCGCGTCTCGCGCGGCATGGGCACGAGGTGGCGCAGGTCGGCGCCGAACGCCCGGAGGAAGGGGATGCGGCGGATCTTGCGCCGGTCGCGCCAGTCGCGCGCGACGCTGCCCAGGTAGGCGCCAAGCGTCACCGCCTGCACGACGCGCCCGATCGGAGAGGCGCGGAAGAGGAAGCGCGCCACCAGCGGCGCCGCCACCAGGAGGTCCATGGGCGCCACCGGCCAGTAGGTGGCGCGATTCGCGATGCGGACCTCGTCCGCGGGAGCGTCCCCCGGAGCCGCGCGCTTCGCCATCGGGCTCAGGCGCCCCCGCGCGGCCGGGGAATGACGGCGTCCACGCCGGCATCCCGGCAGAGCCCGTTGAAGCGGGCGACGTCCTCCGCGAGGAGGCGGTCCAGCTTGGCCAGCTCCGCGTCGGCGCGGCGCGCGAGGTCGTCGGTGAGATCGCGGAGCGCCTGGGTGGGCGCGGTGTCGGAGTACTCGATCAGCGGCACCACGGTGCCGATCCGCGTGTTGAGCCTCGCGGGGAACATGCGCGGGTCCTCCGAGCGCACCTGGATCAGCGCCTCCTCGACCGCGGTCAGGGTGCGCGACAGCGTGGCCGCCGCCCCCTTGATGGCGGGCGCCTCCACGCGTCCCGCCCACCCGTCCGCCTGGGCGCGCACGTCGCGAATCCGCAGCACCGCGTCGTGCACGCGCGCGAGGAGATCATGGGCCTTCTTCGCCCACGTGTACTGCTCGCGGAGATCGGCGTCCGAGGCGGACACCCGCGGATCCTTCACGAGCTCGAAGCGCTGCATGATGGTGCGCCCGTTCACGGCGAGCCGGACCTGATAGGTCCCGGGGGGGACGCGCGGCCCCGCCAGCATGTCCATGGCGCCGCCCCGGCCCTTGTTGTCGGGAAGCTTGGTCGCGTCGGGCCCGCGCAGGTTCCAGACGAACCGGTTGGCGCCCGGCGTCTTGGTCGGATGCGGCTCGTCGCCCTCGGCGGGGACGGGGGGGTCCGGCGCCGGCTGAGGCTCCTCGCCCCCGCCGCCGCCGACCGCCGACGGGCTCTCGGGGACGGTCTTTTCCTTGCGGCTGGTGAACGAGCGCAGCTCGTGCCCGTCGCCGTCGAGGAAGGTGAGCACCACGTCGCCCGCGGGCGCCTCGCGCAGCCAGTAGTGCACGATCACCCCGCTGGGCGGGTTCTCCCCCGCGTCGAGATGCCGCTGCTCCTTCTCTCCCGAGGGCGCCTCCACCTGGCGATACGCGTACCCGAGGGAGCCGGCCATGTTGTAGGCGATCTCGCGGTTGGGCCCCGGCTTCATCCCGTGCCCCTTGTAGGCGCGCCACCGCACGGTGCGGCGGGGGACGAAGAGCTGCGCGTCGGCGGTGGTGATCGCGTCCCCAAGCTGGTGCAGGGGCGAGAGGTCGTCGAGGATCCAGAAGGAGCGCCCGTGGGTGGCCACCACGAGGTCGCCGTTCTTGACGATGAGGTCGTGGACGGGCG
>Ga0070699_100005811_pt1 | contig 10788 bp, 9 predicted proteins | sample KBSK1503metaG_FD_65473 | JGI IMG/M metagenome (GOLD analysis project Ga0070699, IMG submission 65473) | Corn, switchgrass and miscanthus rhizosphere microbial communities from Kellogg Biological Station, Michigan, USA - KBS K1-50-3 metaG | ecosystem: Host-associated > Plants > Roots >...
GACTCCCCGGTCCCTCGGTCCGCCGCCGCCGACGATGACCGGCTTGCCGCGCAACTCGGGCCGATCCCGCTGCTCGACCGCGGCGAAGAACGCGTCGAGGTCGACGTGCAGGATCGTTCGCGGAGGAGCCTGGGTCACCCGCCCATCATCGCTCGCCCGCGCGAGCCGGGCCGCCAGCCGGCGATTTCTGTCAAACGGTCACTACGCGGTCGTTAGGCGACGGAAAACGTTCCAGCGGCCCGGTTCGCGCTCAAAGTTAGCGCTCCGCAGCTACAACTCGGCTCGTCGAGGAACGCACGCCCGCCAAACGCTCGCCGGGCGGTCAATTGACGAAAACGCCGCTGACGGAAACGCCGCCACGATCGACCGAGCGGAGCTACCCCTTTGGCTCGACGACGACCGTCACCTCGGGCGACAGACCGGCGAACACCTTGATCGCCACCTTGTACGTACCGAGTGATTTGAGCGGCTCTTCCAGGTCGATCTTGTGGCGGTCGACCTCGATCCCTCGGCGGGCCAGCGCGTCGCCGATGTCCTTCGACGTGATCGACCCGTAGAGCTTCCCGCCCTCGCCGACCTTCACGCCCATCGTGAGCGTGGTCGACGCGATCCGGGTGGCCGCGATCTCGGCCTCCTCGCGCTCGCGCTTGCGCTTGTCCTCGCGGCTGGCGATGTCGTGCTGCCAGGCGCGGTAGGCGCCGCCGGCCGCCGGCACCGCGACGCCCTGCGGAATCAGGAAATTGGTGGCGAAGCCGTCGGCCACCTGCTTCATCTCGCCGCTCTTCCCGAGCTTGGCGACGTCCTTGGTCAGGATGACCTTCACCCGATCGGTTCCTCCTTGTTGATCCATTGCCGGACGCGGGGGCCGATACCCGAACCCTCCACGGCCGCAGCAGCCTGCCCGAGCAGCTCCGGGATCCGCCGGATCGTCTTGCGGACCGGACCCGGCGTCAATCGCCTGATTCGGGCGATGTCCTCGTCGAACGCGGCGCGGTCGATGTCGAGCTCCGCGAGCTTCTCGGTCAGGAGCTCGTCCGGGACGCCGTCCAGGAAGAGGTCGACCGCGAGGACGACCACGACGAGGTCGTCGAGGCCGCCGAGGAGCGGGATCTCGTCGGGGATCAGGTCTCGCCCGATCAGGACGTAGCCGGCCGCGCCGGCGAGGAACGCCTTGCGCGCCGCGGGGGTGCGCTCGTCGAGGATCAGGGAAAGCATCAGGCGGGCGTACATCGGCGCTCGACTCGCGATCGGCATGAACGCCAGCAACCCGAGGGCGCGACCGAGCGCGCTCGACCGGCGACTCCCGTGATCCCCTTGGTTCGAACCGCGCGCCATGACGTTCCCCGTCCAGCAACCGGCCGATGGCGCGCGGGCCGCGCGTCCACGCCGGGGTCGGTGAGTCTATCAGCCGGACCAGCCGCCGGCCGACTCTCGACTTGACATCGAACGTCCGTTCGGTATGATGCTCGCCAGGACAAGGAGGCGCCGGTGACCAAGCACGATGCCGACCGGAAGGTCAGGATCCTGGACTTCATCGCAGCGACGCTGCGAGCACGAGGCTTCCCGCCATCGGTCCGGGAGATCGCGAAGGCCGTCGGCCTCGCCTCCACGTCCGCCGTCCATCACCACCTCCAGATCCTCGAGCGGGATGGATACCTGGAGCGTGGCGCGGCCCAGTCACGGGCCATCCGCCTGACGCCGTTCGCGGCGATCCGTCTCGGCCTCGCGGCGGAGCTCGTCCCGCAATCGATCGCGATGGAGGCGCACGTCCTGCCGGTCGTCGGCGAGATCGCCGCGGGCGGTCCGATCGAGGCCTACCAGGACGCGTCGGAGACGGTGGGGATCCCGGACATGCTGGCGCCGTCCGGTGACGCGTACGTGCTCAAGGTTCGCGGCGACTCAATGATCGAGGCCCACATCGCCGATGGCGACTTCGTCCTCATCCGGCCGCAGTCGACGGCGCGGAACGGGGACATCGTGGTCGCGCAGGTCGAGGAGAACGCCGTCACGCTCAAGCGGTTCTTCAAGGAGAAGGACAAGATCCGCCTTCAGCCGGCCAACCAGGCGTATCCCCCACAGTTCTACGACGACGTCCGCATTCAGGGGAAGCTCATCGGGGTCATTCGAAGGCTCGATTAGCGGCTGGGCGAACTGACCGCAGACGGGCTGAGCCTCTAACCACAGATCTCCGACACCGTCCACAGGGTTTCCACAGACCGCCAACGGGCTGGGCGAAATCGGTGGACGAACTTGGGGGACAAGTCCCTACCGGGCACACCGGGGCAGACGTGACACTCAAGGTGACACGCCCTGCCGCCATCCTCAGAGGTGCCCGTGATCGATCGCCTGCCGCCGCAAAGCCTCGAGGCCGAGCAATCGGTCCTCGGCGCGATCCTCATCGACCGTGACGCAGTCGTCGAGGTCGCCGAGTTCCTGCGGCCAGCGGACTTCTACCGGCAGGCGAACGGCAAGATCTTCGAGGCCGTGCTCGAGCTGTTCGAGCGCCGCGAGCCGATCGACATCGTCACCGTCGCGGAGGCTCTCGAGCGCTCCGATGACCTCGAGAACGTCGGCGGGCGGGCCTACCTGTCGAGCCTGTCGAACTCCACCCCGACGGCCGTCCACGCCGTCCAGTACGCCCGGATCGTTGAGCGCAAGGCGGTCCTTCGCAATCTGATCGGGGCGGCGGGTCGGATCGCAGGGATCGGCTACGAGGATCCGGCCGAGATCCAGGAGGCGATCGACCGAGCCGAGGCCGAGCTGTTCGCCGTCAGTCAGAAGCGGGTCGACGCCGGCTTCGCCAAGCTCGACTCGCTCCTGCACCAGGCCTACGACCGCCTCGACTACCTCCACGCCCACCGCGGCGAGATCAGCGGGATCCGGACCGGCTTCACGGACCTCGACACGCTGACGACCGGCCTCCAGAAGAGCGACCTCGTGATCATCGCCGCCCGCCCGAGCGTCGGGAAGACGAGCTTCGCCCTCAACATCGCCGAGCACGCGGCAGTCCGCGACAAGCGGAGCGTCGGCATCTTCAGCCTGGAGATGAGCAAAGAGCAGCTCGTGCTCCGGCTCCTGTCGAGCGTGTCGAACATCGACAGCCAGCGGCTTCGCACGGGCTTCCTCGAGGAGCTCGATTTCGCCCGGATCGCGCCGGCAATGAACGCGCTGTCTGAGGCGCCCATCTACATCGACGACACGCCGAACATCAGCACGATGGAGCTCCGGACGAAAGCGAGACGGCTCCAGGCAGAGGCGGGCCTCGACATGGTCATCGTCGACTACCTCCAGCTGATGCAGGCGCAGACGACGACACGGGATGCCAACCGGGTTCAGGAGGTGTCGGAGATCTCGCGCGGACTGAAGGCGCTCGCGCGGGAGCTGAGCGTCCCGGTCGTCGCCCTATCGCAGCTCAGTCGCCAGCCCGAGATGCGCGAGTCGAAGGAGCCGCGCCTGTCAGACCTTCGCGAGTCCGGGGCGATCGAGCAGGACGCCGACCTCGTCTGCTTCCTTTGGCGCGACAAGGAGCGCGGCGCCGACGACGTCGACCAGGACGGCGAGATCATCAACCTGCGTCTGGCGAAGCATCGCAATGGCCCGACGGGCGAGGTCCAGCTCTGGTTCAAGAAGCGCCAGACGCGGTTTGTCTCCTACGCCGGCGAACGGTTCGCGGAGGCTGGGTAAACGCAACCGCGTTCGTCGCGGATGGGCGTCGCTGGCAAGGCGCAGCCGAGGACCGAAAGCGAGCGCACTTCAAGGTGCGTGAGCGCGGACCGGAGGCGGCAACGAAGTCCAGCGGCGTCCAGGCGCGACAGCCTGATACCCCGGCGAGTGACCCTAGCCCTCGTATTCGAAGCCGATCTTGAGCTCCACCCGGTACTCGACGATCTCGCCGTCGCGGACCTCGGCCGTCGACTTCACGACCTCGACGGTCTGGATGTTGCGAACCGTTTTCGCCGCCGTCTCGACGGCCCGGCGAGCCGCATCGCTCCAGGAATTCGGGCTCCGGCCGACCATCTCGCGGATGATGATGACGCCCATGGGACGCGCCTCCTGTGGTTCGGGGAGGCCAGTCTAGCCACGGAAATAGCGAGGCCGGCCACGAAGGCCGGCCTGGTGATCTGGTATCCGAGCCGCCGACGTCGATCGGCGCCGGGGACCGCGGTCAGACAGTCGCCGGAGTGTTCACGGTCCCGGCACGGACCTTGTCGAAACACGTGCTGCAATAGACCGGTCGGTCGTTGCGCGGCGCGAATGGGACGACGGCCTGCCCGCCGCAATTACCGCAGATCGCGGCGTGGAACTCCCGTGGTCCCCCGACGGTTCGGGCCCGTTTCGCGACCGCGCGGCATGACGGGCATCGCTGCGGGTCGTTCATCAGACCCTTGCTCGAGAAGAAGGCCTGTTCACCACTTGAGAAAACGAACTCACTCGCGCAGTCGCGGCAGGTGAGGGTCCGATCCTGGAACACGCTCTCCCGGTCCTCCTGGTGCGCCCCTACGCCCCGGTCGTGCGTCGCGGCCCCCCGCGCCGATCCGGAGGATCCGTCGACGCCAACAGGAGGGCACGCACCGACGGGTCGAACCGGGTCGGACCCGGAACTCATGTGGCGGAGAATACCGGCGCCGTCAAGCGGTTTTTGGCTCGGAACCTCGCACGAAATGGCCGATCCAGCGACGAGATTCGCAGAGATCCGACGCAAGACGCTTGACAAAGGTTGGTCTGGTCCAGTCCCGAGCCCATCGCGGCCGCGCGGATGGGTCGACAATCCGCGCCGGGAACCCCTCGAAACCTCGCGGCGTCCGGCCGCCATGCTCACGACATTCCGCCTCCGCCTGCCCATCAACCGTCCCGTCACCGCAGCCGTCGTCGCGCTCCTCGTCGCCGCCTGCAGCGGCGCGACGGCGTCACCGCCGACACGCGGTTCATCGGCACCCTCGAATCCGCCCCCGACGACCGCCCCAACCGCCTCCCCCGCTGCGACTGTCGGCGCGGTCGATCATCTGACCGGCGCGACGCACGTCCTCCTCCGCCTCGAGCAGGGCGGTGGCTTCGCCCCGATGGAGCTGAACGCTTCGCAGGCGCCGATCTTCACCCTGTACGGCAATGGGGTCGTCATCTTCAAGCCCACAGTCGAGACGTTCCCCGAGCCCGACGCCGCCGGCGTTGTCCACATCATCCCGTGGCGAACAGCGAGCCTCGACGAGGGCCAGATCCAGGAGCTGCTCGCGTTCGCGATCGGACCGGGCGGCCTTGGCACCGCCCGCGAGTCGTACATCCAGGGTGGCGTCGCGGACATGCCGAACACGATCTTCACGCTCAAGGCCGGCGGGCTGGACAAGACGGTCGTCGTCAATGCCCTCGCCGATGGCACCGGAGAGGGCCCGGACGCCGCGGCCCGCGCGGCGTTCTCCAAGGTCTTCCAGCGTCTCAGCGATTTCGACGCAGCCGGCACGATCTCCACCGACGTCTACCAGCCTGACGCGTACCGAGGCGTTCTGGTCCCTCGCGACCCGCAGCCTGGCGTGGCGCCCCAAGCCTGGCCGTGGCCGGCGCTCAAGGTCATCGACTTCAAGGAGAACCCGAACGCCGAGGGCGCGGTCGCGTTCCCGCATCGGGCCCTCTCGAAGGCGGACGTCGATGCCCTTGGGGTCAAGGATGTCGTCGGCGGCCTGCAGAACATCGTCCTCAGCGGAACCGATGGGAAGGTCTACACCCTGATCACGCGGCCCCTCCTGCCCGACGAGTCGGAGTAACCGGACGGTCGCCGGGTTGGCTCGGCGGCCCAGATAAGCGGGGGGTGAGGACTCGTCGGCACCATGCCGACGATGCCCAACCACAGCCGCCTCCGGCTCGTTGACAGCCCCCGAGCCACGTCCGTATCGTTCGCGCCGCCCGATCCGGTCACGCTCGGTCCACGAGGGAGGGAGCCCACCCGTGCGCCGATCGCGGTCGGCCCGGGGCGCGCGATGGACGCGGTGCCCAACCGTGTCCGCGCCGAGCGAGGAGCCGGCGTGAGCTATCCGATCCAGCCGGGCAAGGTCCAGGCGCCGGCGCTGCGCGACGAGACGCTCGCCCGGACCCGACTGCTGGACTGGCTCGAGGCGAAGATCCACAGCCGGGTGATCTTCGTGATCGCCGACGCCGGTTACGGAAAGACGACCCTCCTCGCCGATTTTTCGCGACGGACTCGGCTGCGAACGATCTGGTACCGCATCGACGAGGACGATCGCGACTGGGTCGGCTTCCTGTCGCATCTCATCGCGGCAGGCCGCGAGCACGACCCGGAGTTCGCGCCCCGGACGGTCGCCATGCTTCGGTCGCTCGAACCCGGCGGGCCGACCCGTGACGATGCGATCGCCGCATTCCTCCGGGAGCTCCCGTCGATCGCGGCCGAAGGAGCCGCGCTCATCTTTGACGACTTCCACCTCGCCGACGAGGTCGCCGACGTCCGTCTCATCGCACGGGAGATCGTGGCGCGAGCGCCGGACCGGGTGTCGATCGTCTTCGCCAGTCGACGACTGCCGCCGGTGCCGGTGTCAAAGCTTCGAACGGTCGGCGAGCTCGCGGAGCTCGGGATCGCTGACCTGCGCTTCTCGGACAGCGAGCTCGAGCAGCTGTTCCGTGAGACGTACGGGCGGCCGCTCGAACCGGACGTCCTGACGGAGCTGGCCAAGCGCACCGAGGGCTGGGCGGCGTCCCTGACGCTCGTCCAGGCGGCGCTCCGAGAACGATCGCCGGCCGAGACTCGATCGTTCATCCGCGGCCTGTCGGGGGCTCGCGACGAGCTCCACGATTACCTGGCGGAGGAGGTCGTGGGAGACCTGCCGCAGATCCACCAGCAGTTCCTGATGCGGACGTCGGTCCTCCAGATCGTGACGCCCGAGTTGGCCCAGGTCGCGGCGGGCCTGCCCGCAATCGAGGTCCAGTCCCTCATCCTCGAGTCGGAGCGCCTCGGGCTCCTCGGCCGCCGGCCGAACCGCCGTTCAACGGCCCAGCGCTATCACCCGCTCGTTCGAGAGTTCCTCGACGAACGGCTGCAACGCGAGATCGGGTCGGCCGGCGTCGACGAGCTCCACATCACCGTCGCCCGCTGGGCGGAGACGACGGACTGGCGCACCGCGTCCCACCATTTCGCGTCGGCCCGCCGCTGGCCGGAGCTGCGCCGAACACTTGAGTCGCACGTCGAAACAATTGTGGCTTCGGGTGCATTCGCCGCTGCAACGGAATTCGCGCGGCAACTCCCTCGCGGAATCGACTCTGCCGCTGTCCAGGTCGTGCTTGCTAGACAGGCAAGTGCGGTAGGCGACTTCGAGGCGGTGACACGCCACGCTCAGCTCGCGTTCGAGTTGGCGCCGACCAGCGACGTAGTCCTCGGAAACCTTGTCGCCTCGAAGTTCTTCGCTGGCTCGTTCCAGGATGCGGCCGAACTTGGCAAGCAGTGGGCCATTTCAGCGTCGTCGCCCTTGCAGCGCGAGATGGCTCAAGCGTTCCTCTCAATTGTTGGAGCTTCCCTGAGCGAGAGCATCGATGTTGCAATTCGGCAATGTGAAGCCTTGGCCGAGCGCGCCGCCCGTGATGGGCTGCATCACGTTGAAGGGGTCAGCTGGTTAAACGCCGGGCACGCTCGACTGGTGGCGGGACAATTCGGCCCAGCAAGGTCGTGCGCTCTTCGCTCGATCGATGCTCTCTCAATCAGTTCGTCCGGCGCAGAACTTGGAGCAGCGCTGTCTCTGGACGCCGCACTCACGGCCCTTTGCGGAGACCTTCCGTCGGCGCGCGAGAAGTTCAACCTCGCGCTCGTCAGCGTACGAGGAGACGCCCGCACCGAGCTCGAGAGCGAATATGCCGAGGTCGAGGCATGGCTCGGGGACGCTGATCGCTCGACGCAGCTCGTCGCCGGGCGACATCGTCGCGAGGTCAGCTCATCGGCGCCGTTGATACAGATCCTCGACGCCTTGCTCCTCGTTCGTCGAGGCGATTTCGGCTTGGCGCTAGACACCGTCACCGCGATTCCCCTGGACCGGCCAACTGCCACCACAGGGTTCCAGAGTCGCATTCGAGCAACACGGGCATTGCTGTCCGCCCTTGACGGTCGCGCGGAGGCGCAAGATGAAGCGCAGAACGCAATCGCTTTCGCTAATAAGCAGGGCGCTCAACTCTGGCGAGCGGTTGCGGAATTTGCGTTAGGGCACGCGCAGAACGCAATGAATTCCGCAATTCGTGGGCTGCCGGAGGCCATGACTTCCGTGCTGTCTATGGCCGCGGAATTGATTGTCAGAAGTCTTGACAAGCTAGACGAACAATCGACGGCTTTGATTCTGGCCGCCGCCTCCTCAGCACCAGAGCGCTGGCGGCCGTGCCTTCGTCAGGAACTCACAGCCGGTCGAACCGCGCGCATGTCGGCTGCAAGGTTGCTAGATGTGATTGGCGAACGCCAAGACATCTCCGTGCTTAGGCGAATCGGTCGCGAGCCAAGACGACAAGCAACCGACCGAAAGCTGGGCAGAGGACTAGCACGTCGTCTAGCACAGCGAGTGCACGTCCAGGATCTCGGTCGAGTCACAGTCCGAGCCGGCGATCTGGTGATCGAAGGCGGCGAGATTCGTAGGAAGGTTCTTTCCCTTCTTTGCTTCCTCCTAACTCGGCCCCGGTGGGCTGCGACGAGAGAGGAGGTAATGGAAGCAATGTGGCCTGACATGGACCCAAGCTCGGCGGTGAACTCCCTCAATCAATCCATCTATTTTCTTCGACGTGTCTTCGAGACCGAATACTCAGAGGAGACGAGCGCAGGCTATGTCCACCAGGAGTCGGACCTCGTCTGGCTGGATCGCGACCTCATTGTGGCATCGAGCGCGGCGTGTGCGGATCTCATCGTCGAATACGGACATGGCGCTGATCCCAGGTTCGCGGAACAGCTGTCAGAGGCGTACGTTGGCCGGTTCGCTCTCGATTTTGCGTACGACGAGTGGAGCGCCGACTTTCGCGAGTGGCTTCACGTCGCATACCTGCAGGTGATCGAAACGCAGATACGACTCGACGTCGACAGCGGCAACTACCGAAGGGGCATTTCACTGGCGCGACGGGCGCTGGAGATCGAGCCCAGGAACGAGGACCTGGAGCTCTCGTTGTTGAAGCTGTTGAGGGTGGCTGGCGCCCACTCCGCCGCGGCCGAGCAATATAGCCGGTACGCGAACGTGCTTCGGATTGACCTCGGGGTCGAGCCTCCGGCACGGGATGAGGTGTGAGGATAGGTAGGATGACGTATTGACCGGTCTAATACTGCCTACCTATAGTCCGGCCCACTTCCCAGTACGGAGGTACTAGGAAGAACAGTTAAGACGCTCGGACGCGCAGACGCCTCACCTGAAATGGGCACTTAGGGTGGGGCCGAGCGAGTAGTGCAACCGACCGACCATCGTGTCAGGTCGGTTTTCGCGTTTTCTGAATGCGAAGGCCGGTAGGAGGATCGAACATGGAACCTCTCGCCGTCGGCAAGGGTTGGTAGCACGGAGTCGACATCGATGATGAATCGATTGGTCCGGCTCGTCACCGCGATCGGGGCGGTTGCCGCCATGGCGATCGCTGGAGGGGCATCGCTAAAGGGCTTCTAGTACGTTTGGTTTGATTTCGGCCTTGCCCACAGGGATTAGAGTTTTCGCCGAAGTCCCCACGTACGGGTAACCGATGTCCAGGTCCCTGAAGCTCTATGTCACCGGGCTCGTGGGTTCCGGCGCGATTGCGCTGGTTCTCACGAGCTTTGTGTTTGCTGCGCGCGCTGACTTCGTTGTCGGCGTGCGGCGGGATATCGGACCCCAACTCCTCGTCCCGGTTCAGGCCGACGTTGTCCTCGGCTTGACCTTCTGGGTGGTACTCACCCTGTTCGCAGGCGCCCTTCCCGTTCGGATGCCCAGAGGAACGATGGTGTCCGTCGCCATGGCCCCAATTGTCGCTGCCATGGCTCTCGGCGGCCCTGTGGCGGCAGGCTGGGTGGCCCTAATTGGAACCACGGAAATGCGCGAGCTGCGCGGTCGGATTCCGTGGTATGGCACCGCCGCGAATCACGCGGGCGTCGTCTTGCCCGCCGTTGCGGGCGGCCTGCTCGCAGAGCTAATCAGGGGAATTGACCCGAACCTGTTCGTGAGCCTGGTTTCGACGATGGCCGGGGCGGCGGTCCTTTTCATGTTGAACCTCAGCCTGACATCGGTCGTGGTCGCGCTTAGGTCGAACCAGTCCGTGCGGGTTGTGGCCCAAGGCGACTGGCGCGGCATTTCAGGCAACGCGATCGCCCTTGCGCCACTCGCGTGGCTAATGGCACAGATGTATACGCTCGGCTGGTGGGCATCAGTCTTATTTGCGCTGCCGCTTTACACAACTCGTGTCGCATATCACCGATTCGTCGAGATGCGGGACATGTTCACGCAGACCATCGGTGCCCTGGCCGAGGCCGTGGACAAGCGCGATCCGTTCACCAGCAAGCACAGCCACCGGGTGAAGCAGATCGCGGTCGACATCGGGCGCGAGATGCGGGTCAACGCCCAGGAGCTCGAGGCGCTCGAGTGGGGCGGCCTGCTCCATGACGTCGGCAAGATCGGCGTCCCGGACAACGTCCTGCTGAAGACGGATCGCCTCACGCGCGACGAGCGGATGACGATGAACGCCCACCCGGTGAAGGGCGCCCAGATCATCGCGCCGGTCACGAAGCTCGCCCCCGAGCTGCCGATCATTCGCCATCATCACGAGTGGTACAACGGCTCGGGCTACCCGGACCGCCTGATCGGCGACGAG
>Ga0070699_100005814_pt1 | contig 10786 bp, 8 predicted proteins | sample KBSK1503metaG_FD_65473 | JGI IMG/M metagenome (GOLD analysis project Ga0070699, IMG submission 65473) | Corn, switchgrass and miscanthus rhizosphere microbial communities from Kellogg Biological Station, Michigan, USA - KBS K1-50-3 metaG | ecosystem: Host-associated > Plants > Roots >...
AGAAGTGCTGGACAGCGAGACCCGAATGTTTGCGGCGGAGCTCGGGGTCACCCAGGCGGAGCTCAGCGAGCTGCTGTCCCTCGTGCAGGTATATCGAGCGCTGGGCGGCGGCTGGCAGCAATAGCACGCGGCGTGATTGTGAAACCAGGCACGTGCATGATTATCGCCTCATAGCCCTCGTCCGTCTCCACACCACAAACTAGGAGAGGTCAACGTCGCTCGAAGCAACACTCACACGGATCCGCGCTTCGTATCTGGAGATGCCGGGTTTGCGATTGACATTCGAACAAGCACAGCGGTTGTGCGGAGTAGAGGACGCTGTGCCAATGGCGCTCGACGCGCTCGTCGAAGCGCACTTTCTGTCTCTCAAGCCGAATGGATTTTATGCTCGGCGCGCTGAGGGGGCACAGGGGGGAACGTGCATGACTGTCGCTCGATAAGCCATAGCCCGCCGCAGCCGCGCGGCTTGCCGTGGATGTCCTTGGCCGTCACGACGACGCACTCAGACGGATCGACCGACTAACGGAGGGCACTTGCGCATCGAGTGAGTGGCTCGCCAGCCTGCTTCATTGTCATTTCCGCTCAGACTTGTCGACGACGAGCTCGTTTTCCACGCCAAATGACCCAGGCACTTCGCGCGCCCGCATGCCCGCGACGACCTTGTCGCTTTCGTTATCCACGACGCCAAGCAATGTGATGCTGCCGTGCCTGACGATGATGTGGAGTGGATAGTCGCCGAGGGGTTCCATACCAGGGAACCGCCGGAGGTCCATCGCGTGAAAGCCGCCACCAAACGGATGCCGGTGGCCCCAGAGGAGGCCCCCGCCAGGCGCGTACCGCGACAAAAAGGGATCACGATAGATCGCGTAGTAGGCCTTCCACCGCAGTTCATCGTCGAACTGCGACAGGGGCAGCTCTTCGATTTCGTCGATCACTTGATCGACGCCGGACGCGCGCTTCGCTGCGCGCACCGCATCGTGCTTCAGGGTCGTATGGTAGGCATATCCCATGATCCTGACCGTTCCCTTGTCGTAGCTGAACGCAAGGAAGTCGAACACGCCGTAGTAAGGGAGCTGTAACAGCTCTCTCCGAATCTGTTCAACGCTCGACCTCTCGTCGGCGCCGAGCGGCGCATGTACCCACGCGACGACTAACGACACACCCAGCATTGCGGCGGCGACGCGGGCACGAGCAGACATAAGCCGTCCTTTCCACGCTCCGCACCGCGAGATCGCGGCAGTGACGCGCAGACGACCATTGGATCGCAACTGTCGTGCCGTGCAACACTCTCGATTTTGTTCGCGTACGTCCTCGACATGTGTGCTCGCGACCGCTCGGTTCGCGTGTGCTCACACACGACTTATCCGCGTCAATACGTTTGACGATTCCACTCACCTACGACTCATGAGACAGCTCGCTCCGAGTTCGCACTGCGGGCGATTCCCACCGAACAGGGTCGCGCGCCGGGCGATGGACTCGGACGTGCTGCCGACCAACAGGCACGAGCCAGGCTGCTTGAGTCAACAACTGGCTGGCATCCTGACTCGAATTCAGCAGCGTCTGCGCAGGTGCAAGCATCATGTGCATGGACACGCACGTCATCCTGAGCCTGTGGGATGGCTCAAGAAAGCAGAACCAGGAATCGGCTGACGGTTCGCAGCCAAATGGCAATGCGGTCGCGAGAACACCGACTTGGCGAGATCCTTGCGACGCGGTGTCGCAGTGGCACGCATGTCTTCAGTCGAACAGCGGCATTGCTTGACACCCACCTTACGAGATATGAGCGCTATCGCAGGCGCTGCTTACGTGCGTGCCGTCTCCGAGAGGCAGCTCCGCGGCGCTCCGTACCTCGATCGCTGGTGAGCGGTCCCCATGTCCACAGTCATGAATGAACCGGGGCATCGACCCGGACGCGTAGTTGCAAAGAACGCGGCCAGCAAAATTCACAAGTACTTCATTCGTCATTGGCAACAGATGCGCGAACTCAGTCGCGACACAGTTGCGTCCGTCGCTTCTGCCGAAGCGATCGAAACGGTCATTGACGCTGCGTTTCGGGTGAGCCTCAGACGCGAGGAAGGTTATATCCCGCGACTGTCGTTCGCTATTCTCGCGCCACAGGATGCCGTGCGACCGCTGGTCTTCGAAGAGGCCCTTCCGTTGACTCCTGGCAGCCTCGCTCGTGTATCACCTGCCGTTGCCCGTTCGCGACTCCACGTGGCAGTGTGGCAACGCGACGATGAGTTCCGTGCGTGGGGAACCGTCCGTTCGATTCCGCTGTCCTGCTGCGTAATCGAGGTCGTCGCACCGGGATTGCTGGTGATCAAGCACGGCCCCAGCGAGCAATCACGCAAGTTTGTCAACTTAGCGGTACTCGAGGGGGATCAGATCAAAATCGTGGACGACAGTGCGTCCTCGATTGCGGGCCGCCCTCCGCTCATCAACTCAGTCCTGGGCTGCGATTCGACGCCGAGGCTGAACTCGGTTGATGTTCTTCGCGAACTTGCCGTCTCGATGCGCGCGCATGGACGAGGGGGAATTCTACTTGTTGTGCCCGGCGATCGCGACCTCTGGCGGGACTCCATCGTCCATCCAATGCCTTACGCTGTGAGCCCGCGCTTCTCGACGCTCGCCGAGTTAGTAAACGAAATGAGCACGCTGCGTCGTCGTGAGTGGGAAACTGAGCTCAGCGACACCGTAGAAATGATCGCCGGCTTGACGGCCGTCGATGGCGCAACAGTGATGACCGAGCAGTATGAGTTGATCGCCTTCGGCGCAAAGATCGCGCCCCGTCACGGTCACGTCCGAGTTGAACAAGTAGTCGTGACTGAGCCGATTGAGGCCGCGGTGCCTGCCGTCCTCCATGCCACGCGCCTCGGTGGCACCAGGCATTTCTCAGCGGCCCAATTTGTGAACGACCAACGCGACGCCATCGCGCTCGTGTCCTCGCACGACGGCCCCTTCACAGTCTTCTCGTGGTCTCCGTCCGATGCAATGGTTCACGCGCATCGGATCGAGGCCCTCTTGCTCTAACCCCGTCAGAGGATAGCCGTCTCGACGAACGCACGGCACTCGCGACACTCGCACGGTCGTCGACAGTGCCGCTCCTCAACCTCTCGTCGCGAGTGTTCTGATTTGTAAGGCGTCACGTGTTGCTTTTGCGATAGGCCGCAAATAATTCGCGGCTGCAATCGACGAAGTCATTCTTTTCAGGAGTTTACGCCTGGCACTCACGTTGCGATCCAGACATCGAGAGTTGGCTCGGTGGTCGGCAAAAACGACTTCGTCGGAGTTGCACAATGAGACTCTGGGTAAATGTGAGTGCGGTGACACTGCTACTTCTTGCGGCGGCGGCAGCAACGGCGGATGCTCAGACAACAACCGGGACGATCGGCGGACGAATCGTAGATGCACAAGGCCTCGTGATGCCTGGCGTCATCGTCACGGTAACGGGTCCCCAAGGCACGAAGAGCGCGGTGACTGACGGTGAAGGCCGTTTCAGCCTGCCGTTCTTGACGCCGGGTAGGTATGCGTTGCAGGCCGAGTTGCCGGGGTTCAAGACGATCGACCGGAGCAACATCGATGTCCGACTCGATCAGAAGGTCGATCTCACGATGACTATGGAGATCGGCGATCTGACAGAAAGCGTCACTGTGGTTGGGGCTCCAGCCCAGCTGAATCAGGCCAGCGCCACTGTCACCACCAATCTCGATAGCTCAACACTCGCGAGCCTTCCGGTGGGCCGCCGCTTCAGTGACACGCTGTATCTGGTGCCAGGTGTGAGCAGCAGCGGAACGCTCGGCGTGGCCAACCCCTCCGTGTCCGGTTCGAGCGGACTCGAGAATCAATACATCGTCGATGGCGTGAACATTACTAACGGGGGATACGGCGCGTTGGGGTCGTATTCCATCGTCTTCGGCTCGCTCGGCAACGGGACGCCCTATGACTTCATGCAGGAAGTGCAAGTCAAGACCGGAGGATACGAGGCCGAATTTGGCGAGAGTACCGGTGGCGTGATCAACGTCGTCACGAAGAGCGGCTCGAATCTTCTCCGCGGCAGCGCGTTCGGTTACGCCCACCCGAGCAGTTTCGAAAACGCGTGGCGTCGCGTGCAGACCGTCAATGGCACCGTGAACACGATCGGGTCGCAGCTCACTGATGTGGGCGCGACAGTCGGCGGTCCGGTTCAGCACGATCACGTCTTTTACTTCGGCGCCATTGATCCGCAGTGGGAAACGCGCACGCTTACGGCACCGGCCACTTTTCCGCTCGCCCGCCTCGGCGGAGTCGACCGCGACCGTCGTGTTATCAACTACGCGGCGAAGGGTACGTGGCAGGTGACGCCGAGCCACCGGTTCGACGCGTCGTTCTTCGGCGACCCCGCACACGGCGCGAATGGTCCGCAGCGCACCAACTCGCTACTGCGAACGACGACTTCAGGATTCAGCTCCCTCGATCAGTACGGCGGACACAATCAGACCGTGCGTTACAGCGGCATTGTCTCATCTCGATTGCTCATCGATGCGTCGATCAGCCATGCGCTGAACCAAATCACTGAGATTCCATCAGTCAATGAATGGGCGGTGACCGACCGGACCGTAGTGCCGAACGTGTTGAGCGGAGGCATCGGCTTCTTCGAGGCCGGCAACAAGAGCAACAGTTGGCAGTATCGCGCCAAGGCCACGAGCGTCCTCGATGGGGCAGGCCAGCATACGATTGGCTACGGATTCACCTACGATCGGCTCGATTACAACCAGATCAACCAGCGGACGGGCCCCACCTTCACGACTCCCGCCGGCGATCAGACCGCGACCGGCGCGCAGATCCAGATCCTGGCCGACCCCACATTCGGGAGAATTTACCGGGTGACGCGGGCGAATCTGAATGCTGCGCGCGATACGACCCAGCGGTACGTTGCGGGCTTCGTCGAGGATTCGTGGCAGATCGGCAACCGGGTGACGATTCGTCCTGGTCTCCGGTACGAGCAAGAAACTCTTTCCGGCACCATCGTTCGCGACTTTTCACTCAAACAGAACTGGGCACCACGCGTCGGCGCGACGTGGGATGCCACCGGAACGGGTCGCGTGAAGGCGTACGGGAGCTACGGACGGTACTTCGCCCGTGTGCCGAACGATCTCGCCGCGCGTGCGCTGTCGGCCGACGCGACGATCACGGCAGACTACTTCGACTCACAGCTGGGGCGGCCAATACCCAACGGCGTGCTAGCGGGCCCGACGGGCTCACAGACGGCAACGCACTACACGCTGCTCGGCGGCTCAGCAGACGCGATCGATTCAAATGCGAAGCTCAGTTACTACAACGAGTACGTGGCGGGTGTCGACTATCAGTTGCCCCTGGATCTGACTGTTGGCGTTCGCTATGTTCACCGCGACATCGGCCGAGTCCTCGAAGACGTGCAGCCCTTTCCGATTGTCGCGACCGATCTCGGACTTCCTGGGGCCGCGACGGCCAACTACACCTTGACCAATCCGGGACCGAACACGCCGGTGCTCGGCGGGCTCGGCGCGAGCTTCGAGGCGCCGGTGCACGACTACGACGCCGTCGAATTCACCGCGGCGAAGAGGCTCGGAAACAAATGGGCGATGCAGGCCTCGTATCGCTGGTCGCGGCTGAAAGGCACGTACGAAGGCTTCTATCGCGACGATAACGGTCAATCAGATCCTGGCATTACCTCGTTGTACGACTTTCCGACTAACGATCCGAGCTACGTCGCAATCGGGGCGCCGCGGTTCGGCTACAAAGGCGACATCCGGTTTCAGGGTGATGCGGGGTCCGGCCCCCTGCCTCTGGATCGACCGCACCAAGTGAAGGTGTACGGATCGTACCTGTTTGATTTAGGGCTGACGCTCTCGGCCGGCCTCAATCTGAGCTCCGGCAAACCCTTGACCGGACTAGCCGCCCACCCGGTCTATCAGAATGGTGGCGAGATTCCGCTGACTCCGCGCGGCGCCGGATTCCACACTTCAGACGGGTTTAGCACGCGCACACCGTTCACAACAACGCTCGATGGGCATGCGTCCTATTCGCTTAAGGTCGGTGGGCGGCGCAGCGTGGTGCTGGTTGCGGACGTGTTCAATGTCTTCAACCGCAAGACGGTCACCGACGTCGACAACTGGGCCGAGTCGACTTTTGGATCGCCGAATCCCGACTATGGCACGGCAGGTGCCTCGAGCGTTGTCGCGGGACAGCAGTTCCTGCCGCCCCGCCAGCTTCGCGTCGGTGCCCGCCTTGAGTTTTGAAATGGGGCGTCTTTTTAGCGCGAGTATCGCGTGTGCAGCTGGGATGACGCTCCTTGCGCAACGCGCGTCGGCGCAGCCTCCGCATGCCCCACGCCCCATCAGCGCACTGCGCGAGCTGAATAGCTCCGTCGAAACCCTGGTGCGAAGAGTATCTCCATCGGTCGTAGAGGTCGTAGTCACTGGCTACGGTTCGCGCGGGGGAACGGACGGCGAGAGTTCGTCCGAGATCATGCGTCAGGTTACAGTCGCATCCGGTGCCATCGTCGATCCTGACGGCTACATTGTCACGAACGCGCACGTGGTTGCCAACGCGGTGCGGCTGCAGGTCGTGCTGTCGGCCGCCTCGGCGGACGACACACCCTCCCGATCGCTGGGGGGAGCGACCAGGACGTTTGAGGCACGGATCGTCGGCTTGGTCAAGGACATCGATCTGGCGGTCCTCAAAATTGACGCCGCGAACCTCAGTGCTCTGACCATCGGCGACTACGACACGGTGCGCAAGGGCGACATCGTGTTCGCGCTCGGCAGTCCCGGCGGCCTCCGGGACTCGGTCTCCATGGGCGTCGTCAGCACCGCGGCTCGTCAGCTGGACCCAGATAGCCCGCTCGTCTACATCCAGACCGACGCGGCCATCAATCCTGGCAACAGTGGCGGACCGCTGGTGAACGTCGAAGGCGAGCTCGTGGGCATCAACACATTTATCCTCAGCCACTCAGGCGGCAACCAGGGCCTTGGGTTCGCAATCCCGAGCGCCGTAGTCGCAGCGGCGTACCCACAGCTTCGAAAGTACGGTCATCTGCGGCGAGATGACATCGGCGTCACGGTGCAGGCGGTGACTCCCGTACTCGCCTCTGGATTGGGACTACCTCAAGATTGGGGTGTGGTCGTGGCCGACCTTCTGGAGGGAGGACCAGCCGAACGCGCCGGCGTCCGTGTACAGGACATTATCACGACCGTCGATCGCAAACTGACGACGAGCGTTCCTCTGCTCTCGATGCAGCTCAGTACACACCGCGATCCCGATCGCGTGGTCCTCGGACTGCTTCGCGGCGCAGAACAGTTGTTCGTCGACGTCGACGTGGTTCACGTAAGCACCGATTTGACCCGCCTCGGCGACATGCTCCATGTGGAGCTGAAGCCGGTCGACACATTGGGAATTCTCGCGGTGGAGATCGACGACGTCGTTGGTGTGCTGCTGCCTTGGATTCGAATTCCCTCCGGCGTGATCGTTGCGGCACGCGTGGAGCATTGGCGTGGCCCTACACTCTCGATCGCAGCAGGCGACGTCATCCATGCAATCAACGGCAAGACACTTAGCACCGTCGACGAACTCGTGTCGACATTGAGAGAACTCGAGGTGCGGCGGCCGGTCGTGCTGCAGGTTGAACGCGATGGAAAGCTGACGTTCATCGCATTTGAGCTCGACTGAAGGTCTCGTCGAACCATTCTTGCCAAGACCGACCGTTGCGTCGGCCACGGCCTGAACGTCTGAGGGCGCGACTGAACACAATGGAGCCACCGGGCATCTCACAGCTCACAGTTGGAATGGTGATGGAACGGTTGCTCACCGACGAAACGCTGCGGCTTCGTTTTGCGCTCGATCCAATCGGTAGGCTGGGCGAACTGCACGACCACGGGCTCGAGCTCACTCCGAACGAGATTGATCTGTTCATCGAGTCAGACATCCGAGTGTGGTCTTGTATCGACCGTCGCGTCGGCGATCGGTCTCACTGATGTCCGCCTGAACGCAGCCCACGTCGCGATCCACATGCCCGCCTTGTGCGTGCAGTCGCACACGTGAGTGCAAGCGCTCAACCAGCCCGCGCGAGGCTCACACACAACCAGAGCTCCGTCGTACCCCCTGTTGAGTGGCGCGGACGGTAAGTACCGCCCGCCGGATTGCAGCGTCCTAATAGTTAGATGTGGCAATCATCCAACATCAGAAAGGGGCCACTATGAAGCCTTGGGTCAAGGCCGTCACGAGAAGCACCATGCTGACGGCAGTGTTTGTATCGATACTCGCGGTGTCGGTTGTCGCTGCGCCGCAAAGAGGCGGCGGCGGCCGTCCTGGCGGCGGTCAAGCTGGGGGCCGTTCTGCCGGTGATCATTCTGGCGGCTCCCAGCCGCGTGAGGACACCGACGGGCGACCACATTCCGATGGATCGCACGGTCATCTCAACGGACCGCGCGGCCATATCATTGTCGGAGGTTTTTACGATCCATTCTGGGGACCGTTCTACCCGTACGGGTACAGATATCCGTACGGCTGGTATAGATATCCGGATTGGCCGTACGACTATTCGTCAACTGTTATCGGGGACGTGAAAACTGAAGTCACGCCGAAGCAGACCGAAGTCTACGTCGACGGTTTCTATGCCGGTGTGGCCGACGATTTCGACGGAATCTTCCACCGACTGTCCGCGACCGTTGGAGGCCACGCTGTCACGCTGCACCTAGAGGGCTACCGGACAGTCACGCGCAACATTTACGTGCAGCCAAACTCGACCTACAAGCTCAAGGAGACGATGGAGAAGCTGGCTCCCGGGGAAATAACCGAACCGGTACCACCGGCCGGACGTTCGGAGGAAGTCCCGCCGGCGGCTTTTGACGGCGCTGCGCCACGCCAGTGACGTGCGCCTCGTATGTGTGACCCACGGCGAGCGAACTCCACCGCTCGCCGTGGGTCCTGCAAGACCAACTTGCCGGCTTCACTATCGCGCACGATCCCGGTTAGCTCCTACGTCGCTGGCGATGGCCGGAACTTTGAACTGACGTTTGTCAATCGCTAGCGCCTTGATCTTCGATTCGAGCGTCGACGAGGGAATGCCGAGCTTTGCTGCCGCGCCGAGCGGCCCCGAGACCCGTCCCTTCGTTTCAGCGAGGGTTAGCTCGATCCACACTCTCTCCTGCGACAGGAGCGTCCGCGATGGCTCGAGTTCCGGCGTAGCTGAGCGTCGTGAGGCCGCGAGCCAGCGCACATCGACTGACAGTGGTCCTCCTTCCGACATAATGACCGCGCGTTCGATCACGTTCTGCAACTCGCGGACGTTGCCCGGCCATTCATACACCTGGAAGAGCGCCAGGGTGTGGTTGTCGATGCCGTAATGGCGCCTGCCGGCACGTCTGCTCAGTCGATCCGCGAAGTGGTTCGCAAGCAGGGGAATGTCTTGGCGGCGGTCGCGCAAAGGAGGTACGTCCAGTGGAAACACGTTGAGCCTGTAGAACAGATCCGCCCGGAACGATCGCTCGGCGACGGCCTCCTGCAGGTCGCGATTCGTGGCCGCAATGACGCGAATATTCGTCCGGATAGGCCGCGATCCTCCGACACGCTCGAATTCACGCTCCTGAAGCACACGCAAGAGGGCAGCCTGTGTTTCGATCGGGAGTTCGCTGACTTCGTCGAGAAAGAGCGTCCCACCCTCGGCCGTCTCAAATCGGCCGGCTCGTCTATCTGTCGCGCCGGTGAATGCCCCCTTTTCATGACCGAACAGTTCGGATGCAATCAGTGAAGGGGTCACAGCACCGCAGTTCAGGCTCACGAAAGCACGTGACGCACGACTTGATCGCTGGTGGATCGCGCGGGCGACGAGCTCCTTACCGCAGCCAGTCTCTCCCGTGACAAGGACGGTGCAATCCGTCGATGCGACCTTGCAGATAGACGAGCGCACCTCACGCATCCCCGGCGAGATGCCAACCATTCCCTCGAACACCCCTGCCCGTAAGGCTCCGTCAAAGTAGCGGAGGTTCTCCTCCTGTGCTTCGTCTTCTGAAATATCCGTTTGCCAACTTACTTGGTCGCTGGCGCGTGCGGTGTCGGCGATTAGGGACATCACAATCCTCTTTTATAGACGCGACCACCTTCGACTGGCCCAGGCGTCCTTCTGCCCTTGAGGCCGATCGCCACTTCTTCGACTCCCGGCTCGCTTCCGCCAACGGTCCCGGGAATAGGCCGGCGGAGAAGGCCGGCTGAACATTCAGCTCACCCGCATGTTCTGACTCTCGATCAGCGTGACGCTCCAGACTCAATCACGTGAACACTGGAGCGCGCGAGTGCCCGCTGTTGACCGTCGATTCCGACGACTACGGCCGTCACCTGGTACTCGCCAGATGGAAGACTGCGGAACTCGAACGTGACGGTGCGCGGCGCACGATCGCCCTCGAGCTGAATCGCGCTGGAACGATAGAAGTCGTCGGACTGAGCGATTACTTCCATTTCTCGATTGGCGGCGTCTGGTTCGACCTTCGCTCGGATCATCAGATTTGCCGGGGCGAACGACATAGCTGGAGACACCTGCATCGAGAGGGACTCCTTGGTACCAGCAACGGTGGTCGTCGTCATTATCAACGCGCATACCCAGCCTTGTGTACTCATCAAGTTCGCTCCGTCTCTTCTGCGGCTCCTGACGCCGCGATCTTTGTCTACCAAGTCATCGACACCGCCGCGTGGACGCTGACTCGCGCAATCACGCGGTATAGCCGCCTGCGCCGTCAGCCGGAGCCGCGCCCCGAATTGATGGACACGGAACAAG
>Ga0070699_100005815_pt1 | contig 10786 bp, 6 predicted proteins | sample KBSK1503metaG_FD_65473 | JGI IMG/M metagenome (GOLD analysis project Ga0070699, IMG submission 65473) | Corn, switchgrass and miscanthus rhizosphere microbial communities from Kellogg Biological Station, Michigan, USA - KBS K1-50-3 metaG | ecosystem: Host-associated > Plants > Roots >...
TACGGCCTTCCAAGTTAATAACCTTGATCAGGAATATGAAAGAATGAAAAACCTGGGCGTGGAATTCACGATGGAGCCGACAAACATGGGAATGACCAGCGCGGCTGTCTTCAATGATACGTGCGGTAACTTAATACAGATATATCAAATTAATCCTGTCTGACAGGTCTTGGAAGTAAAAACGAAGATGGCATTTCTGCCATCTTCGTTTTTATAGACTATAAAATCTGCTCCAAAATAGTTGGATCTTTTATCTGCTCATCGCGCGCTAACATAATGACCTTTGAAACAATCTCTGCAGTTTTCGGGTCGTTATCCACAAACGGCAAGAAGATTCGGCCGCGATGCTGGGAATGAACAGGAATAATACAAAGCGCGCCACCCGGTTGTTTATGCACCACTCCGCTCCCCAAGTTGACATTGTAATTTGACAACTTTCCATCAATGATCACATGCCGTTCAGATATTTGAATATTCGTTAGGTTCAGCAAAGTGGAAGTCTCTCGTATCAAAGCGGCACGCGCATCAATCGAGGACGAAGAGGATTCCGGGTCAACTCCTCCTGCATGTGCCACACTGACAACGAGATCCAGATCACGCATCACTTCACTGAATATCAACGGGGATATCTCTTCCAACTTCAAAGGTTTCCATTCACCTCGTTTCGTAAACGCCACGGCTTCTATGGTTGAACCTTCCACCTCAGCAGGCGTATACAAATCATAAAGGAAACCGACCCGGGCAGAAATGCCTGCCTCGTGGAATGTCTTGCGCACTCCTTCATTGGGATCAGCAACCCAACCCCGGCCTCCAAACAAAGCCACTGCCTGACGCGGGTTGACCTGATGACCTGCATACCTGCGCGAGAGATTTGCTTCGTCCTTTTCAGTTGCAGTAAGAACATACAACTCACGGAAGACCTGTTTGAAGGGTTGCACCCGCTCAGCAACAAAACACTCGCGTTGCCAAAGATACCACTCCTTGCTTTCCAGTAAATCAAGCGGATGCGCAATTCGCACCCGGTCAGAATTGGCAAGCAGGATTTCCTTTCCGTCAAGCTGGAACAGGGCTTTACCTGCGCGGATTGGATATCCCAAACCATTTGCTGACATAAAGATAAGCTGCTCGATCATCACCTTGAGCATTGGATGACGGAAAAATGTTTTCAGCTCAGATATCGTAAACTCATCCTTACGACACATGGCTTGCTCAAGAGAAAGACGCATCCGGCTCACCTGGCGATCAAGTTGTTGTTTTCTTTCCAACAATTCAGCGACACGCTCGTTTTTCTTAATGCCCGATGGGATGGTTTTTACCAGCTTATCCTTTTTGCGGAACTCGAGCATCGGTTCTCCCAAATCATTGATGCTGAGTGAAATCTGAAACTCATCAACCTGGACCTTAATCGCACCTGAAGATAAATCAGCGATGGCTTCAACTTCCATTGCCCATTCCAGTCGTTGCGGATCTGTATATCCCGCAGTACGCGCAAGGTTCTGCATGCCAATGGATACTGCAAGTTTTTCGCTTGCCTTTCGCTGAGAGCCAAACTTTTTGCCTGTCCGCAAAAACTCCTGCATGACCTCATAGCGACTCAGGACTTCGTTTTTTTGATTTTTTGCCGCCCCAAGAGGGATCAATCCAAGAGCACGTACGGAGTCCTGATTGCGCTTTTTTCTGATTCGCTCGGTTTCATTTTCAACAGTAATCGTGCCGAGCATGGCATCCGCAAATAAACGCGCACGCGTATGCCCAATTCCCCCTGAAGCATACAACGCCGCGTCATATAGTTTCTTCCAACGCCCCTCACTTATTTCGTTGTACATTTTCCGGAACCATGCCACATCCACCGCGCCGTCCATCAAATCACCTGCAGTAAGTGGTGTGCGTTCCGAAATACGCGCCGCCCATTCATCACGCATTTCATCCGCTGTCCATTGTCTGTCTTTTGTGTGGGCATACAACCACCAAACCGCATCATTCAAATGATCCCAGCCAATTGCATGCTGGATGAAATCAACCCATTGTGGAGCATACACGGCCAGATCAATCAAGGTCCTTTCAGGGATTTGATCAATCCGGACCTGTTCAGCGAAATCCTCCACCCGATCACCCTCAACGGGATAGCTGTTTCTGATCAAATGACTGAGCACGCGTGAACGATCACTATGCCGCCCAAACCCATACCCGCGATCAAAACCCGAATCTCCAAGAGCCACCAGCAACCGGAAGAGATTTCGCGTTCCCGGAACAGATCGAATGTTGCCAGCAGGCCCTGTCGCGGCAGTCGGCAATTCACCGCGCCGACATTCCACGTCAAGAATCCGCTCGCGACATGCATCCACAATTTCTTTTATTACTGGAAATTTTTTCATTTGGGCAAGTTCTTGGAGATGCGGCTTCCTTGTGGAAAACTGATACAAAAAATTAAATCCGCCTCTATAAAAATTCATCTCATCTACTTTTCGATTTCCCATGAACATGGCGAACAAGTCGGCTCTTGTCGCCGCGCCAACCTGGAACGCAAATAGAGCATCGTCAAGTGTTGCATAGCCTCCTGGCAAATTCGGCGCAGGCTCGTCTAACCAGCGTACAACACTCCATAAGCGTGCATGATGCCCATCCATCCATGCCGACAAGTGTTCATCCCGTTGCCACCTTGCAATATCCAAATAAACGATTTTGCGATGATCAAGGGCCCGGACTTTCCCATCGCCATAATATTCTTTCTTCAAACCTGTCAATTCCTGATACTGAATCCTGCCAATCGACTCTTCCAGCGCGCCCAGAATAAAATCGGTCTCATTTTCTGCCGGGTGTGCCCATATCAGCCAGTCAATGATGGAACTTACAATTCCTTCATAGTTCAAACTGAAGTCTAAATGAACGCCGAAGTGTGCCTGAACATCATCTGACAAATCTTTTTTCAGAGGCTGAAAAAAATAATAATATCCCCCGGACTTCCCGAGAAGAGATTCCGCGACCTTTGCGCGAATCAATTCATTACCATCAATATCACGTAAATCCTTCGATCTCGACTCCCACCAGGCTTCTGCCATTTCTCTCAACGGGAATTCAGAGTAATTGCGACCCTGGCGGTGATAGTTATCTGCATAAAACATCCAGCCTCCCTGTACATTACCCAGCAGTTCGGTGCTTTTTACATTTCCTCTGTGAATTTCGATTACATCATTACGCTGCTGTTCTATAAGCGTATCCAGCGACTTTAAACAGGCAAGCGCGGCAGGACTTATCAGTTTTATGTTTGATTTTCGAGCCTTCACAGGGACCGGTTTGGTTCGGGCTTGTGGATCCATTAATCCAAGAGCATTCTCCAGCGAGTAATTCTCAACCGCTTCTGCAGACAATTCATTCAATAGCCGAGTTTCGGTGGCAGACAGCATCTGGTGTTGCTGATATGTCAACGTCAAGGTTCGAACTTGTTGAAGATTACGACGTTTTTGTTTGCACTCCCTCAATAATTCGAGTGCTGCCAGACGCATTTTTTCCCCTTTATGTGCGCTTAATCGGGCAATACTTTCAAACAGTCTCTTATCATCGAGCCCCAACAAAAGCTGGATGACACCCCGTCTCAAATCTTGAGCCTGCCGCGAGAGGAGGTCCTCCAGCGTAATAATATCCATTTCCTCCAGGGCAACACCGTTCAATCCCTTGAATGCTTCTTCACGGACACTTGGGCTGGCATCGCCAGTGAAAGACAATAGCATTTTGAGTATTTCTCGATCCTTCTGCTTTACTTCCTTCAGCACACGAGCAACCCTATCCCGGCCTCTAACGCTCATTATGTCTACATACTGAAAAAGACGCTTGGGGGAGCGATTCCCAATACAATCAATTAACTTCTCGACAACCATCTCCCGTTCCAAAGAAATGGGCATCCAGTCCCAAACAATGGGCTTTAGATTGTTCTCCTTATGTTTGATGCGCAGCAGAAGCCTTTCGAGGCGTTCAAACAAATCGCTTTCGGCAAGCAATGTTTCGTCGTAATCCCACCTGTTGAGACTCATCAGGACGCGAGCCGAAATACGCAAATCATCATCGTCCAGGGCGCGCAGTAATTCAGGCAGGGCCTCCTTTAATTTCGTCTGTGAAAGGAAGTGAACCGCTGCAAATCTCATATCAACACTGGAAGAATGTGACATTGACCTGGCATGTGGAAGAGCTACTGAAATATCATCGAAAGCCATCGCCCACAGAGCATAATAGGCATCTTGAGCATCATTGGAATGAAATGCTTTTTCACAGTCGGGAGTGGACTCAAGATACCGAAGGATTTGCACCAGGATATTGTTTACAGCCTTTTGGTTAGCGGCTTCCAGAGGCAAGCCAAACCAAACAGCACAAGCTCGGATCACAGCACTAAAGCGGACAAGGTTGTTGTTCACTATGACTCTCAAGATTCGGCGAAAAGCCTGTGCATGTGCTTCGTCCACGGCTTCAAAAATAACCTGACGTAGTCCCTCCTCCCTTTGAGCGGCAAGCAGCATTCTTTCGATATATTCCCAGCCCTCCTGACGGGAGGAACATAATAATCCCCTCACAACATGACGGCCCATCATGCCAGTTTCGTGCGAACCATTTGCTGAGGAAACTAAAATACTGAATACTTCGTCGCCAGTTTTTCCTCCAGCCTGGATGGCGGCCGCGAATAAATATCCCAGCACATCTGGTCCCCAAAAGCCCAGATGAGGCGCCCACGATGCAAACCAAACCACGTCTTGACGTTCATATCCTCCCACGGCATGAGGCAATTGTTGCAACCAGGAAATTCTTGCCTCCAGAGAAAACTGTTTTGGATTACGAAAGGGTCTCCGCTGATAGCCGGATTGATAAGGAAAAATATCGAATAATTTCCATGCTGCTTCGACATAAGCTGCTATTCCGGGAAATAGTGCATTGAACAGGGACAGTCTGTTCTTTTGATTTAGATTTTTTATTTGCTCAACTGAATATTTACGAGATTCAGATCTCTTGTGAACCTTTTGAAGTTTTTCCCACTCGGGTCCGGCTTGTATAAGAATTTGTCCGAGAATGGACAGATTGGCAGGCAATTTCTTAAGACGGGCAACCTGCTCCATGGAGGAATTCGGGTTGCGAAATGTTTTTAGAAGTTCCTGTGCGGCCTCTTTTGAAATCATCGGATCAGCCTCCGACAAGTGCAGTTAATCTGAGGAAAATGACCTTGCTGTTTGCCTTCAGGAATACTTCACTATCCAAATTGGTCTGCTGAACTTCATCAATGAAAACAAAATATAGACCATCTTCAAATGCCTGCAAGGCTGTAGCTATCGCATCCGGGGTATTTATTTTTTGTCCAGGGTCGCGCTCACCCGCATCCACTTTTCCACTCTCCACACCCTGCTCGATTTCCTGTCTGCTCATCACTCGCGCCAGTTTCCGTTCTTCCTGACGAGTTATGAAGGCATCCACTTCCTTTACGACAATTGAAGTAATGAGATCGCGCAACTTCAGGCGATCACCATCGTTTTCATCCACAGTCGGCAGTTCAATATACCAATCCGTGAAGATGGGACGCTTTTGACCGACCACTTTTCCTTCAACTGTGAGAGCAATAGACATGAGTTTCTCCTTTCCCAGGATAAGCGATTTCGATTATACAAGAATCGTCCCTGGTCAATAATTTCATCAACAAATCAAAAAGGATACTGCTGCTCTACGTCCAGATGATACATTTGTGATATAGAACAAATGTTCTAATCGATTATAACATATGAAACCCGGGGCGTCGAGTTTACGATGGAATCGATGAAAATCTCATAAAGATCTATCAAATCAACAACGCATAACAAGATTTTAGAATCAAAAAACTGCGGAGGCACGCCTTATCGGGCAGCCCATCTCCGCAGTTTTGATTCTGACCATCAACACTTCATTCTTAGCCGAGGACTGATTCGGTTTCATCAGCCTTTGCTCCCCGTGACCTTTATGCTTTACTTCCGAAAGACAGGCGTATAATTCTGCATATAAGATGTTCTACAGAATGATTCCGCATAACACATAGTTAGCCTGCTAGTCAGATAATCAATAGTAGGAAACATACATAAATGATCTCAAACCTGGAACGCTACAAAAAAGACCTAAACGCATTAATCAGAAAAGGTGAGGGACTACATCTTGCCATGCTACAAGAAGGCGCACCTGAACAATTCAAGCGTGCTGCTAAAGAATTTGGAAAGAGAGCAGCAGATATTATCAAAGATCTTCCTTCATTTTCGGAAGATTATCAGTCTTGGTATTCTGAAGCAAAAATGCTTATCAAGCAATTACTTCCTGAAAGACTTGCAGATTTTGTCAGACTTTACGAGAAACCCAAATCAAGGAAAGATATCACCTACGAGAACTATAGAATTGAAGATTACTTTCAAAATTTAGTAGTCACGCATGGCCCGCTTGACGCATGGGTTGCAGGACGAGAGGCTGCGATACCGCACTTTCAACAACAACTGGCAATATTGAAATCAGTAAAAACGCGTTTCGAGAGTTCTCTCTTTGACATCCGCCAATTAGTTCAGGCAGATTTGTTTGACTCAGAGCTAGACGCGGCAAAAGAACTAAACAAGCATAAATTTACACGCGCCGCTGGTGCAGTTGCTGGCGTAGTTCTTGAACGACATCTTGGCCAGGTTTGCGATAACCACGAAATAACAATCACAAAGAAAGCACCTGGCATCGCCGATCTAAATAACGCTCTTAAGGAAGAAAGCATTATCGCTGTCCCTGATTGGCGTTTTATACAACACCTAGCCGACATTAGGAATCTATCCGATCACGATAAGAACATAGAACCCACATCAGAGCAAGTCAATGATTTGATTGTAGGAGTGATGAAAGTCACAAAAACTTTATTCTAAAAAACGCAGGCTAACAATGCGTGCAGTGGATAGGTGGGTACGCGCCGCGTTTTTGGAGCGTTTTCGTGGCTTAGGCTTTTTCCCGTTTCGACGGCGAGTCTAGTCCCGCCCACCTGCCACTAACGCGAGCCGTTAGGCGCACGATCCTAGAAAGTGAAGGAAAAAATGAGCGCACAATTGGTTGACCCAGATGAGCTCATTGCGAATTATGGAAATTGTCCGAGCCAATTGGAGGGTGCTATTATCGGATTGTCGGAACTAAACTTGGATATAAGGAAAAGTCCAGAGAGTTGGACCATTCGGGAAACCATTCATCACATTGCCGATGGTGACGATATGTGGAAATTGTTTATCAAACGAGCGATCGGAAATCCCAACGGGGAGTATACCTTCGATTGGTATTGGCAAGTCCCCCAAGACGAGTGGGCCAAACATTGGCACTATCAGGAGAGGTCGATTGAGCCATCGCTAGCGCTGTTTCGAGCCAATCGTAGTCATATCGTGCAATTACTGAGACATGCGCCTGGGGCGCTGGAAAAGAGTTTACGGGTTCGTTGGCCAACCAAACTGGGAGAGCAAGAGGTGAAAGTGCGCTTGATCGTCGAAGGTCAAACCCAGCATGCATTAGCTCATATAGCTGAGATTCGCGAAATTCGAGCAGTTCATGGCGTTTGATCTTGCCATGAGAAAGTGCGCCTAACACAGCGTACAGCCGACCCCCGGCAAAGTGCGCCGGGACACGTGGTGGGAGTCGGCGCGTTTTCACCGGTGCCTCCCGAAAGACCATCGGGACGATGTGCGGCAAGGTGCAGGCAGGCAGTTTGTGTGGCTTGAAGCTGATTCCGTCAAAAAGGCGTTATCTCGTCCCGCCCACCAGCAGGTATCCCCTAAAGGGGACGATGTCGCAAACCGTTAGACATTCCTTTGCGTAATCAAACCAAAAGGAAGTGAAGATGAAGAAACAACTCTTGCACATCCAAATGTTATTCCTTCTGACCGGTTTGTTGACTAGTTGTACACCCAGTTTATCGACACCCACGCCTACAAACACCATTGTCCCAACAGCCACGAACCAAGATGCAACTTCCGTGGCCGTAGCACCGACCGAAGCCTTACCAATTCTTCCACACACGACTATCGATCCGTCCACCATGACCGGGAAACTAATGATGGGCTATCAGGGATGGTTTGCCTGCCCAGGAGACGGTTCAAATATCTACAATGATTACTATCATTGGATCAAGGATGGCTATCCATCCCTCAATTCCGAAAGTTTCAGGGTGGACATGTGGCCCGATACAAGCGAGTTGACGGATACTGAAAAATGTCCCACGGATTTGAAATACGCCGATGGAAGCCCGGCATTTTTATATACGAGTGCCAACTATAAGACGGTCTTGCGTCACTTCCAATGGATGAGCGAGTACGGGATTGACGGCGTATTTATTCAACGCTTTGGCAGTCAATTGATTTATCCCGAAACGTTGGAATTCCAAAATAAGTTGACGGACAAAGTTCGTACCGGCGCCGAATCGTATGGGCGGGTTTGGGCTGTCATGTATGATATTACCGGCGCCGACGAGAAGAACGGTGATGTAGTTCAATTACTCGAGAAAGATTGGAAGTATCTTGTGGATATGCTGAGCGTGACGGAAAGCCCCGCCTATCTGCATCACAATGGTTTGCCGGTGGTGGCAATCTGGGGATTGGGTTTCGATGACCGTCCCGGGACAGCTGCGGAGGCCAAACAGCTGCTTGACTTTTTCCAGAACAACCCTGATCCAAAATATCGCGCTACAGTCATGGGCGGCGTGCCGATTTGGTGGCACACCCTACAGCCGAATGCCCGCACCGACCCTGCCTGGCAAGAGTATTACTGCGCGCTGGACATCATTAGTCCCTGGACGGTCGGTGTCGCGGTGTCAGATGCAGAAGTGGATCACTACTACAAAAACACAATCATCCCGGATATTGCCCGAGCAACGGAGTGCGGCGCAGAGTTCATGCCAGTCGTTTATCCGGGTACTGCGTATCATAATCCAGACCCCAGCAGGCCATTCAATCAGTATCCCCGACGCGGCGGGCGGCTGTACTGGCGGCAGATTTACAATGCCGTTTCGGCCGGTTCGACCATGATCTATAACGCCATGTTTGACGAAGTGGACGAAGCAACTGCAATGTACAAAATTGCGGCAACCAACAATGACGTTCCGGTGGGAATTCAGGTTGTTACGATGGACACGGACGGAGAATGCCTGCCAAGCGACTGGTATCTCCGCCTGGCAGGCGAGGCGACAAAGATGCTGCGGGGCGAAATTCCCCTGTCTTCCACGATTCCCATTACCATTCCCGAGCCATCTGACCCGAGCACGTGCAAGAAAATTGTACGACTTCGATTGAAGATCACTACGACCTCCGATTGGACGACGATTGCATTGAGCGGAATTCAATTTAAGAACATACAAATCGAATCCGCCAGCCCGGAGGCGGCTGAAACCAGTGCTGATCTAAATCTCAACCGTCTGGTGCTTACCCAGTCGCTTCAGCAAGCCAGTGCTGGGCAGTCTGTTGAAATGACGGCCGATTTATTTCCAACGGAGCTTGGAACCCTAACCTTGGTCATTACGATTGGGCGCGGCAACCTTGGCTCAACTACTATCGAGTTATTTACCTTGAATGGCTCCGATGTCATCCCGGTGAAAACCCTCCAATGGTCAGGAATCATCGGCGGCGAAAATCTGAAGTCCTTTGAAGTTCCCATTTCGCTGGTTGATGGATCACCATAGGAAAAACTGATCCGTCTTCATGGATACGATTCAAAGTTAAAAGGAATTTCGTTTTTGCAATTCCCACTGAATATTAAGGGCCCAGACATTCAAATTATTAAGTCGCCTAACAAAGCGTGCACCTGACGAGCGGAACTTCTTCTATAACAAAACGGGACTGTGGATGACCCCAGTCCCGTTTTTGATTCGATTTTGAACAGCGAGCGTATAATTTTGTATAATACCCCATGTGGGAATACTTTAAAGAATGACTCTGTATAAACTGTTGGAGTTGGGCACATATTTTCACTCGTGAGGTCATATGGATATCGAATCTTTACTAGGAAGCATCCCGACCCCCAGCGCAGCGGATATGGCTGATCGCAGAAAGCTTGCACAACGCTACACACTTGTTTTCCTGCGAAAAGGTCCTGCGTCACAAGACGACGAATCGAGCAATAAGCGCCTTCAGCTTGAGCACTTGCAACATCTGACTAAACTCCAGCTGCTGGGCAAACTGGTGTTGAACGGTCCTACACTTATAGAACATGAGATCCTTGGTGTAAGCCTGTACGCTGCCGAGAGTGAAGAGGCAAGAGCTTTAGCAGAGGCTGACCCCAAGGTGAAGGCGGGTTACCTGACCGTGGAAGTGATTCCATGGATAGCAGTGCCAGGCAACTCTCAACCTGGATGAAGCGATTCGTTGCGCCCAACACAACGTGCCGACCATTTTAGATGACCAGGACTTCTTAGATAACAAAAACGGGACTGTGGATGGATCCAGTCTCGTTTTTGATTCTATAAAATGTCATCACCCCAAAAGTGAATGTATAATCTCAGCCAGCACAATCCTCCCAAGGAGCATTCGACATGATACGATCAGGGTTTACCTTTGAACATCCCACCACCAAAACTCATACAGTAGTTTTGGAAAGTGACGCAGAAACGAAGGGCCTGGGCTGGCTGTTAGAGGTCACTCGCTACTCCAAACTCGGCTCCGATTTAGGGGAACACCTCCACCTCACCTGGACAGAAACTTTCGAGATCATCAAAGGTACTGCCAAATACAAGCTCGATGGAAATGAGAGAATTGTGAAGGCGGGCCAGGCCTTTGTTGTTGAACCCGGT